>Ga0187875_10001948_pt1 | contig 15550 bp, 15 predicted proteins | sample June2016WEW_17_1_2_FD_132978 | JGI IMG/M metagenome (GOLD analysis project Ga0187875, IMG submission 132978) | Peatland microbial communities from SPRUCE experiment site at the Marcell Experimental Forest, Minnesota, USA - June2016WEW_17_10 | ecosystem: Environmental > Terrestrial > Soil >... | reverse complement strand
TCTACACCGCTGGGCGAGGGAAGGGACGCTGCCCCTTCCCTCGCGCACCCATCCCCAAAAACAAAACCGGGCCGTTTACACAAAAGAATTGACACACCTACTCGGTTTCATGTTTCTCCGTCCGTATTTTTTTAGATCTCCATGCTTCTTACTGCACTTCTGGCGCCGCCCCACTAGGCGGTGCCCTCCCGATTACCCACCCCCATTGCCGTTCCCCGCTAGAATGTACTTTTCGCCAAGGACTCATAACTCATGGACAAACTCGTCATCCGCGGCGGCGAGCCGCTGCTCGGCACCGTGCGCGTCAGTGGCGCCAAGAACGCCGCACTTCCCTGCATGGCCGCTGCGCTGCTCACCGACGAACCTGTCATCCTCGAAAACATTCCGCAAGTGCGCGACATCCAAACTACGCGCAATCTCCTCGCGGCCATGGGTGCCGAAGTCGAACTTGGCTACGGACGCGCTCAGCATCGCACCAAGATCCACTGCAAAAATCTCACCACCCCTGAGGCTTCCTACGAACTGGTCAAGACCATGCGCTCCTCCACGCTTGTTCTGGGACCACTCGTGGCTCGCTGCGGACGCGCCCGCGTCTCGCTCCCCGGAGGCTGCGCCATCGGCAGCCGTCCTATCGACATGCACATCCGCGGACTCGAACAGCTCGGCGCAAAGATCACGCAGGACCACGGCTACGTTGAAGCCTCCGCCGATCGCCTGAAAGGCACGGAAATTGTTTTCGCCAAGATCACTGTCACCGGAACCGAAGATCTGCTCATGGCAGCCACTCTGGCCGAAGGCGAAACCATTCTGCAGAACTGCGCCCGCGAACCCGAGGTAGCCGACCTCGCCGCGTTGCTCAACAAAATGGGAGCAACCATCGAAGGCGCCGGTACCGCGACCATCCGCGTAAAAGGCGTCACCAAACTGAAGGGCGCCAAGCACCGCATCATCCCGGATCGCATCGAAGCCGCTACCTTCCTCATCGCCGGAGCCATGACCGGCGGCGACCTCAACATCGCTGGATGCGATCCTGCCCACCTCAACGCTCTGCTCAGTAAACTCAAAGAGGTGGGAGTCAAAATCAGGTCCACCGCCGATTCTGTGCGCGTGATGGGAGATAATCCCTTCACGGCCGCTGACGTTTCCACCGAAGAATTTCCAGGCTTCCCCACCGACTGCCAGGCGCAATTTATGGCGCTTGCCACGCAAGCCGAAGGCACTTCGGTCATTACCGAAAATATTTTCGAGAATCGATTCATGCACGCCCAGGAATTAGTCCGCATGGGCGCGAATATTAAAATCGAAGGCTGCCGCGCTGTGGTCCGAGGCAAGACTCCACTCAGCGCCGCCGCCGTTCTCGCCTCCGACCTGCGCGCCTCCGCATCGCTTGTCCTCGCGGCCTTGGTCGCGGATGGCGAAACCATCATCGACCGCGTTTACCACATTGATCGCGGCTACGAGCATATTGAAGAAAAACTTCGCGCCGTGGGCGCACAAATCCGCCGCATCGGTGAAATGTTTCCCAAGAAAGCCGCCGCCGTAAGGTAGCTCCCGCAGACTTGTCCTTCGTGGAGTTTTTGTCGTTTTCTCATCCGTGTGAATCCCGGCAGAACCGTGGCCAAGCATCTGCCGTCTTTCACTCCTGCGTCAAACGCTCAATCATCTCCCGATGCTGGGGGTAAACCCGCATCAGTTCCGCCCGCTTCGCCATCTCAAAATCCTCAAAATCGAATCCCGGCGCCACGGTACAGCCAACCAGCGCAAACCCTCTCCCATCTCTCACCCGTGACGCAAACCAACATCTCGCCTTGACCACCGCCTGCAATACCTCGCCCCGCTCCGGATCGCTTCCCAACAGAATCTCCGAGTAACGTCCGTCTCGTTCAATGACATGCATAACGAGCGGACTTCCAACATAGAAGTGCCAGACCTCATCGGACCGCAACCGGTGAAACGCTGAAAAGTCTTTCCCCTCTAGCAAAAAGTAAATCGCTGTCGAGGCCGCGCGAGCGCCCGTGAACCCTGCAGGCAAGACTTCTTTCTTCAAAACCAGCTCTGCCTTATAAGTCTGTTTGAAACATCCGCCCTCCGGATGCGCTTCCAGTCTCAGCTCCTCAATCCAATACGCGCCGTTTTTTGTCATGCATCCTCCGAGATCCACCTCATCCAGATCAGCCTGAACGCAATCCACACTTGACCCTTATGCTATGCTTTTGCGGTACCTCGCGGGCAGTCTGGGCCGCCGACAACCTCGACAGATCCCGCATCTGCGTCGCAGTCGCAGCCAACCCAGCCAAACGATCCAACCGCGCAGCAGCCGGCAACCTCGCCACAGGCCCAGCCCAACCAGACTCTAGACCAGGTTGAGCGAGATTCCAAGAGTCAGGGACGACGGTAAAATTCGCAGTTTGAACAACAAAATGCCAATGAATCGCGCGGTGAGGAAGGCCAGCGCTTGGCAAGCCGGTTGCTAACTTTTTGAGGTTAGGAAAACCGACGTCTTTACGTCTCCCCGGAGGATTTTGATGAAGAAGCCATTTCAGTCCATGTGGACCCTCGGCACGCTGGCTGTGCTTGCGGCTGTATCGCTCTACCGAAAACTCTGCGCGTCAGGTACAGGAAATTCCAATTGGTCTTATATGTTTGTTTCACACGGTGCCGAGCAGATTTTGCCCGCAACGCCGCAGCCAGTTTGGGACTCTTTCCATCGCCTTCGACCTTGACTTTATTTTGAACTTGGAGTGATACGCGCAACAAAGGCCACGACTGATGAGTCGTGGCCTTCGTTATTTGTTTCTAGTGCTTTTCCGTGTGACTCAGTGCAAATCCGCGGCGATAATTTTAGTGTCTTCCGCCCCCGGACCCGCCGCCGCGTCCGCCACGATCCCGTCCGCCGCCACCCGGCCTTCCGCCGCGCCCGCCGCGTCCACGATCACGCCCACCGCCACCGGGGCGTCCACCGCGCCCGCCGCGATCTCCGCCATGCGGCCGGTCACCATGAGGACGGTCGCCGCTACTCACGGGCGCAGGTCCGCCTTCGCGATTGAAGTTCGGCTCATCATCGGGAAAATCGCCTCCGCCTTCAATCACCATCGTTCCGGTTAATGCCGGTGCGGGAGCCGCTTCGGCTTCCGCACCCATCTCTGCCGGTGGCGCGCCGTCACCGCCGCCCATCTTCGCGCGCTGCTCTTTCAGAATCGCTTTGCGTGACAGCCGGATGCGATTGCCTTCAACCGCAAGCACCTTCACCAGAACTTGGTCGCCTTCTTTCAATTCGTCGCGAACATCGGCAATGCGATGCTCCGCCACTTCGCTGATGTGCAGCAATCCATCGGTGCCCGGAATAATTTCCACGAACGCGCCGAAATCCGCCAGCCGCGTTACCTTGCCTAAGTATGTCTTTCCCACTTCCGCGGTCGCCGTGAGGTCGCCGATGATTTGCAACGCTTTCGCTGCCGACGCCTGGTCGCTCGACGCGACCTTCACCAGCCCGGAATCTTCCACATCGATCTTAACTCCGGTTTGTTCCACGATGCTGCGAATCATTTTGCCGCCCGGCCCAATCAGGTCGCGAATCTTGTCGACCGGAATCTGCACGGTATAGAACCGCGGAGCGAAGTCAGAGATCTTCTCGCGTCCGCTGGTGATCACTTCTTCCATTTTGCCGAGAATATGTAACCGTCCGCGCTTCGCTTGCGCCAGCGCCTCGCGCATGATCTGCGACGTGATGCCGGCAACCTTGATATCCATCTGCAACGCGGTGATTCCATCTTTCGTTCCGGCAACTTTAAAATCCATGTCGCCGTAGTGGTCTTCCGCGCCTGCGATGTCGGTGAGAATGGCGTACTGCTCACCTTCCTTCACCAATCCCATCGCAACACCGGCTACCGGAGCCTTCAATGGAACGCCCGCATCCATTAGCGAGAGCGACGCTCCGCAAACCGTGGCCATCGATGACGATCCGTTTGACTCGAGAATGTCCGACACCACGCGCATTGCATAAGGCCACGAGTCTTCCGAAGGCAGCACCGCCGATACAGCCCGCTCTGCGAGCGCGCCGTGTCCAATCTCACGACGCCCCGCGCCGCGCAGGAAAGCAACCTCCCCCACCGAGAAAGGAGGAAAGTTGTAATGCAGAATGAATCTCTTCTTGGCTTCGCCTTCGAAGCCTTCGAGACGCTGCATGTCGTCGCTGGTGCCGAGGGTGGTCGTTACCAACGCTTGCGTTTCGCCGCGGGTGAAGATGGCGCTGCCGTGGGTGCGCGGAAGAATTCCGGCTTCGATCCAGATATCGCGGACTTCGTCGAAGGCGCGGGCGTCGGGTCGGCGTTTTTTCTCTAAGACTTCTTCGCGGAAGATGCGTTCGCGCAGAGTCTCGAAATAATGTTTGAACTTCGCCAGCGCTTCTTCGTCGTCTTCAGGAATTTCGGCCTGCAGCTTTTTCTTCAGCTCTCTGACGAGCATGTAGCTCTCGGCCTTGGGATGCTTCTTCGTGTCCAGACGGTCGGAGAGATCGGCGCCGACTTTCTTCTTCAGCGCATCATAATACTTCTGGTCAAATTCCGGCGGAGTGACTTCGCGTTTCTTTTTGCCGGCTTTGTTACGCAGCGCATTGATGGCGGCGCAGATTTTCTTGACTTCGGTGTGCCCGAATTCGATTGCTTCGACGACGACTTCTTCGCTGACTTCTTTCGCGCCCGACTCAATCATCACGATGCCATCGTCGGTGCCCACGACCATGATGTTGAGCAGGCTCTCGCGCATCTCGTCGTAGGTGGGATTGATCACGAACTGGCCGTTCAGCTGACCCACACGTACCGCGCCGATCGGGCCGAGAAACGGAATATCGGAAAGCGTAAGAGCGCAGGAGGCGCCGTTAATTCCGAGAACGTCGGGATCGTTACTCGCATCGGCGGAGAGAACGAAAGCGATGACCTGGGTCTCGCACTGGAATCCCTCGGCAAACATGGGGCGCACGGGGCGATCGATCTGGCGACTGGTGAGCACTTCGCGCTCGCTCATGCGGCCTTCCCGCTTGATGAAGCCGCCGGGGAAACGTCCGCCGGCATAAGTGTATTCGCGGTAGTCCACGGTGAGCGGAAAGAAGTCGATGCCCACACGGGGATCGGGGTTGGCGGTAGCGGTGGCGAGGACGACGTTATCGCCCATGCGAACAACGGCTGAGCCGTGGGCCTGCTTGGCCAATTTTCCAGTTTCAAATGAGAGTTGCTTGCCGCCGGCGAGGTCGACGGTGACGCTGCTAACTTCTAGTTTCATATTCATCCTTATTTGTTTTGATCAGATTTATTTTGATCAAGAGCGCAATAGCGCTTTCGGGTGGGCACAGCTTGCGAGGCGACTTGCCTGGATCGAAAGGCGCGTAGGCCATGGGTAAGTGAGTTCCGATGAACGGGTGCCAATGAGAGTTTCGCACGGAGAATTGACTCAATGCTGTACCGGCTTCGAGAGGAAGGCGGTGTTCTCAGAGACTTCGAAAAAATGCCCTGGGCGACAGCGTACCGTTCCCACCCTCTCGCAAAGACCGCGAGAAGATGGGCCACCCAGATTTTTCAAGTTACTTGCGGATGCCGAGTTTCCCAATGACGGTCTTGTAGCGCTCGGAATCGTATCTCTTGAGGTAGTCGAGCAAGCGACGCCGCTTGCTGACCAGCATAAGCAGGCCGCGGCGCGAGCCGTGGTCCTTCTGGTGCGTTTTGAAGTGATCCGTCAGTTGGCCAATGCGTTCACTGATGATGGCAATCTGAACCTCGGGACTCCCCGTGTCAGTCGCGTGCGTCTGATACTGGTCAATGACGGATTTCTTTTGCTCTCTGGCTAGCACTAACCTGGTGCACTCCTGTTCTGATTTCGATTTATCTTGGTGACAGTGATGAGGTTATCATGCGGGAATGGAGGGTGTAAAGGCGGGACCGGCTGTCCCGCTGTCCCGGCCGCTGTCGCTCGTTCGCGCTGTTCCACGTCAGCTGCACGAGTCCACGTTTCCCCATTACAAATCAAAGTCAAAGGCGACGAAAAGGGTGCCCGTCCCACTGTGCCGCTAAACTCGATCATTAAGGTTCATACTGCACAGAAAAAGCAGGTTCTTCACCGGGCCTTCAGCCCCGGTTCGAAATGACATCCTTTTTTCAGCCACAGGCGTCCCGCACCGCCAGCGTTTCGTTCAATCTCTAGAGCTTGTCATTCCGAACAGCTTCCGCCCTGAGCGCCTGGCCTGAGCGGAGCCGAAGGGAACCTGCTGTCCTCCGCCGCGCCATCCAGAGCCCCAGCGTGACATCCACCCTTGTGCCCCACTCGGGAATCACCTCAATATGGTCAAGGCGGAGGCGATAGAGACGCCACTTTCGCCGGTGCCACCTGACTCTTGTGTTCTCTTGATTTTTACCTCTAAGTTATTTGACATCTGTATTTTGCAGACACTCTCTGCAAACCCTGCGCCCAGCAAGGCTTTCAAGGGTACCGGGGGCTACCAGCTCCGCGAAACTTCCGTTTTGAAACGCCCCTTCTGCCGCCTCGTAGATACTCGTCAGCAGGATCATTTCAAGCAGAGATCCACACACATTCACAGGCTTTCGGGCGTGGGGACGCGGACGGCCCCGTGCAGGCCAATCACGAGCGCGGGCGGATCAATCGGGAGTGTAGCCGAGATATTCCTCGTGTGCCTCAAAAACCCGTTGCAGCAGAGTGCGGCCTTGCGACTTCGGTGTTAGCGGCTTCGGTTCACGGATGATCGGGGTTTCCTTCCTGGAATCAGGTTCCACCTGGGGAACGACCTCTAGGGTAGCGGGCATGGCATGCCTCCATTCACATCAAGAGCAGGAATTTGAAGCACAGAATAAAAATAGTCAATCGGTCTGCTCCGTCCTATGACGGGGATCACGGTTCGGTGTGAGGCGAGGGCGACCGGCCGCTGCCGGAGCGAGACGGTAAGCGTGACTGCGGAGCGACGAACAAAGGGGGCTATAATCATCCACTTCAGAGGGCTTGGCCAATGTCCGTAGGCAAGAAAGATTCGCCGATTGCGCCTTACGTGGCTAACCCGAAGGTGCGAATCGGACACGTGCATCTGAAAGTCGCCGATCTGCAGAGGGCGCTGCGGTTCTACGCGGGCGTGCTGGGACTGGAGGTGATGCAGCGCTACGGGGATGGGGCGGTGTTTTTGTCAGCGGGCGGATATCACCATCACATTGCGTTGAATACGTGGGAGAGCTTGGGAGGCTCGCCACCGCCTCCGGGAACGACGGGACTTTACCACACGGCGATTGTCTATCCGACCCGGGCGGCGCTGGCAACGGCTTTGCGCCGAGTGCTGGAGGCACGGATTCGGCTGCAAGGCGCAGCCGATCATGGAGTGAGCGAGTCGATTTACCTGACCGATCCCGACGAAAACGGAGTGGAGCTCTATTGTGACAAGCCGAAGGAAAAGTGGCCCAGGAGGGCGGACGGGGAATTGGAAATGTACACGCGGCGGCTCGACTTGCACGATTTGTTGAAAGAGGCACCGGAGGGAAGCGAAATTGAAAGTGGCCCTCGGGATTTGTAGAACGGAGAGAAAGATGCGAGACGTGCAAGGAAAGTGAGAACTCGTGTCGTCACGGCTGGGGTACCGACATTTTGTTTGTTTGTGCACGCAACCTCCGCCCCTCCCACTGCAGGTCTTGAGCCATGACCCAGTGATTTTCTTGCTGGCCTTTTTCCGGTGTTTTGAGACGCCAGGTGCGTGACGCACAGAATTTCGTCCTCTAGGACTTTCAAGCGGGCCCGCAGTGCTTCCACTAACAGTTTGCGTCTACGGCGGAAAAGTATAGCCGATTCCGGCTGCTCAGTACTGTTGATTTTAGATCGTTGATCACAAATCCCGGATGGCTGGACCGATTTTCAATGAGGAATCCAAACTCGCCAATCAACGACGAGGATTACGATCCGAGGCGGAGGAGTTCTAAGCGCAGCCTCGGGTGGCGTTGCGTTTCGCGGAGGTAGGACATTTCGTTAGGGGCGGATTTCGCGCGGATGATTTTGATGAGTCGCTGTTTTTCGGCGGGCGACCATTTCGAGAGGTCAGGGATCAACGCTAAAATTAAGGACCAGCTTTCGAGAGATTGGCGCTGGTCCTGAGTCCACCGGGCGGGGTTGATTCCTAGAGCATGGGTTGTGGCTAGGGTCGACGTTTGGCAAATTTTCCGGATGTCTCCCGCGTAGTTGCGGGCCGTGCGGCGGTTGATCAGCAGGCCGAGATTGCGGGTAGAAAAAGTGTCCCAAGAGCCAACATGACTCTTTCGCGCACGGGGTGATGGAGCATTCGACAGTGGCGCTTCCGCGGGTTGGTCCATCGTTTCACGCAGTTCATGGAACATGTGCGCTTCGGCGAGGCGCTTGAGAATGCGCGGGGGAGTTTTGTATTCGCGGTTCGCGGCAATCTTTTGCTCTTCCTCTTGACATAACTTCTGAATATCTGTGCGGCCGGGACGGAAGCCTAGTTTGCGGTAGAACCAAAAGGCGCCGGAGTCGATCGCTTCGTCGTTGTTCTGGCCGATCTGATACGGATAGATTGAAATACATTTCGCGCGCGTGAGTGCTCGAAGACAGCGTAGAGCCTGGGCATAGATCCACGCGGTTTCGCCCTGACGATAGGTATAGAAAGTGTTGAAGCCGACCTCAATCCATGCGCAGAGCCCAATGGCCTCGATGTAGTTGATGGGGACACCGTTCTTCAGCGTGTAGCCGGCGAGATAGGCGCGGAGCGGGAGACGCCGGGTGGGCGGCAGTCCCCAGAAGTGCATGACGACTCCGCGGCCAAGGTCGGCGCGGACGACGGAACGCGGGTCGCCAAGCGTGGTGCCGTAGAGTTCGCGGTAGCGCACCACCATCACTTCGCGGATCGTGTGCATGACGGATTCTCCAGCGGTACGGGAAAGTCTTTCGAACTTCGGCGCGGGCTGGGCAAATTCGCGGGCGAGCGAAACCTCGTTGCGCTGGATAAGCGGGGCATCGTGGAAATAGAAGCGCCTGGGATGCGACCAGTTGCGAGTGCGGGATAATCTTGAATTTTCGAGTTTCCAACGAAGAGGAAGGCAGAGCGCATCGTAAAGTTGGGCGCGTTGGCGATCGGGGAACGGAAGTTGTTCGAAGCGTTGAATGAGCCAAGGCAGCGGATTCTCGCGGCCGCGCGCCGCGTCGAGCCAACGCTGCCACGGGATGTTGGCCTCGACGTCAGCGTCCTCTTCAAGGAGCAGAATGAAGCGTGGCCAAATCGAGCCTCGAGGACGCTCAGACTCATAGTCGTTCCAGTAATCATTCCAGGCGATGTCGACACTGCGAGGAAAACGGAAGACGAGCCAGTTCGCGACGTCGAAGGAAAGAGTGTCCTGCATGGTGGTGCCGGCGATACCGGAAGTATCGAAGTCATCGAACGGAGACATATCGACGTTCGCAGCGCGCAGCTTCCCGATACGTTCGTGAAAAGTGTTGAGAAGATCTTCGACTCGCGATATGTGCGACGGCGCGTGAGGAAACGCGCGGAGGAAAAGCAGGCACTCGTGCAAGCGGATCAGGTCGTGGGGATCGTTGAGTTGGAGCTTGGCGATTCCGGCTAAGAGTTTGGAGATGACTGCGCTTTGACCGGAGTCAAATCGATTCTTGGCGGCTTCCAGCTGAGTGAGGAGTTCGTTGGGATCGTGGGGCACGGGCGGCATGGTCGGCGAAACAGTGTAACGCAACAAGTGCTGCGGCGCGACGTTTGTAAAATCGTTTGTCAAATCGTTTATAAAATCTTAAGTGCACGGAACATGGATTACTCAGGGGCGTGCAACGAGGAATTTCATGCTTGGAACATGCCCTCACTTCGTTTATTGAGAGAGCGGGTGGAAAAATAGGCGCAACCGATTTCCCCGTAGGGACGTCAAAGATCATTTCTCTGCAACACAGGATCGAACGCATGCGTTGCTTCGTGCCATGGATGGTGATCGCGCGGTTACGTTCAGAAATCCTGTTTTTGTTTTTGCCGCTTTTGGCGCAGCCCGGGTTTTCGCAGGCAGCCCAGCAGAATCGCGATTGGGATGTAAGTGTGTGGGTGGCGGCTGAGACCGGTGAAGAACTCCTCAACGACTTTTCTGAAGCGCAAATGTTGACGGCGGGAGTTTTTTGCGGGGAAGACTCTTACGCATGAGGTCGGTCGGAGTTGGAGAAGGGGGCACAGGTTTTGAACCTGTCATTCTGCGGTGGAATTCCAGTCTGCACGCGGGACGGGTTTCGCCGTACGTCGAGCTGGCGCGAGGCGGAGTGCGCACGAACTCAAATCTTCCCATTGGAAACACTTCGGACTTCAACTTTACGACGCGCGGCGGCGGCGGAATTCTGATAAACAGGACACCGCGGCACGCTATCGATGTTGGCGTCCGGTGTCTCATATCTCCAACGCAAATCTTGGTGTGGATAATCCAGAGTTCAACGGAATCCAGGTGAGCGCGGGCTACCATTGGTTCAAGTAAAGGTGGTCGAGGCTAAGCGGAATGATTCAAGGAAGCCCTACTTCAGGCCGAGTCCGCCGTTAAAGTGCTGGATGACTCCATAGCACTCGCAGGCGACCGCTTCCAGGCTCTTGCGATTCAGTATCTTGACAGTACCGCGCGAGTTCTCGATCAGCCCGGCGTTTTCCAGCATACCGGCCGCCAGACTGACGCTGGGGCGTCCAGTGCCGAGCATCTGAGCCGGGAAATCATGAGTCGAGGGAAGCAACTGAGAATCGAATCGGTCCTGGCACATCAGCAGCCAGGGGGGAGCGCTGGTCAATGCCATGGAGCCGGTTGCAGGCGCAAGTTGTGCGACCTGCATGCCATGCATGAGTCCGAAGTGGCCGAGTTTCGAGCGGAGTGAGGGAGCGCTGAGCAGAATATCCTGAAACACTTCCGACCGTATACGCATTCCAGTTCCCGACATTTGCATGATGGTTCGAAAGATCTCGCGGTGCAGGCCGGCCGTGAGCGACATGCCAACCATCCCCTCTTTGCCAATGATGCCGACTTCGATACTTCGGCCGTCGTGGCTAAGAGCCACGAGAGAGGCCATCCCGTCATTCAGAAAATAAGCGAAGTCAATCTTGTCGCCGGGTTCCTGCAGAATTGTGTGCTGCGGCAAGTCACTTGGCTCCAGGTGAGGCCGGAGCAGGTTGTACTCCTTATCAGGAAGTGACAACAGAATCAGATTGTTCACGGCCTTTCCCGCCGCGTCGGAGCGGGAACCCGGGCGTAATGAAAGCAATTTACTCGGCCGTGTCGCGCGCTTAACGATGATCTTTTCTTCCGTTAAGGCATCCGTGTACACGATCGTTGGATGCCCCGGATCGTTCGTTGTTATTCCGGAACGCTGTAACCGTGGCTGCGATAATAATGAAAATCTGAAGGAATCTACGGGTAGAAGGCACGGAGAAAATTCCTATCATTTTGCCAATTGGGATACAGACCTATTCCCTGTTGTTTTTCACCACAACGACAAGGAAACTTTGAATCTTGCAGACTTCACGAATCTCAATCGCCCTTGCAGTCACTGGGCTCATTTTTCTCAAGTCGCTTTTCTTTGGTGGCCAAGATGTGGTTCAGTTCCTGGACGAGTTGCAGAAATTTCTGCCGATCTTGTTCCACCGCGATCTTGGAGCACAAGTCCTGAATACGATCGTTGTCAGCTTGGTTCATAAGCGAAGCGGCAGTATTACAGTATTCACTGTAGGACGTATGTTCGATGTCGAACGCTGCCTGGAATTACCGCGGGCATTTTGGAAGAACGAAGATCTGGGGCCGGACCATTCGTAAGATTGTGACAATGTGGCATAGAGCTGGCACCGGCATCGGCTACCAGCCAAATATCCGCAGCCGTGACTCTAATCGGGCTGCACTCCTGGATGCGGCTCGGAATTAGCTGTAGCCCTTCTTCTTCCAAACCTGCCAATCGGTGCGGACGGCCTGAAGCATGGCTTCGGCGGCGTTGTGCAGCCACTTCCCTTTTTGTTTGTCGAGATGAAGGAGTATTGCTTTTCGCGCAGATGAGCTGCCGAGGTGGATGTTAGCGGTTTCCCATCCCATGGCGTGGAGCAAGCGTAGTTCGGTACTGGGGCCGCGCAGGGACGCGAGTTCGATGCGGGAGCAGTGCGGAGCAAGGCGGCGGACGATCCAGCGCCCACGGAGTTGGACGAAAGGATCGGGACAGCGGACGGCGCGGTTGATGATCGTCTGGTAGAGAATTTCGGCGGGACCTTTTTGCTGGTGGCTCTCGATGCTCTCCGCCCAGCATGTGGAAGACGGGACCAGGGCTTTGGCTTCGCGGGCGATGCGTCCGCCGTGCCAATCAGCAATAGCAACGTAGCGGGCGTGGCCGAGACTGCCGAGTCCGGCGACGCGATGAGCGAGGCGATATCGAATGCCAGGCACAGGCAGAAGATGTTCGATGGCATCGACGGCGCTGATGGGAGCTTCGGTCTTAAGGGTACGGAGCGCGTCCATTTTTTGCCAGAAACGGACGGGATCGCGCAACTCGCCTTCGGCGATCAGGCGCAGCCACTGGTGCTGTTCGCCGAGAACGAAAGCGCAACCATGGTCTCGCATGCTTTCGCGATAGCCCTCGAGCATAGTGTCGCAAATGTCTTCGCGCTTGAGGGGAAGATTCCCGGCCTCAACCGCGAGATGGGCGCTGACGGCAAGCCGCACTAAGTCGATGGGGTAAGCCATGGGCCAGGCTTCGTCGAAATCGTTGACGCCCCATATGAGGCGGCCTTCGATATCACGCCAGGTACCGAAGTTTTCGACGTGGAGATCGCCGACGGCGAGAACGTGCGGGGCTTTCGCCAGATCAGGACAAATCTGCGGCCAGAGTTGCGCCCAACGGTAGTATGTGGCACGAAAAAAGGGGAAAAGCTCCACCTTCATTCGGGCATGTTTGAGGCGGAGGTCTTTCTTGTCGAGGTGAGTGCGCAAGGCCAACCAGTCTTCAAAATGGCGGGTCGCTTTAACGACGTTCATGCGGGCAACGATAGCGAGGCGCGGAAGAAGAAGTCAAATGTCGAACTTCGGGCTTTGGGCTTCGGGTTTGTCTAGAAGGACAATTCACCACAGAGGGCACAGAGCCACAAAGGAATGGCTCTCGTTTTTTCCGAGTTTCTCTCTGTGATTCTGTGCCGCGTGGCGAAGACCTGAAAGTTCAACATGCTAGCTAGCGACTAAAGTAACCGGCGTTGCTCTCGATGAACTGCTTCTTATCTTCCGGAAGATCGTCGACCGGAAGAATCGAATCCGATGTGCAGGCAGGGACGCAGGCGCCACAGTCGATGCACTCTGCCGGGTCGACAAAAAGCTGCTTCGCTTCTTCGAACCCGGGTTCGTCCTGCTTGGGATGTATGCAATCGGTCGGGCAGACATCAACGCACAGGGAATCCTTAATACAGGAGTCAGTAATTACGTAAGCCATGATAAAAGTCTCCGAAAATGAATATTGGTTTCGCTCGATTTCAGTCTAGGGACGGCGAAAGGATGAAGCCGTGATGTGCATCACACAGTGGTGTGCGCGCGAGATGGTGCGACCGCGCGGGAAGAAACCGGGGATTGATGAGAATCACGCAGAGGTGTGATTGCGGTCACCGACATGAAAAAGTCTGAATGGCAGAATGCTGCCATTGAAGTAGGCCTTCTAGTTGAGATCGCCCGGTCCTAACCCACAGAACCCCACAGAGCCGTTTCCCCAGACGGCAGGGCCGGGCGCCTTAATCAACAACCAAAGAAGAGACGAGTGAGGGTAGCCCTCCTTCGGCGTCCTACGTCTTGCGCTTCTTCCTTAACAAGCCACTGCAATGAGTTCGGAATTCGTCCGATCCTTCCAACCGCAACCCGCACCCAGTCGTGTTGATCCTGACACAGTGTGGCGCGCCAGCCACTCTTCCTGAATAAAGCCACCGAACTATTTCGTTTGTTTTCAGCCGCCTACGGTTTGGTTTCTATAGTGCTTCCTAGAGGTGGGTCGAGGATAAAGCAATGAAACCGACAAACCACGAAAGCATTAAGAATCGAATCAGCAAATGGATAGTTGCTGCACTCGTTCTGGCGGCGGCAGTTCCCTGTTTCCCGCAAAGTACCTCGACGACTGTTGCCACGCGAGAAAGCCGCGTGGTGCTGGTAAGCATAGCGGACCGGAAGCTGGCAGTTGTGGAAAACGGGAAAGTGCTGGCTTACTTCCAGGTTGCGGTGGGCTCGGAGGCGAGTCCGAGTCCTACTGGAGAGTTTGTGATCGTGCGGCGCGTGGCCAATCCAACTTACTACCATGCAGGCGTGGTACTGCCCGCGGGTCAGGACAATCCGGTGGGCACTCGCTGGATGGGGCTGAACGTGAAGGGCTACGGAATCCACGGAACGAATGCGCCGGCATCGATTGGGCATGCGACATCTCATGGGTGCATTCGGCTAAGAAATCGAGACGTGGAACGGTTGTTCGCCATGCTGCACGTGGGCGATGTTGTGAAGATTCGTGGAGAGCGCGACGAGGAGATTGCGCAGATATTTGGCGGAGACGCGGATGTGGCCTCCACGCAAGTTGTAGCGGAAAGTATTGGGCAGTAGTGGAGTAGGGGTTTCAGAAGAACATCGATCATAAGAACAAGGTGAGGTAGAGAGATGCAGATGTTGATGACATTTATGGCGGTGGTGGCGGGCATGCTTTTTTCGTTAGCGGTGGCGTTGCTGGCCGAAGAGCTGATCTTCGGTCAAGTGTTCCGCCTGTTCTTTGTCCGGCAGACGGCGGCGGCGAAGTTGGAACAGAAGCGCTGAGGCGCACAAGGAGAACGAAAATGCTGGCGTTGAAATATTTGCTGATTGCGGGTGGCTTGGGGATGATGGTCGCGGCGGCGTGCATCCTCGCTTATGATTTGTACCGCGAAATGCTCTACCGACGTGCGATGGAGACGCCGGGCGGGGCCGTGGCTGCAGAGCCAGTCGTGGTGCGATGGCGGACCTCTCTGGCATTGGCGATGTTGGCGTGGGGACCGCTACTGGTTGCCTCCAGCATTGTGATCGTGGCCAGCGGAATGGCGGGTGTGCGCGTGAGCCAGATGAGCGGGACGGTACCAGGGACGCTATACCCCGGCGCGCACATGGTTATGCCGCTGGTGGAGGATGTGGCGTTGTTCGATACGCGGGATCAAGTGTTGACCACTGGCGTTTCAGAAGATGGAACGGCCGCAGCGACGAACGTTTCCGCGAAGACCCAACTTCTCGATGTACAGGCGAAGGAAGGACTGACGCTGGGCCTGGCGATCACGGTGCGCTACAGGCTGGATCCGAAGAAGCTGGATTACATTCAGGGAAATTTGCCGCGTCCGGTAGAGAAGGAAATTGTTCCTCCGACGGTGGCGAGTGTATGGCGGGAAATTGTGCCCAACTATACGGTACGGGATGTGTTCTCCGCAAAGCGCGAGGAAGTTCGTCAGCGGGCGGCGGGGATCATTACGCAGAAGCTGGCGGCCGATGGAATCGTAGTGAAAGAGGTGATGCTGCGCGAC
>Ga0187875_10001943_pt1 | contig 15579 bp, 14 predicted proteins | sample June2016WEW_17_1_2_FD_132978 | JGI IMG/M metagenome (GOLD analysis project Ga0187875, IMG submission 132978) | Peatland microbial communities from SPRUCE experiment site at the Marcell Experimental Forest, Minnesota, USA - June2016WEW_17_10 | ecosystem: Environmental > Terrestrial > Soil >... | reverse complement strand
AGCGGCGAGCAGGGTTCGGCGCTGGCCGGGAGTGGCTTGCTGGAGGAGTTGGATGGGGCCGATGGGCATGCGGGAGGAGTGTAGCAGGGGCAGGTTGTTTCCCATCGCTAATCACGACCCAATAGCTTCATTGTAGGCGGGGAGGCTAATGCGCTCACTGAAAGAAGTTAGCCCGAAGTGTAGAGTGTTGGCATGTTCAGCCACATAGTCAGATATCTTGCCCTTGCGTTGCTGATCTCGTTTTCGTCTTCGGCGCAGGAAGAGCCTGGTCAGGGCCTACCGACTCTTCTGCGGACTAACGAGCATTTTGGAATGAGGTTGCTGGAACTTGTTTCCTCCGAAAAACCCAACCGAAATGTGGTGATCTCGCCGCTGTCCCTGACACTGATTCTCGGTGCGCTGCAAAGTAACCTCGACTGGCCATTGCGGTCAGAAATCTCTAATGCATTTGGCTGGAGCGAATATACGCACCTCGATGTACCGGCTCGGATGTTGTTGGTTGCCTTTGAGGAGCCGCCACCCGCGCCGGTTCAGCCAGTTCAACCAAAGCGCGGCATACTCGCCCAAGGTTTACCGAAGCCTTCACGGGAGGCCGCGTGGATCACCAATAGTTTTCTTTACGCGGACAAGAACTAAGGATAGCTTTTCGCCAGGTTTTGTCGCGAACGCCCAGAAGTTTTACGGTGTGACGTTCAAGGGTGCGGAGGAGGCAAGGCCAAGGCTGGCTGATCTGAAAGACATGGGCCATTCACCGAAAGCCCTTCCAAGCATCTCTGACAAAAACGATTTCTTGATTGCTTCCGGAAGCCATCTTCAGACCGCTTGGAGCGGTAACACGTTTTCCATGGGCCGCAAAGGAATAAGCGGTTTTGGCACGAGCTCAGGAGAGGTGAAGCAGGTTCCGATGCTCGCAACTGAGATGAATTCGTATCCCTACGCAAAGACGGACAAATTCGAGGCGGTGGCCCTGCCCTGTAATCACGCCTACATGATTGCGGTGATGCCTAGCCCGGGCCAGTCTATCCGCGACCTGGAGAGACTTCTTATCGAATCTCCCGATTCGATCGATAAAGCGCTAGTCAAGCAACTCGGGGTAGTTGCGATGCCGACATTTCACTTCCAATTCGACGCGAGTTTTCGGCAAGAGTTGGAGCAGATGGGAATACGGGGGGTCTTTGAGGATCTTGGTAGGATTGTCAAGATACCGAAGTCGCACTTGACGGATGTATCCCAGAAAACCGATATCCAGGTAGACGGGGAAGGCATTCGAGTCGACTCCGAAACTGTAGTGGGGGGCGTCGTTGGAGGAATTACGAGCGGGCAATTCCCATTTCACATGGAATTGACTCGCCCATTCATTTTTCTCATTCGCGACCGCACGACCAATGCTTTGCTGTTTCTCGGTGTAGTCGCGGACCCAACGCAGTCCTGACTCCTACGCAGTCGCCGCAAATGCTTCTGCGCCTTCCCCACATCCCGCCCGATCTGCTGTTTCAGCGCTTCGATTGACGGGAAGTTGATCTCACGGCACCGCCGCCTCCCGGAACAGTTGCTCAATGGTCTCCATCAGCATGAAGAGCCGGTTGGGATGATCGGGGAGGGCGATGAATCCGTAACTCAGGTAGAAGTTTCGTGCCTTCTCATCTTTTGCATCCACGACAACGGCCAGCGAGGCGATGTTCCGGCTGTGGAGTAGAGACTTTTCGAGTGCTCCCATGAGCAGGATTTCTCCGAGCCCGGCTCCTTTGAACTGTGTGCTTCGCGCCAGCCTTCCCAGGAGAGTTGCCGGCAACTTGTCGTATCTTGGAAGGCGCAGGCGTTTGACAGCTTCCTCCGGCAATTCGCCGGGTTCGATTGTGTAGTGGGAAAGTGTGTAGTAGCCGGCGATCGTCTTGCCGTCTGGCGTGAGAACGCAGACGGCGGCTACTCGCTTCTGTACTTCCTGACTTGCTTTTTCTTTTAAGTAGACATTGAGCGCTTCGTGCTCACACGAAAAAGCCGCCCGATTATGTACTTTTTTATCGAGCGGCTCAAATCTGAATTTCTGTTTGTGCTCGTCTGCCAACTAGGAGCCTCTGAACAAGAACCATCTTGCGGCCAGCACGGCTGCAGACGCTGGCGGTTGCGCGGACAAGAGTGTCCGCGCTACACATGATTTCCTTAGGCGATCTCCCGCTTATAGCGCTTTGCGGCTGCGATTGCCTTCTGGTTCGGCGCCGGCGGATTCAGGAGCGCTTCCACAAAAACCCGTCTGGAGTTCTCGGTAAGAGTCAGGGTTTCGTGCTCACGGATTGTGTTAAGAGCCGCTTCCTTGGCGGCCATCCTCAGGAAATCCGAAGCCGAGGTGCCGCGTAGACTGGCGGCTTCTTCGATGATCTTTTTTTCTTCGCGAGTGACTCGGGCATCGAGTCGTTCCCTGCGTGTTGCCGATACGGCGGCCATGGTGAACCTCTATAGTCAATGTACGGCAGTTTGCCACACAACGTCAATACGAAAACGATATCATCACTATATTCAATGCCTTATCGTTGTTGCTCAAGTAGCGTCTGGCCAAGCCGCCGCAAGTACTTCTGCGCTTTTTGCACGTCATGCCCGATTTGTTCTTTCAGGGCTTCGATGGATGGGAACTTGATCTCGTCGCGCAGACGATCGAGGAAGTGGAGTTCGACTTCCGTCTCTGCGGTGAGTTCGAGCGGATGGAAATTGAGCAGGTGAGTTTCAATGGCGAAGGAATCGGCTCCGAAGGTGGGGCGGTTGCCGATGTTGGTGAGGGAGTCGAAGCATTCGGCTTCGGGAGGGTTTTCAGTTGAGACTCGGTTAGGTTTTTCGGTAAGCCCAGTAGACTTGGTTGGCTCCTCAAGAGTGGAGGAGCCCTCTGGCTTTTCGCGGACCGGAGTGTCCGCGCCACACTTGCCGATGCGGGTGCGGGTGATGTAGACGCCGTCTTTGGGGACGAGTTCCTGGTAGCGGGCGAGGTTGATGGTGGGGACGGTGTACTTGGAGCCGTAGCCGCGTCCGCGGCCGGGAGTGGAGAGAATGCTGAAGGGGCGGGCGAGCAGGTGGCGGGCGCGGCTGACACGTCCTTCGGCGAGGAGCTTGCGGATGTGGGTGCTGGAGACGCGCTCGCCGCGGAGGCGCATTTCGGGGTAGTCGTGGACTTCGAATCCCATCTCGCGGCCGAGTTCACGCAAGACTTGAATGGTTCCCTGCGCTTTATGGCCGAAGTGGAAGTTATAGCCTTCATGCACTTCGAGGGCATGGAGTTTTTTCTTGAGGATATCGTGGGCGAACTGGTGCGGCGTCATGAGCGAGAGATCGCGGGTGAAGGGAAGGACGAGAACGGCGTCGAGAGCGGTGTTTTGCAGGAGGCTGAGTTTTTCGGGCGGCGGGGTCAGAAGTTTGAAGTCATGGTCGGGGCGGAGGATGCGGGCGGGGTGAGGCTCGAAGGTGACGACGACGGATTTGGCTTTTGCGGACTGGGCGCGGCGGACGATCTCATCGATCACGGCGCGGTGGGCGCGGTGGACGCCGTCGAAGTTGCCGACGCTGGCGACGGAGGGGCCGAAGTCGTGCGGGATGTCTGCGAGCTTGTGGAAGACTTGCATCTTAATTTCTTTTTACCGCCATTTTCCTTTACCGCCGAGACGCCGAGGGCTGCGAAACCAAAATGCAGATTCCTCACTTCGTTCGGAATGACAAATCAAAAATACAATCTAGATTTCAAATTCCAACTTCATTCCGTCATAGGCCAGGCGCACGTTGGGCGGTAATTTGGCGTTCGTCTCGTCGTGCGGCAGGTCATGACAGATGTGGGTGAAGAGTGTTCGCTTGGGCTTGACCTCGGCTGCGATCTGGAGAGACTGCTCGACGGTCGAGTGCGTGGGATGCGGGTGGTAACGGAGCGCATCCAGAAAAAGAATGTCGAGGCCGCGCAGCTTGTCGAGTGATTCGGGCGGCACGGAGCTGTGATCGGTGAGGTAGGCAGCCGATCCGAAGCGGAAGCCGATGATCGGGGTTTCGCCATGAATCACGGTGATGGGGACGAAGCGCGCGCCGAACAATTCGACGGGGCCGTCGATCGGCTTGAGTTCGACGAGCGGGAGGCCTCCGAATTTGTAACTGGCTTCGAAAATGTAGCGGAACATGTTGCGCAGGAATTCGCAGTTGTGGGGTGTTGCGTAGAGCGGCAGTTTGCCGGGCTTATGGTGATAAGTCAGCGGGCGCAGATCGTCGATGCCGAGAATGTGGTCGGCGTGGGTGTGCGTGTAGAGGACGGCATCGAGCTGGGTGATGTTCTCGCGCAGGGCCTGCTCGCGAAAATCGGGCGTGGTGTCGATCAGGACGTGGCGCGCTTTGTGCCGGGGATCGACGTAGGTGAGCATGATGGACGGACGGGTGCGGCGATCGTGGGGATCGGAGGAATGGCAGACGGCGCAATCGCATCCGATGGTTGGGACTCCCATCGAGGTGCCGCTGCCGAGAACCGTTAGAGTCGCCTGCATGGTTGAAAGTGAGATTGCTCGCTGCGCTTGGAATGACAATCTCTAAATATCGGAATCACGATCGTTAAATGTCGGCCAATCTCTAAGTCGGGAATGACAAGCTCTCAATAAATCCCAATGACTGTCAGCCATTGGTTCCTGTGATGGGGCCGGGAGTCTGCGGAGCGCGCGCGATGGCATTGGTCACTTCCACATAGGCCATGCGCAGTTCGTAGAGGCAGTTCTGGAGGAAAGCCTGCTCCTTCGGCGTGAGGTTGCCTTTGGTTTTTTCGGCGATCATGCCGAGCGTGTCGATGGTTTGGCGGGCGCCGAGGAGGTCAACGCCGGGCTGGCCGCCTTGTTCTTGCATCAGGCCGAGCTGCATCATGGCGCTCATGTAGAGGGAAGCCATGAAACGTTCGAAGGTGATTTCGAGTTCTTTGGCGGAGTGGCCGCTCAATTCGACGCGGCGGTCAAGGTCGCGCGAGGACTCTTTGTAGGCGTCGTGCTGAGCCTGCTGTTCGGTGGGGGTCGGAGGTACGGGCAAGTCGGACTCGGGAGGGGCGGCTCCGGCAGGTGTGGTGCTCTGGATTGGAGATGGGGGAGAAGGCTCCGCCGCTGGTGGCGGGGCTGGTTCGACGCGGGCATGTTGGGGGCGATCCTGTTCGGGACGATCTTGTTTGGGGCGATCCTGGCTTTCTTTTTCTTCGTCGAGGGTGGTGCGGAGTTCGCCATCGGCGGTGAACAGGCGCCGGTCGGTCACTTTCAACTCGCTGTCTTGTCTCTTGTCAGCCATATGTTTTTCCTGGTTATCTCAAACTTTCTGGATACGTGCTGCAAATCAAATTATGGGGACGGCAGATGGTTTTAACGTTGCCGGGCCCACGAGTAAACTTTTGTTAGCGGCTTCCTGCCGAAGATAGCCCAGCGCGACGGAACAGTTTCCCGCGGGCAAGGGCAAGTCGGCACTGCTGGTGATCTCGCCGACTTCTTTGTCTTCTTGTCCGGCGACGTGGATCTTTGTGCCGGGCGCTGGCAGCGGGCCTTCGACCACGAAGACAGTGAAATGGCGATGCACATTTCCGCGCGAGCGGATGCGCTCGACGATCTCCTGACCGAGGTAGCAACCTTTGGTGAAATTCAGCGCGCGCATCTGACCGGTTTCCTGGGGAAGATCTTTTTCATGGATGTCGACGCCGTAGCGAGGAATGCTAAGGGCGATGCGGCGTTTTTCGAGCGCGTCAATGCCCACCGCTGTTGCGCCCGCGGCAAGCAGGGTGTCCGACGCCGATTTCATCTGATCGGGTGCAAGCCAGATTTCATACGCCGGGTGGCCGGCATCATCCTTCCGAAGCAAGGTGCATTGCGTACAGTTGCAATTGCATTCGCATTTCGGAGTACACAACTGGAGAGGAGCCAGGCCGGGCGATTGAATGGAAGCCGCCTGCAGAACGGCCTGCGCACGCGGACCGGCGATGCCGAGGGCGGTCAGCGTTGCGCTTATGTCTGCCACTTCGACGTCATCCATAATGATGAACTTGTCGAAGTGGGCGAGGACTTTTTCGCGCAAGGTGGCGTCGACGTCGAGCAAAAGGGAATCACCCAAGTTGTAGGCATAAAGATCGGCCTGAATTCGTCCTTGCGCGTTGAGGAGAAAACAATAGACGCCGTGGTTGGGCGCAAGATCGCGGATGTTATTGGTGACCATGCCGTTCAGCCAGCGGACGCGGTCGCTGCCGGTGAGTTGGATTTTTGCTCGGCCGCTGAGGTCGTAGAGTCCGCATCCTGCGAGAAGCGCATGGAATTCGGCGCGCACGCCGCCGGAATGTGACGCCGTATCCGACGAATCGAGATTTAACGCTGTACCCATGACTGTCATTTGATTATAGCGAAGGGCTATCGGCTTCATGCGGTCCCAGGCGGTTGAGGGGCTGCGGAAAAGTGTGCTTTTCGCATCCTCACCTCAGGGGCTAAAGCCCCCGCTTCTTGGGAACCGCTGAGGTGCGGCTGAAGCCGCACCCTTTCAAAACAGTCGGATACTTAATCCACGAACTTGCGGGACATGATACGAGAGTGGTGTCTCGGAAATACGTCGAATGACTAACCGGTCCTGTTTCGCGAATCGGGTGGCCGCCGACTGGGGCTAAAGTCCTGTTAATCAAAGCTGGTGCCTACGGCGCGCCCTTTCAAAGCCTCCTAACCTGTGCCGCGAATTTACGAGACACCACACAAAAGGGGCGAATCAGACGTGTGGTGACTTATGATGAGCGGATTCTGGTATCTTCGTTTCGCATGAATCAGAAAAGACGAATCGCGATTATCGCAGGCGATGGGATCGGCAAAGAGGTGATCCCGCAGGCTGTGCGAGTCATGCAGGCCTCGGGCGCGGCGGTCGAGTGCGTGCCTTTCGATTGGGGAGCGGACCGCTATCTGGACGATAAAACTACAGTGCCGGCCGACGGTTTTGCCATGTTGGCGCGCGACTTTGACGCGATCCTGGTCGGGGCGTTTGGCGATCCGCGGGTGCCTTCGAATATTCATGCGCGAGAAATTCTGCTGGGCATGCGCAGCAAGATGGACTTGTATGCCAACGTCCGGCCGGTGCGGTTGCTCGATGGAGCCCTGTGTCCGTTGAAGGGAGTTGAGCCGAAGGACTTGGATTTCGTGGTGATTCGCGAGAACACAGAAGGCGTATACGGCGATCTGGGCGGAGTGTTCAAGCAGGGGACGGCGGATGAAGTCGCGATTCAGGAAGATGTGAATACGCGCAAGGGCGTGGAGCGAATCATCCGGTATGCATTTGAGTATTGCGCGAAAAATGCAAAGCTTGACGGTTCGCCGCGGCGGCGCGTGCTGATGTGCGACAAGTCGAATGCCATGACGCATGCGGGCGGATTGTGGCAGCGTGTGTTTAAGGAAGTTGCGGCTGAGTATCCGAATGTAGAGACGCAGCACATGTACGTTGATGCGCTCTGTATGCAGATGGTGCGGGATCCGCGTGGGTTCGATGTGATCGTGACCAACAATATGTTTGGCGACATCATTACCGATCTGGCGGCGGGACTGCAGGGCGGGATGGGGATGGCGGCTAGCGGGAATCTGCACCCGGGGAAGACATCAATGTTTGAGCCGGTGCATGGGTCGGCTCCGCCGATCGCGGGGAAGAACGTGGCGAATCCGTTGGGCGCGATTCTCACGGCGGCGATGATGCTTGGGCATCTGGGGATGGGCTCAGAGGCGGAGAAGATTGACGCGGCGGTACTTGATGCGGTGCGGCAGAAGAAAACGACGTCGGATATTGGCGGCACGCTGGGGACGCGCGAAGTTGGGGAGTGGGTGGCGTCGAGGGTAGCGAGGCGGTGAGTTAGCGTTTTCGGGCTGAAGAGCTATACAGGTTTTCGTTGCGTAGCGTGCTGTTATCCTGAGAGTGCGCGATGAGAATTCCCTTACGCACCATCGGTCGTTTGAGTTTGTAGGGGTCCTTCGACTCCGCTGATTCATTCGTAAGCGAATGAATCAGGTCCGCTCAGGATGACAATGAAGATGAAGTTTCGTTTGTCCCTATTCGTTTTCTTTCTGCTCACATTGCTGGCGGCCGTTGTGGGCTGGTCTCAGACTGCTCAACCGCAAACACAAACGGACAAGTCTCAGGCCCAGCCAGCGGCCAATCAGCCGCCGGCGGCGGGCGCCACACAAGACTCCACGTTTGCGCCGGAGAAGGTTCTCTCGCCGAAGGATGCTAAGGAACTGTTTCGCTCGGTTGACGAATTGCTTAAGTTTGCCAGCGACGACACTGGACTTCCGATTAGGCATGAGGTTAAGCGCAAGCTGGCCGATCGCAAGGAAGTTGAGTCGTATCTGGAAAAGGGGATGAAGGACGACAAGGATGCGAAGCGGCTGGAACGGTCGTCAGAGGTGCTGAAGAAGTTCGGGCTGATTCCTCGAGATTTTCAGTTGGGGCCGTTCATGGTGGCGATGCTGAAAGAGCAGGTGGCGGGCTATTACGATCCCAAGAAGAAGACGGTCAATCTGTTGAACTGGGTGGATCCGGAACAGCAGAAGCCGGTTCTGGCGCACGAATTGACGCACGCGCTGCAGGACCAGTCATTCGGCATGGAGAAGTGGATGAAGGCCGCGGAGACGGAGGGCGACAAGAAAAACGATCCCATGCCCTCTGACATCGATACCGACGAAGAATCGGAAGCGCGGGAAGCGGTGGTGGAGGGGCAGGCGATGGTGGTGATGATGGATTACTCGCTGGCGCCTGCGGGAAAGACGCTGCTGGAGAGTCCGCAGATTGGCGACGCGTTGAAGCAGGGAATGCTGGATGGGCCGGGGGATTCTCCGACGTTTCGGGATGCGCCCATCTTTTTGAAGGAAGAGCTGACTTTTCCATACCGCTACGGAATGGACTTCGCGCTGGCGCTGGAAAAGGCGGGCGGAAAAGAACTGGCATATGCCGGAGCGTTCCAGAATCCTCCGGCGACCACGCGCGAGATCATGGAGCCGGAGACGTATCTGGCGCACGAGAAACTCGATCCGTTGAAGCGCCTTGATTTCAAGAAGGATTTCGAAGGATATGACACGTTCGACATCGGCGCGATCGGGGAGTTCGATGTGGACATACTGGTGGAGCAGTATGCCGGGCGGAAGGAAGCGGAGGTGCTGTATCCGTCATGGCGGGGCGGGTATTATTTTGCGGGGCGTGCGAAGGGAACGAAATCCGGGCCGCTCGGGGTGGTGTACGTTTCCCGCTGGGCGAGCGCCGAGAAGGCGGCTGAGTTCGCGGCGGTGTATGCGAAGTCGCTGGCACAGCGGTATAAGCAGCGGCAAGCCCTGGGAGGCGAGGGCAAAGTTGCGGAAGATGCGCCTCCGGCGGATTCATGGCGGACGCTGCGCGGACGGCATGCGTGGATGACGGAAGAGGGAGCGGTAGTGATCGAAGTGCGCGGGGACTCGGTTGTCGTCAGCGAAGGGATGGACGACGGGACGACGAAGCGGGTGGAGGGAGATTTTTGGGGAGATCAGAAAAACTAGGTCAGAGGTTAGAGGTCAGATTGCAGAGGTGAAACCTAAGTCTCCGCGCGGGCAGGTTTTTAGTTGTTCAATCTGACTTCTGACTTCTGACTTTTCGTTATAATCACGAGTTCCGCGGTCATTCTTCTTCTATTCAGGAGCGCAATTGCAACAGGCAGAGATTGGAATTATCGGAGGCAGTGGCCTGTACCACATGCCGGGGTTCAGCGATGTGCAGGAAGTTCAGCAACAGACGCCGTTTGGCGAACCTTCGGACGCATATGTTCTTGGGACGCTCGATGGGCGCAAAGTCGCGTTTCTGGCGCGCCATGCGCGCGGACATAAGCTGCTGCCGAGCGAATTGAACTTTCGGGCCAACATTTATGGGTTCAAGCAGCTGGGAGTCGAACGGATTATTTCAGTTTCGGCGGTGGGGTCGCTGAAAGAAGAGCACAAGCCGCTCGATTTTGTGATTCCGGATCAATTCATTGATCGCACGCGGCACCGGGTAGACACTTTTTTTGGCGATGGAATTGTGGCGCACATTGGATTTGGCGACCCCGTATGCGGAGATTTGGCGCATGTTGTCCGGGACGCGTGCAACAGCACGGGCGTTAGGGGAAAACTGGGCGGGACCTATGTTTGCATGGAAGGGCCACAGTTTTCGACGAAGGCCGAGTCGAACGTATATCGCAGCTGGGGCGCGGATGTGATCGGGATGACGAATCTGCAGGAGGCGAAACTCGCGCGCGAGGCGGAGATCTGCTACGTGACGATTGCGATGGTGACCGATTACGACTGCTGGCATCCGCATCACGATCAGGTGACGGTCGCGCAGATCATTTCGGTGCTGACGAAAAATGCGGAGAACGCGGCGAGGGTCGTGAAAGCCACGGTCGCGGCTGTGCCGAAAACGCGATCGTGCAAATGCGGGTCGGCTCTGGCACACGCGATCCTGACGGATCCGACGAAAGTTCCTGCGGCGACGAAAAAAAAGCTGGAGTTGATATTGGGGAAGTATGTTTAAGCGGTAAATTGTCGCCGGTCGTTCGTTCGTTCGTTTGCTGGCCGTTCGCGAGGTTGGGTGATCCACGGGCGATGGTACGACCGCAGTGTTTGGTATGGACGATTGAGATTTGTCCTAAGCGACCAACGACTAACGACCAAGGACGATTCTCGGAGACTCATGAGCATATTAGTAGTGGGTTCGGTTGCATTTGACACGATTGCGACGCCTTCGGGGCGGGTGACTGACATTCTGGGCGGCGCGGCGACTTATTTTTCACTGGCGGCCAGCTATTTCACCGACGTGCGCATGGTGGCGGTGGTCGGCGAGGATTTCTTGCCCGAGCACGAGGCCGTGCTGACGAAGCGGGGCGTGGACACGCGCGGCATCGAACGGGCCAAGGGCAAGACATTCCGCTGGGGCGGGCAATATCTGGATAACCTGAATGAGGCGAAGACGGACTTCACGGAACTGAACGTGTTTGAGAAGTTCCAGCCGCGTATCCCCAAGGAATATTCGGATACGCGGTTTCTATTTCTGGCAAACATTCATCCGACATTGCAGGCGGCGGTGCGGTTGGAGATGGAAGGAGTGCGGCTGACGGGCGGCGACACGATGAACTTCTGGATCAACGGCACTCCGAAAGAACTGGCGGAGACGTTGAAACTGGTGAACGTGCTGCTGATCAATGACACGGAAACGAAGATGATCGCGCAGGAAAAAAATCTTCCGCGGGCGGCGCGCAAAGTGATGACGATGGGGCCGCAGGCGCTGGTGGTGAAGCACGGCGAGTATGGCGCGACGATCTTCTTTCGGGAAGGCGCGTTTGGTATCGGATCGCATCCGTTTCGCGCGCCCGCGCTGCCTCTGGATGAAGTGAAGGATCCGACGGGCGCGGGCGATTCATTTGCTGGTGGATTCATGGGATACATTGCCTCGCAGGGCGAGATCAACCGCGAAGTGCTGAAGCGCGCGCTGTTTTATGGCGGTGTCATGGGCTCATTCGCCGTCGAACGCTTTGGGACGGAACGGCTGCAGAGTCTGACGCGCGAGGAAATTGACGCGCGTTTCCAGGTGTTCCGGGAACTGACGCATCTTGAGTAAGGCTGCAATCTCGTCGGGCGATTCTTGCGGCCGGGCTCCATCATTTATTCTCAATTCATGAAACAGCGCACTGTGAGCGCGAACACAGCCGGCGTTCATGACCGGCATGCAGCCCGGGTGGGCGGCCTGGCGGTATTGGTATCCTTAAGTTCCTTTTTTTACTACCTGCAGCGCGGGGACATTCTGATGCACGGGGACGCGACCGCGCACATCAATATTGCCCGGCGTGTGTTCGATTCGCTCACTCCCAGTCCGCTGGCGCTGGGAACCGTCTGGCTGCCCCTGCCTCATTTGGTGATGATGCCATTCCTGGTATCGGACAAAATGTGGCAAAGCGGGATCGGTGGATCGATTCCTTCGATGATTGCTTATGTCCTAGGCGTGCTGGGGGTCTTTCGGCTGGTCGGGGGACTGCTGGAATCCGATGCGCGGACAAGATCGGGAGCGCGGTTTGGTGCGTGGGTGTCGGCATTTGCGTACGGAGCCAATCCCAATCTGATCTACATGCAGGCAACCGCGCTGACGGAGACGCTGGCGCTCGCTTTCTTCATCTGGGCGATCGTTTATATCGCAGAATTTGTCAGGGGTATTCACGAGGGCAACTCAGTCGATGGTCTGGCTGGGCGGTCTTTGTGGCAATCATTGCGACGGTGTGCCTATTGCGTGGCTTGTGCGGAGATGACGCGGTACGACGGATGGTTTCTGGCGGGCGCGACGGGTTCGATCGTAATCATGATCGCGCTCCGGCACTGGGACGAGCGCGCTTTGCGGCGGATGGCGCTGAAGTTCTTAATGGGGATCGCGGTGGCTCCCGTGTTGTGGTTGGGATACAACGCGGCTGTGTATGGGAACCCGTTGGAGTTCGCTACCGGGCCGTATTCCTCGAAAGCGATTGAACTGCGGGTAGCGGCGCCGAATGGGGCATTCCACAATCCCTTGGTCGCGGGCCAGGAATTTCTGAAAGCGGGACAGGCGATCCTGGCGGTTGGAAACTGGGGGCGGTTCTGGCTGCTGGCTGCCGTTCTGGCGACGTTGCTCACATTCGTGACGCTGCGGAAAAAAGCGCTCGCGATCTTGCTGCTGCTTTGGGCGCCGCTGGCTTTCTATTCCTATTCGATCGCGTTTGGCTGGGTTCCGCTGCACGTGCCGATGTGGTGGCCGTTTGCGGTGTTTAACATTCGATTCGGATTGGAGTTGCTGCCGATGTTCGCCGTGACGGCGGGATTGCTGGTGGCGGCTGTAACGTCGTTGCCCGGGATAAAGCGGGAGTGGATCGGGGCGGCCTTGATGGCAGCGCTCACGGTCACCAGCTATGCGTTCGTTCTGAAAGCCCAGCCACTATGCTGGGTGGAAGCCTCGCGGAATTGGGAAATGCGGCGCGCCATGGACACATCCGTCGAGCAAATGCTGATGGAATTGCCGCCAAACTCACGCATTTTGATGGACCTCAGCGAGCATGTGGGCGCGCTGGAACGGATCGGCTTCCCGTTGCGCCGGGTGGTCAACAGCGAAAATCATCGGGCATGGAAGAGGCCGAGCGATCCGGAGGGGCTTTGGGAGAAAACGCTGGCCGATCCGGCGCGTTATGTGAATTATGTAATCAGCTTTGACGGCGACGCGGTGGACCAGAACGTGAACCGGACGAATCTGAAACTGCTGACGGTGATTCACGCCCTGGGCCGTCCGGCGGCGCGCGTTTTTGCTACAGGCAATTCTGCGACCGGCAATCCGGTGAATCAATCACGTTAACGTTGCGCGGCGAGCGATACGGAAAGCGGCGAGACGCGGTGTTAGAATCCGCCCGAGGTCGAAGGAAGCATGAATGCAGCCCACGAAGTGATCGCGCTTCTGCGGAACGAACTCGGCGTGGTGTTGAGTTCGACGCTGGCGCGGCTGGTGCTGGCGGCGATCCTGGGCGGCATTATTGGACTGGAACGCCAACTGCGGCACAAGCCGGCCGGATTGCGCACGAATATGTTCATTTGTTTCGGCGCAGCCATGTTCACGGTCTTGTCAAAGCAACTGGCGGGCGTGGAATCAGATAGCGCGCGGATCGCGGCGCAGATCATTCCGGGGATCGGCTTCATTGGCGCGGGATCGATACTTCATGCGCGGGCTTCAGTGACCGGGTTGACGACGGCGGCGACGCTTTTTGTGGTCGCTTCGGTAGGGATGGCGGCGGGCGGTGGACTTTATCTGACGGCGATTTTTGCAACTGCGATCATTCTGATTGCGTTGGTATTGCTGGGAAGGCTGGAGGGCATGTTCTCGCTGAAGACGGTTTTGACGACGTACGAAGTGAGCGGCCGCGATGTGGACTCAATGTTGCGCGAATTGAACCGGGTCCTCGAAACCGAGCAACTCACTATGCAGAGTGTGCACATGGCGGGCGAGACGCCGGCAATCCGCGTAGTGTTTACGGTCGACAGCGAGCGCGATACGCAGAGTGCACTTGCGATTCGCCTGCACGAGTCGAATGTGTTTGGCAGCGTACAAGCTCTGGGGACGATGGAACACGAATGAACGCTTTGCAAAACAAGAGCATTCCATTTACGAAGGCGTCAGCTTGCGGAAACGATTTTCTGATCGTGACGGGGCCGGATGTTTCTGGCGATTTGAGTGCGCTCACGCGGCGGTTGTGCGATCGGCATAACGGAGTGGGCGCGGACGGCGTGGAATGGCTGTTTCCCGACGCCGAGGCAGACGTTCACGCACGGTTGATCAACGCGGACGGGTCCGAGGCAGAGATTTCCGGCAACGGTACACGCTGCGTGGCGGCGGCGATTTGCTCGCGCTCGGATAAGGCGGAAGTTATGATACGCACGGGAGCGGGGCTGAAAACCTGCCGGCTGATCGCGAACAGAAATCCGGAGTTTGAGTTCGAAATCGCCATGGGCGCGGCGGTGGTGGGAGAGTCGCTGACGATTGAGACGGCGTCGCTGCGGGCGACCGGGATGCGCGTTTCCATGGGGAACCCGCATTTCGTAACTTTCGTGGAGCAGTTTCAGGATGGTTGGCAGAAGCAGGCGGCGCTGATTCAGGCGCAGCCGCAGTTTCCGAAGGGAACGAATGTGGAATATGTGGTGGTTCGCGGGGCGAATGAAATCGAGATTCGGCTGTTTGAGCGCGGTGTAGGAGAGACGCAATCGTCGGGCACGGGATCGTGCGGGTCGGCCGTGGCGGCGATTGCAAGCAAGCGGGCAGCTTCTCCAGTAAGAGTGATTGCGCCCGGAGGGCCGCAGACGGTGCGCTGGGAGGATCAGGTTTATCTGCGCGGGCCGGCGACACTTGTGTGCCGGGGAGAGTTCTTCGTTTGAAGTCGTCATGCAAGGTTGACTTGTCAGGCCGGGCAGAGGGAGATAGCGACATTTGGCGGCCCGAACTGCAGATCCCTCGCTGCGCTCGGGATGACAAAGTACTTCTCGTGACGGCAAAGTAATTCTCGTGACGGCAAAGTATTTGCGGCAGAGTATTTGAAGATGTTGCCCACTGACCAAAGGTCGCGAATCAAACCGCCCGCGCTGCGCAGCGGCGACAAGGTCGGGATCGTTGCGCCTGCGTCGAACATTAAGCGCGAACAACTGGAAGCGGGCTGCGATCAACTTCGTCGCATGGGGTACGAGCCGGTTTATTCCGAATCGATTCTGGAGCGTGATCTGTATTTTGCCGGTTCGGTCGAGCGGCGGGCGCGGGAACTGGAAGGGATGTTCGTGCGCGGGGACGTCCGGGCGATTGTTTGTGCGCGTGGTGGCTACGGTGCGAACTATCTGCTGCAGGCGATCGATCTCTCAGTCATTACTGCTCATCCGAAAATCTTTGTTGGATATAGCGATGTGACGACGCTGCTGACCTGGTTTGCGGATGAAGTGAATCTGGTGACGTTTCACGGTCCGATGGCGGCGAAGGATTTCGCGGTCGCAGGCGGCGTGGATCTGACTTCGTGGGAGAACGCGTTGAGTGGGGAAGCGGGGT
>Ga0187875_10001938_pt1 | contig 15601 bp, 11 predicted proteins | sample June2016WEW_17_1_2_FD_132978 | JGI IMG/M metagenome (GOLD analysis project Ga0187875, IMG submission 132978) | Peatland microbial communities from SPRUCE experiment site at the Marcell Experimental Forest, Minnesota, USA - June2016WEW_17_10 | ecosystem: Environmental > Terrestrial > Soil >... | reverse complement strand
TCGTCGTCTCCACCACTTCTCTGAAACCCCACGAAATCAAGGGCAGGCGTATTGGTGTCCCCGGTTTGAAAACCTCCGCCTATCTCACCCTCAAGCTCTTTGAGCCAGATTTTGAAGCCGTTGTCATGCCCTTCGACAAAATCATCGAAGCCGTCAAGAACAACGTTGTCGAAGCCGGCCTCCTCATTCACGAAGGCCAGCTCTTCTTTCCGCAACTTGGCTTGCATCGTGTCGTCGATCTCGGCATCTGGTGGCAGGAGCTTACGTCTCTTCCTCTCCCCCTCGGCGGCAACGCCGTCCGCCGCGCTCTCGGTCCCGACCTCGGCCGCTTGATCGCCAAAACTATTCGCGACAGCGTCACCTACGGCCTCGAGCATCGCGAAGAAGCTCTCAACTACGCCATGCAATTCGCTCGCGACATGGATACGGAACTCGCCGACAAATTCGTCGGTATGTATGTCAACAAATGGACCCTCGGCTACGGCGATAAAGGTAAGAAAGCCGTCCGCGCTTTAATCGAACGCGGCACCGCCGCCGGTCTCCTCCCAGGCCCTCCGCAAATCGAATTCCTCGAAGAGTAGTCGCCCCGCGCGCTCGCAGCGTCGTCTAACGCGCACATCCCTTCGAATAGTGGTAACTCTTTTTGTTCACAAACCGTCCTAAGGAATGAAGTCACATAACGCGAATACCTGTTCAAGGGAGGACTTCCCATGAAGAGTCTCCTCGTTCTTTCTCTGTTGTGTGTCTCTACTTTGACGGGATGTGCCACCGCACGTTTCTACCCCGTCCAGGGCCCTCTATCCTCGCGAACTCCTCCGCCCGTTTACGTCGCAAAACTCTCCGACGGTTTTAGTTCGGGCAATTTGTCCGTGGTTCTCGACGGTGGCGAAGTGTGCAAAGGACGCTGGGCGCAAGTGCCTCGTCCAAATTCTTCCAATGCCGCGGCAACGGCCGCGGCCGCAGCTCCAGACAACCTGTCCGCGGAATGGGATACCGTCTACGGTACCGGCTTCTATGTTGCAAATGTCCTGGGCACGCGGCTGTACGCCCGCGCTGTCCTCACGGGAAACCGCGGGACGACCCTGAATGTGGAACTCTACAAGCCGGACAAAGTTGAAAACACAACCATCGGCGCTATTAAAGGCGTCGCAAAAGACGATAAGGGCAACATCTACAAAGTTGCATTCTAGATCGTTCTACCAACAAGCCGTCTCGCACGATCATTTCTCTCCCGCTGCTTGCCTGCGGGCGTGACCTGCCCACGTCTTGACCCGTCCCCCAGAATCACTTACTGTTTTCCCTTCATCATGAACCGTCCTCTCTTCTTTCTAGCCGCCACAATTTTTTCGCTTACTCTCGTACCTTCCCGTTCCGCCGCGCAATCCGCCGCTGAGTTTCGCGAACACTTCGACATTCCCAAGGACTGGCCGCGCGAACCTGTCCGCGGCTCCCACGGCATGGTGGCCACCGACGAACCCCTCGCCTCCCAGGCCGGCGTGGAAATCCTCAAACGCGGTGGCAACGCCGTTGACGCCGCCGTCGCCACGGCCTTCGCTCTCGCCGTCGTCGAACCCGCCGCCGGAAACATCGGTGGTGGCGGCTTCATGCTCGTGCGCCTCGCCAGCGGCAAAGCCAGCTTTTTCGATTACCGCGAAACTGCTCCTGCAAAAGCCACCCGCGATATGTACATCAAGTCCGATGGCAAGCTGGACGAACAGGCTTCCACCGTCGGCTACCGCTCCGTTGCCATTCCCGGCACGGTCGCAGGCCTCGCCCTCGCCCTGAAAACGCACGGCACCATGAAGCTCGCCGACATCCTGCAGCCCGCCATCCGCCTCGCCGAACAGGGTTTTCCTGTCAGCGAAAAACTCGCCCACGAATTCCAGGAAGAGCGCCCCGACCTCCAACGCTTCTCCGTGAGCACTCGCATTTTCCTCAACAACGGCAAGCTCTTCCACGCCGGAGACATCCTCCGCCAGCCCGAACTCGCCGCCACTCTCCAACGCATCGCCAAGAATGGTCCTGCCGAGTTCTATCAAGGCGAAACTGCGCAAATGTTGGCTAAGGACATGGCCGCATCGGGCGGCCTCATCACACTCGACGACCTCGCCCACTACCAGCCCAAAATCCGCGATGTCCTCCACGCCAGCTACGCCATCGATTCCCATCGTTGGGAAGTTCTCTCATCTCCGCCTCCCAGTTCCGGTGGTGTCGCCGTCATCGAAGCTCTCAACATGCTTCAGACTGTCCCGCTAAAAGGCTGGGACGATCCGCAAAGCGTCCACCTCGTCGTCGAAGTCATGCGCCGCATCTTCGCCGATCGCGCCGCCTATCTCGCCGATCCCGATTTCTCTAATGTCCCCGTCGCCGGCCTCACCGATCCCTGCTACGCCAGGGAACTCCTCGCCACCATCGATCCCCAGCGCGCCTCTTCCAGCAAACTCATTCACGCAGGCAATCCGCACGTATGCAATCAAGGGCTCAGCACCAGCGCCGCGCCGCACACCATCGTCAGCCTCGGTGAAGGTCCGCACACCACGCATTTTTCCGTCGTGGATGCCGCCGGTAACGCCGTTGCCAGCACCACCACGCTCAACGACAGTTACGGCTCGCACGTCACCTCTTCTGCCGGTTTCCTCCTCAACGACGAAATGGACGATTTCACCACTCAGCCCGGCGTCCCCAACGCCCTCTTCGGCCTGATCCAGTCCGAAGCCAACGCCATCGGCCCCGGCAAACGCCCGCTCAGCTCCATGACTCCCACAATTCTTCTGCGCGATGGCCAGCTCAGTTTTGTCACCGGTTCTCCCGGCGGCCCCACAATCATTTCCGTTACGCTGCTCAGCATCCTGAACTGGATGCGCCTCGGCATGGATGCGCAATCCGCCATCAACGCTCCGCGCTTCCATCACCAGTGGCTCCCCGATGAAATCCAAATGGAACAGCTCTTCCCGCAGGAAATGGAAGAACAGATGAAACAACGCGGCCACACTGTCAAGCGCAAAGGCCACATCGGCCTGATCAACGCCATCGGCATCGACCCCAAGTCCGGCGAACGTTGCGGTGCAGCCGATCCCCGCGACAACGGCTCCGCCCTCGGCTACTAGAGGGTTTGTGGCACAGTCATTCCTGACTGTGCTCTTGGGCTTTCCTTCCCTATTCTCCGCCACCCAAAACTGTCATTCCGACCGGAGGGATGGCGCTTTTGGCCATCCCGGAGTGGAGGAATCCCTCTTCGTTTTCCAATTTCACGCTAAAATACTCCCGGCCACTTATGCTCCGCATCCTCTCCACCTATCTCTTCGTCTCCAAGAAACTAACTCCCGAACTCCTCCAACAAATCTCCTCCGCCGGCTTTCAAGCCATCGAAATCTTCGCCACCCGCAGCCATTTCGACTACGCCACCCGCCAGGAAGTTCGCACCATCGCCCAAGCCCTCTCGGATCACCGCCTGCAGCTCGCTTCCCTCCATGCTCCCACCAGCCGCGACCTCAGCCTCAATCGCGAAGGCGGCACTCCCCTCTCCATCTGCGAAGTCGAACGCACACGCCGCATCGAAGCTATGGACGAACTCAAGCGAGTCCTCGATGCCGCCGACGATCTCCCTTTCCCCCGCATGATCCTGCACATGGGCGGCTCTCGCGAAACCGCCGACCCGCGCAAACGCGACGCCGCCTATAGCTCCCTCGAACATCTCACCCTCCACGCCCGCCATGCCGGCGTCACCATCTGCCTTGAAAACACGCCCAGCGAAATGGGCGATCCCACCTACCTCCGCAATTTTGTGGACGAAACCCGCCTCACCGCTGTCCGCTTCAATTTCGATATCGGCCACGCCCATTTAGCCGAAGGCCCCGAAGACTCCCGCATCGCCAAATCCTTCGACCCCCTCCGCGATCGAGTCGTCAGCTCCCACATCCACGATAACCACGGCGAAAAGGATGAGCACCTTCCGCCCTACGACGGCACCATCGCCTGGCCCGCCGCCTTGGCCATCCTAAAAACCGCTCCCGCCGCTGCCGATCTCCCCCTAACCCTCGAACTAAAAGAAAAATCCGGCCCCGATTCTCCGCCCCTCTTCGATCAACTCGAAGCCGCACACAAATCCCTGGCCCGCGTCGAAGAAGCTTGGTCCGAGTCCAACTGATATACGTTTCTTGATGTTCTCTTCTTGCGGCCGCCTTCGGAGGCGGGCGCATTTCTCTTGCTTCTGTTCATGTGGGGGCGCAGGACTCCTACGCCCCCTGTCCGTGCTCTAACATCGTCCCTGATCGGACATGCTGGAAAAGGGTGGAGCACTAGCGACCACCCTTCCGGTAACTCAACCAATCAGAAGTTGTCGGCCTGAGCACTATCTGTTTGCTTTTAGCTCAGTGCTTTGGCGCCGATGGATGGCTCTGCGGCGCGTGCTGTTGCTGTTGAGTTTGCATTTTCCGCTGCTGCGCAGTGTGCTTTTGCTCGAGCTGCTGAGTTTGCTGAGTGTGGCGCTGTTCCATTTGCTGTTTTTGCGCCTCGCTGGCATTCTTCTTCGCCATTTGCTGGTGTTCTTTTTCCTGCTGTTGCTGCAGCTTCTGGTGTTCCTGATTTTGTTTGGCGGCTAGCTTGTCCTGCTGCTGTTGATACTTTTTGTCAGTTGCTGCGTTGCCCGTGCTCGTCGCCGTGTACTGATGAGACTGAACATCGGTCGCGTGATTGTAGTTGTTGGCATGAGCTTCGTTTGCACTTGGTGGGCGATTTGCGTTCGCTGCGTGTTCCGGAGCCTTATAGGGAGCCCCGGCTTCTTTGGCAGATACAGCGCCGCCGTGGAAGTCACCCGCCTTTGACGTTGCAGCGATGGGAGGTTTGCCGTGATTGGCAGAGGCGCGCAGCTCAGGGTTGGAACGAGCCTGTTCCACATGTTGGTTTTGGGCAGCAACGGGACCTACGTGGCGTTCCCGGGCATAGTTTTCCTCTTCTCTCGACGCACGCGCATTGATACCGCCGTTCCCGCCGTTGAAGCTGACCCGGTTTTCCGAGATGTCGACTCGCGTGTTATAGGTGTTGTGAATGATCGTTTCGTTCACGTGATTTGCATAGGTGTTGTAGAAAAAATGATCATGGTCCCAACGGCCGCCTTCGTAGCCGTGACCCCAATATCCAAATCCATAGTTAATGCCGCCATAAAATCCAACGTGCGGGCCCCAATAGCCTTCGTGCCAGAAGAATGCGGCGCCACCCCAGCCCCAATATCCGGGAGTCCAAAGGAAGCCGACTTCGGGAGCCAGCACCCAGGTGCCGGGCACCCAGTAATAATCATCTCCATCCCAAGCCCAATAACCGGGCGTCCACAGGTAACCGTCCCCCGGGCAGATAGGTTGCTCATAAACCGGAAGTGCGGGCGGACCAAATGAGACAGATATCCCGATTTGCGCAAATGAAGCAGACGAAAGACCCATCAATAAGACCGCGAAAAGCAACAAGCGAATTGATATGAGAGTTCGCATCGTTCCCCCAGCTAGCAGTCCCTTGCCCACGACCTTCCACCACTCTGTGTGCCTCATTTGATGCGCCTCCTTGAGCGCCATTTCCGCATTTTCGCGCTAACCACTTTTTTTTGTCGAGCGGATTAATTTACCGCAATTCTTTCTCCTACGTTTAGAATCGCAAATTGCCTTCCAGAGTCCTCCTAAATTACTAAGTGCCTGAAAAGCGAATCGCATAGAGCAGTCTTACTGGGACACAAGCGATGAAACTTGGGCTGCGAAGTGTGTAGAAAATACAAGCAGGGATGGGAGGAGATACGACCTTTCTGCGTACTGGAACCCATGCTTGGCAAGGCCTCCTAAGTGTCAAACTCTCTGGAACTCGTGACTTAACTTCGTTGGCGACCAAAATGCTCCTGCGCCAATGAAGGGAGAAGAATATGAGCGCGCAACTTTCCGTCAAGACAATGGTCTGTGGCGAATATCAAAGATTACTTGAAGAATGTCAGAGCGCCCTGGAGATCTGGAATGAGCGTCGTGCCGAGATTTGTCGGTCTCGTTTGATCGAAAAGAAAGCAGACGACGAACTCCTTCGATTCCAGGCGAAGTACACTCGCGCCTACACAGTATTGCGAAACCACGTGGGCATTTGCCTTCGATGTCAATTGGTCTCAAAAATCAAGGCTTGTAGTCCTGGGAGTATTTCGGTCGCCCTTTCCGATGGCACCCTTGACGATTGAAAGCCGACCTTCTTGTCCTGGTCGTGGAGCTCTTACTTTCTCTGTCCGGCTGCCGTGCCAAAGGACACTCAGCATAGTGATAAACGCGCAAACCGGAGAAATGGAGCCGAGTGCCTATGCTTCCGGTGAGTACGACTTACCACCCCTGTTTTGCCAGGTCCGGTTTGCTCGTAATCCAGGAGCAATGTGGCCCCAGCGCACGTACCACATTCCCACTAAAGAAATTGTGCTCTAACCGGAGGCAATCGAACCTCTGGCTAATCTCCGATCGAAGCCCGACGGGGCTGGCTACAGCACGTCGATGATGATCATTGTGATGTCATCCCCCTGAGCCATCGAGGCGGGCCGCCAGGCGCGGATCTCTTCGAGCAGTTTGCACATCAACTCAGATGGCGCGCGCATCTGTTCGCCGACAAGAACCTGCTCAAGTCTGCGGTCACCGAATGCTTCGCCCTTGGCATTTTCGGGCTCAATCAATCCATCCGTGTACAGCAGCAGCCTGTCACCCGGGCACAGTTCGATGTCGCGAACGGGATAATCAGGTTCGCGCGCCACTCCGAAAACCAGGCCGTTGCTTTCGATGCGCTGCAATCTTCCCGCACGAGAGAGGAGCAGCGGCGGATGGCCTGCGGCAGAGTATCGCGCTTTGTAATTTTCCGTGTCGATAAACAAATATGCGGCGGTGACGAACTGATCTGCCGCTTGTCCTGAAAGCATACGATTCAAGCCCTGCAACACATCTTTGGGAGAATGCGCGCAGGGCACGATGGTTTGCACCGCCGTCTTCAACATTGATGCAATAAGCGCGGCGGGGACGCCATGACCGGACACGTCGGCGACCAGCACTCCAAGACGATGATCATCCATCTCGATGAACTGATAGAAGTCCCCGGCAACCGCGGACATGGGATAATAGCCGGCCGCGATGCGCAGCCTGGGCAGCGCAGGGACGTTCTTGGGAAGGATGGAAAATTGAATTTGGCGCGCGGTTTCCAGTTCGCTCTCGATGGTCAGCAGGCGCTGCTCATTCTCGAGAGTTCGCTGCACCGCCACGTATCCAAGTGCGAGGATCCACAAAACAAGAGCGGCGAGCACGAGGTAAGCAGGCGCCTCGCCAGTTAGAGACCTGGACGCGACAGAGAACAAGACAGCGAGGGCGATCAATGGCAGGACAATCCGCAAAACACGGCTCTGAATGACGAGGTATTTCCGAGAGAGGCGAGGAATCGCGACAACCAGAGCTAAGGCGAGCAGCATGAAAATCGCGAGCAAGCTGTTGAGGACGATGAACCTGTATGGCCGGCCCGTCACCGCTTCCCAGGCCAGGCTGGAGAGACCGGCAACTCCGGCAGAAGCAGTAAGCCATAGGAGGAAACGCCGAAATCTGCCAATACTGAGTTCGACCCAGAGCAAGGTGCCAGGCACGACCAGAAAGTAGTCGATGAAAGTGCTGACACGAATCGGCCACACCGAGTCGTGAGCGAGGCCAAAGGTCGTTGCGGCGCCGGCGAGACTGCGCACGCCAGCCATCCCGATGAAGAGCCCAAACCACAGCAGCACACGAAATCCCCTGCGGCGGCCAATCGCTGCGATACAGCATGCGCACACTCCGACAAACAGGAAGACTGGCCCGAAGAATAGGACGGGCAGGTGCCCGCGAAGGGAATCGAGCGCCGGATCATACGGGTTTCAGATGATGAAAATGGTCCCGATTGTCTGCCACCTCCGGAGGCAATCTTTCTTGGAAGTTTCGGCCTATGACGACATCATACCTAAGAATGGATTCCTCAATATGAGGATGACGAGCATGAACTCCATTGGTGCCACCGCCGCAGGGTTCCCATCAGCTCGAAACCGTCAACAAATCCCTAACCCGCCTCGAAGTAGCCTGGTCCGAAACCAACTAACTTAGCTGTCTTCTCATTCTGTTTTAACGGCCACCTTCTGCGTGCCCGCCGCAGGAGGGAAGCGGCTGCCTAGCTCGTACCACTGTCTCATTGCCTGATTGGAGTTAGACCCTGGTACGCGACCGCGCAACGGTTGATTGGCTACGCTGAATAAGGGCAAACCGGATAGCACGGCTATAGCATTGATGCGTGCTAGTTTTCAAGGTGGTTCGATCTCGTCTGTTGGCTCTCCGTGGGCGTGATTTCCTCACGGCGCACCGGAGAGCTCAGGCCGTGAGCGGCGCGATCCTAATACCCAGGAAGCACTTACGATTTGGCTTGCTTTGCACTAATAAGCACCGGCGGTTAATATGATACCGACATTCTCAGGTTCCCCTTTTTCCGGTAAGTGGAGTTGGCCATGTTTTTCCGCTCGTTGCGATATCTTCTCGTGATTGTAATCATGCACGGGACAATCTGCTCGCGTGCCGTTGTTTACGCACAAACCTCGCCGGGCCGACCGGATACAATTGACCTCTCCAATGCGATTAACCTGCATACGTTCGAGACAGCAGCCCTGGACGTATACCTCAAAGGGCCAGACGGCCAACCGGTACAAGTGGCAGCGGTGGTCACATTAATTAAGTTATCCAAGGAAGCTTACCGGCAGGAAACGGCAAAGGCGGGCCACATCCGTTTTAAGAACATTGCTGCGATGGAATACTCCGTCCAGGTGGTGGCTCCCGGGTACCAGATGGCGGTGAAGCGAGTTGAGGCGCACAAAGATGATGTCGGGGCAGTGACCATTGAGCTTCAGCAACTGTCGGCGGAAGATGCTTCCGAATACTCCGCGTATAAGGCACTGGCTCCCAAAGCACAAAAGGAAATTGGGAAAGTCCTGGAGCTGCTGCGCACCCAAAAAGTGGCCGATGCGCGGAGCCATCTCGATAAGGCCAACCGGGTCGCGCCAAATCAGGCAGAGGTCCAATACCTTTACGGCGTTTATGCAAGGCAGACGGGCAACGAGGAGCAAGCCAAGGCGTACTGGATGAAAGCCGTGGAGTTCAGTCCGAACCACCTTCTCGCGCTGCTATCCCTGGCGGACGCCTTGCTGCGTGAAAATCACGAAACTGAGGCCCTGCCGTACGCGGCGCGGGCGGTCGAGGTTGAGCCGTCCTCCTGGCGAGCACACACAATTCTGGCGAATGTCTATTTGCGCTTGGGCTCGGCCGATGAGGCAGTCCAGCAGGCAGAGCGCGCGCTCGAGTTGGGGCACGAGCAAGCCGCAATTGCGCAACCAGTTATGGCGGGAGCCCTGGCGAGAAAGGGCGAGAAGGAGCGCGCGATCTCCGTTCTGCAAAGCTACTTGAAAGAGCACCCCGCGGATACCGAGGCCATCAAGCTGCGGGACGAGCTGCAGAAAACCTCGGCCGCGGGAGGTTCGGCAGAGGCAAGCGCGCTGACCGCCGAAGAAATGTCCATTTCCACCAGCGCGGCGACCTCACTGCCGCTTCCTTCGAGTTGGATGCCCCCGGACGTGGATGAGAGCGTGCCGCCGGTGGAGCAAGGCGCGGCCTGTGCGCTCGAGGATGTGGTACAGAAAGCAGGGAAGCAGACCCAGGTATTTCTCAAAAATGTCGAGCGCTTTACGGCGAGTGAATTCCTAAAACATGAAGCGATCGACAAGTGGGGGATGGCCGGGGCGCCCGAAACACGCAAATTTGATTACGAGGTAGGGATCGAGGAACTCAGGCCCGGATCGCTCAGTGTGGAGGAGTACCGGAGCAGTGTCAATCTATCCAGCACGAATCAAGATGCGCGAGGAAGTTCGGCCTTGGATTTTCCGGGCGGCATCGAGACCAATGGGCTGCCGGCGCTCATGCTCATTTTTCATCCCTATAACGCGGTGAACTTTGAGATGACGTGCGAGGGTTTGACCCGATGGAAGGGAAGGCCGGCCTGGCAGATCCATTTCCGGCAAAGGCCGGACAAGCCCAACACCATCAAATGGTACCGGCGCGGCGACGGTCCTTCTTATCCGGTTGCGCTCAAGGGACGCGCATGGATTTTAGCTGACAGTTTCCAGATTGCCCGGCTGGAAACCAATTTGATCGCCCCGGTGCCTCAAATCAAGCTCATTGCCGATCATACGGCGATCGAGTATGGACCGGTGCGCTTCCAAACTCCTGACGTGGACATGTGGCTGCCACAGACGGCGGAAGTGTATTTCGATTGGCGAGGGCAGCGCATGCATCGGCGCCATAGCTTCAGCAATTATTTGCTCTTTTCCGTGGATGAGAAGCAACGCATCTCAGAGCCGAAAACGGAAAACTGAAAATCGCCGCGCCGAATACGGGACAGTTGTCCCCCACCACCGAATTGCACGCGCTGCTGGTAGGGTATTTACGAGACAGGTTCTAGTTCGACGAAGCCGCAGCCCAACACCTGATTAACGCAAACCGGAAGTAGAATCCCTTGCCATGTTGGCTGTCTGCCGAGACCAGGATACGTCAAAATCTAATATGCTCGGAAACTGATCTGTGGACCGGGTGCTGCTTCCTTCTGACAATCGTCGGTTCACCGCTCTTCAAACCGCAACAACTTATTCACACCTGCAGCCCCCGCAAATACGGCACGCTCGCCTTCATCTTTTCAAGGTCCATCTCGACAAAGTAGTTCTTCACCCCGCCCGTCTTCGCGGCAGTGAAAATCTTCTTCCAATCCAATGTGTCTTGTCCCACCGCCATGATCTTCTTCGTACTCGCGTTCCATCCCTGCACGTGCATCGAAATGAAGCGTCCCGGGTACTTCGTGAAATACTCCGCCGCGTCGTACCCCTCGCTGATCGTGGATACCTGGAACTGGAACTTCACCAGCTTCGGATCCAGCAGCTCCAACAGCACGTCATACGTCCGCTTCCCGTTCACCTTCGACAACTCAAAGCCTTCGTTGTGCAGCCCCTGCTGGATTCCTGCCTTTGCCGCTTCTGCCGCTAACTTGTTGTATTCATCCGCCGCTTTCTTCACATCGTCCAGCGTCGGCTTCTCCGGCCCGCTCAGGCTTGGCACGAGCATCTGCGTTAGTCCCACTTCCTTTGCCCACGCAATCCGCCCCGCCATATCCTTCCGAAGTTCATCCATGCCGAAGTGCGAACTCACGCAGCCCACTCCCGCATCGCTCAGAATCTTCTTCAGTTCCGCGCCCTTGTATTTAGCCAGTCCCGCGAACCCCGAATCCTCATACCCAACCGGCGAGCACAACTCAATCATTTGAAATCCCGCCGCAGCGAGGATCTTGATCGTCCCCGGAAAATCTTTCGCGATCATCTCCCGGACAGGCCACGTCTGGCACCCGATCGGCAAGCCCAGCGGATTCGCGCGTAGTTCCAGCGCGCCTGCGCCCAGCAAGCCCACCACCGCCGCCTGTGTCGCTGCAGTCTTGCAAAACTCTCTTCTTGAAATCTCACTCATCGACGCCTCCTTGCCCGCCTTCGCTAACAACTCCATCCCCGCTCAAGTGGGCATTTCCAAAATTGTTTTCTTCCATCCCTTGCCGCACTGCCAAAATCTTTACAACTCCCATCCGCTCCGCCGCTCCGGCCTCACAAGCTTCTGCCCAGCCTCGGAGTTAACCTTCAAGTTGGCGCGATCCCAAGCGAGTTTTTCTCCCACTTGTGTCGCCACATTTCCCAGCAGCAATGTCTCTGTCACCTTCCCTGTAAACTCGAAACTCGCGCCGGGTTTCTCTTTCCCACCTTTGCAGGCCTCCAGCCATTCCCGTTCGTTGCCGGGTGATCTCGGCAAAGTCTTGGCCGGCTGCTTGTAACTGTTCATCTTCGCGTCTGGAATCAGCTTCGGGCTTCCTCCGCTGAACGAGCAAAGAATCTTTCCCCGGTCTCCTATGAACAACAGCCCTTCCTCCTCATCGCCCTCTCCCTTCAGCGGACGCCCTTCTTCCAGTTCCTCCGGCCGTTCCGGCTTCAGCCCACCGTCATACCAGGTAAATTTCACGGGCGGCATGTCGCCACGCGCCCCAAACTGGTAGCGCACAATCGAAGCTTGTGGGAAAGTTTCCGGAAAGCGTTCGGTGGAACTCGCTTCCACGCTCACCGGCGCATCCAGCTTCAACACACGGAAAATCGTATCGAAGCTGTACGAGCCCATGTCGCCCAGCGCCCCGCATCCGAAGTCGACCCAACCCCGCCAGGAAAACGGCAGGTACACGTGATTGTAAGGGCGTTCCGGTGCCGGCCCCAGCCACAAGTTCCAATCCAATCCCTCTGGCACTGCTTCCACTTCCTTCGGCCGATCCACTCCTTGTGCCCAGTAAGGACGGCTCGACCAGTTCTTCACTTCTCGCACCGGCCCGATCGCTCCATCCCATATCCATTCGCAAAGCAACCGTGTAGCTTCCGAAGCCTGGTTTCCCACGGCAATCTGCGTCGCCACGCCGGTTTCTCGCGCGATTTCCGCCATCCGCCGCGCTTCATAAATCGTGTGCGTCAAAGGCTTCTGGCAAAACACATGTTTGTGTTTTTTCATCGCCGCGATGGACACCGCCGCATGCAAGTTGTCCGTAGTGCACACCACTACCGCGTCCAGGTCCTTCTGTTTCTCCAACATTTCTCTGAAATCGCTATAAGCCGCGCAGCCGCGAGATTCGCCAGAGCGCTTTTGTGTCCCGTTGTATCCGTCCACAATCTTCTGGCAAGGCTCGCGCCCCGCCACGCCGCTGGTTACGTGCAGAGCGTGCGTCAACTCAAGCGGCTCGTCCGGACTCAGCCAGTCCCATCCGCTGTCCACGCCCAGCAATTTCCGCACGGAATCGCGAAACTCGTAATTGCCCCATTGCGGGTAGTTCGCCGCGGATTTATTGCAATCGCACACCGCCACGCCCTGCACGTCGGGCTCTTTCAAGAAATGCAGCATCACGCGCAAGCCCTGCGCGCCGACGCCGACAAACGCAATATTCACTTTGTCGCTCGGCGGAACATATCCCACTCCGCCCAGCACTCTCCGCGGCACAATTGTCAATCCAATCGCCGCGGCCGCCGTTTGTCCAATAAACTTGCGCCGCGATACTCCGCCCTCATGCAAACTCCCAGCCTTTTCCCGATTCTTCACTGGCCCTCCCTGACCGCAGCCCACACCAACTCCGACCCCTTCGCTGCTCTCTGTCTTTTGCGTTGATTCATCTCCGGCCCAACAACCCATACTCTATTCCAAACTCTCCTCCGCGTCTGCAATTCTTTCCATCTCCCCAGCCCATCACCTCGTAGAAGCTCAATGTTAAAACGATACAATCATATGCAATTCCAAAAGCGCGGAAGTGCCTAATAGATTGCCCCCACCTCGAATCCCGGTTTGCTCCCTTAATTACGGCGTACAATTCCTTTTATGAATACACGACCCCTGACAATGCTGGCTGCCATGGCCCTTGCAACGGTCATCGCTACTCTGGCTGATGAACCATGGGTGGTCCGTGAGGATGGCGCCGGTCCAGTCAATATAGGCATGAGCCTCCCCCAACTGAATGCACTCCTCACCGAGAAATTTGTGGTGCCGGCCGCGAAAGATGATAGAGCCTGCTTCTACGTGACTCCAAAGAAGCAACGCAAATTGTCATTTATGATTTTGGATGGGCGGCTTGGACGTATTGACGTGGAGAAGGCTGGCGTTCAAACGTCGACTGGAATTCAGGTTGGTGACTCAGAAAAACATGCCTTGCAAATATACGGCCGTCGACTAAAGGTGGAACCACATAAGTACATCGATAACGGTCATTATCTAACCGCCAAGTCCGACGATGGAAAGTTCGGCATTCGATTTGAGACAGAAGATGGAAACATAACTAGGTATTACGCGGGACGATATGAAGCCATCCAGTACGTTGAAGGCTGTCTCTAATAGACCAAACAACTGCCCCGGCAAAATTCGCGATTGAGTTGTTGTCTGATATGCTGAGTTCTCTGGTTTGAGGCTACACTGATGGTCGTAGTTACCATCTCCGAATTCAGAGCTAAATGCTGCGCTCTGGTTGAAAGAGTGCGCCGCACTCACCAGCCCATTCGCATCACTCGCCGCGGGAAACCCATCGCTGAAATTGTTCCTCCGAGCCCCACGGTAAGCCGCGCCAAGCTGATCGGTTCCATGAAGGGTTCCTGCGAAATCCTCGGCGACATAATCTCTCCCGCCAACGATGAAGACGAATGGGAAGTCCTCCGCGATTAAAATTTCTGCCCGCCCCGTCATCTGCTCCTTCATCCTATGCCGCACCTGAGAACTCGCCACTTCTCTGCTAAACTGTTCGTTTGAACCATCAACAGAGAACCTCACAATGACCATCATCACCATCGAACACGCGGGCCAATACGACACCCAGGAAGTCACCATCCGCGGCTGGCTTTACAACCTTCGCGAATCCGGCAAACTTCTCTTCCCCATCTTTCGCGACGGCACCGGCATCATCCAGGGCGTCTGCTCCCTGAAAGAAAATCCCGAAGCCTTTGAGGCACTCAAAGGTCTCACTCAGGAATCCAGCGTCATCGTCACTGGGAAGATCCGCGCGGAGCAGCGCGCCCCCGGCGGCTTCGAAATCGGTGTCAGCAAAATCCAAATCGTCCAGAAAGTTCCGGACTCCACGCCCTTCCCCATCCAGCTAAAAGAGCACGGCGTCGATTTCCTCCTCGACCAGCGCCATCTCTGGATTCGCACGCCGCGTCAGGCCGCCATTCTCCGCATCCGCGCCGAAGCCGTCCGCTCCGCTCGCGAATTCATGGACTCGCAGGGCTACACCCTCACCGATGCCCCCATGTTCACCCCCGCCGCTTGCGAAGGCACCAGCACCCTCTTTGAAGTGAACTACATCGATGACCAGAAGGCCTACCTCACCCAAAGCGGCCAACTCTACATCGAAGCCACCGCCATGGCTCTCGGCAAGGTCTACACCTTCGGCCCCACCTTCCGCGCCGAAAAATCCAAGACCCGCCGCCACCTCACCGAATTCTGGATGCTCGAGCCCGAAGCTGCCTACGCCGAACTTCCCGACATGATGGATCTCGGCGAAGGCCTCGTCAGTGCCATCGTGCAAGGCGTTGTCAAGAACAAGTCCCGCGAACTCGAAACTCTCAAGCGCGACATCAAGAAACTCGAAAACATCAAGCCGCCCTTCCCCCGCATCACCTATGAAGAAGCCGTCGCCGTCCTGCAAAAGCACGGGAATCTCGCGAAGTTTGGCGACGACTTCGGCGGCGACGAAGAAACCATCATATCCAACGAATACGACCGCCCCGTCATGGTCCACCACTACCCCACCGCCATCAAAGCCTTTTATATGCAGCCCGACGCCACCCGCCCCGACCTAGCTCTCTCCTTCGACATGCTAGCCCCCGAGGGCTACGGCGAAATCATCGGCGGCAGCCAGCGCATCCACGACTACGATCTCCTGGTTAAACGTCTGAAGGAAAATAACTTACCAATCGAATCCTTCCAGTGGTACCTCGACCTCCGTCGCT
>Ga0187875_10001937_pt1 | contig 15603 bp, 11 predicted proteins | sample June2016WEW_17_1_2_FD_132978 | JGI IMG/M metagenome (GOLD analysis project Ga0187875, IMG submission 132978) | Peatland microbial communities from SPRUCE experiment site at the Marcell Experimental Forest, Minnesota, USA - June2016WEW_17_10 | ecosystem: Environmental > Terrestrial > Soil >... | reverse complement strand
GGTGCCGAGTTGGCCGACGCCGAGCTTTTTCGGGGAACGGTCTGGCTGTTTACCGACGATCCGGATTGCCGGCGCTCGCCGCACTCGGCCGAGCTGGTGAAGGCCTGGCGGGAGTGGGTGGCGGCGATGGGCTCAAAGACTATCGACCTGGACCCCGCGCGCCACGATGAGCTGGTGGCCTGGGTGAGCCACCTTCCCCAGCTCATGGCCACGGCGCTGAGCGCGCTCTTGCAGGAAGAGGTGGGCGGCGCGCCGGAGTTGAATGACGTGGGCGGGCGCGCCCTGCGCGAGATGACCCGCCTGGGCGCCAGTCCCTACTCCATGTGGCGCGACATTGCCTACACCAATACCGAATCGATCCAGGCGGCGCTGCACGCGCTGGAGCAGAGGCTGGCCCATCTGCGCGAAAACCTGCGCACGCCCGGACTGCGGGATGAGTTTGAGCTGGCGAATCGCTTCCGGCAGTCCAAGCCGCCCGCTTAGATAATCGTGCGTCGCCCCCCCGCAAACGACAGTGGTATACAAGTAGCAGCGGACTGCGAAACAGCTTGTCGGTGCGGCCGCCGGGGAGCGGCGACCTTCTAAGCAACTGACGGCCGCGGTATTCCAGGCAAGGCCATGGAGCTGAATCGAGGAAGACGGAATGGGCAAACTGGTACGGAAGGCGGTCTTTCCCGCCGGCGGGCTGGGCACGCGCTTTTTGCCGGCGACCAAGGTGATTCCCAAGGAGATGCTGGCGCTGGTGGACAAACCCATCATCCAGTACGGCGTGGAAGAGGCGGTCGCGTCGGGGATCGAGCACATCATCATCGTGACCGGCCGCGGCAAGGGCGCGATGGAAGACCACTTCGACCATAGCTTCGAGCTGGACGCAACGCTGGAAAAGCGCGGCAAGCGGGATCTGCTGGCGGTGTCGCGCGGAGTCTCCACGCTGGCGCATATCAGCTACGTGCGGCAAAAGGAGCCGCTGGGACTGGGCCACGCCGTGCTGTGCGCCAAGGGATTGGTGGGCAATGAACCCTTCGCCGTCATCCTGCCGGACGATGTGATCGACGCCGAAGTTCCGTGCCTCAAGCAGATGATGGACGTGTTCGACGAGCGGGGCGGTTCGGTGCTGGCGACGATGACCATCGAAGGGCCGGCGATCGGCGCTTACGGAGTGCTGGCCGGCTCGCAAGACCCTTACAATGCGCGGATTTTCAACTGCACGGAGATGGTGGAGAAGCCGAAGTTCGAGAAAGCGCCCTCGAAGCAGGCCATCATCGGCCGCTACGTGCTTACGCCGCGCATCTTCGAGTTATTGGGGCAGACGCCCCCGGGCACGGGAGGCGAGATACAACTTACCGACGGCATCAACCTGCTGGCCAAGGAAGAGAAGGTCTTCGGCTTTAACTTCGAGGGCAAGCGGTACGACGCCGGCGATAAATTCGGCATGTTGCAGGCGACGGTGGAGTTTGCGCTCAAGCGGGCCGATCTTGGACCGAGGTTCCGCGAGTATTTGAAGGGGCTGGCGCTGTAAGACCAGGGATCAGAGATCAGGGGTCAGAGGCCAGGGACCGGTGATTTGGAGAAGAATAGAGTCTCCGGAGGGAGCGAAGTTGTGTTATCGGGTCTGCCGTCTGTTCCGGTGCAAGCAGCCAGGAGACTCGATATCTGCGTTCCCATTCAGCCTACTCTGGCTTGAGGTTCAACCCAAAGTCAGCCGGATCCCCTAGGATTGTTCGGTAGTAGCTTTCGTTGGGATAGGGTTTGTAGATGCGGTCGGAAGGTTTTACTTTGGAGTATTTCTGCCACCGGGGATTGCTGTGATCTTCTCCAGCCAGATCGGTAAAGGTGAAGGTAAGCCAAGGCCAGACGCGGATGTATTCAACAGCCACTTCGGGCATCCTATCCTTTTCTGCGGTTACCTTGCCATAGACGCGGACCAATCCTAGAGGGGGAATCTGGACCGGGTCTACCTTGAGTTTTGCCAGAAAATCTCCATCGCCGCTTATGGCAACCAGCATGATGTGGCTGTCGGTGAGTCCGTCGAAGAAGTGGTGCTGCAGGAGCAGAGTCACCTCCCCGCCGGGCTGGGCAGAAGGCGTAATGCCACGAACGATTCCGAACCAACTGACGTACTTTCCGTTTTTGCCGTGCATGGTGTAGTGGCCAAAAAGAGCGTCATTGGTGCGTTCCTTATCGCTAAGTTTGGCAAAGAACGGCGCCTCGCCCTCAAGGGGCGCGTATACGCTAGTGCCGAGAGTGCCGTTTGGGATTAGCTCTTTGACCGGCTGAATCTCGATTGGGGTCTGTGCCACAGCCGGAACGGCAAACGCTGCTGCCGCTGCCAACGCCAAAACATGGAACCGCATAGGAGCCTTCCTTCTTGGAAAAATGAAGTTGCAAGCATTCTACGCTTTCCACTTGATATTGCAGCCGATGGAAGGGCGCTGGTCCGTGGGAACGGGCTTGCCCGCAAGCACCAGGTCGATGGCGGCGCGCAGATCCTGGCCGGTTACGGGGACTCCGTTGCCGGGGCGGCTGGCATCGAACTGGCCGCGATAAACGAGGCGGCGATCCCCGTCGAAAAGAAAGAAGTCCGGGGTGCATGCGGCTTTGTAAGCATGAGCCACGGCTTGCGATTCGTCGTACAAGTAGGGAAAGACGAAGCCATAAGTCTCAGCCTGCTGCTTGAGCCCGGCGGGGCTGTCGGCGGGATGGGTGAAGGCATCGTTGCTGCTGATGGCGACAATGCCGATGGGCTGGGCGGCGTAATCCCGGCCGAGCGCGGCAAGGCCCTCTTCGACGTGTTTCACATAAGGGCAGTGGGTGCAGATGAACATGACCAGCAGGGCTTTCTTCCCGCTGAAGTCGTCGCGGCGGACGGTCTTGCCGGTAACTACGTCAGTGAGTGCGAAGTCGGGTGCGACTGTGCCGAGCTGGAGCATGGTGGATTCGGTAAGTGACATTGCGTTTCCTCCGGGGGTGGTTTGGAAGTCAGCGAGTTAGCGGCCCACCCGGCCATTCCTCTAAAACAGCGGCGTCTGCCTGCCGGGCATGGTCAGGCCGAAGTGCTCATAGGCCAGGCGGGTGGCGACGCGGCCGCGCGGCGTGCGATCGAGGAAGCCGATCTGAATGAGGAACGGCTCGTAGACCTCTTCGAGCGCGTCTTGCTCCTCGGCCAGGGTTGCGGCCAGCGTGCTGAGGCCGACGGGGCCGCCGTCGTATTTCTGGATGATGGCCAGCAGCAGGCGGCGGTCGATCTCGTCGAAGCCGTGGGCGTCCACTTCGAGCATGGTGAGGGCGGCGTTGGCGGTGGGGCGATCGATTGTGCCCGAGCCGCGGACCTGGGCGTAGTCGCGCACGCGGCGCAGCAGGCGGTTGGCGATGCGCGGCGTGCCGCGTGAGCGGAGAGCGATTTCGGCCGCGCCGTCCTGGTCGATGGGCACATCCATGACCTCCGCCGAGCGGGAAACGATGAAGCGCAGTTCCTCCTCGGTGTAGAACTCGAGGCGAAGGAGGATGCCGAAGCGGGAGCGCAAGGGTGAAGAGAGCAGGCCGGGCCTGGTGGTGGCTCCGATGAAGGTGAAGGGGCGAATCTCCATGACGTGGGTGCGCGCCGCGGGGCCCTGGCCGATGATGATGTCCAGCTTGTAGTCCTCAAGGGCGGTGTAAAGCTTCTCTTCGAGCACCGGCTGCATGCGGTGGATCTCGTCGAGGAAGAGCACCTGGCGCTCGCGCAGGTTGGTGAGGATGGCGGTGAGGTCGCCCTGGATCTGGAGGGCGGGGCCCGAGGTCTGCTGGAAGCCGACGTCGAGTTCGTTGGCGATGATGGTGGCCAGCGTGGTCTTGCCCAAGCCGGGCGGGCCGAAGAGGAGCACGTGGTCGAGGGCTTCGCCGCGGGACTTGGCGGCCTCAAGGGCGATGGCGAGCTGTTCTTTGGCCTTCGACTGGCCGATGAACTCGCGCAACCAGCGGGGACGCAGCTTGAGCTCGAAGCCCTGCTCCTCGTCGGCGCGCGAGGCGCTGACGAGCCGTTCCGGGGCGCTATTGCGGGCGATGGCCATGCTGGATGAAGTCTAACGGGCCGGGGTTGCGGCTGCAACCGGGACCGGCGTCGATGAGGCGGAGCTAGGTTGGCAGCGTCACCACGCCCGCTGCCAGCTTGTAGTGGAAGCCATGAAGCGGCACTTCGGCAAGGCTAATCGTTAGCAAAACCTGTCCGCTTGCATCTCCTGCGATTGTGGAATGTGGGTGTCGGCCCGGACCGGAGCGTCGGCACCGCGCTTCCCATATCGGTTCAGTGACGACAAGACAATATGGGTCATCGTCAAAGCGGAAATCTGCCTGGACCCTCAGTCTATTCGGGTAGGTTGGGTTTGGCGCAACTTTCCAATGCATCTCTTGTGGTCGAATTATTGATAAGGAGTGGCTCAGTCCTTGCCTTATTAGCGGGTCGCCAGCCGGGATTTTGTCGCTGTAGCTGTGCAAAAGAGGGCCGTGCCCATCAACATAAGAATTCAGCAAATCTGAATCCTGTCGTCCGTCGAAGCGCCGCAAAACCGTGTACGCATCTTCGTAAGATGCAGGAGGCGTCTCCCAGTTTTCGGGCTGCACTTTATTGCCCACACACCTGTCGAGACGGAGATTCAAGACGTCAAGCGGTGTGAGTATCCTATGCTTTTGAGTTCCGCTGTCAACCACAATGATTTCTTGGTCAGCAAACGCGCCACCCGTCTTGGGGTTGATGGGGCGGATCCATTTGCCTGAATCGATGTCAATTCCGGCGATGCAATTGCCGCCATCCCTTCGTGAGACCGCAAGACACAAGAATCGCGATTCGCGCATGAATTACCCCTCGCCTTAGAGATGGTGAATCTCTACGCCTTCCCAACGCTTCTGTAAATACTCGAGGACCAGGCGACGGTGACAGTGCTCCGCGGTGGGCTCGCTGCACAGCAGCACGGTCCTTCGCGCAAAGCTCTCCTTGTCGAGAACGGACTCAATGTTTCTGGAGCGCAGGAGGGCGAGAAAGGCATCCTCATAAGCCTCCCAGCCGCCCTTGTGCTTTTTATAGGCGTCGAGCATTTCTTGCGTTGGCGCGAGCAACGGTTCGTGTTCATAAGCCGCACCGCAGATTTCGCGGAGAAAGTAGGCCAGGTCGGTCTGCTTGGCGAAGGCGGCAAGCTGCGAGGTATTGTTCAGCCGCACGTCGAGCAGGCGCGCGATGCCGTGAGCCTTCAGTGTGCCGAAGAACTGGCTGGCGCTTTTTTGGGTAAAACCGATGCTGTAGATCTCCATTTGTCCTCGTCGAGTTCAGCGAAGAGCTCGGGCTGATCGGCGACCAGCGGCTTTCGGGCTTCGGCGGCAACGGCTTCGTCGGATTCCAGACGGCCGTCGCCGCGGATGTGTTGCATGGTGTGGCCGCGCTCGCAGAGGACGCGGCCTATGAGCAGGCGGCGATGGCAGTGGGCGGGGTCTTCCTCGCCGCAGAGCAGGGCCATGCGGAAGCGCTCCATGCCGGATTCGAGGCGGGCGATGGCTGCCTGGAAGAGGGGGTCGTCGCGGAGGCGGCTGTAAAGAACGCGGCCCGAGGCGTCGTAGTAGGCGGGGTTGGCGGGACGGCCGCCGAGTTCCGCGCCGAGAAAGCGGTAGCGGATTCCGGCTTCCTCCAGGGAGCGCTGGATGAGTTCCTTGTCGAACTGGGGAACATACTTCGAGTAGGGAGAGCTGCGCGTATCCACCACCACCTCGATGCCGTGCCGGCGGACGAGGGCAAGCCAAGCCTCGATGGAGTGGTTGGAGTGGCCGAGAGTGAAGAAGCTGCTCATGCGCGTCCTTGGCATGGAGGATAGCACTCCTGCTGCAGCCGGGCGGCGGGAGTCGGAAGCTGAACGGGATGAGTCTCCCGTTCGCGACCGGCAGCCGGGATCTGCGCTCAGGCTTTCCCAGGCCTCGCGAGCGAGAGTTCCCATTCCCCCAATGGCGCATACGGAAGGCCGCTCCTATCTCCCGCTCATGGTTTTCAATTCATAGATTCCAATGATGATAGGAGGTAAGAAGAATGGCATACGGCAAGCGGGAGGAGGGCGCGGCTGGGTGGCGCGGCCCGGCCGCATGCAGGGCTTTCTTGCCCGGTTGTCCGGTTCGTTGCCGGTCTTGGCCGGCCCGGCGAATCCGGCATAGGCCAGGCGGCGCCTCGGAAGGCAAAAGTTTATTTACCGTCTTGATTCCGAAAGGGAAAGAGGTTTTCTTCGGGAATTGCCGGTTTGGCAACTTTTGGATATACAATTAACGGTGGAAAAGACTATGCGGCTTTGTTGCAAGGCAGCAGAGCCGGCGCCAGTCGGAAATCTTGGAGGCTATCGATGTTCGATCGTTCTTTGTTTAAGGCACTGATGCTGATCGGTATTGCCCTGCCCATTGCCAGCTGCACGAGTTCGCCGTCGCTGACCTCCATTGTCGTCACTCCCGCCACCATGAACTTTGGCGGTCCGGGCCTCACCACGCAGTTGACGGCCACCGGGTATTACACCCGCCCCGACCACCCGGCGAAGACCGAGAACATCACCAATCAAGTTTCCTGGGCGAGTTCCACTGTCCAATGTGTGACAGTCAGCAGCACGGGGCTCATCACCTCGGGTGGCAACATATGCAGCAATATACTGGTCACCGCCAGCGCGCCCGGTTTCGACGGATTGATTTCCGGCAGCATGACCGTCAATGTTACCCAGCCGAACGGTGCGGGTGGCGACATCGTTTCGGTCCTCGTTATTCCGGCTACGCAGTCGGTTGCATCGCTGGGCGTTTCCGTACAATACGAAGCGGTTGGGACAACAGCCGGCGGCGCCACGGTTGCACTAACCAATTACCCGCTGCAGCTCAAGTGGGTTTCCAGCAATGTCAGTGTCGCCACCATCGGCGCGGCGACCGGACTTGCCACCACGGTGGGAGGGGGCACTTCCACCATCACGGCTACGTTCACCAATGCCGACGGCAGCGGGGCAATCGGGAGCGCGACTTTGACGGTGGCGCCTTCGGGTTCGCCAGAGCCTCTGACCTCGCTTGCCGTCTCCCCGGCCACGCAGGCAGCAGCGGCTGCCGGTCAAACTGCGCAGTTCCTCGCCATCGCCACCACGGGTACCGGCACATCGGTCAATCTGACCAATCAAGGCGCCATCGTCAACGGCGCGACGATCAAGGCAGCCGTCTGGACTTCCAGCAACCCATCCGTGGCGTCGATCAACTCGGCAACCGGAGTTGCCTCCTCCCTCAGCGTGGGAGCCACTGTTATCACCGCTATCGCCACCAATCCCGACGGAAGTGTGGTGACGGGCACGGCAACCTATACTGTGGGGGGAACCGGCACTACAACAGCGGAGCCTCTGGCCTCTTTGGCTATCCTTCCGGCTACGCAGACGGCCCTGGCAGCCAATCAGACCGCTCACTTCATTGCCATCGGCACCACGGGATCGGGCGCCACGGTGAACCTGACCAACCAGCCGGCAGTCATTAACGGCGCCACCATCAAGGCAGCAGTGTGGAGTTCCAGCAACCCGTCGGTGGCTACCATCGATCCGGCCACTGGAATTGCCACCTCGCTCAGCGCCGGGGCAACCGCCATCGTCGCTATCGCCACCAATCCCGACGGCACCGTGGTCACGGGAACCGCGGTCTATACCGTAACGGTCTCCAGCACGACGGAGCCTCTGGCGTCGCTGGCTGTAGTTCCTGCCTCGCAGACCGCCCTGGCAGCCAATCAAACCGCTCACTTCATTGCTATCGGCACCACGGGATCGGGCGCCACGGTGAACCTGACCAATCAGCCGGCAACGGTCAATGGCGCGACCATCAAGGCAGCCGTCTGGAGTTCCAGCAGCCCGGCGGTGGCCACCGTCGATCCAGCCACTGGAATTGCCACGGCGCTCAGCGCCGGCGCAACCGCCATCACCGCCATCGTCACCAATCCCGACGGCACCGTGGTGTCGGCCAGCGCGGTTTACACGGTAACGGTTTCCGCCTCTGCGGAGCCCGTGGTCTCCCTGGCCATCCTTCCGGCCTCGCAGACCTCCCTGACAACCGGCGCAAGCGCCAATGTCAACTTCATCGCCATCGGCACCACCGCTTCAGGCGCGACAGTGAACCTGACCAATCAGTCGGCAACCGTCAACGGCGTTACAGTGCCCGCGGCCGTCTGGGGTTCCAGCAACCCGGTGGTGGCCAGCATCAATGCGGCTACCGGCGTTGCCACGCCGAAGAGCGGCGGCGCAACCGCCATCACGGCCATCGTCACCAACCCCGACGGCACCGTGGTGTCGGCCAGTGCGCCGTATACGGTGACGGTTCCCGCCGTGACCGAGCCCTATGTGTCGCTGGCCATCGTACCGGCCTCGCAAACGGTAACCACGGCCGGTCAGCAAGCCCGGTTCCTCGCCCTCGGCGTCACCGGGACGGGCGCTACGGTGGACCTTACCAATGCGCCTGGCGTACTGTGGACGACCAGCAGCAATACAGTGGCCACGATCGTCAGCAATGGGGTGGCCCAGGCGGTCGGCAACGGCGTCGTCGCCATCACCGCCGAGGTTCCGAATCCCGACTCCACTGTCGTGTCGGCCAGCGCGTCGCTCACCGTCAACCTTGGAGCTACGCAAGAGCCCCTGCTTTCGCTCGCGATTTCTCCCAATGCGCAATCGGTTGCGGCGGCAGGCGAATCCGCCCAGTTCCTGGCCATCGGAGATTTCTCGTCCTCCTCCTCGAATCCGGGCGAGCAGAACATGGCGAACATCACTACCTATACCACCACCTGGTATTCGAGCAATCCGCAGGTCGCCAGCATTTCCGCCACCGGCTTGGTCACGGCGGTGGGTCCGGGCACGACCGCCATCACGGCCATCGCTACCAACAATACCGACAAGAGCGGGGCGACAGCCGTCGCGACCTTCACGGTGACGGGACCGGCCGCCGAGCCTATCTCAGCGCTGTCCATCTTCCCCGGCACGCAGTCCATCACGCTGCCGCTGGTAGGACAGCCGCTGCAGACCGCTGCCTACATCGCTATCGGAACCAACGGAACCACCGGCCTGCAAACGAACGTGACATCGCAGGTTGCCTGGAGCACTACCAATCCGCAGGTGGCCACGATCAGTTCTGGCGGGATTGCCACGGCGCTCAGCCAGGGCACGACAACCATCACGGCCATCGCAACCAACACTGACAAGAGCGTGGTGACGGCGACGGCGACGCTGACGGTTGCCGGTTCGGCGGCGGAGCCCCTGCTGTCGCTGGCCATTCTTCCTGCCTCCGGTTCGGTTGCGTACCCGTCCCAAACCGGCCAGGCCCCTCAAACCGTTCAATTCACTGCGATCGGCACGTTCACGCCATCCCCAACCCAACCGGTCACGCAAAACCTGACGACCACTGCCACCTGGAGTTCCAGCAATACGGCAGTCGCCACCGTTGGCGTCAACACCGGGCTGGTCACGGCGGTGGGCCAGGGTACATGCGTCATCATTGCCACCGCTCAGAACCCCGACAAGAGTGTGGTGACGGGCACAGCGAACTTTACGGTGGTCAACGCCGCTTCGGAGCCGGTCTCGTCGCTGCAGATCGTTCCTTCAACTCAATCGGTGTCGAAGGGCCAGCAGGGCCAGTTCATTGCTCTGGGCACGAATGGAACGACCGGCCTGCAAGCGGACTTGACGACCCTCGTCAACTGGAGTTCCAGCATCCCGACAGTTGCCTCGATCGGTCTCAATACCGGGCAGGTTACAGGCGTGACCGCAGGCTCCACCACCATCACCGCCGAATACACCAACCCCGACAAGAGCGTGGTGGAGGCTAGCGCATCGTTGACGGTAACGAGCACGGTGTCCATATCCAATGACATCACTGCGGTTACCATCCAGCCGGCCAGCGAGACCGATATCTACATCGATCAGACCACTCAGTTCATCGCCATCGGAACCTCCGCCGCTGCGCCTTACACCTTCGATGTGACGAATTGCGACGGAAGCGCGGGACCGCCGTGCTTCGGCGGCAACAACGTCTGGGCCTCCAGCAACGTGGATGTCGCCACCATCAACACGACCGGGACCAACGGCCCCACGAACGGGGGCCTCGGAGGCCCGGCCGGACTCGCCACCTTGCTGTGGGAAGGGACTACGGCCATTACGTCCACCTTCACGAACACCGACTCCTCCATCGCGACCGGCGTGGCGACTTTGACGTGTCCCTACGGAGAATGCGTGCTCACACCCCCGCCCGTGCCGCCGCTGGCGACGCTGACTGTCTTCGGGGCCGGGGACGATACGACCAACTGGCTGGTGACGGCTCCTTCGGCATCGGGCGCGGCGAACGAGATCCATTGCGGCCCCAGCGACACCACGGCAGGCGGCCAGGTTTGCGTGGGGTCCTATCCACTTGGCACGCAGATAACGCTGAGTACCACCGTGCCTGCCGCGGCGCCAGCTTGTCCAACCTGCACCTTCGGGGGTTGGGCGTCCGGCCCCGCGACCATACTTGTAAATACGGGGACCCCCAGCGTCCCTGTATATACGCCGGAGCCTTCTCCTTCGTACTGCACGCCGACAGCCCTCGCGCCTACCGGCCTGAACCAATGCACGATTACTGTGAGCGGCGACAGCTCCGTTGTAGCCATCTTCAACAACTGAGGCGCAATTCCTGCCGGGAGAGCCGCTCTTCGGGGCGGCTCTCTTGCGTTTGGGCGGTTTTCAGCGGCTGCTCGCACTTCGCGCGCATGGTATTGGGAAGAGGCCGGTCGGCGCCGTTTAGACTGGAACCTGTCGCTTGAACGCAATGAACCATCGGTTTGCCCGCATTCGCCGCTTTCAATTCAATCTGCCGCAGCGCATTGCGGCGGGGTTGCTGGCGGTTTTTCTCCTGCAGGGGCTGTGGCTTGCCGGCCGCCAGACCATGAGCGACCGCGACTACCAATATGCCCGTTGCGGGCGCGAGATGTGGGAGCGGCCAGGGGCCGTGCCCGGCTACTTTACCAGTTGCGGGAACATCCGCGATGGCGTTCTTGGATACCGGCTGGCGGGGCTGCCGCTGACCCTGAACCTGGAGCTGGAGCGGGGGCTGGACCGCTTTCGCAAGCCCGAGGACCGCGTGGCACAGAGTACGGGCGAGCTGAGCACCTGGGAGCTGCGCCACCAGCTTACCCACGCACTGCTGCTGGAACGGCTGCCCTTCCTGCTGGCGGGCGCCGTGCTGGGCGCCGGGCTGTGGTGGGTGACGCGGCGGCTCTACGGCAACCGGGGCGGCTACACGGCGCTGGCGCTGTACTGCTTTTCTCCCCCGGCGCTGAAGGCCTGCGTGACGCCCAACTCCGAGATTCTGGCCGCACTGGGGGTTTATGCCTGCGTGTATACCTGCATCGGCGTGGCTCACGCCATGCAGGGACCGCGGCGCAAATGGCGCCCGCGCATCGTCATGCTGACGGCGGCCTTCGGGATGGCGGCGGCGGCGCACATCGCGGCCCTGCCGGTGGTGGCGCTGCTGGGCCTGGCAGCCATGCTCTGGGTGGCCGAGGGGCGCAGGAGCCAGGTGCTGCCGGTGGTGGTGGCGGCCGCGGCCGGAGCCCTGGTGCTGGTCTTGGCCTGCTACGGGTTTTCGCCGGATGCGTTCAGCTACGTATTTAGATCTGCCGCGGGGTTCCTGTGGGTCTCGCTGGACCCGGCCTGGCGGTTCTTTTCAGCGCTGCCGAACGCCGGGATCGCGGTGGCTGCTGCCGCGGCACTGGCGCTGTATCTGGGGCTCGCGAAGTCGCGCTACTTTGGCAATACGGCTCCGCTGCTTTGCTTCCTGGTGCTAGTCCTGCTGGTAATGACGGGCGCTCCTGGCGCCCCGTGGCTTTGGGCGCTGCCGTTTCTGCTCACGTTTGTGGGCGGGGTCTTTGCCGACGCCTACGAGGGGCCGCGAGGACGGCTGGCCATGGCCGCGGCGGGGGCGATTGTGCTGCTGCAAGCGGTCTTCTGCGTGCTGAGCCTGCCGGGGCTGCTGTGAGAACTGCGAACGCAGAGCTGCTGGCGATTCTTCTGGCCTGGGAGGGTCGAAAAATGGCGAAATGGAAGGCCGAAAACACCGCCAAATCTAAGCCAAAGACGCGGCATCCGGCATGAGGGATCGAGGACCCCTGACCGGGCATCGTAAGGAAGCCATAAAATCAAGCAAAATAAGGACTTATTTATCCTGTTTTGCCTTGCTGAAACCCGCCCTGAAGGGGTAAAATACAAGCAAAGCCCGCGGACTCGGCCCCGCTTTCACCAGAGTCTCTTTGCCGCCTTGTGACGGGCCAAGAAAACCCCTATGCCAGACGATCAGAATCCCCTCCTCCCTCTTGAAGGCGGAACGCCGCCGAACAGCGGCACGACCTTTGTCCCCATGAACATCGAAGAGGAGATGCGCCGCTCCTATCTCGCCTACTCGATGTCGGTCATCGTGGGGCGCGCGCTGCCCGATGCCCGCGACGGCTTGAAGCCCGTGCACCGGCGCATTCTCACCGCCATGGACCGCGAGGGCCTGCAACACAACAAGCGATACTCCAAGTGCGCGGGCGTGGTGGGCGAATGCTTAAAGAAGTATCACCCGCACGGCGACTCGGCTGTATACGACGCGCTGGTGCGCATGGCGCAGCCGTGGTCTTTGCGCTATCCGCTGATTGACGGGCAGGGGAACTTCGGCTCGGTGGATGGAGATCCGCCGGCGGCCTACCGTTACACCGAGTGCCGCATGGAGCGCATCGCCGAAGAGATGATGGCGGACATCGAGATGGAGACCGTCGATATGACCTCCAACTTCGATGAGACCACCGACGAGCCAACCGTGCTGCCCACGCGGATTCCAACCCTGATCGTGAATGGATCGAGCGGCATCGCCGTGGGCATGGCGACCAACATTCCGCCGCACAACCTGACCGAAGTCGTCAACGCGGCCATCGAGCTGGTCCAGAATCCGAATGCGGGCCTCGCCGAGGCGCTGAAGCACGTGCAGGGGCCGGACTTCCCCACCGGCGGTTTCCTGTATGGAAAGTCCGGCATTCCGGAGGCGTACCGGACCGGGCGCGGGCGGTTCATGATGCGCGCCCGCGTGGCCACGGAGAACCTGACCAAGGAAAAGCAGGCGATCATCGTCACCGAGATTCCCTACCAGGTGAACAAGTCCAAGCTGATCGAGCGCATCGCCGAACTGGTGAATGACAAGATCGTGGACGACATCGGCGACGTGCGCGACGAGAGCGACCGCGACGGAATGCGCATCGTCATCGAGCTGAAGCGCGGCGCGCAGCCTGAGATTGTGCTCAACCAGCTCTACAAGCACACGCAGATGCAAGAGAGCTTTTCCATGATCTTCCTGGCGGTGGTGAACGGGCAGCCGCGGGAACTGGGCCTCGACCAGGCCATTCGCTGCTTCATCAATCACCGCATCGACGTGGTGCAGCGGCGGACGGTCTTCCTGCTGCGCAAGGCGCGCGAGCGCGAGCACCAGTTCGAAGGCTATAAGATCGCCATCGACAACCTCGACACCGTCATCCGCATCATTCGTGGATCCGGTTCGCGTGTTGAAGCACGCGAAAACCTCTACGCATGGGGCAAGGGCAAAGATATCGTCATCAACCTCGGCCGTGAGCGGCTCCCCCACGAGGAAAAAGGCCTGACACTTCGACAAGTGGATGCCATCCTCGAACTGCAACTCTACCGCCTGACTCAATTCTCCGTCGATGAGATCCTCACTGAGTTGGCCGAGATCCGTAAGAAGATCGCCGAATACGAATCGATTCTGGCCAGCGAGGCCAAGCTGCGCGCGGTCATCGTCAAGGAACTGGAAGAGGTTCGCGATAAGTATGGCGATGCGCGGCGCACGCAGATTGTGGATGAGAGCGCTGAGTTGCAGCTTGAAGACCTGATCGCCGACGAGCAGGTCGCGGTAACGGTGAGCCACCAAGGCTATCTCAAGCGCACGCCCATCAGCATCTATCGCCAGCAGCGGCGCGGCGGCGCGGGGCGCATGGGCATGAAGACGCGCGAGGAGGATTTTGTCGCGCAGTTGATTGTGGACTCGACGCACGCCTTTCTGCTGTGCTTTACCAACACCGGGCGCGTCTACTGGCTCAAGGTGTATGAGATTCCCGACGTGGGCGCGGCGGGCAAGGGCAAGTCCATGCAGAGCCTGCTCGACTTGCAGCCGGGTGAAAACGTCTGCGCCATCTTGCCCGTGCGCGACCTGGAAGAAGAGGGCAAGTTCATCTTCTTCACCACGCGCAAGGGCACGGTGAAGAAGACGCCGCTCAAGGACTTCTCGAACGTGATGTCGCGCGGCATCATCGCCATCGGCATCGACGCCGACGACGAGTTGGTGAAGGCGCGCATCACCGACGGGAACCAGATTGTCTTTCTGGCCACGCATCTGGGCATGGCCATTCGCTTCGACGAGAACGACGTGCGCTCCATGGGCCGGCCGGCCTATGGCGTGCGCGGCATCGACCTGGCCAAGAACGATTACGTGGTGGGCGTGGCGGTTACGCCCAAGGAGCACGAGCCGGGCGAGTACCGCATTCTCGCCGTCACCGAAAACGGCTTTGGCAAGCGCACCGATGTGGAGATGTACCGGTTGCAGACGCGCGGCGGCAAGGGCGTGAAGAACATGAACGTGACGCCCCGCATCGGCCGGGTCAGTGGCATTCAACTGGTGGACGATACCTCGGAGCTGATGGTGATCAGCCAGTTCGGCAAGATCATCCGCATCGACACCAGGACCATCCGCGCCGCCGGCCGCGCCACGCAGGGCGTGCGCCTGCTCAACCTGGAGCCGGACGACAAGGTGGCCGCTGCGGTCATCATTCCGCCGGATGAGTTGAACGGCAACAACCACGAAGAACCGGGGCTGTTGCAATAACGGACTGCGTGTCGGGCGATACGCCCGAAGTTCGCTATTTCGGAGGGCTGCTTATGAAGATCGGGGATCTCATGGAAAACGCTCTAAATATCCTCGCTAGATCGATCGAGGTATTTCTGAAAGCGATTCTTGTCTTTGGCTTCCTTGCGATTGGCCGTTACGTAGTTGTCGATAGCATGGATTATTTCGATTATAGGGGTTGGCATTCACACGATTATTTCATGGGGTTTGGGGCTGGTTTGCTTTATTTGTTATTTGGCGGCGTAGTTTTCGTCTTCCTATGGCTTAAATTGGGAGACAATGAACCATGAGCCGGGTGCCCCATCCTTTCCGCTTCCTTCCGCGGAATGGGTGTGCCGAATAGGAAGATCGTAGCGCGGAAACTGTTTCGTGGGGCGAACGAATTCGGCCGGTAGGGGCAAGGGCCAGCCCGTTCCGGGGCTGCCACGGCGATTGTTTTGGTTTCCCAGGTCTCAAGCGAGACCTGGGGCAGCCGGCGGCACAGAGCAATAGCGGCATTCCCAACAGGATTACGCGGGAATCTGGTAGGCCATGCTTTCCTGCCGCTCCAGCAGCTTCTCGAATGCCTCCACCGGCACCGGCCGGCTGAACAGGTACCCCTGGTATACGTGGCATCCGAGGCCGGCGAGATACTCCCGCTGTTCCTCTCTCTCTACGCCTTCTGCCAGCACCGGCAAGCCCATGGCG
>Ga0187875_10001931_pt1 | contig 15622 bp, 12 predicted proteins | sample June2016WEW_17_1_2_FD_132978 | JGI IMG/M metagenome (GOLD analysis project Ga0187875, IMG submission 132978) | Peatland microbial communities from SPRUCE experiment site at the Marcell Experimental Forest, Minnesota, USA - June2016WEW_17_10 | ecosystem: Environmental > Terrestrial > Soil >... | reverse complement strand
TTTAACCTGTTGGCGAGCGTCGACCAATGTGCCGACTCGGACTTCAACTTGGGGGTGACGTTAATGCGACTTGGCAAGGTGCAGGAAGCAATCGGGCACTACGAGCAGGCAGTGCGGCTCAAGCCTGATTATGCCGACGCGCACGACAACTTGGGGGTCGCCTTGGAGCAAGCAGGCCGGGGACAGGAGGCGATCGGGCATTACGAACAGGCGTTGCGCATCAAGCCCGATTACGCCGAGGCACACAACAACTTGGGGAACGCCCTAGACGAACTGGACCGTCCACAGGAGGCGGTCGGGCATTACGAACAGGCGTTGCGCATCAAGCCCGATTACGCCGACGCGCACTACAATCTGGGGAATGCTTTGCTTCGGGCGGGCAAGGTGCCGGAGGCTATCGGCCACTACGAGCAGGCGCTGCGAATCAAGCCGGATTATGCTGAAGCGCACGACAACCTGGGGAGTGCTTTGGTTCAGGCGGGCAAGGTGCCGGAGGCTATCGGCCACTACGAGCAGGCGCTGCGAATCAAGCCGGATTATGCCGACGCGCAGTACAACCTGGGGATCGCCCTGGTTCAAGTGGGCATGCTACGAGAGGCGATTGAGCATTGGGAGCAAGCCTTACGGATCAAGCCCAATCACGCCGAGGCGCACAACAACTTGGGGGTCGCCTTGATGGGGCAGGGCGGGCTGCCGGAGGCTATCGGCCACTACGAGCAGGCGCTGCGAATCAAGCCGGATTATGCCGACGCGCACTACAACTTGGGGGTCGCGTTGGAGAAGCTGGGGCGCACGAAGGAGGCCATCCAGCATTACCAGCAGACCCTGCGCATCAAGCCCGATTACGCCCGAGCGCAAAGTGCGTTGGCGCGACTGCAAGCCAGCCAGTAAGCGGAGCGCAGCACCAGCGGAGCGAGATGTGCCGAAGGCTTGTCGACGGCGCAACGGCACCTCTCGGCAGTTGAGACCGCAAGGTCCGCGAACCGTCCAAAGCGGGGAGGGATTGCAGAGGCAGCGCCCGACGGCTAATATCCGAACCGTCCAATCACCGGAAGGCGGAATCGACTCGCATCCGAGGCATGAAGCGCGGCTTCGGCTACTGGGTCGCCGCTCCTATCTTCCGATTGGTGGGTACTTGAAGAGCGTGGGCTCATTCCAGAGATGACCGACAACCAGTCAGATTGCCGCGAGGCGGAGGCACCCGGAGCAAGGTGCTTGTGGATGCAGCGCGGAATCCTAGCCGCGGTGTGCGTGGTGGTCATCGGGGTTTATGCGTGCGTGGCCCACTGCGGTATTCCCATATCCGGGAGGATGAGTGCGCCGGACAATTACTACAATCTATTGGTGCAGGGGTTTCGCGCGGGTCAGCTCAGTCTGAAAAGAGACGCGCCGCCCGCACTCGCGCGGCTTGCCGCCTCTTCCCAATTGCAAAATGAAAGCGGTGCACTCGGTTGAATGCGCCGCCCTCGGTTTTCGACTCTATTGCAACCAGAACCCGGCCACCTTGCCATCCTTCAGAACCAGCTTGGCGAGCGTGTCATCACCGCCGTCCTTGAAAGCGAGCTTCCACAGAAGAACTCGACAGCCTTGCTGGTTCAATTCGCCCAGATACGAGTACTGATACCCCTTCTTCATCCGTGGCGAAAGCTGGGCACTGACGCCTTGCAACATCTGCTTGGTTAAAGCCGCTTTGAAAATGTCGGTGCCATCCGCCACGAAACTGTCATAGTCGTTGGCTTCGGTCGCCTTGAGGAGCTTGTCCAAGACGGGTCGCCCGGACTCAGCGGGCTCTGCCGCAAAACACGTCGTCGCCGCCAGTGCCAGCCAGACGCACACCACACCTGAAACGGCAGCGATTACGCTTCTTATATTCATCGGCTTCATTGTTCTTTCTCGTTTTGTTGAATTTTTTTGCGTTGTCAGCAGCGTATGTCGCGGATGCAGGCGGGTCAATCTGAAACCCCCGCACCCATTCCTTCCGCCGTAGGCCCCCGCCCGTACCCGCCCCATTCCCCACCCCCCAAAACTATCGGTTGCTATTCCTGCGATCAGACCTAGATTGCAGTGGAGAGTTGAGCGACCCTCTCGTCAAGTAAGATTGTTTTAGGGAGAAATACCCACCCTTGGGAGCGGCTCGTGGGTTCAAAAGCGAGAGATGAGCCTCGACTCTCCAACTTTTTCCGCCCGCCGCCCTCCGCCCGCATCGCCGCCGCCAGTTACCCCCCTCAAAAAACCGCCCCCAACATCACCCCGAAGAACCATCACCCCGGCACCCACCCGACAGGGCGATTGTCGTCCATTTGGGTGAGTGTTTTGACTATGGAATGGGGCGGAATTGGGGGGCGACAAAGGAGATGCAACCCGCCTGAACCAAGCCGCTTGTGCAGCTTGCAAACTGGCGGGAGTGACGGGGCTCGAAGCCGACCCCTGTTGCGATTTTGCTAAGGAATGTGATGGTTAAGCCTGGCATGTCCACAAATAAGCCCACAAGAGAATGGCTCAGATTGGCACGGATTGTTGCAGGTTGGCACGGACGCGGAGCGACTCAGCGGGCTGCTAAACTTCTATCACCGTCAAGCCGCCTGACGAAGCGAACGAACGGCGTCGTGCTTCGTCCGTTGCATCGCGATCATGTCGCCTCGCGTCTGGTCATGCCTCCCTTGAGGTCCCTGACAATCTTTCACTGAATCGAAACGGCGTTTCATGCCGGTCATCAAACGTGCCGGTTGCTTTGGCAGGGCTGTTCGAATCTCGGGCACCGACGGATGAGTATTTTGACCTCACGGCATGGCCCGACTCATAGAATGATTGTACAAAACCTACTTGGCGAGCGAACCGCCTCGCATCCAGATCCAGTAATGAAGAAATTACGCTATGGCGCCGGTGGCTGTTCCCTCGGAGGGCCTTGTTCTTTCTCCTGAGGCTTTTTCTTCTTCTTTTTCGCAGCAGCCTTGCGCTCGGCGTCGGTCTGTTGCTTTTCCGCCTTTTGCTGCTTTTGCGCCTCACCCTTTCCTTGCTTCTGTTCCTGCCGCTCCTCGGAGGCCTGCGCTTTTTGCCGACGTTCCTGCTCCGTTGCCTGTTCTCGCTGCTCCCTCTGCGCCTGCCCGCTCTCCGGCCGCGCCCGTTGCAGCGATTTCAACTGAGGCTGCCTGGCAACGACCGCCGCTTCCTGCTGGCGACGCAATTGATTGACCGAGACAGGTCGGATCTGTCGCCCCGTTGCCCGTTCGATGTTCTCGGTGCGTGGCCCCACGTTGATGACTGTCTTGTTCACGACCTGGACCTTCGTGATATTGACGGTCTTGTTGATGATCGTTGTCTGATTCACGATTACGGTCGTGGGTCGAATCGGGTCACAGAAATTTCGCTCCCCGACGAACACAAATGCGCTCGGGGCGATGATTCCCACGCTGAACGACCCACCCACCCCAACCCGCGCGGTTACGCCCAGAGGCGCCCAGCCGCAATACCCGCCGCCCTCGCGCCACGCAACCCACGCTGGCGCCCATTGCGTTTGCGGCACCCAGATCCAACCGTAAGTCGGGTCCAATACCCAGCGTCCGTAGTGATAGGTTGCCCAACCCCAAGACTCGTCGCTCACCCAATACCAGCCCGCGTCCGTACTCTCCCAATGACCGTAGCAATAGGGCCGCCAACCCGACTCAACCCCGGTGGGATACCAGACCTGCCCGTACGATCCGACGACAACCCATCGCCCGTAGGGGCTCAACGGCGCGTAAAAATCTGATGACGCCTGGACTTCCACAACAGTCGCCTCCGGTGGAGGCGGGGGAGCTTCAGGTTCCGGCGGTGGTGCATAAGCCACTGGAGGTGGTGGTGGAGGTGGGGGCTGCTCGACGTACGTCGTGCACCCACCCAGCAACCCTACCGTCATTACAGAAATCCAAAACACGAATCCGGCGCGGACGTACGATCTCTTCATCTTGTTCACTAAACCTTCCCGTTTGTGCATAATTGTCGTGCGTGCCTCATGTGTGTTCACTTGGGGTTTGCGCGCCCCTCCATGGCTAAAGGGGCAAATATCACGCAGGAATACCTCTTGAGCAACTGATTTTTTCCCTGCGGCCGGTCTACTTGGAGGAAAACATCCGAGCCGTTGAGGTCGGGTTGAGGACCAAGTCAACAAGTTCAACAGGATTAGGAGGAATAGACGTTGCAGTGGAGCCATAATGGCACACACGCCGCTGTTGTTCGCCGGGTTCATGGGGTGACACGGATGGCCTACGGGCCTTTAGTTTACTGACTTGCAAGCCAGTCATACCGATGATATAGTGTGGGCGGTAAAGGGTCGGGTGTATTTGTTCGGAAATACGCCTGAAGAAGGGTGGGTATGGGTACGAAAAACATAGCATCGGTGTTTGTCGCAGTAACCTCGTTGATTGTCGCGACCAGTGCCCGGGCGGTGACTTTCACGGCGACTGGTCCCGGCGATAATCCCGGCAAAGAACTGAAGGCGTCGGCAACTTTCGCCATCTCCAACGCTGACCTCGTTATCACGCTGTCCAATGACGCAACTTCTGACCCGAACGATGCCGCCGATATTCTCACCGCCATCTTCTTCAAGCTTGACGGAGATCTGAAGCTGACCCCGGTTTCGGCACAACTAGGTGACGGCAGCACGGTCATCGGCCATCGTATGCCACTTGGTTTTGACGGGAATGTCGGTGGGGAGTGGGCGTATCGGAGTGATTTGGATTACGGCACAAGTGGGGTGGTCGAAGGAATTTCCGCCGCCAACTTGAAATGGTTTACCGCGAAGAACCTTTTCGGCGGCCCGAACCTTGAAGGGCCCAAGGCACCCGCCGGCGTCTGTTTCGGCCTCACCACAGTCGATGACCTCCCCGGCAATGATAAGGGCAGCATCAGGAACAAAGGCCTGATCCAGAACTCGGTTGTATTTGTTCTCGACGAACTGCCGCTAGACTTTGCGCTCGCGGACATCTCAGACGTTAGTTTCCAATATGGCACCAACCTCAAGCCACTGTCGGAGATCAGTGGCGCAATGATCGCCGCGTTTCCCGAACCGAGTACGGTCGCGCTGGTGATCGTCGGTTTGATGGGAGCATTTTCGTTTGCGGGGTCTCGGGACAAGCGGTCGTAGCCGATTCGCTCAGAACGTCTGCTCCGCTTGCCTTTCTTGCTGGGTCCTCTCTCGTGGTTCCAGACTGACGCCTCAAGCGGCTCGAAAAAACGGGGGCACTTCACCCGATTTTGCGCTAGAAATGCCGCGCCACAGTGACGTCAATGGAGAGGCGCAACTGCTCAATGGCGAGCTTGGTCAATTTGTCGGGTCGCTCCACTTCCAAGCGACACGACCCGTGAAGATGTTCAAGCGTGTGCCACAAGCGCTTGCCAATCGTCCATTGCCGATACCCTCTCGATTTCGCGGCGCATTCCGGACAACGAGGGCCAGTTCGCCAAATCCAGACGAGAAGTTCCGACACGCCATCAGGTTCGTCGGCCCAACCGCTGGCACAATCGGGGTCGATTACCAAAAAGTCGCCCGCTTTGAGTGTTTTTTGTTCATTTTTGAGAATCAAAGTCGGCTTGCCCCAATTTATCAGCACATAATGCCAGCCAGTATGGCGGGACACAGGAATCGGATTCTGACCGTACTGCCGGTGCCCCCACGCCAGATAAAGAAGATCCAGCCGCGCGCTTTCCGGGCAAACCCAGCGTGGGCGCCCCGGCGGCGGCAGATGTAAGGCCTTGGGAAAGACACTCATCTGTTTATTCTGATAGCCCAAACAATCATGCCAAGCATCGCGATCATAAGCGCATTTGGTGAAAAATGTGGGAGAATGTCCGCAGGGTCTCATCCGCCCTCTTCTTTAGTACCCCCATTTTCTCAATCGAGCAATCACCTTCTCCAAGACCGGTGCCCCCGGATACACAACCCTATCCAAAGTCTTGGGGACGGTCAAATAGATTGGCTTGAATGCGAACCGAGTCTTAATGACTCTCGCCGGAAGCTCGCGATGGGGAACGAAGGGAATTGGTGTTGCATATCGCGGGCTGATTTCGTAGGAGTTGCGCCTGCGAGTTTCCACAGATTGAAAGGACGATAAGCTATGCCGGTACCGCTTCACGTGAATTTGAAGAACCAGGTCGCCGTGATCACCGGCGGCGGCGGCATCCTGTGCAGTGTGATGGCCAAGGCGTTGGCCGAGTGCGGGGCCAAGGTTGCCATTCTGGATCTGAGACCGGAGCTCGCGCAGAAAGCCGCCGATGAAATCAACAAGGCCGGCGGCGTGGCGCGCGCGTTTGCGTGCAACGTGCTCGAAAAACCGAGCATCGAGCAAGCTCACCAGCAGATCAAGAAAGCATTCGGGCCGGTGGACATCCTGATCAACGGAGCGGGCGGCAATCACCCCAAGGGCACCACATCGAAAGAGTTTCTCACCGTCGAAGATCTTACTCAGAAAACGGACGGCGTCGTGACGTTTTACGATCTGACGGTCGAGGGCATCCAGTTCGTGTTCAACCTCAACTTCCTCGGCACATTCCTGCCGACGCAGGTGTTCAGCAAGGACATGGTGCTCAAGAAACACGGCAACATCATCAACATTTCCTCGATGAACGCGTTCAAGCCGCTCACGAAAATCCCGGCGTACAGCGCCGCCAAGGCGGGCGTCAGCAATTTCACCCAATGGCTGGCGGTCCATTTCTCGAAGGTCGGCGTGCGCGTCAATGCTCTGGCCCCCGGTTTCTTCCTCACGGACCAGAACCGCACGCTGCTGACGCAGGCCGACGGTTCATTGACGGCGCGCGGCAACACGATCATCAGCCACACGCCCGCGGGCCATTTTGGGAAACCGGAGGATTTGATCGGCACGTTGCTGTGGCTGCTGAGTGACGAGGGCTCGGGCTTCGTCACCGGGCAGGTCATCGCGGTGGACGGAGGTTTCAGCGCGTTCAGCGGCGTATAGCGGAACCTGTCGGAAGACGTAATCGCGGCCACGAGTGGACACAAATTGCTACGAATCATTGGTGTTCATCCGTGTGGATTTGTGGCTAACTGTTGCTTCAACACGGTTCATTTGATGGATCGTCCCGTGACCGCAGGCTTCAGCCTGCGCGCCCGAAAGGGTGCGGAAACCGGCAAATGAAGGCTGACGGGATACTGGCATTTTCAACCAAGGAAACAGACAATGAGCACACCACAATCTGAAATCGGCCTGATCGGCCTGGCAGTCATGGGCGAGAACCTCGCCCTCAACATCGAAAGCAAAGGGTTCCCCATCTCCGTGTTCAACCGCACGACCTCGAAGGTGGACAACTTTATCAACGGGCGCGCCCAAGGGAAGAAGTTCTTCGGCGCGCACTCACTGGAAGAATTCGTCGGCTCATTGAAACGCCCGCGCAAAATCATCATGCTCGTCAAGGCCGGCCATGCGGTGGACGAATTAATCGAGCAATTGGTGCCGCTCCTCGAACACGGTGACATCCTGATCGACGGCGGCAACAGCCATTTCCCCGACACCATCCGGCGCACGCAGTACGTCGAGAGCAAGGGATTGCTGTACATCGGCACGGGCGTGTCGGGCGGCGAGGAAGGCGCGTTGAAAGGCCCGTCCCTGATGCCCGGCGGCAGCCCCGCCGCGTGGCCGCAGGTGAAGAACATTTTCCAGGCGATCTGCGCCAGGACACCCGACGGCGAACCGTGCTGCGAGTGGATCGGCGAGAACGGCGCGGGCCATTTCGTCAAGATGGTCCACAACGGCATCGAGTACGGCGACATGCAGATGATTTGCGAAACGTACGACTTGATGAAACGCGGCCTCGGCATGACCAACGAGGAAATGCACGACGTCTTCACCGAATGGAACAAAGGCGAACTCGACAGTTATCTCATCGAAATTACGCGTGACGTTCTGGGTTATAAGGACGAGGAAGGCAAAGAAGTCGTGGACCTGATCCTCGACGCGGCCGGCCAGAAGGGCACCGGCAAGTGGACGGTTGTCGCCGCGCTCGACGACGGCATGCCGCTGACCTTGATTGCCGAAGCCGTGTTTGCCCGGTGTCTGTCCGCGGTCAAAGAGGAACGCGTCGCCGCCTCCCAGGAAATCAAGCCCCGGGTCAAGAAGTTCACGGGCGACAAGGCCAGGTTCGTCAACGATCTCCGCGCGGCGTTGTACGCGTCGAAAATCGTCAGCTACGCCCAGGGCTACCAGCTCATGCGCGCCGCCGGCAAGACCTACCAGTGGAACCTCAACTACGGAGGCATCGCGCTCGTGTGGCGGGGCGGCTGTATCATCCGCTCTGCGTTCCTCGGCGACATCAAGAAGGCGTTCCAGCGCAATCCCGAGTTGGTGAACCTGTTGCTCGACAAGTTTTTCAAGAAGGCCGTAAGCAGCCGACAGGCCGCCTGGCGGCGCGTCATAGTCAAGGGTGCGCAGCTCGGCATCCCGACGCCGTGTCTGAGTTCGGCGCTGGCGTATTTCGACGGCTACCGGAGCGACCGGTTGCCGGCCAACCTGTTGCAGGCGTTGCGCGACTACTTCGGCGCGCACACCTACGAACGCGTGGACAAACCGCGCGGCCAGGCCTTCCACACGAATTGGACAGGCCGCGGGGGAACGACCACCTCGCAGACGTATACGGTGTGACGAGAAAGCACAACGGGCTTTCTCAGACGTTCGGCCCTATTTGAATCGTTGCGGTATGGATTAGTGAAAGGAGCATCCGATGAAGATTGAACTGAGGAAGAACTGCCAATACGCGCTGGTCGTGCCCTCGAGCATGGGGATTCGGATTACGCCTCCCGATGGGCAGCCGGTACATTGCGCCAGCTCGTTGATCATGCAAGCCACCAGCGCGGAGACGAACGTAGCCAGCGTGGCGTCGTTTCTGGGGCTGCCAGTCAAGGTCCTGACGACCTTCGTCAAGGGCAGTCCGATCGCGCATTTTATCAAGGACAACCTCAAGAGCCGCCACATGGACTACGAAGCCGTCGAGGTTCCGCAGGGCGGCCCTTGGGGCTATCGGCATCAGTTCAATATCGCCGATAGCGGTTCCGGGTCGCGCGGACCCCGCGTGTGGAACGATCGCGCCGGCGAAGTGGGCCGGACGCTGAACGTGAAAGATTTCGATCTGGACCGGATCTTCGGCAAGGAAGGCGTTCAGATTCTCCACCTGTCGGGCCTGATCGGCGCGCTGTCGCCCGAAACGGGGACGTTCTGCCTGGAACTCGCGCGGGCGGCAAAGAAACACGGAACAAGGATTTCATTTGACCTGAACTACCGCGCATCGTTTTGGAAGGGTCGCGAGAAAGAACTTGCCGCCATCTTCGCCGAAATCGCCAGCGTGTCGGACATCCTGGTCGGCAACGAGGAGGATTTCCAGCTTTGCCTCGGCGTCGAAGGGCCCGAAGCCGGCGGCAAGGGCCTCACGTCGAAAATTGACGGCTTCAAGGGGATGATCGACCGCGTGAAGAAGGCCTATCCGAACGCTTCGACGTTCGCCACCACTCTTCGCGAAGTCGTCGATACAAACCATCACCTGTGGGGCGCGATCATGGCGGCGGGCAAGGACTGGCACGTCGTCGAGCCGCGCGACATCACGGTGCTCGACCGCATCGGCGGTGGCGACGGGTTTGTCGGCGGCATGCTCTACGCGATCCTCAAGGGATGGGAACCCGAGAAGTGGGTCCAGTTCGGATGGGCCAGCGGCGCGCTGGCGACGACGCTTCTGACCGACTATGCCCAGCCCGCGGACGAAGATCAGATTTGGAGCATCTGGAAGGGCAACGCACGCGTCCAGCGGTAAGCAGGGTATTGGCGTATCGTGCCGCGTTCGCGCATACCGTATATCGAGTCGTCGACATTACGACGCAAAAGAGCGCCGGGGAACCAGACTCGTCGGGCACTCGAATCCAATGAAATTGTCGGCTCGCGACAAGTAGCATTATGCGTCCGTGCCCATTCCTGCGATTCGGTTCGCTTGTAATCGGCACATGCCGCGTGTAATTTATTTCTGCTGGCCGGTGACAAATCGCTAAGGAACCAACATGTCTACATACTTTGCACGTGGCGGGGCAAACGATAACATCGCCACCGCGGACAAGCGCGAGGCGCTGGCGCAAGCCCTGAAAATCATCGGCAGAACGCCGCGCAAGGTGCTGGTGCTGCCGCCGGACCATACGCGGCTGAATTCCGACGCCGGGGAGTTGACCCACCTGCTGTACGAACTGCTGGCGGGGAAGGTCGAAATGGACATCATGCCGACGCTCGGCACGCATACGCCGATGACAGAAAGACAACTGCGCATGATGTTCGGCGACAAGATTCCGTTGGACCGATTCAAGGTGCACGACTGGCGCAACGGCCTCCGTCACGTCGGCGACATCCCCAGCCAGAAGATCCGCGAGTGGTCGGGTGGCCTCGTAGACTATGACGTCCGTGTCGAAGTCAGCCAGCGGTTGTTCGCGGGGTACGATCTCATCCTCTCCGTCGGCCAACTCGTCCCGCACGAAGTCGTCGGCATCGCCAATTACACCAAGAATATTCTGACCGGCGCGGGCGGCGCGGACACGATCAATAAATCGCATTTTCTCGGCGCAGCCTACGGCATGGAGCGAATGATGGGCCGGATCGACACGCCGGTCCGACGTCTGTTCAATTACGGCGCCGAAAAGTTCCTGCGCGATCTGCCGATAGTGTACGCGCTCACCGTGATGGAGAAGAACAAGACCGGCGACGGCATGATTATGCGCGGGTTGTACGTCGGCGACGACGTGGAGACGTTCACGATTGGCGCGCGGCTGTCGCAAAAGGTCAACCTCGACCTGCTCGACAAGCCGTTGCACAAAGTGCTTGTCTACCTTGATCCGCACGAATTCAAGAGCACCTGGCTCGGCAACAAGGCGATTTACCGCACCCGGATGGCCATGGCCGACGGCGGAGAGTTGATCATTCTGGCGCCGGGCCTCAAAGAGTTTGGCGAAGACCGCGAGATCGACCGGCTCATTCGCAAGTACGGTTACCGGGGCACGCCGGCCACATTGGCGGCGGTCAAAGCCAACGCGGAGCTGCAGAACAACCTCAGCGCCGCGGCGCACTTCATCCACGGCTCCAGCGAAGGCCGGTTCAAGATTACCTACTGTCCCGGCCGCGACGTCAGCCCCGACGAGATTCGCTCGGTCGGATTTGAGGCCGGCAACCTCGACGCGATCGTCAAGCGTTATCAACCCGAAACCCTGAAGGACGGTTTCAACCGCCTGCCGGACGGCGAGGAGATTTTCTACGTCAGCAATCCCGCGCTCGGCCTCTGGGCGTTGCGCACCCAGTTCGAGGCGGCAGCGTAACGGTGGTCTGCGGGTTCCTGAGCGGACGTCTGAAACGACACCAAGCGGTTTGCCATTGACCGAGACCGAATCGGAAATCTAGTATCATTGCCTATGCTCGAAAACACCGTCCGACGGATGCCGCGTCCGCAGGATGTCGTGCGGCTGACAACGCTGGAGTTACGGGAAATCTTTTTGATTACCAACCTGTTCACCGCAGGACAAATCAGCGGCGTCTTCACCGACCTCGACCGACTCGTGGTGGGCGGTATCATGCCGCTCCGGCCGATTGAGTTGCCGAATCACAAGGAAACCGGCGCGACCCATTTTCTGGAACGTCGCGAACTTGGGGCCATTAACATCGGTGGGCGTGGCACGGTTCACGCGGATGACAAGACGTTTGCGCTGGATCGCCTGGATTGTGTTTACGTGCCGATGGGATCCAGGTCGGTCGTGTTTGAGAGCAAGAACGCGGTCGATCCGGCGAAGTTCTATTTCCTGAGTTGTCCGGCACATGCCAGCCACCCCGCCGCGATGATGAAATCGAAGGACGCCTCGCCCGTTGCGCTCGGAGCGCAAGCGACCTCGAACCAGCGCACGATTTACAAATATATCCACAGGGACGGCATCAAGAGTTGCCAATTAGTGATGGGCATGACCGAACTGGCGGAGGGCAACGTGTGGAACTCGTTCCCGCCGCACACCCACTGGCGGCGCACGGAGATTTACTTCTATTTCGACCTTGGGGAAAAGGTCCTCGTTCACCTGATGGGCGAGCCACAACAAACGCGCCATCTGTTACTGCACAACGAACAAGTGGCACTGTCGCCAGCGTGGTCGATCCATTGCGGTTGCGGCACGGGGAACTATAGATTCATCTGGGGAATGGCGGGCGAGAACCAGGTTTTTGATGATATGGATGAGGGAAAGCCCATTGATCTCCGCTGAATACTGATGCAGACCAAACGCTTTTCCAACAAGGTTGCCATCGTCACCGGGGCCTGCCGGGGCATTGGCGAGGGCATCGCGCTCGCGTTCGCACGTGAAGGTGCGCACGTCGTAAGCGTTTGCGCCCACGACACGGCACAGATCGTGGACAAAGTGAAAGCTGGTGGCGGACGTTGTACCGGGTTGACTCAGGACTTCAGCACGTTGACCCAACAGACCGCCGCTGATCTGGTCGCACGGATTGTGAACGACGTTGGTCGCGTCGATGTTCTGGTAAACAACGCCGGCATCATCAGGCGTGCCCCGTCGGCGGACCATTCCGAAACAGACTGGCACGATGTCATCCAAGTGAATCTGACCGCGCCGTTCTTCCTGTGTCAGGCGGTTGGCAAGTGGTGGCTGACGGGCGGACGGGAGACGTCGTCATCGGACGCGCGGCTGAGGATTGTGAACGTCGCCTCCCTGCTTTCGTTTCAAGGTGGTATCCTGGTGCCTGCGTACGCGGCGAGCAAGAGCGGCATCGCCGGGCTTACTCGGGCACTGGCCAATGAATGGGCCAAAGAACGGATTAATGTCAATGCTGTCGCCCCCGGCTATATTGCCACCGACAACACCAGGGCATTGCGCGAGGATGCCAAACGCAACCAGGCGATCCTCGAACGCATTCCGGAAGGTCGGTGGGGAACGCCGGAGGACGTTGCGGGGGCGATTCTGTTTCTCGCATCAGAGGACGCCGATTACTTGAGCGGCGCAATCATGAACGTGGATGGCGGCTGGCTGGCGCGTTGAGAATGAATTTGACTGGGGTCAGCCAGATTTTACAGCGTGGCCCGGTACAGCAATACGTTGCATCAATTCTTTCAACATGGGATTGGCACGCGAAATTACGAGGGGTGAAATGCGTGAGGCACCACCTCCAGTTTGCCAACGGTCTTGAGGTTTTTGCCGCTTTTCATGTCACCGTTTCGTGTCGATCAGCTCGATAGTGCTCGGATTGTCAGCGGCTGGCGAATTGACTTCCCGTGACAGCGGGTAAAAATCCATTTCGTCAGACGGGCACTGCCTCAGCAGCAGCAACCTCTCAGGCTCGTGTGTTTTCGGGTCCAACCAAGCCGTCTCAGCATCCCGCGTGAGAATCACGGGTATCCGGTTGTGAACGTCTTTCAAGAGCTCGTTTGCCACAGTTGTGCCCACCGGAACCAAGCGGTGTCAAGTGGTGCCGGAAAGGGAATGACAACGGCGCGTGGCTTTGGTATAGGAGCGCCCCGATTCACGCATGAAAATTGGAATCCCGAAAGAAATTGTGCCCAACGAACGTCGCGTCGCGCTGACACCGGACTCACTGGGCGCGCTGGCCAAGGCCGGCTTGGAAGTGCTGGTCGAAGATGGGGCCGGTGAGGGCGCCTTTTTTTCCAACAGCGATTATGAGCGGGCGAAAGCCAGGATCGTTAGCGCGAACGCCCTGTTCGGCGAATCCGACATCGTCGTCAAAATCCACAAGCCACTCGATCATCCGCGGCTCGGCAAGCACGAAGCCGACGCGTTGCGTGAAGGCGCGGTGCTGATTGCGTTCCTCTACGCGGCTGTTAACCCTGACCTCGTGAAACGCTTGGCGGCGCGGCGGGTCACAGCCTTCAGCATGGACGCCATTCCACGCATCAGCCGCGCCCAAAGCATGGACGCTCTTTCCTCTCAGGCGAACGTGGCGGGCTACAAGGCGGTGTTGATTGCGGCCGCTGCTCTCGGCAAGTACCTGCCGATGATGACGACGGCGGCCGGCACGATCCGGCCCGCCAAGCTCCTTGTGCTTGGCGCGGGTGTGGCGGGATTGCAGGCCATCGCGACGGCGCGACGGCTTGGCGCAGTCGTGTGGGGCTACGATGTGCGGCCCGTCGTAAAGGAGCAGGTCGAAAGTCTCGGCGCGAAGTTTCTGGAGTTCGATCTCGGTGTCCGAGACGCGGAAGACAAGGGTGGTTACGCGAAGGAGCTATCTGACGAAGCGAAACGCAAGCAGCAGCAAATGCTCGCCGACAAGACGAAGGAGTTCGACGTGGTCATCACCACGGCATTGATTCCTGGGCGGCCCGCGCCTCGTCTGATCACCAAGGAAACGGTCGCCGCCATGAAACCGGGTTCGGTCATTGTGGATCTGGCGGCGGAGACCGGCGGCAATTGCGAATTGACGGAAGCCAACAAAGAAGTCGTCAGGCACGGCGTCACGATCATCGGGCCGACCAATCTCCCCAGCACGTTGCCGGTGCACGCCAGCCAGTTGTACGGGCGGAACGTCGTCGAGTTGCTCAAGCTGCTCGTCAAACCGGCCAAACCCGCGTCGGGCGACAAACCCGCAACACCTGCCGCGCTGAATCTGGATTTCACCGACGAGATCATCAAAGGCGCGTGCGTCACCCACAACGGAAGCAAGCCGGCGTAAGAACGGATCGAGGAGCGAAGAGAGACGGGCGAGGAGGGCGGCGGGGGCGCGGGGCGTGAGCGAAAGCGGGGAACGGAAAGCGGAAATGTCGAGAATACAGGGTCGACCGCAACGACTTGCTTTCGCAGCATTTTACGGGCTTTTCAGGTTTGACAATCATCGAACCGTAGGCGGATAATCTCTTATTATTCGGCGAGTGCTTGCCCTCGTTGGCATCCTGTCTTGGGTCGCAAGGGGGAGATCGATGAGGAGCACAACAGTCGGCGGTTATAGCGGTTCGTGCGCCGTCAGTACGACAAAGGAAATCCTGTGTCCCGCAATTCCCAGGACTTTTTTGCCTGCTTCGGTCATTCCTCGGATCCAGTTTTGCCGTCCTGTTCGACCAATCTCACGAAAGGACTGAACACCATGAAAACCAGACTTACCGTCGCCATCGGGGCGCTGACGCTCGCCGCCATTACGGGAAGCGCAATGGCGCAGACGTACACCTACACCGGGTCGGAGACGAATATTACCCTCCCGCCAGGCACCTACGACATCACTGTCTATGGTGCTGCGGGAGGCAACAGCCTCTACAGCGGAGGCCTCGGTGCTGAAATGGAAGCCCAATTCAACTTTGCCACAGCGGTGAACCTGACCATTCTCGTCGGAGGTAGCGGCGGCAGCGTCGGTGCCAGCAACGGAGGCGGAGGCGGCGGCGGCAGTTTCGTCGTCACTGTCATCGGCAACGTCACAAACGCATTGGTCATCGCCGGCGGTGGCGGTGGCGGCAGCGGGGGCAGCGGCGGCGGCAACGGCAGTGGCGTCAGCGGCGGCTACGGGGGCGGCGGCAGCGGGGGCCTCTGGTGCAACGGTTCCCAAAATGACGGTGGCGGGGGCGGCGGTGGCTACAACGGCGACGGTTTCGTCGGCGGCTACGGGGGCGGCGGCGGCGG
>Ga0187875_10001927_pt1 | contig 15662 bp, 11 predicted proteins | sample June2016WEW_17_1_2_FD_132978 | JGI IMG/M metagenome (GOLD analysis project Ga0187875, IMG submission 132978) | Peatland microbial communities from SPRUCE experiment site at the Marcell Experimental Forest, Minnesota, USA - June2016WEW_17_10 | ecosystem: Environmental > Terrestrial > Soil >... | reverse complement strand
TCGGAGCGATTTGGGTGATGCTTTTATCATTTCGCCAACCGCACTTCAATGAACGAGGGCTCAGAGTTCGCACCTCGCGATTTCCGTCAGCATAAAGGCAAGACGGCGAAAATCCGGACCCATACCGCAGCGCGCCGGGACAAAGCTGTGAGACGCCAGAACCTCGAACGACAGCGCGGCGCCATCGCCGGCCGTATCCTCGAACTTGACTTCAAATGCGCCTGGCGTGAGGGCCTGGCGGGCGACGACCGTGCCGTGGCACGCCACCGTGATGACCTGCCCGCTCAACGCGGCCACCCTCCCCGGAACGCTGCCGCAAATGCGGACGGCGCCGCGACCAGCCGGCAGCATGTAGCGAAGCCGCGGACCAGCCCAGCCGTCGCGATAAAGACCTTGGGCGTCAAGGAACCAATTGATGAGTCTCTCGAAGACGGGATTGAAAGTCCGCCGCACCAATGGCTCTGGAACTAGATGGGAAAGCCTTTTCTGCAACGTATCCAGGCCGTAGGCAAACATGCCGGGTGGATATCTGAGCTGGCCATGACGACGCATGATGCCTACGAGCTCGCGGATGCGGCGGAATCCACCCGAGAAGGTTTTCGCTGCATCGTATTCGCGAAGCGACCCCATATATTCCGGAACTAGTGCCATGGGATATTTCTTGCCGATGCGCATCAACAACTCCCAATCCATCCCCCAGTTGAGCTGTTCATCGAGAAACCCGATATCGTCGAAGACACTACGCCGGAAGTAGACCGTCTGTTGCAAAATATAGTCGGAAACATAGATCAACTTCCACAAATTAAACGGTTCGCTGGCACCGAAGCGGCCGATCACGTCGCCGTCCTGGTCAATGGTATATCCTTCGCCGTAGACGGCCCCGAGTCGCGGATTCTGTGTAAGAGCGCGGACGGCATGGCGTACGGCACCGGGAAGCATAATATCGTCGGAATTCAGCCAGCTGACGATCTCACCGTGTGCCATTTGGAATCCTTTGTTGATGGCATGTGACTGGCCGCGATCCCGCTCAGAGATAAAGGTAAGTCTGCCACTATATTCATGAGCGATCGCGGCAGTCTCATCGGTTGAGCCGCCATCCATAATGATGTATTCTATCGCGAGATAGTCCTGGGCTAGCACGCTTTCAATCGTCGCCCTAATAAACTTGCCCTGGTTGTACGACGGAGTAACAATGGTGACCGGCGGTTCAATCATAAGATTCTATCCACATTGGACCACCTGTTTTGATGCCAAGACGTTCTGTCATGACACTAGATCGCGACATCTACTTCAGCTTGGATCCGCCGCAGTCTTGTCCAACGATCGAAGAATTCCTTCATTGTCTGCCGCTCACCATCTTCTTTAGCTTTTTTCAAAAGGCCATAAAGCCCGCGCGCCATCACATCCCAATCGTAAAGGGTCGCTCGCTGTAGGCCATTTTCTATCAATTGCGTTCTACTCGCCACCTCTCGCACTGACCTCATCGCGCTGCGCATTTCGCTTTCATCGTGACCTGAGACAAAAATTGCTGCGTCACCCGCGATCTCGGCCAGCGAGCCATATTTCGTCGTAATCACAGGACAGCCGCAAGCCATGGCTTCTATGACCGGCATTCCAAAACCCTCATAGAGACTCGGAAAGACCAATGCTTCTGCCCCGGAATATGCTGAAGCTAGCTCACTGTCGGTTAAGTCGACGCGCCGCACCGATATATTGGCTGGAAGACCGACAAGGCTCGCGGGATCGATTATTTCTTCTCCGCCGATGCAAAGGATCTCGAACTCGAGGTCTCGCATTTTACGCACTGCATCAAACATATGACTCGCATTTTTGTACCCGTGGCCTTGCGCACGAGAGCCAACGAGCAGGAAATATGGCTTCGAGATACCGAATAGCCTCTTGAACCTCTCTACCTGAGTACTATCACGCGGTCGAAAAACTTCATGGTCTAGACCGCAATGCGCCACGGCTGAACGGCCTATTGTTGCAGGATACAAACGATTAAGGTCCGACTCAGTATTTCCCGAAATACAGGCGTAGTAACTCGCAAAGCTGATTGCTAGCTCCTTCTCCTGCCAGCACCGATCGTGCAAATTAAAACCCAAAACCTCCGGGATCATGTCGTAGACAATAAGCACCGATGGCGTGCTCAGCGGAGTCGTATAATAAGTAGACGAAAACACGTCGGCTCGAAGCTCGCGGCAATATTTCTCAATGAGAAAGGAATCGGCGGCGGTGTTCGCGTACAGCTTGTACGAGGGGAACTCGACCCTTTCTATACCTTCAAACGGGGGGCAGTTGCCGCGATCCAGAAGCACTATTGCAAGATCCGGACGAAGCGCAAGGCGCGGTAAAATCGATGACCACAGTCGAGCAATGCCGCTGTAGGTCAGTTGAAAGAAAACGCCGTCTACAACCAACTTCATCTGAACAGTCGCCTTAGGAAATCAAGGTCTAACTTTTTCGATATAAGTTCGCAAGGCGCATCGTCTACCCTAAAGGACCGACGTGCGGATTGGAACGCAGCGTCACGGGGGCCGCCGTCGTGATCTTCGCGAAATCCACCGACTGGATGCGCGACTTCGCGCTTGAGTATCCCGATGAGGGCGCGAGCGCGCGACTGCCAGCCGCCGGTCGGATCGAGCGAGTCCAGCAACGCAAAGGCCTGATTGTAGAGATCGAATGTCTCATTAAAGATGCCGCCGTCCTGACCCACGCTTGCGATAACGGTGCCGTCGTCCTGCGTATACCGTTCGCGCAAGAGATTGAGCCCATGCTGGCCAGCCTCGCGCCAGAGTCCGTTCCAGCCGAGCCGGCCCGCTTCGCGGTAGCAAAACGCTTGCCGGGCGGCGGCGCGCCGACCGCCTTGGCAACATCACCGGCCTGCTGTCGAAATCGATTCGCGCTCCCGGCCTGTAAGGCTGCGCGTCCCACGACCGTCCGACAGCGTGTGCCGGCAATTATGTCAAGCTAAATCGCGAGAACTGCGATATCAGCTGTGACAACTCTTCACCCCGAATCCCGGCGAAATCTACCGGGAAGTCTCAAACGAAGGCTACCATCAAGCCCCGCGATCTTTCTCGTTTGTCTGATCTGCCACGATTAGCTCTGTGGATCGCGATAATAGTCGAGTACCGATTTCAGTGTATCTGCTAGCTTCCGACGCGGCCTCCAATTCAACGCGCGTCGAAGCGCTTCGGCATTGCCAACCATTACCGGCGTATCATTGGGACGCATCCGCTGCGGGTCTGGAGCCAGGTTGATTTTCCTCGAGGACATTGCCAACAGGATCTTGAGAATGGCATCGACCTCAATCGCGTCACCGGATGCAATGTTAAACACTGATCCGTTTAGCAGGCTATCAAAACGCTGGATCGCCTTTACGTAAGCATCAACGACATCGCGGACATCCAAAAATTCCCTTCGCATAGAAAGGTTGCCAACTTTCATAACCGGCTCTTGCTCGCCGCGTTCGATTGCGGCGATCTGCGATGCAAATGAGGCCGCCGCTAAATCAGGCAGCTGCCCGGGTCCGGTATGATTGAACGGCCGCAAGCGGACCGCTCGCAATCCATCCTTCGCCATCTGTCCGATCAACAAATCAGCGGCTGCTTTGCTCGAAGCATAGATATTCTCTGGATCGAGCGGAGCATCCTCGGCCAGCGGCTTTCCCGAGCGGAAGCTGCCGCCGTAAACTTGAGCGCTGCTGCAAAATAGCAGACGACATGCCGGTGCGCCCTCTTTGATTGCGAGAGCGACGTTTAGCGCGCCCTGTGTGTTAACGTCCCACGTCTTGCGCACATCCCGGTTCGCCTGTGAGACCACCGAGATGCCGGCGAGATGCATCACATGGGTCGGCTGCTCTGCCTCGATGACCGCGAGTGTCTGTTCGGCGTCCGTTACGTCTAATGACACCGTGCGAGCACCCAAGAGGCTTGATGCCTCTTCGCCATAAGTGCCTGCAACGATCTCAGGCGCGTCCTGCGGTGCCGCAAGCGCGGTAATCAGATGCCGACCGACAAAACCGCCTGCGCCGGTGATCAGTACACGCATACGTGAAGGAAACGGCATCGCGCTCTAACTCAATTGCGCCTTGACCCGCTTGAGATCGGCTTCAACCATCTCCTCGATCAGATCCTCAAGCGAAGTTTTTGCCCGCCATCCGAGTTTAACCTTGGCCTTCGCCGGATTGCCCTGCAAAAGGTCCACTTCAGCCGGACGAAGGAAATGCTTGTCGACGACGACGTAATCTTCCGCATTCAGACCGACATATTTGAACGCCATCTTGCACATGTCCTCGACCGAGGTTGTGCGGCCGGTGGCAATGAGGTAGTCGTCAGCCTCGTCTTGCTGCAGCATCATCCACATTGCCTCGACGTAGTCCTTGGCATGGCCCCAGTCGCGCTTGGCATGGACATTGCCAAGCGCAAGTTTTTCGGCGACGCCAAGCTTGATCTGCGCGACCGCATGCGTGACCTTCCTGGTCACAAATTCAAGCCCGCGCAATGGGGATTCATGATTGAAGAGTATCCCGCTGGTCGTATGCAATTTGTAGCTCTCGCGATAATTGACCGTCATCCAGTGCGCGTAAACCTTTGCGATCGCATACGGCGAGCGGGGATAAAAGGGCGTCTTTTCCGTCTGTACCGGCTCCTGCGCCATGCCGTACATTTCCGAAGATGATGCTTGGTAAAAGCGCGCACCGGCAGCCTCCAGGCGCATCGCCTCGAGCACAGTAGCGGCGCCAAGCCCGGTAACAGTGCCGGTCAACAGCGGCTGATTCCACGAGGACTTTACAAACGACTGCGCGGCGAGATTGTAGATTTCGTCTGGCTTTACCTCGCGGATAACTCGGATCAGCGACGATAGATCGATCAGATTCCCATCGACAAAGCGCACGTCCTTTTCCACGCCGAGCCAGCGGAGCTTCGCATCCATGACGTCAGATGCGCTGCTACGACGGACAACGCCATAGACTTCGTAGCCCTTGCGGAGCAGAAACTGCGCCAGATACGCGCCATCTTGGCCGGTAATACCGGTAATCAAAGCGCGCTTCACGTCCGCTGCCTCTTTCTTGAATCCGTTACGCAGCCTGAACCCATCCTCATAACGGAGGCCTAGGTAAAAGCCAAGTGCACAGCCCGTTGGCCGTTCGATAGCCCGGTAATTTTCCCATGCACTGGCACTGAACACTTGTTAAGCGCGCTCGCACGTGGCCGTACTGGCAGAAATTTGCCTTTAGCCAATGCCGATAGTAGGGGGTATTTGTGTGGGGTTTTGTCTGATGCCCGGATCGGACTGAGAGGCCTCAGTCAGGCGCTGCGGCTTCCGACCCCGCTTACATTTGCTATCAACTTGCAGCTCCGCGGAGGCTTTGGCGAGTGTCGCGAGGTCATGTGACCTCATAATTCCTATCAGGGCAGGCAGTACCGATCATCGGCGCGAGGTCTCTCAGGGCAACTCCTTGTCGATGGTCTCAAAAAAAGCACGCGCTGCGTCGTTCCAAGTCGTTGGGCGGAAATGATCGCGGATGAGCTCCTCGTAATGGCGTGGTTGCTCAGGTTGCTCGATCCACAATTTGAGGGCCATGTACCAGCTATCCTCATCACGAGGATCCAGACAAGGCGACAAACCGCCCACCACCTCAGGAACCGCCCCGCCCGTCGAAGCGAGGACGGCTTTGCCGTATCCGAATGCCTCGATAATCGGCAATCCATAACCCTCGTACAATGAAGGAAATAAACAGAAGGCGCATTGTGTGTATAGCTCCGCAAGCGTCTCGTCGGGCACATTCGAAAACAAAAGCAAACTATCCCCAGCGCTCGGATGCTCATCTATTTCAGCCAGCAGGTCATCGACAAGCCAACCGCGGCGACCGACGAACACCAGCTTGAAGCGCGAGGCCTGCGGTACGCCTTCGGCTAACAAGCGCTTCCATACGGAAAATAGCAGCCTATGCTGCTTACGTGGCTCGATTGTGCTGACAAAGAGAGCGTAGCGTTGCGGCTCAAGGCCATCGGGAAGCGGCCCTTGTCTCTGGGGTAAAGTGCGGGCAAAGTCGGCGCCCATCGGAACAATACTGGTTTTCGACAGCACCAATCCTTCCGACTCGCAATATCGCCTGACATCCTGTTCGTTCGTGCGTGCGTGAAACATCACGAGGTCTGCGAGCGGCAAAACCACACGGATGTAGGCGATAAAGGCGGCCGTGAGCGGTGGCTGGAAGAAATCTGGATAGAGTGCCGGAAGAATATCGTGGCAGAAAACGGCGATTCGAATTCCATGTTGCACTTTTAAACTACGATAAAGGGCAGGATCGAGCTGGCCCCATTCCGCGCCGGTCAGGACCAGGATGTCATCCTGCCGAAACGCGTGCGCCGGACCAACGACCGTGTAATACGGCACCAGAGCACGGCGGCGCCCGAACCGGTCAAATAGTTCATCGCGATATCGATGAGACAGCAATTTGGCCTGAAGGCGCTCTATTTTCTCCGCCGCTGCCGGGGATTCGGCTTTCAGTCGCCTGCCTTCCAGCGCAAGGATCGCGCGCCGGCGGGGGTGCTGGGCCCACAAAGCCCATCGCCGAAGACGGAGAGGCAGCCGGTCGCGCAGTTTTGGCTTTGTCCGCCAGCGATCGGGAAGTTCCGAAGTGTCGAACTTGACCGACATGGTGAAGACTAGTTTCGCCCAAGCGGGATCGACGACGTGAAATAAACGGGTTTCCCAATTGTACGTGACGAACACCACGTCATCTCGATTGCAGCACGTCCAAACTGCCAGCTCACGTACCACCCTGATGATGCCGCCTGTCTCCTCAGCAGCCCGTACCAATGTCGAGACATCAAAAATCAACCGCCTGCTTGCCATCCTGTCCTGCCGCTACTCGCATTGAAGACTCTACGCAACGGACAATTGCAATGCATTTTCCCGCCCTCGCCTGACGTCTATGCAGACCATTTTCCTCCTGCGCCAATCGTATCCTCTGCCGCCAGCGTCTCGGGGTCGAATTGCATACTTGTTGATTTCGCTTTAACTGACATGGCGCGAATATTCGCGTTTTCCCGGATTCTTGCAAGACGGACGCGAGGTCCACTTCGGTCATTTTTCGACGGGGGCGATCGCAGTAGTGGTTCCGGTCACGTCGGCCAAGCCGCAAAAGAACGCTTCCGGCCTCCGTTGCCTGGTCGGATAGCGAAAGGCGCTTGCGGATGGCTTCTTCCTTGCGGCTGCCCGCTAGGATTGGACAGATACTGTACACTTGGAAGCGCTTGTCGCAGCGCTATCGACTAATTTAAGTTGATCGTCTAAAAAACTCTGACATGCTGCTTTCTATCGTCATTCCCGTGTACAACGAGCGCCCCACGCTGGGCACCATTATCTGCGTGGTGGCGCGGACTTTGCCCGACGTCAACAAAGAAATCATTGTAGTCGATGATTGCTCAAAAGACGGGACGCGCGAGTGGCTGCATACCAATTTCCCTAGGGGGGCACGAAGCGGATCGAAAATCGAACTTGACGCCGAAGGCAACCTTGCTTTCGCTGAAGAACTAGCGTTCTCGACCCTCACAGTCCGCCCAATCTTCCATGAAGGTAATAAGGGCAAAGGAGGCGCGCTGCAGACCGGATTCGCTGCAATTTCCGGGGACATCCTCGTGATCCAGGATGCCGACCTTGAATATGATCCGAGCGACTGGCAGCAGATGTACGATCTTATAGCGGTCCGCAAGGTCGCCGATGTTGTGTTTGGCTCCCGATTCTACGGCCGACCACACCGCTCGTTGTATTTCCATCATTACTTCGCCAATCGGCTGATCTCGCTGTTGTTCAATATTGTCTACAACCAGACGCTCACCGACGTCGAGACGTGCTACAAGATGATGACGCGCGACGTGGCGCGCTCGCTGCGGCTGACCGCCAACGATTTCGGCATCGAAGTAGAAATGAGCGCTGAAATCGCCCGGCAGCGCAGCCTGCGCATCTACGAGCTCGGCATCAGCTATTACGGCCGTACCTACGCCGAGGGCAAGAAGATCAACTGGGAGGATGGGCTGAAGGCGCTATGGTACGTGTTCAAGTTTCGCTTCAGGTGATCGACTGATGACGATCGGCGATCGTGCGCGGCAACCCTCGCCTGTCGGGCGAAACTGGCGGCGCGCCGCCATCGGGACGTTCGGCGTCGTCATCGGCGGCGTATTCCTTTGGCTGGCTCTGCGGCACATTGATCCTGGCGACCTCGAGCGCGCACTGCGCGAGATGGAGGGCAAATGGCTGATCACCGGCGTCGCCGTCTATCTCGCCGCCATCGGTCTGCGCTGCCTGCGCTGGGGTATTCTGCTGCGTGCGACCGGCAGCGTGAAGTGGCGGCATGCCGCCGAGGCGCTGGTGACGGGATTTGCCGCCAATTACGTCCTGCCCGGGCGGGTCGGCGAGCTGTTCCGCGCCGATTACGCCCGCCGCGTCTTCAATATGAACCGCTTTACGGCGTTGGGCACCATCATCGTCGAGCGGGTCTGTGATGGCGTCGTTCTGGTTTGCGCGCTGTGGATCGGGTTTGCTTGGATTTTGTTCGCCCGCTCGGCAACGCCTGAGAAGTCTTGGGTGCTTCTAGTCGGCGCCGCAGCGAGTATACTCTTTGCCGCGGCGCTGATGTTCATTCTGCTGTCGCAACGCATCGATTTGCGCCGACTCGGCGTGATGGAAAGCATTGCCGTGCGCTGGGATCGGCTGATCGACGGTGTCGCCTCGGTGCTGCGCGGCCACGCGACCATCGTCGCGGCGTGTTCAATCGGAGTATGGATCTTGGAGGTCTTGGCACTCGCCAGCGTGGTGCGCAGCTTCGGCGTCAGCCTGTCGCCGCCCGAGAGCCTTATGCTGCTCGGTTTAGCGTCGCTCAGCACGCTGGTGCCGACCGCCCCCGGCTATGTCGGCACCTTCCAACTGGTGTTCGCGCAAGTCTTCCACATGTTGGGCTATCAGCAGGCGACCGGTGTCATCGCCGCCACCGCGGTGCAGATCTTCTGCTTCGGCACGGTGACGATTCTCGGCGGTATTGTGCTGCTGTCACGCAGCGGCTTGACGATCTGGCGGGCGCGCAAATGGGTCTCTCCCGAAAGGCAATGAACTGGCGCATGAGCGAGACATCTGCTGCCGATTTAAGCCCTAAAGGGAGTCGTCAGGCTATGACGCCGCCGGCACGCGCATCCTCAGGCAAAACCAGCGTGCGCATCGCAGCTTGGGTCGGAAGCATTCTGTTTCCGCTGGCGCTTTACATCGCCGGTTTTCTTGTCTTCTTTCGCTGGCAAATATTTTCGGACTTCGATCTGGTGTTCGGCGATCGCGGCGATGCCCGTTTTGTCGTCTTCATCCACGAGCACGTCTATCGTTGGTTGCACGGCGGCACTGCGTTACTGTCGCCGCCCTTCTTCTTCAATCAGACCAAGACGCTCGGCTATAGCGACGCGTTTCTGTTGGATCAGCTCATCTACACGCCGCTGCGCCTTTTCGGCGTCGAGCCGATGCTCGCGGTCTCGTTGATTGCGGTGGTTTTTTCTTCGATCGCCTTTCTCTTCATTTATTTGTTCCTGCGCCGGTTCGACGTTTCGATTCCCTTGGCGTCGCTTGCAGCGCTGATCTTCACCTTCGCCAACAATTTGTATTTGAAATCCGGTCACCTTCAGCACTTCGCGGTCTACTACATCCCGGTCATCGTCTATTGCGGCTTGCTGGCCGTCAGCGACGTGCACCGGCGGCCTCTGCGCGCCTACCTCCTCGCGGCCTTTACCGGCGGCCTGTACGGTCTATTGTTCTCGACCGGCTACTACATGGCCTGGTTTTTCGGGGTTGGGCTGCTGATCTCCGCGCCGATTTTTGTCTACGTCGCTTGGCCGGCGGTGCGGACCTGGTGGAGTACACGCCCGATGCGGGTGCTTAGCCTTGGGCTGGCGGTAAGCCTCAGCTTCCTTGCCGCACTCTCGATATTCGCAGCGATCTATGGACCGGTCTTGGCGCTCGGTCTCGAACGTAATTTCAGTGAATACCTTTTCTTCGCCCCAAGGCCGATCGATCTCATCAATGTCGGAAGGGAAAACCTCGTCTGGAGCGGCTTGATTCGAGGATTGCGTGTGATTCGCGATAATCGTCTCGACAACGGCGAAGTCAGTATCGCATTGACCCCGATCGTACAAATCCTGGTGGCGTCGTCGGCGGTGCTGGCTTTTCGCCGGGGTTTTTGGCCGACCAGTGACGCCGGAATAATCTTCCGGGCTCTTGTTATCGCTGGCGCCGTCGTTTGCGTGCTGTTCTATCTTCTCACCGTCAGGACCCACAATCATTCTTTGTTCCGTGTTCTCTATGATGTGGTGCCGGGAGCCAAGGCCATCCGGGTCGGCTATCGCGGCATGGTGGTTGCCAATCTGTTTGCTACGACGGCCATCGGATTGACGTTCGATCGGGTCATCAGGTTGGCGTTGCAGGAGTCCGACCTGTCGTTGCGTCTCCGACGGTTGGGCGCCCTGACGGCAATACTGGCGCTCGCGGCAATTGAGCAAGTGAACCTCTCGCAGCGAGCCATTTTGTCCCGCAGTTTCGAGCGCCAGCATTTGGCTGCCGTTGCCAATCACCCGCGCGAATGCCAGACTTTCTACGCTGCACCTCAGCACGATCGCGCGCCCTATGAAGTGCAAATCGACGCGATAGTGATTGCCCAGGCCCAACATCTTCCAACCATCAACGGCCTTTCCGGTCTGTTTCCGCCGGGTTGGGACTTCTACGATGCCAATGCCGTGGACTATGAGAAGCGAGCCATGCGCTGGGCCGTGAACCGCGGCATCGCCGAAGCTCTCTGCCGGGTAAACGTCGAAAGCGGTACCTGGGCAAAAATCTCGCCGTAGAACGAATTGATTCCGCCCGCGGCGACTACCGGCCGTATCTCGATAAGCAGTCCCACGAATTCTAAGTCCTTTCGGATAGGTTACATTGTTCGCATTTCCCCCAAGTTTATCGCCTGGCCAGTTCCGCGAAGCCGCTCAGGGTCGCTCCTTGTCGATGGTCTCAAAAAAAGCACGCGCAACGTCGTTCCAAATCGGTGGTCTGACTCATTCGCAATCGCCGTTTCTACCCCTTTCTTTGAAGGTCGCGAACGTCGCCGCCTCGCGAACGTGGCAACGGCAGTCCATCTTATCCCGCCTTCGTCCGACGCTTTGAATCCCCTCTTTTCGTTCGCGCGTGTATCAGGGACACCAATGAATACCCTCAAAGGTCAAGCTTCCGTCAAGTTTCCATATGGGGTATTTTGCCAGAGCCTCAAAGCTACCAATTTGCTGAATCTGAAGCGACTTGGCAATACGGTGAATTACTTCCGCCATCGCCGAACTGTCTTCAATAAAATACTGCGGTCTTCCACTGCGTGCAATCTCAGTAATGAGGCGCTGCTGAATGCAAGCATCAGCAAAAACGATTTTTGCTGCGTATTTGTGTTGATAATACAACAGCGTTCCGCTTGTCAGATCGGCCCACACTATCGCTTGTGAACCGCGCACCTCATCCGGGACAGTAGTTCTCGGTGAAAAGGGATTTAGTAGCACGCACCGCACAACGATAAAAATCAAAAATGGGGCGACTAGGACCGCTGAACTCAGAGCGCTGATCTTCGATACGTCCTTAGCTGTTTGGCCCAGCAAAACATCAAAGGCGATCAAGCTCAACGTCATGCCGCTAGCTGGCAGCATGTAGTAAGGAACCCGAATAGGGTGGGTACAAAAGAAGATGAGCGACAACCCAAAGCAAACAAAAGCACCAATGAAGGCACCATGGCTACTCCAGTCGCCCGGGCGGTGGCACAGGACGAGACCACGCAGCACAAGCGCGGCGGTTGCCGCAAGCATAGCCGCAGCGGGAAATCCCTTACCCATGTAGTAGTAGTATGCAAGATTGGTGGTTAATAAGCGTTCCGACAGAACTGGAAGTGTCGCATCGATTGGACTGTATGTGGTGGCAAACGGGGTACCTACGTTAAGCCAGTTCGCAGTTAGGACAAGCCCGCCTCCTGTCAACACAAAGCCGCCGATCGCGGCGATCGAGACGTCCACCGATTGCCTGACCATGGCCGGCCGCCAAAGTTGCCGGTTAATGACAATGGCACAGGTGACGCCCGCCACTAACAAAACGTTGGCCAGCCGAGTCGCCACAAGCAATCCGGCCACAAGCCCAAACGCAATAGCTAAGCCGACATTGCCATTTTTTTCGCGAGGCGGAAACGCGACAAGCGCGAGCCAAGCGCAAAATGGAATTAGGGCCATAGAAACCGGCACAGAAGCGCTGGCTTTGGCGCCCGGCTGCATCATCGTTACATCGAATAGTGCCATTATTATTAGCGCGAGTATTCCGCCGGCACCATTCGGCGACCGGGTGAGCACGATCAACAACACGAAGACGGCGGAAATTAGCGTCATGCCAATAACGAATGCAAAAGCTAAACTGCGGTTTTCGGGAAACAACGACAGAATGAGGCCTGTGCCGGGTGGATATTCAATAACTACCCGATCTACGGCAGCAACATAATGATGGCAATGAGGCGCGACCGCTTCAGACCACTGAGCACTATTTGATGATACTGATTTGGCAACACCGATGATAAAACCAGCTTCTGGAGCGTCCACGTACGTGTCGAGGCCTCGTAACAACCCCTTGTCGCGAAACAACTGGGCCTGTCGCGCGTACCCGAAACCATCACAGCCAAAGGCGAAAAGATCGACTTGCCGCGCGGTGGTCCAAACAAGCAGGCCAAGCGCTACCGCGAAAAATACGCCGGTCCTGACATTCAGGAACATGCTTAGAGAACTGAGTTTGCCGCACATTGTCCTTCGATGCCGCGGCCACAGCAGCGGGCGTATCGATCGACCCTTGCTGAGTGGTCTTGATGGAATATTACATAAGCGCTGGGCCTTGCGCTAGCGGTAGCATGGTCGGACGGAGCGGGATTGACGTAGCGCAAACCAACTAAGGACTGGCGTCACGTCGCGCCGCGCCGCTTGCGATCAAAGAGCCAGGACGCTCAATAGTCTTGCTCGGGAGATCGTTCGTGCCCGGCTGGAGCCGGTCCGTGAGACGATTACCGCGTCATGTACGCTATCGCAGTTCGTCGTCGATGACGCGGAAGAATGCTTCCGACGCCTGTGGCCAGGTCGGATGGCGGAACCGCTCGCGGATCGCGCCTTCGTACCCGGCTCGCGCCGCTGGCTCAATGATCCAGCATTTTAGTGTTTCGTACCACGCTTGTTCGTCCTGCGGGTCGAGGCAAGGCGATAAGTCTCCGACGGTTTCGGGCAAGGCGCCGCCGCTGGACGACAGCACGGCCTTACCATAGCGGAAGCCTTCCACGATGGGCAGGCCGTACCCCTCATACAGAGAGGGATATACGCAAAAGGCGGCCCCTCGATAGAGCGCGGCGAGCGCGGCGTCGGTGATACCGGAAAGGACCAGCAGGCTATCCCCGACACACGGATCGGCTGAAAGATCGGCGAGCAGATCATCCACCAGCCAACCCCGCCGCCCAACAAACACGAGTTTAAAGCCCTGTGCTTGCGGCACCCCTTCTGCCAATAATCGTTTCCAGACAGAAAACAGGAGCCGGTGGTTTTTGCGCGGCTCGATCGTGCTGACAAACAGCGCGTAACGGCCAGGCTGCAGGCCGCCGGGCAAAGAGCTGTTGGTAGCGACCTCTGCCGCAGGCGGATCGGCGCCGAGCTCTACGATCCGCGTTTTAGGCACACCGAGCCCATTGGCTTTGCAATAGTGCTTAAGATCGAGTTCAACGCGTTTGCTAGTCACGATCACCAAATCGGTCATCGGCACCATGACATGAAGAAACTCACGGAAAGCGGAAACGGCAGAGCTGAAGTAAAATGTAGGATAGAGCAGCGGGATGATGTCATGGTAGAGCACGGCGATTTTAAATCCGCTCCGCCGCTTGTGCTCGCCGATCAGCGCGACGTTCGTAATGCCCCAATCGGAGCCGGCAAACAGCAGGATGTCATTTTGCGTAAGCTCTACTGGCGCGCCAACGGCCATATCGTAAGGCAGCAGGTCTCGCCGCTGGCCGTAAGAATCGGTCAATGCTTGTCGGTAGCGCGGCGACAGCAGAGCAGATTGGAACCGCTCGGCACGTCGCGCTGCGGCTGGCGTGCCCGCAGTCAAGCGTCGGCGCTCCAATGCCATGATGGCGCGCCGGCGCGGATGCTGAATCCAAAGAGCGAGCGTTCGCAGCGGACCTGACAAACGGTCACGTAAATGGGGTTTTTCCGCGCCGCGACTCGGCAAGGTTGACATATCCACCATCGCCGAGCCGTCGACGAGCGCTTTCGTCCACCGGGGCTGAATCTGGCAATACGCTTCAAGCTTGTTGTCGTAGACAACGAAGGCAACATCTGATCGATTGGCAAATGCCCAGACAGCAAGCTCGCGGACGACGCGGACAACCCCGACCGCTTGTCCTCCCGCGCTCGCCAAGGTCGAAATATCGAAGATCAACATTGATCCGGCTGCGGTTCGTTTCTTTAGCCGGATGCAACCGCCGCTGTTTCAGGTACGAGTGGCGGCGCATGCCCCTTGAGTTGCAACCGGTAGAACGCAGCGTATCGGCCGCCCTTGGACAGCAGCTCCTCATGGCGACCGGATTCCACCACCGATCCGTCCTCAACAACGAGAATTCGGTCAGCGTGCATGATCGTGGAGAGCCGATGGGCAATGGCGATGGTTGTGCGTCCCTTGCACAATTCGGTGATTGCTTCCTGCACCAGGTGTTCGGATTCAGAATCCAGCGCCGCCGTCGCCTCATCGAGCAGGATGATCGGCGCATTCTTGACCAGTGCGCGCGCGATCGCGATACGTTGGCGCTGGCCGCCGGAAAGCTGCATCCCGTGCTCGCCGACGGGTGTGTCATACCCGGCGGGAAATCCAATAATGAATTCATGCGCTTGGGCGGCCTTCGCGGCCGCCACGATCTCCGCGTCGCTGGCGTCGAGTTTACCGAGCGCAATGTTCTCGCGGATCGTTCCACGGAACAGATGAACGATCTGGCTGACAAGGGCGATCTCCTGGCGCAGCGACCGCCGCGATACGTCGATGATGTTCTGGTCGTCGATCAGGATGCATCCCGAATCGACGTCGTAGAAGCGCAGGATTAGGTTGAGCACCGTCGACTTGCCGCCGCCCGAGGGGCCGACCAGCGCGGTCAGTTTGCCCCTCTCGGCCAAAAAACTCATGCCGCGCAGCACCGGCAAGCCCGCGCGATAGGCGAAGTGCACGTCGGCGAACTCAACGCGTGCCGCCGTCAGCGCGAACGGCGGCAGCTTGTCGTCCGTCGGCTCGCCCACCGGACTGTCGATGACCTCGTAGAGCATGCGCACGCCGACCAGACCGTTGTTGACGTCGATATTGAGGCGCGCCAGCCGCTTGGCCGGCTCGTACGCGAGCAGGAACGCCGCGCTAAATGAAACAAACGCCCCCGGTGTCGCTCCGGTTTCGATTACGCGATAGCCGCCATAGAGGATCGCCAGGGCGACCGCGAAGCCGCCGAGCGTTTCCATCATAGGACTCGCGCGGTTCGCAACTCGCGCCATTTTGTTCGAGAAGCGCTCGACCGAATCAACACTCACCGCAAAGCG
>Ga0187875_10001926_pt1 | contig 15665 bp, 13 predicted proteins | sample June2016WEW_17_1_2_FD_132978 | JGI IMG/M metagenome (GOLD analysis project Ga0187875, IMG submission 132978) | Peatland microbial communities from SPRUCE experiment site at the Marcell Experimental Forest, Minnesota, USA - June2016WEW_17_10 | ecosystem: Environmental > Terrestrial > Soil >... | reverse complement strand
ACCCAAGTGTAAACCAAGGTGCATACCATCCAAGTGTAAACCAAGGTGCATACCATCCAAGTGTAAACCAAGGTGCATACCATCCAAGTGTAAATCAAGGTGGATACCATCCAAGTGTAAACCAAGGTGCATACCATCCAAGCGTAAACCAAGGTGGATACCATCCAAGTGTAAACCAAGGTGGATACCATCCAAGTGTAAACCAAGGTGGATATCACCCAACAGATCAATTACAACTAACCAAAAAATATACAGCTAAACCGCAGCCTGCTAGAAAAAACACAGGTCGCTTACAACCAACCGGAAAGCATATAAATAAACCACAGCCTGCTAGAAAAAATACAGGTCGATTACAACCAAACGGAAAGCATATAGCTAAACAACAGCTAGCTGGAAAGAATACTGGTGGATTACAACCAAACGGAAAGCATATAGCTAAACAACAGCCAGCTGGAAAGAATACTGGTGGATTACAACCAACCAGAAAGCATATAGCTAAACAACAGCCAGCCGGAAAGAATACTGGTGGATTACATTTGGGCAAACACAACTTCAACAACTGGCATGACCAACACCAACACCAACAACATGACCACTACTACAATGGTATTTACTACAATGACTATGAGTGGATATATAATCCTGTTACTATAGTGTGGGATTGGACCTATATACCAGTCACATTAGACGTACTTTTTACCAACCAACTGGAATTTGTGGCAAATCCAAACAGCAACACTGTCTCTCTAATCGATACTGTAACTAACAATGTGATAGCTATTGTACCTGTAGGGAGTGACCCGCAGGCAATTGCAGTCAGTCCAGATGGTACAAGGGCGTATGTTGTAAACACAGGCGACAATACTATTTCTGTAATTGACACTGCAATTAACACTGTGATAAACACAGTGCCCGTAGGAAGTCATCCTTATGCGGTTTCAGTAACACAGGATGGAACTAGTGTAGATGTAAAGAATGAAGATGGAACTGTTTCTGTGATTGACACAGCCACGGATACTGTTACATACACACAATGAAAATAAAATTCTGTTTCATTTGGATCATTAATTGATTTTGTTCCAGCACAACAAATCATTCTTGATATCGAGATCATGCAGTTGCCTGCTTTGCAGTTAATTGCATAGTTCCATAATTTTTAGATTTTCTTCTGAAATGGTAATTCATCACCATGTATAGTAAAGTTCAATCCCAATAGCTACGCCGCCAAATATTTGAGCTAAAGTAGTAAAGTCTTGATTTTCTTGCTTGGCCTTTTCTGTAGGGTTATCTAGTCCATATACTTGACACTATGGAATTGCTATCAATAATCTTATCTTATCCCTTAATGCCATAATCTCTTCCCTTTATCACAAAAATTAAGTTCTGTATCAACTAACTAGGATGAAATTACCATCTTTACTGATGCAGAAGTTTTCATACAAAAACTGTGTATCATTGGAAAGGATAAATCCGATCTCTTTCAATCGTATGTTGACATATGTTGACTCAGTGATAGATTTTTTATTGGCGGAAAAATTGACCTTCTTGATAAGATATAAGTCCTTACTAAAATCCCAGAGAATGATATTAATGATCAACGTGAACCGTGATAGTGAATCTCTAGCAGAAATGTATGATAAAGTAAGCAAATATCAATACATTAACGGGCTGACTTTGGTAAAGAAGTTAAATATCTCATCCAGACACAAGGTGTTGGATGTAGGCTGTGGTACTGGGCGTCTCACATTAAAACTGGCATGTAAGGTTGACTATATTACGGGTATTGATCCTTCTCTCCAAAGAATTGAAGTAGCTCGTAGGAAACTCACTCAAATGAATCCCGGAAACGTAACTTTTGAGCTGGGAAGCAGTGATGACATCGGTCGCTATGGTGAAGATGTATTCGACGTTGTATACTTGAACGCAGTTTTTCACTGGATAAATGATAAAGAAGAAGCGCTGAATAACATTTACCGGGTATTAAAACCAGGTGGAAAGCTTGGTATATGTACCGGTGATAAGGATCATTCGTTCACGGTAAAGATGGTAGCAAAAGAAGTGCTTAAGAGAGTTGGAATCATTGATGAAGGTGCAGATTTCAGCGCTCCAGTAAATAAAGTAGAACTGCATTCACTGTTAAGAAAATCGGGTTTTAGGGTAATAGAAATAAAGCTAAAGAAAGACTTACGGTATTTCGAGACCCCTGTTAAATGCCTGGAATACGTCGAAGCAAGCTCTTTTGGGAATTTTCTGGGCAACATTCCGGTATCAGTACGTGAAAAAGTACAGGCTGAAATCGTGGCGGAGCTTACAAAATACCAGACTCCAAAAGGCATAGAAAGTATTTACCACGATTTGTTCGCTATCGCTGAAAAATCACTTGTATAAAAAGTCTTAATCAAATTATTAGGTTAATTAATTCCAAGTGTTCCAGGAGCTCCATATGTTCTATGAGTTCCATAAGCTCCATGAGTTATATATCAGTAACCTTTTCTCATATTATATGGAACTCAGGAAATGCATAGATTCATACCTAAAAACGGTGTGTATATGGGATGGAAGAGAATACAATCACAGTCATTGATACTGTAATTATATTCAAGCTAATCATGCATCATGTGGGAAAGCCGTTCAAGTTGAATTTGTTAATTTTTATTTATTAGTATGGTAAAATTCATCAGCCATTTCAGGCGATCTGTTTGATACAAGAGGTCTTGTTTCTATAATTAGTTTTGTTACAATGGATTGTATTTGTTCTACCATAAGTTGTACTAAGATTGGTTGTTCTTCAAAGGACACATAGTTTCAGTTCCACCACACTAGAGTAGTAGTATTTCATATCTATTCATAGTCCGGATAGTAAGCACCATTGTCATAGTGGTCAGATAGATGACAATTAAGATGATCATGTCACTTAAGAAAGTGGTGTCTGCCAGGATGTTTGCCTTAGTGTTCAATTGGGTTGTATCCTTGGTATTGTGTAATATTTGCTCTATTTTACTTTTAAAAAGAACTATCACAAGTCCAGAAGCTTTAATTTTGATTTAACGGCTTATTATTAATTATTTTATTAAATGGATATTTTTATTAATTCAAAAGCTTTCAATAAGTAAGCTTATACACTAATTATAATATTGTATGAATGTCTACTAATGGGCAAATGCCAATACAATTAAAGAAGTCTTAGAGATGTATACTCAGACTGTGCTTCATATATTGGATTTACCAACGAAAAGTAGATCGGGAAATAATTTCTTCAAGAATATTAAACAAAAAAAGTAGATAAAAATAAGGAGATAAAAAGATGTTAAAACAAATGAAAAAAACAATCGGTATTTTGCTAGCAGTTTGTTTTTTAATGTCTGTGACAGCTGCAGCAGTAAGTGCAGGACCAGTAGTGGTTAAGGACAAGAAAACAGCCATTATAATCATGAAAGATGTAAAGACTAAATTCTTCAAGCATCACCACAAGTTGCATAGTTATCACCACAAGTTGCATCACCACCACCACAAAAACACAAATATGAATGGCAGAAAAGGTAAAAAAATGGCCGTGAAAACCGAAACTGGTAATAAAATGACTATGAAAACCGGAATTGGTAATAAAATGACTATGAAAACCGAAATTAACAAAAATATGCCTATAAAAAGCGGAATCAGCAAAGATGTGGCTGTGAAAAACTGAATCGGCAAAGATCTACAAGTATCATTGATGGCTGAAGTAGAAACATGTATTTAAAAAAAATCAATCCAAAATCCACTAAAATGTTTTTAGTGGTATTCGGTGAGACCTACATCGACGACTTACAAACCAGATCTGCTTATGCCACCATAGATATCGCAATAAGTAACTTATTGAAATCAGAAATTTGTTGAAATTTTTTATACTCTAACATGTTATTAATTTGAACAATATAAACGGAGTGAAATAAATGTTGAAACAATCATCTAGTATGAAAAAGGGGCTGGCTATTTTGCTGGTAGTTCTTTTTGTAGTATCGTTGACAGCTGTGGCAGCTAGTGCTTCACAACATGGTCATGGACATGGTGGTCGTGGACATCACGGCGGCCATGGACATTATGGCGGTAATGGAAGATACGGTGGTTATGGTAGTTATGGTGGATGGGGCTATGGTGCTGGATGCTATATGGTGAACGGTGCATTAGTGTGTCCCACATACGGCTACCCGTATATCTGAATATGAAAATATGCCATACTGTAACATGGTAATAGTATTTCAATGAAAACAAAAACTGCAAAAGATAAAAACTATAATAAAGTATCTGGAGTAAATTTACTAAAATGCGAATTGATAGCAATCTCTGTATGCATTTTGGAATAGTTTCCGATCTGCATTTAAAATCAAATTTATATATTATACAATTGTAAAAGTTGATTTAATTTTGAGCCATGTTAATATTTAAAAGATTGCTATCGTTATTAAACTTTAAGATTTTGATCTTGCAGGGTATTAAAGAGAAATGGAATCTTAATTTATGTAAACAACAGTAGTGAATAACTGAGATGAGTATCAATAACGTATCAAAAAATAGATCTTATAAGTTGTGGGTAAGATACAATATACATCGAAAAATTCCTTGATAATTTTTCACTTTTAGACACATAATCACGCTAAGATATTTTATTTTGGGATCTATGCCATAGCTCATTTTATGGATCGTGATATATTAATTGAACACATCTGTATGTAGCCACAATTATACTAACTCTAACAGCAACCTTTTAGAATAAATGATTACTATTCTACCATTAACTGAATATGAAAATATAGTGAGTATGGCAAAACATATTTAGAAGTTCTTTTCTAGTAAGAATAACAAAATGGGGAAATTTGTTAGAAATGCTTTAAGTTAAACTGTGGTATTGATAAATTGAGTTCCTGATTTAATATATTCATTTTTTTAGTTTTGTTTAGAGTATTTTATTATTATTCTGTTCTAATATTTCTACTTAGAATTGTGGTTCTGGTTAATTAGTTTCAAGTGTTCTATGGGTTCCAGATGCTCTATGAGTTCCATAAGCTCCATGAGTAATAGATCATCAATGTTTCCTTATTACTGATGAACTTAGGAAATTGAGATTTTGACATATTTTATTTTCACTGTGTATATGTTAGCAGTATACTTGGCTGTGTCTGATATATAGGATGATCAATGAATTACATCAAATTGTTCGCCTTAGAATTGTTCATCTGGGAATTGTCCACCCGGGATTCCGTTTAGGTATTGTTCACCTGGGAACAGTTTACCTTGGAATCTTCCGCCTTGGTTTTGTTTACCTGGGTATTGTCCGTTTTGGTTTTGTTCACCCGAGTATTTTCTGGTTTTGTGTTGTCCAGTTAGCATGGGTTTATTTTTACCCTGCTGACTAAGAGCTTGATCAATAATTCTTTCAAACCTGTTTTTATTTCCAGCGTTCAATCCAATAATCCTAGCTTGTGATCTATCTAGAGTACTATTTCCCTCGTCATCTATGTAAACGTATTTTCCGTCTTTTGTACCAACAATCACGAAAGCATCAGGAAGGTTGTACCCACCAAAATATTTTGCAAGTTCAGGACTCTGATATATATCAATAGACGCGATTGTAGCCTTCCCTTTGTATTCTGCCGCGAGTTTTTCAAGAATAGGCTTCGTTTGTTGGCATGGTTTACAGGACTGAGCTTTCATCTCCACAAAAACCGGTCCTTTATGTAGAAATGTGTTTATCTGCTCAAGCTGATTTATTTGCACAACACTATCTTGGTTATACATACCAGCGTAAGCATTTACCGTCAGGGCTGTTAGTGATGTCATCACCAAGATTATTAGTAAAATGCCTAGTACTTTTTTAGTTATGTCAAAGATTTGTTTATCCATTGTGTACACTGTAAACTTTTTAGCATTATTAGATTATAAATTTTTTTATTAAACCTTTCCTTGAAATATCATTTAGTCTTTTCTTAGCAAAATCACAAACCGCATTTGTTCAATATTCCACAGCGCTTCTGGATTCTACCATTTGTCCATTTTTTTGATAATACGCCACGTATCATTTATGGAGTAAATTTCGAGAATATGCATCCATAAGAAGTTAAATCAAGTATTGACTTTACAACAAACAAAGAAATATTCTTTCGACATGTTATCTAAACTCCTACAGGATGAATTTTCTAATATAGGTCACATACTTAGTCTGATTGACCTGATTTTCTCATTAATTCACTTCTATGCTGAACAAGAAAATTTGATGTCTTTGAATTTGGATCTGCTATAATGGATATATTATAAAACTTCAGTGAAGTATTGTAATCTCCAGCGTGTTCAGCTAACATTCCATCATGAATCATTAATCTTTGAAAGTTTTGTCCAGTTGGTTTCATTTTCGCTGCTTCTCTGTAGGATTTGAGTGCGGAATTAATATCTCCTGCTTGAACTGAAAACTGTCCGTCCTGAAGTAACCGCTCAAATTTGCTTTGATCAAATTTTATATTATTATCCCGTTTGTCGTCGTTACTGCTCCACAGCCAAGCGCTTACTACTGAACCACTAATCACTAACATTAGTAATGCTACTGTTCCAATCTTGATTCTTTTTTCGTTCACGTTATCTAGGCTCCATTATGAAATGAATTGATCACATTTCGGATCTAAAAAATGTGGTACATTAATATACTTTAATGCAATGAAGATCCAGCAACCTTTAATGCTCCTATAAGTAATGTGGATGTCCTTAAAGGGAGCGAACTCGAAGTAAAAATAGTATTCTAGTAAATGAATATCCAACCAGTGTTCATTTACAATATAAGGGGGTTAGACGGTACGTGCCCGAGCTTTAAGCAAATTAACTATTATGGAAATCAAAGTTCATAATGAATTGGAAAGGAGATACTGTTGACGATGCACATACCAACAGTATCGAATTCACTATGTAAAGTTATGTTATCTGTTATACAGTAAAAGAATGGGTTTCAAACTTTATAAACTTTTTAAATATTATTTGTCTTGAAGTATGATCTTTTCTTTTAGATACATTACAGATCGCATTCTTTCAGCATTCCACAGCGCTTCTAGATTCTACAATTAGTTTGTTTTTGAGAATACCATCTTAACTATTTATGGATAAGATCTCTGAGATACAGTTAAAAAGGACTAAATAACATATTGACGTTGCAATAAACAACATAGTATATTATATATTTATATAAGGGCTAAATTTTATTGGATTATATGAACAAAAAATCAATTAAAACAGGATTTATTTACCTAATTCTTTGTTTAATTGTATTATGCTCTCTAGGAACAGCAGATGTGAAGCAAGTTGGACCCTATTTTTCTTTTGAATCCCATAATTATCCTGGAGAATTTATCCGACATGCCAATTCCCTTGGTGAAAAAACACCTATTAATAGTCAATTAGATCAAATGGATTCTACCTTCGCACTTAGATTAGGATTAGCCGATCAACAAGATGTGTCTTTCGAGTCATATAATTATCCTGGATATTTCCTTAGACACCAAAATTTTAGACTAAAATTAAACAAAATATCTGCTGATCAGTTATTTAAAGAAGATGCAACATTTAAAATTGTTCCAGGACTCGCTGATTCAAATGCTATTTCATTCAAATCGTACAATTATCAAAATCTTTACATAAGACATAAAGATGGTCACTTATGGGTTATGGAAGATGATAACAGCCAACTGTTTAAAGAAGATGCAACCTATCTTAAAGTCCCACCAAAATACAGTGCAGAAGCAAATGTTGTACCGACATCTGGGCAGACACAAAACCAAAACACTAGTGGATTAATGAGTGCTTCTATTACACACACTAAACCTGAAAATTACTCATTAGTTAAACAATGGGGTTCTGCCGACTATGGCAATAAACAATATATAATTCCCTATAATGTTGCTTTAGATTCTTCGGGCAATGTTTATTTTGTCGATAACACAATGGGCAGTTTACGCATTAAGAAGTTTGATGGGAATGGCACATATATTGCACAATTGAATTCTTCATACAGTGTCGATGGGGGATTTAGTAGTATACCGGGTGTTGCTGTAGATTCTTCTGATAATGTTTATGTTTCCGGCGTTGATCGCATTCAGAAGTTTGATAGCAACGGCAATTATTTAACTCAATGGGGTTCTTCTGGAACTGGCAATGGACAATTTAACGGTCCAAAAGGTATTGCTGTAGATCAGTTGAGAAATGTTTATGTTGCCGATACAGGCAATCATCGCATTCAAAAATTTGACAACAACGGCAAATTCTTAGCCACATGGGGTTCTTTCGGCACTGGGGATGGACAATTTGCCAGTCCAGAAGGTATTGCTGTAGATTCGTTAGGAAATATTTATGTTGCCAATACAGGCGATAATCGTATTCAAAAGGTTGACAGTAACGGAATATTCCTAGACAAATGGGGTTCTTCTGGAACTGGTAATGGACAATTTCAAGATCCTGCAGGTGTTGCTGTAGATTCATTGAGAAATGTTTATGTTGCCGATAAAGGCAATAATCGTATTCAAAAGTTTGACAGCAATGGTAAATATCTTACACAATGGGGTTCTACAGGCGAATATGGTGGACAATTTGAGAATCCTGCAGGTGTTGCTGTAGATTCTTCTGGTAATGTTTATATTGCCGATACAGCCAATCATCGAATTGAGAAGTTCTCTGTTAATAACAATCCTGCTTTTGTTTTATCTCCCGTAGCTCACTTCAGCAGCAACGTAACTAGTGGGGAAGCCCCTGTTTCTGTTAAGTTTACAGATCTATCAACAAATGCAGAGAAATGGAACTGGATTTTTGGAGACGGAGCCACTTCCACCGAGCAGAATCCAACGCATGTTTACTCTGGAGTAGGGACCTATAACGTTGAACTTACGGTGAGCAATGTAAAAGGAACAGATTTAAGAATGGATACAATTTATGCATCAAATCCAGGCATTAATCGCATTCTGAAATTATCTTATAACAATAATCCTACTTCTCTTTTGGCAAATAAGGGCAGCAACAATCAAGCTGATTTCAATAATACACTTGAAAATAACATAAACACACAAGACAAAGCGATTGAAAATAGACCTATTGACGTTAAGTCAACAATAGATTTGACTGGTGTCTGGAACTGCGATGACAAAGGCACTTATTACCTACGACAAATTGGAAATACTCTCTGGTGGTATGGGGAACAGAAATCTAATAATCCACTCTGGTCCAACGTCGCTCATGGAACCATAACAGACAATACTATCAACTTGGAATGGGGAGACGTGCCGAAGGGCTCTAATCAATTCAGCGGCACTCTGATGACTTTGAACATTGACTCAAACAAACAGTTGAGAGCAGTTTATAAGAAGGAAGGATTTGGTGGATCTGTATGGACTAGATAAACACCATACAACCAAGCATCAGAAAACAGGGAAAAAAGCACTTAGTGTTAAAGTAGACAAAAAGTAGTTGAATTTCGAGATAGGATATCCACATCTAAGCGTTGGATATCCTGTATTACAATTTTGAAAACGAAACAACATTTGGTATTAATCTTTTCACAAAAAAGACAAGTTTGACTGGAAATCAAAGTGCGCTATGAATTGGAGAGATAGATACTGCTGATGCTGCACATATCAACAGTATCTAATTTTCTTCGGAAAACTTATTGATCTGTTCTGCAAAACAGTATTTGGTTTAAAACATTATAAACTTTTTCATTTAGTTTTTAAAATTTGACTTTTTTTCTATACAACGCACAAAATGCATTTGCTCAGCATTCCACAGTACTTTTGAGTTCTTCTATTTGTCTATTTTTTGATAATATTATATGTATCATTTGTGGATAGGGTCTCTGGGATATATAGTTAGAAGAGACTAAACCAAGAATTAATTTTGCAACAAACAAAATAGTGTTAATTCATATAAAAATTGATTTTTGTTAGATGTTTTTGGTAACCGTGATTAGGGCGGAATATCGTGGTAGTGATTGATAGTGACTATGACAAAGAACACGATAATGTTTGACGTAGCTGTTTGTTTGGTCGCGGTTGCTTTGGTGAGTTCAATTCATTTAAGTTCAATTAAAAAAGTAAATAGCAAATTTATTTAGTATTTTTTTGGAGATATTATAATCAAAAGAGAAGGTTAAGTGAAGGAGACAATAATGTGAAAGAGAATCAAGCGAGTTTTACTTCAATGGTGGTAGCCTACATGCGTGCCTATCACTCCATACATGATACCAACAAAATGTTTGATGATTTCCTGGCCTATGAGTTGATACCAGAAGAAAAAAGAGCACTAATTGAACAATACTTGAGTTGTTGGAATGAACAGCTAAATGACACTGAGAATGCTAAATTGCGTTTCGACTCTACAACAACATCATCATCCTTAATGCAAGTTAATAATATTATTAATGAACAAAAATGGGTAGCACAACTTTTCAGCCGTGCGCGGTATGCGGAAGACTCCCTAAAAAAAGCTATCAAATAGGGAGTAAAACAGTATGTGATTCTCGGGGCAGGGCTAGATACATTTGCGTTCAGGAAACCTGAAATGATGGAATACTTGGAAGTGTTTGAAGTTGACCATCCTGCCACACAAGAATTTAAGCTTCATCGACTTGCTGAGTTGGAATGGGAGCATCCAGCAAAATTGCATTTTATTCCTATAGATTTCACGAAGGAAAGTCTGGTAACAGCACTAACTAGCTCATCATCTTATGATCCAAAAGTTAAAACCTTCTTTAATTGGCTTGGTGTCACTTATTTCTTGACCAGAGATGAAGTATTCACAACATTGCGTTCCATCGCGGAAATTGCTCCTGAGGATAGCATTATTGTTTTTGATTACTTCGATAATAATGCATTTATCCCTAAGAAATCGTCTCCACAAATGCAAAAGTCATTGGAGTATCTGAGAAAGATAGGCGAACCGATGATTACTGGCTTCGATCCATCAACTTTGGGAGAAGAGCTCGCAAGTTTAGGATTTAGTCTCCAAGAAAATTTAAGCCCAGAAGACATCGAAGAACGTTATTTCAAAGGACGTACGGATGGCTATCATGCATATGAGTATGGGCACTTTGCATGTGCAGTTGTCAAATAGTTAAGTATAAAACATTTAGATGATGAGTCTAATATACTCCTGATTTTTATTTTGTGAGAGTTCTTTTCAAATTATGCACAGGTTTTATATTAAAAACTATGCATCAGTTAATAAGATAAATTCTTTTTTGTGATGAAAGAAATATATCTATAAGCTATTAAATTAAAATTAATAAGGATTCTTTGTTTCAGAAGAAATCTAAATAGTCAAGATTAAGTGCCTGTTAATTTAGTTACTCCGATTGAAAGCTTAAACTGGTGACAAAATGGGTTCATTAGGTGATTCAAATGCGGTTCCGTTGCAAAAAATTCAAAATAAGCATGTAAATTTATGAATATAAAAAAGTCAAAAGATCCGAGAGAAATACACCAACATTATAAAACTAGACCAAACAATTGATTAATGTATTTGACTTCATTAAGAATAGAGTAATTTAAATCGTTGATTTGTCCTTTTTTGATCATATTCATAGCTTTAATTCCTTTTAAAGTCTTATTAGCAGATCGAAAAGACTGAAATCCTAACATTGGATTAACGATTCTCTTTATAGATCGACGATCTTGTTCTATAATGTTATTCAAATACTTGATTTGTCGAATACCTACGTTTTTAGGTAGTATTTTATCATTTTTCAATTTATCTATAGCAGGTGGATAAACTGGATTCTTATCAACTGTTATTACCTTTGGAATTTGATTATGATACGAACTTAAAGCTTTCTTAAAGAATCTCTTCGCTGCTTTTCTATTCTTATCTTCTTTTCTATTTCAGGGGAATATTGATGTACCCATCTCATTATAGTACTGTGATCAACTTGAATTCCTCTTTCTGCCATCATTTCCTTTAAATTTCTATAGCTAAGTGGGTATTTTAAGTACCATCTTACATTTAATAGGATAATTTCTCCTTCATAATGCTTCCATTTAAAGGAATTAGATAGCATATTACTATCTTTGGTTTTCTTTTTATTCTATTGTATCAGTAGAAAGGATTTTTTGCAACGGAACCAGATTTTTTAAAGGGCTGATTTCATATTCATATGGAGGAGTGATTTCTGAACCATTTACAACCCTTACATTACATATATTATCATTGGAATCAAGCTCTATTTGAGGGAGACGGTCAATTTTAATCATTCCGTTCGTCCATTCAGAGGGCTTCACTTCTGTTTCATTAAAAAGTACTACGCCTTTATTAGGTCCAAAATTTGGACCAAAGATAGTAATCGATCTATCCATTATCCCAGGTGCTGGAATGATTGCTGTTATGCCAGAAGATTTGGATATAGATTTTCCACCTAAATAAGCTCCTTGGCTAATTCCCATCAAACCCAGGAGTACCTGTGGGCAATCAGGGATTTCTATAATATTGCCACAGCTTGCATGAAATCTAGAGACAGCTGTTACTACTAACACAAAATACGTTAAGGTACCTATGCATGTCCATAGAAACATCTGATAACGACCAACACTTGGTATTTGATTCTCCAGAAGCATAGTTCCCAGCGGCGGAAGTTTAGATGGTTTCTGTCGTGTTGAATACTTAAAGGATGATAATCCTTTACTTGCAACTGTTGTCAAGCTAGTTATTCCCATTAACAACAAAAGGTTATCTGGTAGGCCCAAAATAGTCTCCCACTCTAATTTTTTGAAGTCTATGTCACCACAATGAGCGAGCCATACGTTGAGTAACAAAAACCACACATAAACAAATCCTATTAAAAAAGTCCACAAAATAAATTGAAGCCTCGATAAACTTGGGTACCAGTCGGAGTCACGAATTATTCCATCTAAATCTGAATCCAAAAGTCCTATTTTTATAAGTATATGTACAAAAAAATATGTTAAGCCAAAAACAATAAGTAAGGCCATAAAAAACAGAATGATAACTGAAATCATTGAATTATTAAGTGTAGCTGACAAAACTAAGCTCAATAAAAGAAGAACTAAAGATAGAACGGATAAAGCAAATAGTGATTTTTCTACGCGTTCCATTTCGTTTCCTCGGTAATTAAAAAAAATGGTTCCGTTGCAAAAAATTTGGCTTTTATACGAAATCAATAAAAACCTTCACAATTAGGAAAGTAAACATCCTTATCACTCCAAAAATGGTACATAAAGATACCAATTACAGCCTCAAAGTACGAGAAGAAAATTTTTGCAACACAATCAGAATTATTATTCTATAGGCAATTTATTGAATATTATTTTCCCATATTATTTTTATTTAATTATACAAAAAATTGTTTCTGAACACAATTTACTATCTAATAACATATTTTAAAAGAAAAAAATATTATTAATATCGAATTGCTTTTTTTGATCATAATAAATTTTATTCGGGATTATTTTTCTTTTAGAAATTATTTTTTGTATAGTTAACTTTTATAATAAAGCAAATTTTGATTGGAAACTATTTTTTGTACGAATAATTTGAAATAACTATGGAAATTTTCATATTATTGTCTTAAATCAAAAAAACAAGGAGGAAACTATGTCATCGTCTAAAAATCGTATTCCTATCCAAGGTAGTGAGCGTGTAGCTCTCCCAGGAGCCCACATTACAAGTGCAGTTGACCCACACGAGCGCATCCTAGTAACAGTAGTGGTGCGTCGTAAACGTTCAAGCAAAGAGCTTAGCTCATTGGTCAAAGAGATTGGAGCTCACAAGCTTAATGAACGTAAACACCTTAGTCGAGATGAATTCGCTACAACTTATGGGGCAGACCCTACCGATCTGGCAAAGATTAAGGAATTTGCCCATGAATATGGCCTAGATATCGTGGAAGTAAAACCTACACAGCGTCGTGTGATGTTAAGAGGAACAGCGGCTGCTCTTAGCGCAGCTTTTGGAGTTTATCTGGCACACTACGAACATCCCACAGGATCTTACAGAGGACGTACTGGACCGCTACATGTACCGGAGGACATCGCTCCCATAGTAGAAGGTGTTTTTGGTCTCGATAACCGACCACAGGTTCATCCTCACGTACGCATTTTAGGCGAGGAAGAGGCAAAGTCTCGAGCGGAGGCAGGGTCCTATACGCCACCTCAGATAGCACAGCTATATAATTTCCCAACAGGATTAGATGGTACGGGTCAGTGTATCGCTATCCTCGAATTCGGAGGCGGTTATGATTCGAATGATTTCCAGAACTACTTCAAGCAACTAGGCATTTCCGAACCGAAAATCACGTGGTTACCGGTTGATGGAGGCAGCAACCAATTTACAGGTGATCCTAAGAGTCCTGATACTGAGGTTGCGCTTGATGTCGAGGTAGCCGGTGCTATAGCCCCTGGTGCGCAGATAGTAGTTTATTTCGCACCAAATACAGATCAAGGTTTTATAGATGCTATATCAGCAGCCATCCACGATACCAACAATAAACCTTCGGTTATTTCAATTAGCTGGGCGGGTGCCGAAATTTGTTGGACTCAGCAAAATTGGCAGGGCGTGGATCGAGCTTTACAAGAGGCAGCTGCCCTCGGAGTGACTGTTTGCTGTTCTTCGGGTGATCACGGTTCAACTGATGGAAAGCAAGACGGTCTTCTACATGTTGAGTTTCCAGGTTCCAGTCCATACCTGCTCTGTTGTGGCGGTACCAAATTAGAAGGGCAAGGCAGCACTATTGCCAACGAGACTGTATGGAATGGTGGTTGTACAAACTCTGATGGATCACCAGCACCCTGCGGTACAGGTGGAGGAGTTAGTGATCTTTTCGATCTGCCCACCTATCAGGCTAATGCGAATGTTCCACCATCAGCAAACCGTGATGGAAGAATTGGAAGAGGTGTACCTGACGTAGCAGGAGATGCCGATCCCTTCACCGGCTATCAGATTCTGATGGGTGGAAGACCGATAACCGAAGGCGGAACGAGTGCTGTAGCTCCACTTTGGGCTGGACTGATCGCTCTGTTTAATCAGAAACTGGGTAATCCAGTGGGTTTTCTCAACCAAGTGCTTTACAGTTTGCCCCCAAATGCTAATGCATTTCATGGCATTACTATTGGTGATAACGATATAACAGGTAACCATGGTCCCTATCACGCAGGTGCTGGCTGGGATGCATGTACAGGTTTGGGAACTCCGGATGGGACGAAGTTACTGCAGGCACTAATCACACCACCCACATCATTCCCACCAATCGCACCACCATAACTATTTAAATAGCCTTATAATAAGTGAAAGCCTTTAATATTTTGTGGGCTTGTAGAAATTCACCATTAATTTTCAGCATCATCCGACTGTAATTAATGCAAGACCTAGAAAGTAAAAAAAGTCTCACAATCTTTAAAGGATTCTTATTTATGGTTTATTTTTTTCTTCGCTGGAATTCTATCCAAACCTTTCCAGTTTATTTCAGTATTTGATCCAATTTTTATCAGTATATTTATTGATTTTAGTGATACATAGGTTTTATAGCAAAATCTATGTATACATCACTATTATATTGATCACGATTTTATCAAATGAGAAAAATGGATTTATAATGTACCAAAATTTTCTTACTGGTCTTAGACCTAGAGATGAAGCGTGAAAATATCAAAGACGTT
>Ga0187875_10001924_pt1 | contig 15671 bp, 9 predicted proteins | sample June2016WEW_17_1_2_FD_132978 | JGI IMG/M metagenome (GOLD analysis project Ga0187875, IMG submission 132978) | Peatland microbial communities from SPRUCE experiment site at the Marcell Experimental Forest, Minnesota, USA - June2016WEW_17_10 | ecosystem: Environmental > Terrestrial > Soil >... | reverse complement strand
CGGATCTATCTGCCCCGCTACCTGGGTAAGGAGATCCCGGATGGGTGCACCGGGCCGCGTACGGCTCAAGCATCGCGACCCAACACGGAAACGGTGCTCGTGGTAGAGGACGAGGATGGAGTGCGCAACATGACCGTCGAGGCGCTTCAGGGTCTCGGCTACACCGTCATCGCTGCGGGCGGCCCGGAGCACGCGCTCGATCTTCTCAACGAGGGGGTACGCCCGAATCTGCTCTTCACGGACATCGTCATGCCGGGCATGGACGGGCGTGTGCTGGCAGAGCACGTCAGGGAGAGGCACCCCGCAGTGAAAGTATTGTTCACCACGGGTTACACACGGGTCGCCCCGCTGCACGATGGGATCGCGGATTCCGGCGGTGCCATGCTGCTGAAACCCTTCACCGTGGAACAACTGGACGCCAAGATCCGCAGCACTCTCGATGCCGGCGATGAGACTTCGGTCGCACATTAAACGGTTTTAACAATTCGATCACACGCGGTTAACCGGACTGGGCTCACGGTGGCGGTCATGCGTTCTTGGGGGCTCCTCGGTGGATTTGCGTGCGCGTTGATCGCGGCCTGTACGGTGGGGACTGCGTATCGCAAGCCCCAGATTCCGCTTCCGAACGCATGGGATGCGAGCGACTCCGCTCAGGCTGCTTGGCCTGCGACCGATTGGTGGCATCGCTTCGGCTCCTCCCAGCTCGACGACCTGATCGATCAAGCGCGACGCGCCAACGATGATCTGGCCGCAGCCATGGCTCGGGTCCAAGAAGCGGATGCCCAATTGCGCATTGCGGGCGCCCCCCTGCTTCCCACGGCCGATCTCGGCGCAACGGCCACGCGCGAGCGCACCGAGATTTCCGGCGGAGGCATGGGCGTCTACAATGTGTTCAGTCCGGTGTTGACGGCGAACTACGAGCTCGACTTCTGGGGCAAGAACCGCGCAGCGCGTGATGCGGCCCGCGCTCTCGCGGTCGCGAGCCGATACGATCGGCAAACAGTCGCCCTTACGGTCATCTCCAGCGTGGCCAGTACTTATTTGCAGGCACTCGAGCTGCGCGAGCGCATCGATGTCGCCCGGCAGAATCTGGAGAACGGTCGCAAGATCCTGCGCGGTCTCACGTTCCAACAGCAGGTCGGCACGGCCACCGGCCTCGATGTCGCTCAGCAGGAAACGGCTGTGGCGCTGCTCGATGCTGCGCTGCCGCCGCTGGAGCAGCAATTTAGGCAAACGGTTTATGCGCTGGCGGTACTGGTCGGCAAGACGCCGGAGTCGCTCGACGTCACCGACGGCAGGTTGAACGATCTCAAGATACCCGACGTGGTTGCCGGACTACCCTCAGAGCTCCTGACGCGCCGACCGGACGTCGCGGAGGCCGAGCAACAGCTAGTCGCCGCGAACGCGGATATCACGGTTGCGCGTGCAGCGCTGTTCCCGTCCATCACGCTCACCGCCTCCGGCGGATACGAGAGCGACGTCCTCTCCTCCCTCGTCAACCCTGTGAACCGGATCTACGCCGTCTCCGCAGGTCTCACACAGCCGATCTTTCACGGCGGTGCGCTACGCGGGGAGCTCGCCTACTCGAAGGCGCGTTATATCGAATTGCTGAGCGACTACCACAAGACCATCCTCACCGCCCTCGACAATGTCGAGGCCGCCTTGGTCGCAGCGCGCCAGACCGCCGTCCAGCAGCAGCGGCAGACCGAGGCCGTGGCGAAGGCTCGCCGCGCGTATGAATTCGCACAAGCGCAGATGTCGGCCGGCACCGTCAACGTGCTCACCGTGCTGAATACGGAAAATGCGCTGTTCAGCGCTCGGGATACCTTGGTCGAGGTGCAGTATTCGCGCCTGCAGGCCCTGGTGGATCTTTATACCGCCCTGGGCGGGGGCTGGCAGGAAGGGCAAAGCGGATGACTCTCAAGTCGCATGCGACGCGCGGGTGGAGAACTTACGCCGCGGTCACGATCGTGGCACTGAGCGTCGTTGCGTGGCGGCTGCACAAACCGGCCGCTGCGGCCGATAAAAAACCGCTCCAACCCATCGCCGTCGACACGGCCGCGGCACACCGGGAGGAAGTGCCGATTTATCTGCAGGGTCTCGGTACGGTGCAGGCCTTCTACACCGTGACGGTGACGGCGCGCGTCGACGGAGAACTGCAACGGGTCGCGTTCACCGAAGGGCAAGCCGTGCACAAGGGCGATCTGCTCGCGCAGATCGATCCGCGTCCGAATCAAGCCGCCTACGAGCAGGCCGTGGCGACCAAAGTGAAGGACGAGGCGCAGCTCAAGAATGCGAAGCTCGATTTCGAGCGCTACACGCAGCTGCAGCCCCAGGATTTGGCGAGCAAGCAGACGGTGGACACGCAGCGTGCGCTGGTCGGGCAGCTCGCCGCCCAGCTCAGGGTCGATCAGGCCGTCATCGATAATGCGCGCACGCAGCTCGAGTACACGCGGATCGTCTCGCCCATCGACGGGCGTACCGGCATCCGCCTGATAGATCCGGGCAACATCGTGCACGCCGCGGCCACGACCGGCATCGTGGTCGTCACCCAGATGCAGCCCATCAGCGTCGTGTTCACGCTCCCGGAAGAGGAGCTGGCGGCGGTGCAGCAGGCACTCGCGAGCGGACCCGTCAAAGTCGCCACCGTCGCCCGCGAAGGCGGCGCCGTGCTCGATGAGGGCACTCTCAGTCTCATCGACAATCAGATCGATCAGACGACCGGAAGCGTGCGGCTCAAGGCGACGTTCGACAATGCACACAACAGCCTGTGGCCCGGACAATACGTCAATGCGCGCGTCCTGGTGCGCACCGAGCGCAATGCGCTCACCATTCCGGATACCGCCGTGCAACTCGGGCCGGCCGGTCCTTTCACCTACGTAGTCAAGCGGGATTCGACCGTCGAGGTGCGTCCGCTGCACCTGGCAGAAACCGCCAATGGCATGACCATCGTCACCGACGGCCTTGCGCAGGGAGAACGGGTGGTCACCAGCAACCAGTATCGGCTGCAGCCCGGCTCCCACGTGCACGACGTGGCGTCATGAGTATTTCCGAGCCGTTTGTACGACGCCCGATCGCGACCTCGCTGCTCATGGGCGGGATTTTTCTGGTGGGTTGCGTGGTGTATCCGCTCTTGCCGGTGGCTCCTCTGCCGCAGGTGGATTTTCCGACCATCCAGGTGACCGCCTCATTGCCGGGCGCGAGCCCCGAAACCATGGCAGCCACGGTGGCTACGCCGCTCGAGTATCAGTTCGCGGAAATATCCGGAATGACGCAGATGACCTCGAGCAATTTGAACGGCACGAGTCTCATCACGCTGCAATTCGATTTGGACCGCAGCATCGACGCGGCGGCGCAGGACGTGCAGACCGGGATCGACGCGGCCGGCGGTCAGCTGCCGAAGAACCTGCCCACACCGCCCACCTACCGCAAGGTGAATCCCGCCGATTCGCCCATCCTCATTCTCTCCATGAGCTCGCCGGTTCTGCCCGTCACGACCGTGGACGATTACGCGGAAAACATTCTCGCGCAGCAGATATCGCAGATCCCCGGGATAGCGCAGGTGTCCGTCGGCGGCCAGCAAAAGCCGGCCGTGCGGGTGCAAATCGATCCGGTGAAGCTCGCGGCGCTGGGATTGCAAATGGAGGACGTCGCCAGCGTCATCAATGTGGCAACCGTCGACGCTCCCAAGGGCGCCATCAACGGTTCGCAGCGCTCGATGACGATTTACGACAACGACCAGCTGCTGAAAGCCGCGCCCTGGAACGACGTGGTGGTCGCTTACAAGAACGGCTCTCCCGTGCGAATTCGCGACATCGGTGTCGCCGTGGACGGTCCGGAAAATGATCTCCTCACGGCCTGGCAAAACGGACACGACGGCATCCTGCTGCTGGTCTTCAAGCAGCCCGGCGCCAACGTGATCGAGGCGGAACAGCGCGTCCAGGCGCTCCTACCGCATGCGCTCGCGGCGGTGCCGCCCTCGATCAAGGTCACGGTGGTGGCCAACCGTACCACCACCATCAAGGCGGCCGTCGAGGACGTCGAGTTCACGCTCATGCTCACGATCGCGCTGGTGGTGATGGTGATCTTTCTGTTCCTGCGTACTGCGTGGGCCACGATCATCCCGGGTGTGACCGTCCCGCTCGCGCTCCTTGGCACCGCGGCAATGATGTACGTGCTGCACTACAGTCTGGACAATCTGTCGCTCATGGCGCTGACCATCGCGGTCGGATTCGTCGTGGATGATGCGATCGTGATGCTGGAGAACATCTATCGCCACATCGAAGACGGCCTCTCGCCGTTGGAGGCCACGCTCAAGGGCGCAGGCGAGATCGGCTTCACCATCATGTCCATCAGCATCTCACTGGTCGCGGTGTTCATTCCGCTGCTGCTGATGGGCGGGATAATCGGCCGGCTGTTTCGCGAATTCGCCATCACAATGACCCTCACCATCGCCGTGTCGGCGTTCGTCGCCCTCACTCTATCCCCCATGATGTGCGCCCAATTCCTGCGCGACGAAAAGCATGCCCAGCATGGGCGCTTCTACATGACCATCGAGCGCGCCTTCGACAAGCTGCTCGCCTGGTACACGCGCGGCCTCGATTGGGTGCTCGAGCGGCAACGCGCGACGATGGTGGTCTTCGCGTTGACCGTCGCCACCACTGTGCTCCTGTACGTCTTCATCCCCAAGGGGTTCTTTCCGCAGCAGGATACGGGAATCATCGTGGGCCTCACCGATGCCCCGCAAGACATCTCGTTCGAGGAAATGGTGCGCAGGAATCGCCGGCTGCTGGAAGTCGTGGGACGCGACCCGGACGTCGCAAGCTACGGCACCGTGATCGGCGGCAACCGCCCCGTCAACAATGACTTCGTCGTCTTGGGGCTGAAGCCGCGCGGCGAGCGTAACGCGAGCGCCGACGACATCATCAACCGGCTGCGCCCGCAACTCGCGCAAGTTCCTGGCGCAACGCTGTTCATGCAGGCCGCTCAGGATCTCAACATCGGCGGACGCACGACCCGCACTCAGTATCAATACACTCTGCAGGACGCGGACATCGACGAGCTGAACGACTGGGCTCCCAAGCTGCTCGAGCGGCTGCAAAAGCTGCCCATCCTGCGCGATGTGGCTACGGACCAGCAGACCACCAGCGGCATTGTCGCGCTCACGATCGACCGCGATGCGGCGGCGCGCTACGGGATCCAGCCGGCGGCCATCGATCAAGCCCTCTACGATGCGTACGGCCAGCGCCAGGCCGCGCAATTCTTCACCCAGCAGAATAGCTATCACGTGATTCTCGAGATCACCCCCTCACTGCAGAAAGATCCCGAGTCTTTGCACAAGCTCTACTTGAAGTCGCCGCTCACCGGACAGATGGTGCCGCTCTCGACCATGACGCACTACGACACTCGGCACGTCACGTACCTGTCGATCAATCACCAGGGCCAGTTTCCCGCGGTGACGCTGTCGTTCAATCTGGGACCGGGCGCTGCCCTGGGCGATGCCGTGGATGCGATCACGCGCGTCTCGGCCGAGATGCACCTGCCGGCGACGATCACCGGAACGTTTCAGGGGACCGCCCAGGCCTTCCAGAGTTCGCTCAAGACCCAGCCGTACTTGATCCTGGCGGCGCTGGTGGCCGTATATATCATTCTCGGCATGCTCTATGAAAGCTACATTCATCCGCTCACGATTCTTTCGACGTTGCCGTCGGCCGGCGTCGGTGCGCTCCTCATCTTGCTGCTCTTTCACATGGAGCTCAACGTCATGGGCCTGATCGGCATCATTCTGCTCATCGGCATCGTCAAGAAAAACGGCATCATGATGGTCGACTTCGCGATCCAGGCCGAGCGCGAGCAGCATTTGCCGCCGCACGCCGCCATCCGGCAGGCCTGCCTGCTGCGCTTTCGGCCGATCATGATGACGACGATGGCGGCGTTGCTCGGCGCGCTGCCGCTCGCGCTCGGGCACGGCACCGGCTCCGAGCTGCGCCGACCTCTCGGCTACACCATGGTGGGCGGCCTGATCGTGAGTCAGGCTCTTACGCTGTTCAGTACGCCGGTGGTGTATTTGTATCTCGATCGGTTCCAGCTGTGGCTGAATGGCCGCCGCCGCAGGGGCAGCGACGTGCCCGCGCAACCACCTGCGGGTCCGGTGGGAGAGACGACGTGAAGATTCTTCTGGTCGAGGATAACGAGCGCGTCAGCCAATTCGTCGTCAAGGGGCTGCATGAGGCCGGCCACACGACCGATCACACCGCCAACGGGCGCGACGGGATGTTTCTCGCAGCGAGCGAGCCTTACGACGTGATCATCATGGACCGGATGCTGCCCGGCGACATCGACGGCCTCGCCATCATCGAGGTGCTGCGCAAGGCCGGCAAGCGGACTCCGATTCTCATCCTGAGCGCACTCAGCGAGGTCGATGACCGCATTCGCGGCTTGCGCAGCGGCGGCGACGATTACTTGACCAAGCCGTTCGCCTTCGGCGAGCTGCTCGCCCGCCTGGACGCGCTGCACCGCCGTGCCCTGGGCATCAATCGCGAGATTCCCTTGACGGTGGGCGACTTGCATATGGATCCCATGACGCGCAAGGTGACTCGCGGAGACCGGCCGATCTCGCTGCAGCCCCGGGAATTCAAATTGCTGGAATACCTCATGCGGCACGCCGATCAAGTAGTCACGCGCACCATGCTCCTGGAGAACGTGTGGGACTATCACTTCGACCCGCAGACCAACGTCGTCGACGTGCACATCAGCAAGCTGCGCCAGAAGATCGACGCGGAGTTCGAGAGGCCGCTGCTGCGCACGGTGCGCAACGCAGGCTACATGGTCACAGCGGCCGACTAGCATGATGCGCTCATCCGCGCTCTCTCTGGCGGTCGGCTACGTCGTCCTCGGGATCGCGGCACTGGTGCTGTTCGCCGCGCCGCTCTACTACGCCTGGCAGGTCACCATTCAGGACGGCCGCAGCGAGATTCTGCAGGCCGACGCCATGCGCCTCGCCGACGTCTACCGCCACGAGGGCGGCGAGGGATTGAAGAATTTCATCGATGCGCGCGTCAACATGCAGATCGCCGGTGACCGCATACTGCTGCTCACCGATGCATCCTTGAAGCCTCTGGCCGGCAATCTCGCAGCCTGGCCGCGCGCCTTGCCGGCCGCCGCGGGCAATTACCGGATCATGGTCGACATGGGCGATCACGGCATTCAGAATTCGCTCGTGCACGTCACCAAGCTCGGTGACTACGTGCTCCTCGTGGGCCGCGACAACAAGCTGTTCGCGCCGCTCGAGCGCCGCTTCTGGTACGGGCTGATCGCCGGCGTCGCGGTGTTGTCCATCGCGGGACTCTTGATCGGCCTCATCACGCGGCGCGCCTTGATGGCTCGCGTGCACAGCATCCGGCACACCGTATCGGCCATCATCCACGGCGACCTCAAGCATCGCTTGCCCACGGACCGCAGTGACGACGAGCTCAGCACTCTGGCCAGCACCATCAACGGCATGCTCGATCAGATCGAGCAACTCGTGCACGGCGTGCGCAACGTCTCGAACTCCATTGCGCACGACTTGCGCACGCCCCTCGCCGAGCTGCGCTCGCGTCTCGAGGAGCTCGCCCTCATCCGACCGCCGCCGGAGGCGACGTTCGCAGAGATCGACGGCGCGGTGGCCGACGTCGACCGGGTGATACGCATTTTCGACGCGCTGCTGCGCCTCGCCGAAATCGACGCGGGTTTGCGCCGATCGGGCTTCGTCGCCTTTGATCTGGTCGACCTCGCCGGCACCGCGGTGGAGTTTTATGCGCCCGCGGCGGAGCTCAAGAACATCCGCCTGCAGTTACATGCCGAGGCGTCCCTCAGGGTCTCGGGCGATCCCATTCTGCTCGCGCAGGCGCTCAGCAATCTCATCGACAACGCGCTCAAGTACACGCCGGAAAACGGGGCGATCGACGTAACCTTGCGGCGGCGGGCGGACGGACGCGCCGAAATCGCCGTGACCGACAACGGCCCCGGCATCGAGGACTCGGAAAAAGCGAAAGTCATGGAGCGCTTCTACCGCGGCGATGCGAGCCGCGGCACGCCGGGTGTCGGTCTCGGCCTGAGCCTCGCACAAGCCGTGGCGAAGCTGCATGGCAGCGCGCTGGAGCTTTCGGATCGAGGTCCGGGCCTGCGTGTCGTGCTGACGATGGCGCTCAGCGGCGCGGCCCCGACTGCGCTCGCCGAATCCCGCGCGACCACATCCCCGGAAGCTCCCGCCTGCGCGCAAGCATCGAAGTCACCCGGGTGACCCGGGTGGCCGCCGCAATGGGGGCGGCCGTCGGCGCATTCTTACGCACTCTGCCCGAAACCCGCGTGTTCGCAATGAGCGCCGCGGTGCTAGAGTGGGGTGTCGCCATATCGCGTGAGGAGCTCGTGATGGGAAACCCCGAAACGCCGAAGGATTCAAAGGACTCGCCGACGGCCGCAGAACGGCGGCTGCGAGGCACTCCGCTCGAGGGTGCGGAGAGTAAGACCGCCGCGGATCACGACGCGTATGAGAAGCGCCGCGATCCCGATACGGAGCTGCGGCTGGACGGTGAAGAAGACACCCTGTACGACGACGGCCTCGACACCGGCGACGACGACCCCGACACCCTCGCTGGCACACGCGGAAAGTCAGCCGGCATCAAGCCTTAGCGGCGGGTGTTCGCCCAGCGCCGAATATTCGCCCCGCGGAAGGCGGGCGGGGCTCTCTATGCCTTGATTTGTGGGATAAAATCCGACAAAAGCCCTTGATTTGGGGTGGTTTACGGGAGCTGTTCCACAGTTCCCGTATCCCCTCCCCAGCCTTTCCTGGCGCAGTGCCACAATGACCTCCTCGTTGTTGCGGATACGTACTGATGGGGTCTGGGTTGGCACACCTCGGAGCGGCTGCCGGTCGCAAATTGCTGCGCGCACGCGCTCGGTTGCGCCGGGGCTTCTCGATCGGTATCGCCGGGCGGCTCGCCACCTCCTTTGCCGCCGTTGCAGTGCTCGCCATCGCCGCCAACGTGATGATCGAGCGCGAGATCGCCGTGGTCCAGACGACGCGCCTCGACCGTGGACAGTACTCCCCCACGCCCGACGTGCGGCTGGTCGCCCTTCCGGCCGCAGCGTCGCCGGCCAGCATCTCCCGCGAGACGGTGCGCTCCGAGGTTCCACCTGCCGAAATCGACGGCTTCCAGGCGGCGCTTGAAACATATCAGCGCGGCGTCGAGGCGCGCGTGTCCATGGACACGAGCTCCGCCGAGGACGACCGGCGGGCTGCGCAACGCGAGCTCGACTTGGCCGCCAAGCCACTGCGCAGGGAGCAGGCTCGGGGGCGTGCCGTGCAGGAGGCTCTGACGAACTACGAGCGCGTCGGCGCCGATTATGTGGAGGCGGCAGACCAGCGGCGCTCGGTGCTCGGGCTATACCAGGATCGCCTCGATGCGATGGACAAGCGCATCAGCGCCTCGATGAACCGCGCGCTCAAGCTGTTCGGCCGGGTGTTCGCGCGGCAGTCGTTGCTGCGTCTGCATGCGAGCGTCGATGAGCTGCAGCGCCGTTTCACCGACGTCGCCGCGGCGAGCGTTGCCGATGCGCAGGCGCTCGATGCGCTGGCCGAGGGTGAGGCCGCTTTGCAGAGCACCTTCCAGGCGGACACGGCGAGCTTCTCGCGCTCGGAGGGTGCGGAGTGGGTGAGCGCGATGCATCGCGACCTTGCACAGCTCGCGACGCTTCGCGCCGCGGGAATCGAGAGCGGCAACACCCTGCGCGAGGAGTCGGCAAGATTTACCGCAGGGCGCGACCACCTTCTCGCCTCCGTACCCGAGGTCGTATCCAGCTCCCTCACCGTGCTCGAGCGCGCCGCCGTGGCCGCACCTGCGCAGAGCGTGACGTCGCTGCCGCCGGCGATCGCCTCGCCCATCGTCGATGCCGTCACCACCACCACCACGACCACCACCACCGTGCCGGACCGCCATCGCCGGCTGATGGTCGCCTGGATCACGGCGGCGGTCCTCTTGGTCTGGCTCACGATCTCGGTCTGGACGGTGCGCAGCATCCTCGTTCCCGTGGGCCGGCTGATCGATGCGACGCGCAAGTTGGCACGCGGCGAGGACGTGCGCGCGTCGCGCGGCGGATTGAAGGAGCTGAACGCCCTATCCGTCGCCTTCAACCGCATGGCGTTCCAGCTGCGCGCCGCGCGCGAGCTCAACCAGGATTACCGGCGCACGCTCGAGACACAGGTCGAGCAGCGTACGCGCCTGCTGCAGCACCTGGCGGAGCACGACCCGCTCACGCTGCTTGCGAATCGCCGGCAGTTCTTCGTCCTTCTAAACCGCTCGCTCGAGCAGGCGCGTCAGGGAGGGAGCGCCGGGGTCGCCGTGTTCTTCATCGACCTCGACAACTTCAAGAATCTCAACGACGGCATGGGTCACGCCTTCGGCGACCGCGTGCTCATCAGCGTCGCTCAACGTCTGGAGGAGACGGCGCAAAATCTCGGTTTCGCCGCACGTCTGGGGGGCGACGAATTCACGATCGTGCATGAGCAGGCGAGCTCTCCTCAGTCGGCACTCCTGGCTGCGCAACGCATCGTCAGCGCCTTCGAGCGGCCGCTCAACGTCGAGGGACGCGCCATCACCGTGAGCGTGAGCATCGGAACGAGCTTCTACCCAGATCACGAGCAAACCGCCGAGGACTTATTGAGCGCCGCCGACGCGGCGCTGTTTCGCGCCAAGGCGCTCGGACGCAACCAGGCGGCGCTGTTCACCCGCGAGCTGCACGAGGCGGCTACCCGCAAGTTCATCACCGAGCAGGGGATCCGGCGATCCCTCGAGCACGAGGAGTTCGAGCTCCTTTTCCAGCCGGAGGTGCGCCTCGACAGCCTGCGCGTCGGGTTGGTCGAGGCGCTGGTGCGCTGGCGAACGCCCGACGGACGGCTCGCAGCCCCGGCCGAGTTTCTGGCGGTGACGGAGGAATCCGGCCTCATCCTCGAGCTCGGGGACTGGGTGCTACGCCGAGCGATCGAGACCGCAGCGAATTGGCAGCGCTCCTCTTGGCCCGAGGTCAAAGTCGCGATCAACGTCTCGCCACGACAGCTGGCCAGCACGAGCTTCGTGGACCGGGTGCAGAGGCTGCTGCAGGAATTTGAATTGCCGGCACGCTGCATCGAGCTCGAGCTCACCGAGTCAGTGCTGCAAACGGGCGCCGCCACCATCGAGTCGCTGCGCTTGCTGCGCTCGCTCGATATCGCGATCGCGCTGGACGACTTCGGCACGGGCTACTCCTCGTTCGCCTCTTTCGAGCAGTTGCCCCTGTCGCGCATCAAGCTCGACCGGGCGCTGATTGCCGGCATCGATACCAACCCGCGCGCGGCCGCAATTGCGATGGCGCTGATGCTCTTGTGCGAGGACCTCGGCATCGAAGTGACGGCCGAGGGCGTCGAGCGCAGCACTCAGTTCAGCTGCCTGGCCGGAAACCCCGGCCTGTACGTGCAGGGCTTCCTGATCTCGCCCCCGGTCTCGGAGCACGAGGTGCCGCGGGCAATCGACACCATGCCGCAGGCCATGCAGGACTTGCTATTGTCAATTCCGGCCTCTTCGTGGCGCTCCGATGCGGTCCGGATGGCGGGCGGCCCCCGAGATCTCACACGCGGCGTGGTAAAGCGCTAAGATTTCGACCCATGGGCAAATTGATTCGGTGGGCCGCGACGGCCGCCTGCGGGGCCGCGCTCCTCGCCGGTGTCGAGATTGCCGGCGGCCAGACTCCTGAACAGGAAAAGCAATGGGCCGCGGAGCGCGAGCGCGCCAACCAGGCCGCGCAAGCTCGAGCCGAGCAGATCGCGCGCGAGCGCGCGGCCCGCAAGCCAACCCCATGGCGTGGGTGCGTACGCTCGACCCCATGGCCAGCGGGGGCTGGGAATTTCGCAGCGTCGCAACCGATGGCTCGTGGGCAATTTTCACCAGCACGCACCAGCTGAAGCGCTCGGGTCAGATCGTCACCGGCTGGATACGCTACGAGTACGCCGAGCCGCAGACGGGCCAAGGCAATCCGTACATGAGCGCCGTCGAGAAGCAGCAATACGACTGCAAGAAGCAACAGACCCGCAATCTCCTCGTCATCTACTACTCGGCCAACAACATCCAGGGCACCGAGGAAACCGAGGAGGCGGATCCGAAGGCGACCCCTTGGAGTCCCATCGTTCCGGGTACGCGCGAAGAAACGGATTTCACGTGGGCCTGCGATCAGGGTCGGGGCGCGGGCGCGAGATGAACGGTCGCCGCGAGTAGCTTCGACCGGTCGGCGCACGGTCCAATCAAAACCTCGACCTCACCCGGCTCGAATATCGGCTCGAGATCGAGCCCCAAGAATCGCAAGTCCGCGCCTGCCAGCGGCAGTGTCACGGTGCCCGATCGGCCAGGGTCCAGCTTGATCTTGCCGAAACCCTTGAGCTCGAGCACCGGCCTCGCGACGCTCGCGAGTTTGTCGTGCGTAAACAGAAACACCGTCTCCTCGGCCGTCCTCGGTCCCTGGTTTGCGACGTCTACGCGCACCGTCAGCGTCTCGCTCTCGAGCAACGTCTCCTTGCTCAAGCGCAGGTTCGAGAGGACGAATCGACCGTACGTCAGTCCATGGCCGAAGGGAAACAGCGGATCGCTGGGAGAGTCCAGATACTTGCTGGTGTAGTGGTCATTCGGAGCGGCCGGCCTGCCGGTCGGCCGCGCGGCGTAGAAAATCGGCACCTGTCCCAGGTTTCGCGCCCAGGTCACCGGGGTGCGTCCGCTCGGACTCACCCGGCCCGTCAGCACGTCGGCGATACCGTTGCCCGCCTCGCTCCCCGGAAACCACGCGGCGATCACCGCATCGGCGCGCTCGATGAGCCACGGCACGATGAGGGGGCGCCCGGAGAAGACGAGGACGATGACCGGCTTGCGCAAGGCTCGCGCGCGCTCGAACACACTCTCGGCCAGCTGTCGTTGCCTGCCCGGCAGATGCGGGTGAGCGCGGCTCGCCGCCTCTCCGCTCATGGATTCCGACTCGCCGAGGCACAGCACGATCGCATGCGCCTGGGCGCACAGCTCCAGGGCTCTGGCGACGCCGGCGAGATTCTCACCTGCAATGTCGACGCCGGGCGCGTGAAGTACTTTCCCCTCGCCGAGTGCCGCCTCGAGACCCGCCAGCACGGTCACGTCGGGATCGGTGCCGCCGGCCGCCGCCCAAGGTCCCCGCATGTCGCGGGGCGCATCGGCCAGCGGACCGATGAGCGCGACGCGCGCGCCGCTCGGCAATGGCAGCGCATTCATCTCGTTCTTGAGCAGCACCAGCGAACGCGCGGCGGCGGCGCGCGCGAGTCGACGCCGGACCGCGAGCGCCTCGCTGCTCTCGGGGTCAGCGCCGCGGCGGTAAGGATCGTCGAATAGACCGAGCTTCCATTTGAGCGTGAGCACGCGCCGCACCGCCTCATCGATATCGACCGAGGCGACCCAGCCGCGGTCGAGCGCAATCGGCAGTCCATGGCGATATGCCCCGCCCATCATGTCGATATCGACTCCCGCGTTGAGCGCAAGGGCCGCCGCTTGGGCGAGGTCGGCTGCGATGCCGTGGCGAATGAGCTCCGCCACGGCGTTGTAGTCGCTCACGATGACGCCGTCGAATCCGAGACGACGGCGCAACCATCCCTTGATGAGCGCCGCATGAGCCGTCATCGGAATGCCGGCGAGATCGTTGAAGGCGGGCATCACGGCGCTCACGCCCGCGGCCACGGCAGCAGCAAAAGGCGGCAGATACACCTCGCGCAGGGTGCGCTCCGAGATGTCCGCGGATGCGTAATCGCGACCCGCGGTCGCCGCGCCGTAGGCGCAGTAATGCTTGGCGACCGCGGCGAGCGCAATCGGCGCGGCGAGATCGTCGCCTTGAAACCCACGCACCTTGGCATCCGCCATTCGCATGCCGATCCACGGATCCTCGCCGGGGCCCTCGGCACTTCGGCCCCAGCGCGGATCGCGTGCGATGTCGAGCATGGGCGCAAAGGTCATGGCGAGGCCGGCGGCGGCGGCTTCCTTGGCGGCCTCGCGCGCCGTGAGCGCCCACAGATCGGGCTCGAACGAGGCCGCTTCGCCGAGCGGTATGGGGAAAATCGTGCGATAGCCGTGCACGACGTCGAAACCGAACAAGAGCGGGATGCCGAGCCGCGACTCTTCGACCGCCACCCGCTGCATCTCGCGAACATGCTCGGCGCCGATGAGATTGAGCATGCTCCCCACGGTGCCCGCACGGATCGATTCCGTCGAATCGCCGGTTGAGGTGGGATCGATGGGGCCGGTCACAATGGGGCCGGTCAAAGTGGGGCCGGTCACGGCGGAGCCGGCCGTGGTCATGGTGAGCTGCCCGAGCTTCTCGGCCAGGGACATCTCGCGGATGAGCCGGTCGATTCGATTCGTAGCTGCTGGAGTCATGGGCAAGGGACGACGCGCCCGAGGCAGCGCGCTCTTTTTGTCGACCGGGTGCCCCAAGGCGAGCGCGGCGTGGCGGATAATGACGGAATTGTTCGGCTCCTCAAGTGGCTAGCATGATCATAAAACGGCCCGACGATGTAAATACGCCCTCCTATAGCCCTGCCGCCGTCGCGCCGCCTCCCGGCGCCGCGCCCCCCGGCGATGCGACGCCGGGCGATTTCGACGAGAACGCGGAGTCGGGGCTGAGGGCGCAGCTCAGCATGATGGTGCGGGCGTTGTGGGCCTCTCCCCTGCGCTCGACGCTCATCACTCTGTCGGTCTGCATCTTCGTCGTCGTCGCGGCGACCGCTTATGGGCAGAACAAGCTGAACACCTGGAATCAGCCGTTCTACGACGCCTTGTCGCATCGGAATCTCGCGGAGTTCTGGAAGCAGCTCGGCGTCTTCGGCGTCATCGCGGGTGCGCTGCTCGCGCTCAACGTCGCGCAGCGATGGTTGGTCGAGACCTCAAAGCTCAAGCTGCGCGAAGGTCTGGTGCATGACCTCGTGCAGGGCTGGATGGCGCCGGGACGTGCGTTTCGCCTGGCGCATGCCGGCGCGATGGGCGTCAACCCGGACCAACGCATGCATGAGGATGCGCGCCATCTCACGGAGTTGTCGGGAGACTTGGGCGTCGGTCTGCTGCAGGCCTCGATTCTGCTCGCCACCTTTATCAGCGTGCTCTGGTCAATGTCGAGCACGTTCGCGTTCCATGTGGCCGACCGAACCATCGTCATCCCGGGATACATGGTGTGGGCCGCCATCCTGTACTCGGGATCCGCCTCGCTCTTGAGCTACTGGGTGGGACGCAGCCTCGTCCGCAATAATGCCGATCGGTACGCTCGAGAAGCGGAGCTGCGCTTCTCGCTGGTGCGAGTGAACGAGCATATCGACTCGATCGCGCTCGCCCGGGCCGAGCCGGACGAGGCGCGGCGCATCGAGCTCGATTTGAGCACCGTGCTCAATGCCATGCGAGTCCTGGTGACGGGAAACACCCGGCTCACCTGGGTGACCGCGGGTTACGGTTGGTTCACCCTCGTCGCCCCCATCCTGGTGGCGGCACCCTTGTACTTCAGCGGCACCCTCACGTTCGGCGGACTTATGATGGCATCAGGCGCGTTCATGCAGGTGCAGTCCTCCCTGCGCTGGTTCGTGGACAACTTCAGCACCATCGCCGATT
>Ga0187875_10001923_pt1 | contig 15672 bp, 11 predicted proteins | sample June2016WEW_17_1_2_FD_132978 | JGI IMG/M metagenome (GOLD analysis project Ga0187875, IMG submission 132978) | Peatland microbial communities from SPRUCE experiment site at the Marcell Experimental Forest, Minnesota, USA - June2016WEW_17_10 | ecosystem: Environmental > Terrestrial > Soil >... | reverse complement strand
CGATGATTCCGTGCATCGTGGTCTACGTGGCGCTCCAGCGGTACCACGTCCGCGGCCTGGTCTCCGGGGCCCTCAAAGGGGCTGACCGGGGCCCTCAAGGGCTGACCGGGGCCCTCAAAGGGGGCTGACCGGGGCTCTCAAGGGCTGACCGGCGACCTCAAGGGCTGGCCCCGGCCGCGGTCTGGTCAGAAGGTGAAGCCGCCGGGGCGGCCGTTGCGGTCCGCGATCAGCCCGGCCAGGGTGGCGATGGCGATCTCGGGCGGGGTACGGGAGCCGATGTTCAGCCCGATCGGCCGGTGTACCCGGGCGATGTCGGCCTCGGCCACGCCCAGGTCGGTCAGCGCCTCGATGTGCGGCCCCTGGTGCCGCGGGTTGCCCATGATCCCGACCCAGCGGGCCGGGCTGGCCAGTGCGTCACGCAGCACGATCCCCAGCTCGGGCCGGTGGTGATCGGTCACCACCACGTCCGCCCCCGCGTCCATGTACTTCGCGGCGTCACCTGTCACCTCGTAACCGGTGCTCCGGGCACCGGCGGCGGCGTCCGGATCGGGTTCCAGCAGCACCACGCGGTATCCCGCATCGCTGGCGTAGCGCAGCAGGCAGCCGGCGACGGGGGAGGCGAACGCCGCGATCAGGGTCCGGTCGGTGCCCAGCCCGGTGCCAGTGCTGCCGTGACCATGGGCGACCTCACACGCCGCGCTCTCGTCCAGGCGGTCCTGCTCGTTTCCCATACTGCCGAGCTTGCCACGGCGCGCGATGCTTTGGCGACGCCGGGCGTGGGGAGATACCCAGTCGGGCCGGTGGCAAGATCATGAAAGGACTACGTACATGCAGCTCAGCGCGCGCAACCAGATCAGGGCGACGGTCACCGGCGTCACGGCCGGCGAGGCCACCGCGAACGTCGTGCTCGACGCGAACGGCGTCCGGCTGGTCGCCTCCATCACGGTCGAGGCAGCCCGTGAGCTCGGCCTGGCCGAGGGCCGTGAGGTGGTAGCGGTGATCAAGGCGTCCGACGTTATCGTCGCGGTCCCGGACTGACCGCGGCCATCTGGCCGGCCCCGGCCCTGGTGGCCCAGGGCAGCCGGCCGCCGGCCCCGGGTCAGGGCCTGCTGGATCAGCGAGATGGCCAGCGCCACACTGGTCGTGAAGGCGAGCGCGGTGGCCAGGTTCGCGCCCACCATGTGCCGGGTGGTGGAGATCCCGGCGAAGTAGGCGGGCGGGATGAACGCCACGAACGCGCACCCGGTCATGCAGAGCACGAGGACCGCGCCGCCGCGGTGCCAGGCGCGGGCCCGGCCCATGTACAGCGCGATAAGCCCGATTCCCGACATGGCGATCCACAGCGGAACGTACAGCCACAGGCCCAGATTCGCCGGGAGCTGGTGTATCAGCCAGGTGACCACGACTACCCGGGATTCGTAGGCCCCCTTGGGCTGCCCGGCGGATATCGGGTAGTCGCCCAGCTGGGTGGTCCGGAACTGCTGCGCGAAGATCGCGGCCGACTGCCCCACGCTGAGGATGTAGCGGGGATGGGTCAGGAGGTAGTGGACGATGTTCTGGTCGGTCAGCCTGCCCACGTAGTGGGAGTACAGCGGGCTCAGCCGGATCGAGGTCCTGTCCCAGTAGTAGTGACCCGCGTACCTGGCCCAGCTCACTGGCAGCCCGATGGCGCGCAGCTGGGCCGGTGCGGCGGACCGGCTGGTCACGATATCCGTGAAGATCATGTCGACGGCCTGGATGTGGTGCAGCCGCTGGCCGTAGCGGCTGGTGTAGTCCCAGAGCGCGTAGACGCCCGCCATGAGGGCCAGGCCCGCGGCGACGACAACCCCCGCAGTGGCCTCCCGGTCCCGGAAGCGGCGCAGCCCGCGCCAGCGGCCCCGGCCGGCGGTGGCCAGCACCAGGGTGACACAGATGGGCAGCGCCAGCACCATGTACTGCTCTTTCGACAGGATCGCGAGAAATCCCCCGGACCCGGCCAGGACCAGGCCGAATACCGTCTCCCGCCAGCCCCGCCTCAGGTACAGAACGCCTGCCGCGACCAGCAGCAGGCCAACCAGGGCGGAGCCTTCGCTGAACGGGCTGGCGAAGACGTCGAAGAACGCCGAGTCGGCGATGATCAGCCACACGGCTGCGGCGACTAGCAGCTGAGCCCACAACTTGATCCGCAAGCCGGTGGCCAGGCTGGCGATGGCGACGGAGGTCAGGATGCACATCAGCACGCCGAGCGCGATCAGGTTCAGGTCGCCGGGCAGGCCGAATACCGGCGTCAGCCCCCTGGCCACTTCTAGCGGCACGATTTCTGAGGAGGGGTAAGGGGAGCGCCCGACGCAGCCGGGGCTGGTCAGGTACTCGAAGTAGGCATACCGGAAGAACACGGGCTGGCCAGGCGGGACGACCTTCGCCAGTCCGAGGCCGCACATCAGCCGGGGACCGTCGCGGTTGTCGGCCTGACCCACGGGCGTGGGCACCAGGAAGCGAATCAGCAGCAAGCCCAGCGAGACGCCGAATATCGCCAGCCAGCGGCCGGTGGTGCCGTGCAGGTACCGCGCCGTCCCGCGGCCCGGCCGGGAGCGCGGCACCTCTGGCCCAGATGTTCCATCGTCGCCGCTAGGTTCTCCGCTGGCCCGGCCCGGCCCGCTCGCCGGCCCGCCATCAGGTTTCTCGTGACCAGCCAGTTCATCGCCGGGCACTGGGTCGACCTCTCGGTGTTCCGGATAGCTTGATCAAAATCCCGGCCCTGCCCCTCACCATGCTGGTTTCGGCCGTGCTTTGCCGAGCCTTTTGGTTTTTGATTGGCTGGCTTGACCGTTTGTGGCGTCAGTTCTTCTGCTCAGGAACAGGACCGCACGGCTGTCCCGCCGAGCCATTCCAAAGGCGCGTTATCCCCTGGAGGCTACTCCCAGGCACCCGGGATTTCCATCCCGCCAGCGCTCTGGAGTATTACCGCTCCTAGCTGCGGGTTTCTGCCTCGGCTGGGGAAATTTGCCCCGGGACCATCATGATCAAATCGGCTTTCGCCAAAATATCCGGGCCGGCCCAGGCGGGCGATCATGAAAGTGTCATGCGCTGATCAAATTTACGGCGCATCAGGCCGCGAATGTCTCCGCCAGGACCTTGAAGATGCACCAGCTCTGACCCCGCTCGCTCTCCGGCGCAGACCAGCACAAGGCGCAGGCGTGATGGGCGTTGGCCACGACGTTGCCATTGAGAACGTGGGTCAGGAACGCCCTGACGGTAGATAGATGAATTCCCGGTCCACGGCCTTTTCAGCCCGCGGATAGTGGACAGCCAGTTCCCCCTGGCCAGTTCGTGTGCCCGAACCGCTGCCCTCAACGCCGGAGGCGTCAGCGTCAGCCGCGGGGTGTCTGCTGGCCGGCCCACGTCTCCGCGCGGAGTGCCCAGCGCTCGTGGTCACGCCACTCCCCGCCGACCATCAGGTAGCCCGGCGGGAAGCCTTCCTTCTCGAACCCCAGGCGCCGGGCCAGCCTGATCGAGCGGCGGTTACCGGGCTGGATTGGAGCAGGTAGGCGGCCTGGTCATCACGGCCGGCCCGGTCCAGGTAGGCAGCGAAGCGCGCTGGAGTGTCCGGCGCATCGAGCCAGGGCTGGTGGAGTGGCCGGCTGGCCTGGGCTGCCGCGATGAACTCCCTGGCATCAGACTGCTTCGGTGCTGACACGTCCACGTCCATTCCCGCAGTCTCCAGCAGGGGGCAGCCGGTGTGATACCCGAGGTCAGGCCGAGGGGGCCAGGAGGGCGGCCACGTCGGCGCGGAGCAGGGTCATCCGGGAGCCGGCCCGATGGCGGGCGTCCGCGAGCCGCCCGGGCCCGGCCGGCTCGCTGACCTCCAGGTAGGCCTTGAACTTAGGCTCGGTGCCGCTGGGCCGCAGGACCACGCGGCCGCCGTCCAGTCGGAGGATGAGCGCGTCCGCGGGCGGCAGGGCACCGCCCTGGGCCAGATCGGTGATCTCCCGGACCGGGGACTGGCCCAGAGCGGCGGGCGGGGCGGCCCGCAGCCCGGTCATGATCTCCCCAGGAGCCCGGGTGGCCAGCGTGAGCTGGCCGGTCAGGTGAACCCCGTACGCCGTCTCCAGCGCATCCCAGCGATCCAGCATCGACTGCCCGGCCGCCCGGGCCTGCGCCGCCAGTCCCAGCACGGCGAGGGCGGCGCTGATTCCGTCCTTATCCCGCACCGCGTCGCCAACCGCGTAACCAAGAGCTTCTTCGTATCCGAATACGAATTGCGTCCGCGGCCGCTCATCCGCGGCCCGGACGATCCACTTGAATCCGGTCAGAGTCTCCGCGTACTGCACTTCGGCGGCGGCGGCGATCCTGGACAGCAGCCCCGAGGACACCACGGTCGAGGCGACCAGCCGCCGCCGCGGATCCACGTGCCCCGCGGTCTCGGCGGGCACGGTCACAACGGTCCCGGGAGCCCCGGTCCCCGGAGCCCCGGTCCGGGAGGCGCCTGCCTCGAAGGCGCCGGCCTCGAAGGTACCGAGGATGAACGCGCCGAGCAGCGCGCCGACCTGGTCCCCGGTGAGCGTCCGCCAGCCTCCGGCGGCCTGCGTATCCGGGACCGCCACCGCGAGCCGGTCGCCATCCGGGTCGCTGGCCAGCACCAGGTCGGCACCCAAGTCCCGTGCGTCGGCTAGCGCGAGATCGAGGGCCCCGGGTTCCTCCGGGTTGGGAAAGGGCACCGTCGGGAAGTGGGGGTCGGGCTCGGCCTGCGCGGCGACTACGTGCGGGGCGGGGTACCCGGCCTGTTCGATGGCCCGCAGCATCAGCGGGCCCGTGACCCCGTGCAGCGGCGTGTAGATCACCCGCAGGTCCGCCACACCGCCGGGAGGTGGCACACCAGGCGAGGCGGCCAGGATGGCGTCCAGGTAGGCCTGGGCGATCTCGTCCCCGTGGCGGGTGATCAGCGGGCCTTCGGCCGGCCCCAGCGGGATCTCCGGCAACGGGCCCAGGCCGCGGATTTCGGCCTCGATCTGGGCGTCCACTGGCGGCACGATCTGCGCGCCGTCGCCCAGGTAGAGCTTGTAGCCGTTGTCGGCGGGCGGGTTATGGCTGGCCGTGATCATTACGCCCGCCCCGGCGGACAGGTGCCGGACCGCGAAGGCGAGCAGCGGCGTGGGGCTGCGACCCGGCAGCAGGTGCACCGGGATACCCGCCCCCGTCAGCACGGCCGCGGCTTCCGCGGCGAACTCCGCCGAGCGGTGCCGGGCATCCCAGCCGAGCACCACCCCGGCCGCGGCCGGCCGGTGCTCGCGGAGCCAGCGGGCCAGTCCCGCCGTCGCGGCCCGGACCACGGCGCGGTTCATCCGGTTCGGCCCGGCCCCCATCGTGCCGCGCAGGCCCGCGGTGCCGAACTCCAGCCGGCCCGCGAACCGGTCGACGAGGTCGGCGGCGGCCGCCCGCCCGGCCGGGTCGTCCCGCCTGGCTGCAGTGAGCAGATCCTGCAGCTCGGCGCGGTCCGCCGGACCGGGATCGTCGGCGATCCAGGCCTGGGCCCGCTGCGCCAGATCCCCGGAGACTGGGTATACGGGGGTTGGGTCGCCAGGGATCGGGTCGCCAGGGATCGGGTCGCCAGGGATCGGGTCGCCAGGGATCGGGTCGGCGGGGGTCATGTGGTCCGGGGCAGCACCTGGGCCAGCAGGGCGCCCATCCGGCCCGCCGCGGCCTGGCCCGCCGCGACCACCTCGGCGTGATCGAGGCCGTGCGCGGCCAGGCCTGCCGCGGGGTTGGTGACCAGCGAGATGGCCAGCACCTCCGCGCCCAGGTGGCGGGCGGCGATCGCCTCCAGCGCGGTGGACATCCCGACCAGATCGGCGCCGAGCGTGCGCAGCATGCGGATCTCCGCGGGCGTCTCGTAGTGCGGGCCGGGCATGGCCGCGTATACCCCCTCGGCCAGGCTGGGATCGGCGTCCCGGGCCAGCGCCCGCAGCCGGGCCGAGTACAGATCGGTGAGGTCGGTGAACCGGGACGGGTACCCCTCGGGTGGCCGGGCCAGCCCGGCGAGCGGGGAACGGCCGGTGAGGTTGAGATGGTCACGGACCAGCACGGGCTGGCCCACCTGGTAGTCCGCGGCGATCCCGCCTGCCGCGTTGGTCAGCGCGATGACCCGGCAGCCGGCCGCGACCGCGGTCCGCACGCCGTGCACGACCACGCTGGGCGGATGACCCTCGTACAGGTGCACCCGGCCGACCAGTACGAGCAGCCGGAGCCCCGGCGTCACCAGGGAGAGGGCCAGGCCGGCGTGACCGGGCACGGTCGAGGGCGGGAAGCCGCCGAGGTCGGCGACAGCTACCTCGGTCACGGTGGCATCCAGCCCGCGGGCCAGCGCGTCGGCGGCCGGGGACCAGCCGGACCCGAGGACCACGGCCACGTCGTGCCGCGGCTGGCCGGTCCGCTCGGCGAGCCGCGCGGCGCTCGCCGCCGCGTCAGCGTACGGGTCGCTGGCCGGGCCGCGCGCTGCTGGCGAGCCGGTCATGCCCGCACGTACGGTTTGCCGTCAGCGGCTGGCGCCCGGACCTTGCCGACCAGCCCGGCCACGGCGATGATCGTGGCGACGTAGGGCAGCATCCCGAGCAGGAAGGGCGAGATCGGCACGGTGATGCTGCCCATGAAGCTCTGCAGGGCCTCGGTGAAGCCGAACAGCAGGGCGGCGGCGGTGGCCCCGAGCGGGGTCCACCGGCCGAAGATCATCGCGGCCAGTGCGATGTACCCGAGCCCGGAGGACATGTCCTTGCTGAACGTGCCCACCGACCCGATCGTCAGGTAGGCGCCGCCGATCCCGGCCAGCATGCCGCCCATGATGAGGTTGCCGTACCTGATGCCGTTGACCTTGATGCCGACCGTGTCGGCGGCCGTCGGATGCTCGCCGACGGCCCGCACCCGCAGTCCCCAGCGGGTGCTGAACAGGCCGATCTGCACGGCGATGATCGCCGCGTACGTGATGTAAAGGAAGATCGTCGAGTCGAAGAAGATCGGCCCGAGGATCGGGATGTTGCCGAGTCCCGGGATCTTGATCGCGCTGAACGTGTTCGCGCTGTTGTAGGTGTTCGCGTCCGGCACGAGCAGGCGGTCATAGAGATAGCCGGTGAGCCCGCTGATCAGCAGGTTGATCACGACGCCCAGGATAATCTGGTCGACCAGCCAGCGGATGGCGAACAGCGCCAGCATGGCCCCGACCAGGCCACCCGCCAGCGACCCGCTGATCAGGCCGAGCCACAGCACCCCCACCGCGCTGGCCACCACGGCGGCGGTGAACGCACCGAGCAGCAGCTGGCCCTCGATGGCGATGTTGATCACTCCGGAGCGCTCGCCCATGCAGCCGGCCAGGGCACCGAGGATGAGCGGGATCGAGGCGGTCAGCGTGTTCTGCAGCAGGCTGACCACGTTCACAGGGATGTCGTTCGCCCAGCTCCCGGTGTCCGCCCAGCAGAGCAGAGAGATCACGAAGAACAGCAGGACGGCGCCGATGCTCAGCCGCTTGGCCCAGGTCGGCTCGTCGATCGTCGCGCGGGCCAGGCCGATGAGGATTGAGAGCGCACCGAGGATGTAGCACACCGGCGCCGCGGGCGCGTGGATGCTGGGCACATGCACCGAGGACGTGGGCAGCGCGAGCGCGAACGTGGCGTCGCCCTTGTGCGCGAAGAACCCGAACACCAGGATGTCCAGGAGGCCGAACAGCACGAACACCGCGGCAGCGATCAGCCTCCGGTTCACGTTCACCGCGCGGCGCGCGCTCGTGACCGTAGCCAGCGCGGTCATCCGTTCCACCCTTTCGCTACCGCTTCTATCCCGGTGGCCCGGGCCTGGCGGAGCCGGAACACCCCGCGGATCAGCGGCGGTGCCGCCACGAACAGCACGATCAGCCCCTGGATAACCTCGGTGATGTCGACCGGGACCGACGTGGCCGCCTGCATGACGGTGCTCCCGGCGTCCAGGGCGCCGAAGAGCAGCGCCGCGAGCACGACCCCCAACGGACGGGCCCGGCCGAGCAGGGCGACGGTGATGCCATCGATGCCGTAGGTGCCGTAGCTCTGGAAGTTGAGGCTGTCGAACGTACCCTGGATGCTCACCGCGCCGCTGAGGCCCGCGAGACCCCCGGCCAGGAGCATGGCCAGGATCCAGGTCCGTCCCACGCTCATCCCGGCGGTGCGGGCCGCGTTCGGATTGGCCCCGACCGTGCGGAACTGGAATCCCGTGGTGCTGCGCGCCAGCAGCCACCACATGCCGGCCGCGGCGGCCAGGGCGACGAGGAACCCCGCGCCGACCTGCGGCGGCGGCCCGCCGACGTGCGGCAGCTGGGCGTCGCTCGCGATGGTCGGGCTGATCAGGTTGGACTGGTGCGGCAACTGCAGGGCGGACGGGGTGCCGAGCAGGTAGGACAGCAGGTTGTACATCACGTAGTTGAGCATGATCGTGACGATCACCTCGTGCGCCCCGGTCCGCGCTTTGAGGCTACCGACCAGCCAGCCCATCACCGCGCCTCCGGCGAACCCGCCGGCCAGGCAGACGATCACGTGGATGACCGGTGGCAGGCTGACCGCGAAGCCAAGGTAGGTGACCACGATCGCGCCGCCGATCCACTGGCTGGCCGCGCCGATGTTGAACAGGCCGGCCCGGAAGGCGAGCGCCACCGACAGCCCGGTCAGGATGAGCGGGGTGGCCTGGGCCGCGGTTTGCGAGATCGGGTAGAAGATGGCGCCGACCGAGCCACCGTGGAAGGCCGCCGCGATCGTGTGCGGGTTGACGATCGCGCCCTCGAACAGGGCCGAGTAGGCCGCCGCGACCGACTGCCAGGCCGCGGAGATCGCGGCGCCCGGAGCCGAGAAGAAGCTTCCCCAGGCGTGCAGGACCGTGGTGTCGCTGAACACGATGATGAGCCCTCCGACCACCAGGGCCGAGAAGATCGCCAGCGTCGTGACGACCGCCGGGCTGCCCTGGGTGACCGCGTCGAGGATGATCCGGTTGATGCCCTGACCCTTCGGGGCCCCGGTGACGCCGTCCGCCGGGGCGGCCTGGGTGGTCACCCCCGCGCTGGAGCCGTCGCCGGGGCCGGCGCTGTCCGGGCCTGGCGACGCGGGCTCCGGGTCGGCGCCCTGGCCGGGATCAGGGCGCGGTCCGCTGACTTGGTCACTCATGCCGGATCCGCCTGCCCGCCGGTGGCCGGGCCGTCCGCCGTGGCGCCCCCGCCTGTGCCGTCCGCCGAGCCGCCCCCGTCCGCCTCCCCGCCGTCTGCCGGGTGCGTGGTGACCACCGGGTCAGTGGTCATCACCGGGATGACCCCCAGCGCCGGGTTGCCGGCCTCGATCACCGCGTCCGGAGCCGTGGCCTCCAGGCCGGCCCCGGCGGCCTGGTCCGGGCCGGTGCCGGCCGCGGAGCCGTCCCCGGCACCCGCCATGAGCAGGCCGAGTTCGGCCACCGGCACGGTGGGTGGCCGGAAGCCAGTGATCTTCCCCTCGTACATGACCGCGATGCGGTCGGCGAGCGCGTAGATCTCATCGAGCTCGGACGACACGATGATCACCGCGACGCCCTGGTCGCGCTCCTCGACGATCCGGCGGTGCACGAATTCGATTGATCCCACGTCCAGGCCCCGGGTGGGCTGGCTGGCCAGCAACAGCCGGACTCGCCTGCCCACCTCGCGGGCCAGGATCACCTTCTGCTGGTTGCCGCCGGACAGGGTGCCGACGGGGGTATCGATCGAGGATGTCCGGATGTCGAACTCCGCGGCCAGGCTCTTCGCGTGCTCGCGGATGGCGGGGATGTCCATCGCGATCCGCTTCGCGTACGGCGGGCGATCGTAGGTGTCGAGGACGAGGTTGTCCGCGACCGAGAAGTCCGCGACGATCCCGTCTTCCCGCCGGTCCTCCGGGATGTATGCGATGCCCGCCCGCAGCCGGTCCCGGGGGCTGGCGCGGCTGATATCCCTGGCGTCGAGGCGCACGGCCCCGGTGCCGGGCCGCAGGCCCATGAGCGCCTCGCACAGCTCGGTCTGACCGTTGCCCTGCACCCCGGCGATGCCGAGGATCTCCCCGGCGCGGACCTGGAACGAGACGCCCTGGACCGAGTTCTGGTTCTCGCCCGCGCCGTGATGCGCATGCTCGGCCGGGACGGTCAGGTCGCTGACGTCGAGCACGACATCGCCGGGCCGGGCGGGTTCCTTGCTGACCCGCAACTCCACCGGCCTGCCGACCATGAGCGCGGCGAGTTCGGCGTCGCTGGCCGTCGGCGGCCGGTCGCCAACCACTTTCCCGCGCCGGATGACGGTGATGTGATCGGCGATCGCCTGGACCTCCTTGAGCTTGTGGGAGATGAAGACGATCGACTGGCCTCCCGAGCGCAGCTCGCGCATCACCCGGAACAGGTCCTCGGTCTCGCCGGGCGTGAGCACCGCGGTCGGCTCATCGAGGATCAGCACGCTGGCCTGGCGCAGCAGGGCCTTGATGATCTCCACCCGCTGCTGCACCCCGACCGGGAGGTCCTCGATCAGGGCGTCCGGGTTGATCTGCAGCCCGTAGCGCCCGGAAAGCTCCTTGACCTGGCTGCGGGCCTTCCGCCGGTCGAGCAGGCCCAGGCCGCGGGTGGGCTCCACGCCGAGCATGACGTTCTCGGCGACCGTGAACACCGGGACCAGCATGAAGTGCTGATGGACCATCCCGATCCGGGCGTTGATCGCATCCTTGGGGGAACGGATCGCCACCGGCTCGCCGTCCACGCGGATCTCCCCCTCATCGGGCTGCACCAGCCCGTAGAGGATGTTCATCAGCGTGGTCTTGCCGGCCCCGTTCTCGCCCAGGAGGCCGCGGATCTCCCCGGGAGCGACCTTGAGGTCGATGTGGTCATTGGCCACGAGGCTGCCGAAGCGCTTCGTGATGCCGCGCAGCTCAAGTTCCACGCCCGTCCCTCTGCTGGTGCTCCCGCCGGTGGTCACGGCCGGCGTGCTGCGGTGCCGTCGCGCCGGCTCCGCGCTGCCGCCAGTGTGACCCAGGCTGGGCCGGGCCGCCATCGCGGCCCGGCCCAGCCTGAACCGGCGGTCCAGGCTGGGCCCAGCCTGGACCGCCGGTTACACCGGGCTCTTGGTGGCCGGCACGATCTTGCCGCTGATGATCTCGGCCTTCACCTTGTTGATTTCGGCCTGCAGACTAGCCGGGACCTTGCTGGCGAAGTCGTGGTAGGGGGCCAGGGCGACGCCGCCGTTCGCCAGCGTGCCGATGTACGTGCCACCCTTGAAGGTGCCGTTGGCGGCGGCCAGGACCGAGGTCTTCACCGCCGACTGGATGCCCTTCTCCACGCTGGTGATGAAGTACTTGCAGTACTGCGCAGCGCTGATGCAGCCATCGGTGTCCACCCACATCATGTTCACCTTCTGGCTGCCCGCCGTGTTGTCGGCATCCTGGACCGCCTTGGCCGCGCCCAGGCCCACACCGCCGGCGACGGGGAAGATGATGTCCGCGCCCTCGGTGATGAACTGCTGGGTGATGGTCTGGCCCATGGTCAGGTTGGTGAAGCTGTTGGTGAACTCACCGCTCTGCGACTTCTCGTTCCAGCCGAGCACGGTCACGTGCGTGTGGTGCAGGGAGTTGTAGTACTGCACGCCATCCCAGAAGCCGTCCATGTAGATGGTCACGGTGGGCAGCTTCTCGCCGCCGAACGTCGCGACCTTGCCGGTCTTCGTCATGCCCGCGGCCAGGTAGCCACCCAGGAACCCGTCCTGCACGGTGTTGAACACCAGAGAGTCCACGTTCTTCGGTGGCGTCGTCGGCTTCCCCGACGCGGCGGTCGGGCAGGACGCGGATGCGATGGCGCAGTCCACGATGGCGAACTTCGCGGACGGGTTGGAGCCGGCCGCCGTGCCGGTCGCGCCCGCCATCAGGAACCCGACGGTGACGATGATCCCGCACTTGCGGCCGACGAACGCCGAGATGTTCGGCGCGTAGTCCGCCGACGAGCTGGACTGCAGGTACTGGACGGCGATCTTGCTCGGCTGCGCGGCCTGCGCCTCCTGCATGCCCTGCCAGGACGAGGCGTTGAACGACTTGTCGTCGATGCCACCGGTGTCCGTGACCATGCATCCCTTGAACGACGCCGTGGATGCACTGGCACTGGACGAGCTACTGCTGGGTGAGCTACTGCTGGACGAGCTGCCTGACGAGCTGCTGCCGCACGCGGCAGCGAGTAGCGCCAGCACGCTAAGCGCCGCTGCAGCTGGGATGGAACGTCTCACGCAAACCTCCAGTTCGACGGGCTGCGTTCCGCGCTGAACGGTCGCTGCCCCCTCCGCCGCGACGCGGGTGAAACAGCACGAAGATCCAGAACGCCCCGCTCTGCGATGTCCGCAGGTTAGACCGGCCAGACCGTCCGTGGAAGCGGCGACGGTATGCCGCCGCCGTCCCGTTGCCAAATCGAAATCGCCCTGTCCGGCCGTGATCCGCCTCCCGTCCGCGCCGGCCCGCTCCTGGGCAGCGCCGGTGGCACGCTCCGAGGCCGGGCAGACACCGCGAGGGCCGCCGGTACATTGGGGCCATGGATGAGAACCGGGCCCGACGGGTCGCGGACGCGCTGCGGGATCGCGGCATCGACGCGCACCTGGAGAACGCAGGGATAGACGTCTACGGGGTGCGCGTCGCGCTTCCCGACCGCCGCGAGGCGATCTGGGGCAACGAGGGCACCGCGTCCCTGGAGGCCGAGGTGCTGCTCGACGGGGATCTCGTCGGCTTCGTTCCGGAGATCCCCGGCTCGGAGAACTTCGACGATGCGCAGATCGTGGACGTCATCGCCCGCGCCGACTACGACGAGCCCGAGGCGCGGGAACGCCCGTCGGCCCCGCCCCCGGGCAAGCCGCTGATGCATGACGGCGGCCTGTTCCGCCGCTTCCGCGAAGGCTTCCGGTACGACTCCGAATCCTGAAGCGTCCGCAACTCCCGGGCCGGGCTGACGGTCCCCGGGCTGACGGAGTGTGCCTGCTAGCGTCGTGCGCGGAGATGATCCGCAGACTCGGGGGCCCCCACCCGGAGGTAGGGCGTGACGATCGACTGGGCGCAGTTGCGGGCCGCGGCCACGGACGTGGCGGGACGGGCCTACGCGCCGTATTCGCGGTTGCGGGTCGGCGCCGCGGGCCTGGCCGGCGACGGGCGGGTCGTGACCGGCTGCAACGTCGAGAACGCCTCGTTCGGGCTCACTCTGTGCGCCGAGTGCGGGCTGGTCAGCGCGCTGCACGCGACCGGTGGCGGCACGCTCACCGCGGTCAGCGTGGTCGCCGGGGACGGCCAGCCGCTGGTGCCGTGCGGGCGGTGCCGCCAGCTGCTGCTGGAGGCGGGCGGCCCGGGCCTGCTGCTGGACACCGAGACCGGCCCCCGGGAGCTGGGTGAGCTGCTGCCCGGCGCCTTCACCGGCACCGACCTCAGCGCGCGCCGTGACTGACCCCGCTCCCACTGAGCCGAGCCTGACCGGGCCCGCAACACCGAAGCCCGCCGCAGCCGGCGCCGCAACACCGAAGCCCGCCGCAGCCGGCGCCGCAACAGCGAAGCCCGCCGAACCCGAGCAGGACGCGGTCGAGCTGATCCGGGCCAAGCGGGACGGGCAGTCCCTGACCGACGCCCAGATCCGCTGGCTCTTCGACCGCTACCTGGCCGGCGCAGTCCCCGACGAGCAGATGTCCGCCCTGCTCATGGCCGTCTATTTCCAGGGCCTGGATCCCGCCGAGCTGCGCACCTGGACCGCGGCCATGGTCGAGTCCGGGGAACGGCTGGACCTGTCCGGCCTGGGCCGCCCCACGGTGGACAAGCACTCCACCGGCGGCGTCGGCGACAAGGTGTCGCTGATCCTCGCGCCGCTCGTGGCCAGCTGCGGAGCCTCGGTCCCGCAACTGTCCGGGCGCGGTCTCGGCCACACCGGCGGCACCCTGGACAAGCTGGAATCCATCAGCGGGTGGCGGTCTTCGTTGCGGAACGAGGAGATGCGCGCGGTGCTGCAGACGGCCGGGTGCGTGATCTGCGCGGCCGGGCCCGGCCTGGCCCCGGCCGACCGCCGCCTCTACGCGCTGCGGGACGTGACCGGCACCGTGGAGTCGATCCCGCTGATCGCCAGCTCGATCATGTCCAAGAAGATCGCCGAGGGCACGGCCGCGCTGGTGCTGGACGTCAAGGTGGGCAGCGGGGCGTTCATGCGCGAGGAGCCGCAGGCCCGGCGGCTGGCGCAGGCCATGGTGACCCTCGGCACGGAGCACGGGGTAGCCACCTCGGCGCTGCTGACCCGGATGGACACGCCGCTGGGGCGCGCCGTGGGCAACGCGGTAGAGGTCGCGGAGGCGGTGGCCACGCTGCGCGGCGACGGACCGCCGGACCTGGTCGAGGTGACCCTGGCGCTGGCCCGGGAGATGCTCCGGCTGGCCGGGATCGACGCCGACCCGGCCGCGGCGCTGGCCGACGGCCGCGCGCTGGATACCTACCGGGCGATGATCCGCGCCCAGGGCGGCGACCCCGACGTCCCGCTGCCCGAGGCCCGGCACCGCCGGCAGGTGCTGCCCGCCCCCCAGGCGGGGTGGCTGCGGCGGCTCGATGCCCGGGCGGTCGGGGTGGCCGCCTGGCGGCTCGGGGCCGGGCGCGCGGTCAAGGAGGACCCGGTCAGCCCGACGGCCGGCGTGCTGTGCCTGGCCAAGCCGGGTGAGCGGGTCGAGCGGGGGCAGCCCCTGCTGGAACTCCTGACCGATGAGGAGTCCCGGTTCGACCGGGCTGCCGCGGCGCTGGCCGGCGGCGTCACAGTCGGCGAACAGCCGCCGCGCATCCCGCCGCTGGTCATCGAACATCTGTGACAATGGGTCGCATGGCTCCCACGTTCGAGGAGATCAGGGCCGTTCCCAAGGTGCTGCTGCACGACCACCTGGATGGGGGCCTGCGGGCCGCCACGGTGGTGGAACTGGCCCGTGAGATCGGTTACGACCGGCTGCCGTCCCAGGACACGGGCGAGGTCGAGCAGTGGCTGCGCCGCGGCGCGCACCGCGGCCACCTGAAGTACTACCTGGACGCGTTCCAGCACACGGTCGCGGTGATGCAGACCCGCGATGCCCTGATCCGGGTGGCGGCCGAGTGCGCGGAGGATCTCGCCGCCGACGGGGTCGTGTACGCGGAGGTCCGGTTCGCCCCCGAGTTGCACGTGGCCGGCGGACTCACCCTGGAGCAGGTGGTCAGCGGGGTGCTGGAAGGCTTCCGGCTGGGCAGCGCCGGGCGGGGCATCACCGTGTACGCGCTGCTCACCGCCATGCGGACCGCCGCGCGCTCGCTGGAGATCGCCGAGATCGCGGTACGGCACCGGGACGAGGGCGTGGTCGGGTTCGACATCGCCGGCGCCGAGGCGGGCAGCCCGCCCACCCGGCACCTCGACGCGTTCCAGTACGTGGCCCGCGAGAATTTCCACATCACGATCCACGCCGGGGAAGGGTTCGGGCTGCCGTCCATCTGGGAGGCGCTGCAATGGTGCGGGGCCGAGCGCCTCGGCCACGGCGTCCGGATCGTGGACGACATCCGGATCGGCGCGGACGGCCACGCCTCGCTGGGCCGCCTGGCCAGCTACGTCCGGGACCGCCGCACGCCGCTGGAGATGTGCCCCTCGTCGAACGTGCAGACCGGGGCGGCCCCGTCCATCGAGGCGCACCCGATCGGGCTG
>Ga0187875_10001922_pt1 | contig 15677 bp, 13 predicted proteins | sample June2016WEW_17_1_2_FD_132978 | JGI IMG/M metagenome (GOLD analysis project Ga0187875, IMG submission 132978) | Peatland microbial communities from SPRUCE experiment site at the Marcell Experimental Forest, Minnesota, USA - June2016WEW_17_10 | ecosystem: Environmental > Terrestrial > Soil >... | reverse complement strand
CGCCGGTGAATGGAAGTCGCGCCGTACTCCCTCGCTCCCGATGCCCGATCCCAAGGCCATCGAGGAGGCCGCCGATCGGCTCGCCAAGGCGAGGAGCCCCTTGATCCTCGTGGGCGGCGGAGCGGTGGGCACGCGTGAGGCGTTGACCGGCATTGCCGAGCGCGTCGGCGCACCCGTGCTGGCCACGAACGCCGGCAAGGGGATCCTGCCGGAATCTCACCCGCTCTCGCTCGGCTGCTCCATCCTGCAGAAGCCGAGCCAGCATGCGCTGGCGCAGGCCGACGTCGTGCTCTTGGTCGGAACCCAGGTCGCGGAGGGCGATCACTTCTTGCCGAAGCTCGCCATCGAGGGCGACATCATCCGCATCGATATCGATCCCAGAGAGCTGACGTCGCAGTACGGCGCTGCCGTCCCCATTCAGTCCGACGCACGCGCGGCCCTGCAGGCCCTCGCATCCGCGCTCGCCGCTCGGCCTGTTGCGGGGCCACGAACCGGCGGCGAGAGCCGCGTGCGCGATGTGCTCGCGCGGAACGGCACGGTGATGACGGCCGGGGAGCGGCAGCACGCGCGTGTCTGGAAAATCCTGCGCTCGGCCCTGCCCGCGGATACGATCGTGATGGGCGATGCCTCGCAGATCGTGTACACGGGCTCATTTGCGATGCCGATGCAAGAGGAGCGCTGCTGGTACTACTCTGGCTCTTACTGCTCCCTGGGCGTCGCGCTGCCGATGGCCGTCGGCGCGAAGATCGCGGCGCCGCATCGGCCGGTGATCGCCGTCGCGGGGGACGGCGGGATCATGTTCACCATCAACGAGCTCGCCACGGCGGCCGAGGAACGCCTCGCGCTGCCGGTGATCGTCTGGAACAACGATGCGCTGAAGGAAATCGTCGATCAGATGGACCAGCGGCAGGTGCCGCGCATCGGCGTCGAGCCCCGCAGTCCCGATTTTCTCAGCCTGGCTCGCAGCGTTGGCTGCCTCGGCGTTCGCGCACAAAGCGCACAGCATCTCGCCGAGTGCATGCGCGAGGCGCTTGCGGCTGATCGGCCGACCTTGATCGAGATTCGCCAGGACAGCCCGTGGCTTCGAGAGTAGCGGTCATCGGCGGCCGATGAGCGCGATCGGCAAACCCGACCCGACGGACGCCCCGCACGCCATCAGCCGGCGCAGCGTCCTCGCCGGGGCGGCGGCCCTGGGCCTATCCTTGAGCGGGCTCGGCGCGGCGGCGGACGCGCCCCCTGCGCAGAAGCCGCGGCGCGGCGGGAACCTGCGCGTTGCGGTGCTCGGCGGCGGCTCGGCGGACACACTCGATGCGAACCTAAACCAGACCCAGCCCGACACCGCGCGCGTCCACAGTCTCTTTCAGCCGCTGCGCCAGCTCCGGCATGGCGGCGCGTTCGAAGATCTGCTTGCCGAGTCGATGGAATCGAACGCGGACGGCACGGTGTGGACGATTCGTCTGCGCAATGGGGTCACCTTCCACGACGGCAAGCCGCTGCGCGCCGAGGACGTCGCCTTCACGCTGCGCCGTGTGACCAATCCCGAGGCCCCGCTCTTCGGGGCGCCGGAGCTCGGTCCGATGGACCGCGACAGCTTCAAGATTCTCGATGAGCGCACCCTCAAGGTGGGCATGCATTCGCCCTTTGCCGTCTTCGACGAGGCCGTGGCCGACTCGATCAACTTAGGGATCGTGCCCGTGGGCTACGATCCGAAAAAGCCCGTGGGCACCGGGCCGTTCAAGTTCGAGAGCTTCGTGCCGGGGCGGCAGAGCGTGTTCACCCGCTACGAGGGGTACTGGAAGGAGCCGCCGTATCTCGACAAGCTGACCATCATCGATTCCTTCGCGAGCGATACCGCGGCCTACAACGCCCTGCAGGGCGGGCAGATCGATGCCTTCGCCGCCGCCCCGCTCACCATTGCGCGGGTGATGCGGCCTGGCGGTCCGATCAAGACGCACGTGTCGGAAGCGACGCAATGGACCCCGTTCGTCATGCGCGTCGACCAACCGCCCTTTGACAATCCCGATGTGCGCCGGGCATTCCGGCTCATCGTCGACCGCGCGCAGATCATCAAGATCGCCCTGAACGGGTTCGGCGTGCCCGGAAACGATGTCTTCTCGCTGTTCGACGGCGCGCCGCAGGCGTTCGTGCGCCACCGCGACGTCGATCAGGCCCGTACGCTGTTGAGAAAGGCGGGGCACGAGAACCTGAGCGTGGAATTGACGACCGCCGACATCGCCAACGGCGTAGTTCAATCCGCGCAGATCTTCGCGCGTCAGGCACGCGACGCCGGGGTGACGGTCAAGGTGAGGCAGGTCACGCCCGACGTTTATTTCGGTGAGCAGTTCCTGACCTGGCCTTTCGCCCAGGACTTCTGGACGTTCAACTCCTACCTGACCCAGGTCGCCCTCTGCCTCTTGCCGACTTCGCCTTACAATGAAACGCACTGGCGCGATCCCGCCTATGCGGCGCTCTACCGGCAGGCGCTCTCCACGCTCGATGCGACGAAGCGGGGAGAGATCGTGAGGCAATTGCAGACCCTCGATTTCGAGCAAGGCGCCTACATCATTCCCTCCCACAATCAGATCGTCGATCTCCTGGCGCAGAACGTGAACGGCGTGGCACCGGGCACGTTCATGGCGCTCGGGGATTACGAGTTCGCCAAGATCTGGCTCGCCTGATGTCGCGACCCGCCCGTAGCGCTCTGTCATGGCCGTCCTGATTTCGCGTCGGCTTGCGCTCGGGTTCCTCACGATCTTTCTGGTCACGGTGCTCGTGTTCGCCGCCACCGAAGTGCTGCCGGGCGACGCGGCGCGCGCGGTGCTCGGCCGAGGCGCGAATGCAACGACCCTGGCGGCGCTGCGTCGGCAGCTGCACCTCGATGCCCCCGTGCCGGTGCGCTACGCACGCTGGCTTCGGGACCTCTGCACCGGCCATCTGGGCGTCTCGCTGGTGAACGGTGAGCCGGTAGGGGCGCTCGTCGGACCGCGGGTCGTGAATTCCGCGATCCTCCTGGGTCTCACCGGGCTGATCGGGATCCCACTGTCGATCGCGATCGGGATTCTCGCCGCGCTCAGGCGCGACCAGCGGCTCGACCGCACCCTCTCGATCGTGACGCTGGTGCTCGCGGGCGTACCCGAGTTCGTGGTGGGCATCGGTCTCATCGTCGTGTTCGCCACCGTCGTCGTGCAGTGGCTGCCGCCGGTATCGATGGTCGCGCCGGGCGCTTCCGCGCTCTCGAAGCCGGAAATTCTCGTGCTACCGGTGGCGACGCTCGTCCTCGTGATATTTCCGTATGTGTTCCGCATGACCCGAGTGACCATGATCGACGTGCTCGACAGCGAATACATGGAGATGGCCTCGCTCAAGGGACTGCCGCGATGGCGTCTCGTCCTGGTGCACGCCTTGCCGAACGCCGTCTCGCCCACCGTCCAGGTCGTGGCGCTTACCTTCGCCTATCTCGCTGGCGGTACGGTGATGATCGAATACCTGTTTGGCTACGCGGGACTGGGTCAGGGACTCATGGACGCCATCGAGGCGCGCGACATCCCGATCATTCAGGCCATCGTGCTTCTGCTGGCGAGCGCCTACGTGCTCCTCAACGTCGCCGCGGACGTCGTCTCGATTCTCGTGACGCCGCGGCTGCGGGGAGGCCGATCGTGGCAGGCCACGTGAGTGCGGCGGCACGCTCCGCGGCGCGCTCGGATGCGGCCCGTGCCGCAGGCAGTTACCCGGCATGGATTCGCAGCGTCCGCGAGTTCTTCTCGAGGGGCAGCGCGATCTGGGGCGCCTCTCTCACCGCTGCCGTGCTCATCCTCGTCGCCATCGGCCCCCTCTTTGCACGCTACCCGCCGATCGACTTCGTCGGGGCGCCATTCGAGTCCCCTTCGCTCGACTTGCCGCTCGGCGCCGACATCATGGGGCGCGACGTGCTCTCGCGCGTATTGTCGGGCGGCACCGTAATTCTGTCGCTGTCGGCGCTCGCCACCGTCCTCGGCGTCGCGCTCGGGGGCCTGCTCGGCATCAGCGCCGGGTACTTCAAAGGCGTGGCGGACGATCTCATCATGCGCACACTCGATGTGCTGCTCGCCTTTCCGCAAACCATTCTCGCGCTCCTGTTCGTGAGCGTGCTCGGGTCGAGCTTTCTCTTGATCGCGGTCCTGGTCGCCGCCATCCACGCACCGCAAGTCGCGCGCGTCATCCGCGCCGCGGCGCTACGGGTGGCAGGCGAGGACTTCGTCGAATATGCGAAGGGCATCGGCACGCCGCCGCTCAAGATCATGGCTCGGGAAATCGTGCCGAATGTGATCGGCCCGCTGCTGGTGGAGGGAGGACTACGCTTTACTTACTCGATCGCGCTGATCGCCGGCTTGAGTTTCTTGGGCCTCGCGCAGGATCCGCCGGCTGCGAACTGGGGCTTGATGCTCAACGAGAACCGCATCGGGCTCGCGCAGAACCCCTGGGCGGTGGTCGTGCCCGTCGGGCTCATCGCGATCCTCACGGTCGGGGTCAACCTCTTGACCGATGCCTACGGCAGCTGGGCCGCCCGGGGAAATCGTCCCGGCGCGCCGCAGCCCGCGGAAATCATCGAAGGCCCGCTATGAGAGTCCCGGTGTCGACCCCCGAGCGATGCGGCGAGGCGGCGGTGGTGGTGCGCGGTCTCTGCGTCACCACCGCCGATGGCCGGCGGTGCCTGGTCGACGATGCCTCGCTCGAGCTCGAGCCGGGCGAGGTGCTAGGCATCGTTGGGGAATCCGGCTCGGGCAAAACGACCCTGGGACTCGCACTCTTGCATCATTGCCGGCGGGGCCTTTGCATCGGGCGCGGCACCATCCGGGTGGCCGGCCGAGATCTCGGCACCGCCGCGCCCGAGGAGTTGCGGCAGCTGCGCGGCCGCCTCGTCTGCTATGTGCCGCAGGACCCTGCGAGCGCGCTCAATCCGGCGCTGCGCATCGGGACGCAGCTCGCGGAGTGCCTCGAGCCGCGCGCGCGGCGCGATCGCACCCAGCTCCTCGACCTGTTGAGCGCGGTGAAGCTCCCGCCCCGGGAGAGCTTTCTCGAGAGCTTCCCGCATCAGCTCTCGGGCGGACAGCTGCAGCGCGTCGCGATCGCCATGGCCTTCGCCAACCGGCCGCGGCTCATCGTGATGGACGAGCCGACCACGGGCCTCGACGTCACCACGCAGGCACATGTCCTCGACACCGTGCGCCAGCTCTGCGACCGCCACCACGTCGCGGCGATCTATGTCAGCCACGACATCGCGGTGGTCGCCGCCATCGCCCGACGAGTCGCCGTGGTCTATGCCGGGCGCATCGTCGAGATCGGACCCACCGAGCGCGTGCTGCGAGGTCCCGCGCATCCCTACACGCGCGCTCTCATCCATGCGGTACCGGATATCGACGACGCCACGCCGGTCTCAGGTATTCCCGGCCACGCACCGGAAGCCGGCGCCGAGTTCTCGTGCTGCTCGTTCGCGCCGCGCTGCACGCTCGCGGTGGACGCCTGCCGGGAGCACTTGCCCGATCTCCTCACCATCGCACCGGGGCACGAGGTCCGCTGCCCGCGGTCCGGCGATCGGGAGAATTTGCCCCCGCGCGGGCCGGTGGCCGTGCGGGAGACGAGCGTGAAGCCGCTCCTCGCGGCGCACGGCGTGCGCGCCTTCTACGGCCGGCGCGAGGTGCTGCATGGCGTGACGTTCGAGGTGGGCGCGGGCGAGTGCGTCGCGCTGGTCGGGGAATCCGGATCGGGCAAGACGACCCTTGCGCGCTGCATCGGCGGCCTGCATGCCGAGGCCAGGGGCACGATGACGTTCCACTGCGAGCCGCTGCCCCTCGATACGCGCGTGCGCTCTGCCGCGACGCGCCGGCGCATCCAATACATTTTTCAAAACCCTTACGGATCGTTCAATCCGCGCCGCTCGATCGGCGCCTCGCTTGCCCTGACCTTGTCGCAGTTCGAGAAGCTGACGAGCAGCGAGCGGCGCGGCAGGGTCCTCGCGGCGCTCGATCAGGTGTCGCTGCCCGCGTCCATGGCGGAGCGCTATCCCCGCGATCTCTCCGGCGGCCAGCGCCAGCGGGCCGCGATCGCGCGGGCACTCATCACCGATCCGGAACTCCTGATCTGCGACGAGATCACCTCGGCACTCGACGTGTCGGTGCAGGCCGTCATCACGGAGTTGCTGAGCGACTTGCAGCGCGAGCGGGGTCTCGCCATGCTGTTCGTCACGCACAATCTCGCCGTGGTGCGCGGCCTCGCTCAGCGTATTGTGGTCATGCAGGGCGGGCATCTGGTGGAAGAGGGTCCGACGGATGCGGTCATGCGCCACCCGCAATCGGATGAAACCAAGCGGCTGCTGCGCGACGCCCCGCGCTTCACCGCGGCCGGGCGCGAGGCCGCGATACACCTGTGAGCAACATCATGCATTTCGATCTCTGCATTCGCAACGGCACTCTCGTCACCGCCTCCGACCGCTGCCTGGCCGACCTCGGCGTCCGCGACGGGCGCATCCTCGCGATCGGGCGGGATCTACCCCGCGCCGATCGGGAGGTCGACGCGAGCGGACTCCTGGTGCTCCCCGGCGGTGTCGATGCGCATTGTCACATCGAGGAGCCCGCCTACCAGGGCGCGTTACTCGCCGATGATTTCGACTCGGCGACCCGTGCGGCCGCGTGCGGCGGCACGACCACCATCATGCCCTTCGTGAACCGCCTCGAAGGCGCTTCCATGCGCGAATCGGCCGAGGACTACGCGGCGCGGGCGCGCGCACGAGCGCGTATCGATTATGCCTTTCACATGATCTTCGGTGAATCCTCGGTCGGCAGCATCGAGGAGGAGCTTCCGGCGCTCATGCAGGAGGGCAACCTCTCGGTCAAGGTCTACATGAGCTATCCGGGATACATGCTCGACGATGAGCGCATCCTGCAAGTGATGGAGACCACGCGGCGGTACGGCGGGCTCACCATGGTGCATGCCGAGAACGGACACTGCATCCACTGGCTGACCGAGCAGGTGGGACACGCGCACGGCCACGGTCTCGCCGGCTTCGCCGAGACCTCGCCCGCGCCGGTCGAGCGGGAAGCGACGCACCGGGCCATCACGCTCGCGCAGGTGAGCGGCGCGAGGACGCTCATCGTGCACGTCTCCGCGGGCGAAGCGGTCGAGCAGATTCGCTGGGCGCACGCACGCGGGATCGACGTGCTGGCCGAGACGTGTCCGCAATATCTCGTGCACACCGTCGAGGATCTCGCCCGACCGGGCTGGGAGGCCGCCAAGTTCCTGTGCTCCCCGCCGCTGCGCGAAGCGGCGGACAAGGAGCTCCTTTGGCGAGGCCTCACCAACGGTACCTTCCAGCTGGTCTCGTCGGATCACTGCCCGTATCGCTTCGAGGGACCGGACGGCAAGAAAGTGTCGGGAGGGAGTCCCGACTTTCGCCACGTTCCGCCGGGTCTGCCGGGCATCGAGACGCGGCTGATGCTGCTCTTCAGCGAGGGCGTCGGCGGCGGGCGGCTCACGCTCGAGGACTTCGTCGCGTTGACCTCGACCAATCCTGCGAAGATTTATGGCCTTTATCCGCGCAAGGGCAGCCTTATGCCGGGCGCGGACGCCGACGTCGCGCTATGGGATGCCGGCGAGCAGGGCGTCATCCGCCACACCGAGTTGCACGATGCCTGCGATTACACGCCCTTCGAGGGACAGGCGATCCGCGGCCGTCCCGTCATGACGTTCTCGCGCGGCGAATGCCTGTGGGATCGCGGGCGCGTCCTGGGGGCACCTGGGCGCGGCCGCCGCATCGATCGGGTCGGATCGACGTGAGGGCGGCCCCGCGCCGCGCGCGCCGTACCGGGCCGCTAGAACGTGCCGGGGTACGTGCCGCCGTCGAGGAAGATGTTCTGGCGCGTGACGTAGCCGGCGCGCGCACCGCACAGGAACGCACACACCAGGCCGAGCTCATCGGGAGTTCCGAGGCGCCCCGAGGTCTCGCCCGCGCGCCACTCCTCGAGGACGTCGTCGGCCGACTGCCCGGGTTTCGCCGCGGCTCCCGCCTGGCGACGCAAGTGGGCGGTGCCGAAGGAGCCAGGCAGAATGTTGTTGATGGTCACGTTGTGGCGGGCGATGTCGCGCGCCACGCCCGCAACGAATCCGGTCAAGCCGCTGCGCGCGCCGTTGGAGAGACCGAGCGAGGAGAAAGGTGCTTTCACGGAAACCGAGGTGATGTTGACGATACGGCCGAAATTGCGCGCGATCATGCCGTCAACCGTCGCCTTGATCAGCTCGATCGGCGCCAGCATGTTGGCATCGATCGCCTTCAGCCAATCTTCCCGGCCGAAGCGGCGGAAATCTCCGCCCGGTGGACCCCCCGCATTGTTGACGAGAATGTCGGGCTGCGGGCAGGCCGCGAGCAGTCGCGCGCGTCCCTCGGGGGTCGAGACGTCGGCGGCCACGGCGGTTACTTTCGCGCCGGTTTCGCTGCGAATCTCCTCCGCGGTCTTTTCGAGAGTGGCCGGCGTTCGGCCGTTGATGACCAGGCTTACGCCCTCGTGGGCGAGTGCCATGGCACAACCCTTACCCAGTCCAGCGCTCGATGCGCAGACGATCGCCGTCTTGCCCGCAATGCCAAGATCCATAGTGATGCTCCAGTCGTGTTCGATGCCCGAGGGCGAAACTGAAATGGAGCCGGATCATAGCAACTATTTTCTTCGTGCCCAATAAACCTCCTATCGGGGACTACCTCCATGATGATCGACGGACAGAGAGATCTCGTCGGCTACGGCAAGAACCCGCCGCACCCGCGCTGGCCGAACGATGCACGGCTCGCGATCAGCTTCGTGCTCAACATCGAGGAGGGCTCGGAGTATTCGATCGGCAATGGCGACGGCTTCGCCGAGGCCACGGTGACCGAGTTTGAGGCCTCCTACGTGCCGCGCGGCGACCGCGACCTGGCCGCGGAGTCGATGTTCGAATACGGCAGCCGCGTCGGCGTCTGGCGCGTGCTGCGCCTGTTCGAGAAGCATGGCCTGCCGCTCACGCTGAATGCGTGCGCCGTGGCGGTCGAGCGCCATGGGGAGCTCGCCGCCGCCATCCGCGAGAGAAGTTACGACATCTGCTGTCACGGCTGGCGCTGGGTGGATCATTTTCTCTTGTCCGCCGAGGCGGAGCGCGAGCACATCGCCCGAGCCATCGCGAGCCTCGAGCGCACGACGGGCCGGCGGCCGCTCGGCTGGTGCTGCCGCACGGGCCCGAGCGTCAATACGCGCCGTCTCCTGGTCGAGGCTGGCGGCTTTCTCTACGACAGCGACGTTTACAACGACGAGCTACCGTACTGGATCGACGTGAACGGCAGGAATCACCTGGCGGTTCCCTATACGCACACGAACAACGATTCGCGATACGCGCCGGGTCCCTTGGCGACGAGCGCCGACTACGAGACCTGGCACCGCGATGCCTTCGATTGGCTGTATCAGGAAGGCGCCGTGCAGCCGAAGATGATGTCCGTGGGCCTGCATTCCCGGATGATTGGACACCCGGCACGCATTGCCGGCCTCGACCGCTTCCTCGCTCATGTGGCGGGTCACAAAGATGTCTGGGTGTGCGAACGGGTGGAGATCGCGCGGCACTGGCACGCGCATCACCCCGCTCGCCGCGCGGGCTGACCGCCCGGCGCCGTGCGGCACGGGCCGGCGCAAGCGGCCGCTACCACTCCGGGTTCGGCAGCTCGCTGAAAACCTCTTGTAGCGCGAAGCCCCAGCGCGTGCGGATCATCTTGAAATACTCGTTATCGAAATCGATGCTGATGTGGGTCGCAAGCCGGAACTCATCGCGCCGGACGATGGCGAGATCCAGGGGAGGGCCGACGGTGAGATTCGAGCGGATGGTCGAGTCCATGGAGACGAGCGCGCACTTCGCCGCCTGCGCGAGGCTGCTCGAGAACGAGATCACCCGGTCGATGATGGGTTTGCCGTACTTCGACTCGCCGATCTGAAAATACGGCGTCTCGCGCGAGGATTCGATGAAGTTGCCCGCCGAGTAGATGTGAAAGAGCCGCGGCTCCTCGCCGCGAATTTGACCGCCCAAGATGAACGTGCCGTTGAATTCGTGACCTTGATCTTTGAGATAGCCCGCATCGCGCGCATACACCTCGCGCAGCGCATCGCCCACGACGCGCGCCGCCGCGAACATGTTGGGGGCGCGATAGATCTTCGCGGGCTCCACGGAGTTCTCGAGGTTGTCGTGGAGCAAGTTCACGACCGCCTGGCTGATGGCGAGATTGCCCGCCGACATGAGCACGAGCACGCGCTCGTTGGGGCGCTGGAAAGTCGCCATCTTGCGGAAAGTGTTGATTTGATCGACGCCGGCGTTGGTCCGGGAATCGGACAAAAGGACGAGCCCGGTATCGACCAGCAGGCCGACACAATAAGTCATGGGGGAATTCTACCTTACTGCTGCTGCAGCGCCGAGTCGGCGACCAGCACGTTCGCTTCCATGCGCTCGCCGCCGCCGCCGTGGCGCACGCCGCGCACCGGCGCCGCGTCGAGGTAATCGCGGCCCACCGCGAGACGGCAATAATTGCCTACTGCGGGCCGGCGATGGGTGACGTCGATGCTCTGCCAGCCGACCTCCGGCCCGAGCCACGCATCCACCCAGGCATGGCTTGCGGCATCGCTGGAGTCGCCCGTGTAGAGATAGCCGCTCACGTAGCGTGCGGGCATCCCCACGGCACGCGCCGAGGCGATGAACACGTGGGCGTGATCCTGGCAGACACCTTCGCCGCTCTTGAAGGCGTCCGCGGCGGGCGATTGCACGTCGCTCGAGCTCGTCGTGTAGCGCACCGCCTCATGCACCGCCTCGGCAAGCGCCTGCGCGCGCTCGCGCGGCTCCTTCACGTGCGCGAGGGTTTCGCGCGCGAAGACCTTGATCTCATCGTTCGGCGTCGTGAGCATGGTTGGGGAGAGATAGGCGAGCGGCGAGAGCGGGCCGTCGTCCGGCCGGATCTCGGTATCGGCGGTCTCGACCACACCGCGCACCACGATCTGGATCTCGCGGTGCGGCTGCTCGATGGTCAGCAGGTGAGAGATGTTGCCGTGGGCGTCGATCTGCTCGAGCCGCCGGCCCGGCGCCGTGATGGTCCAGGAGAGCGATCGCTGGCAGCGGTCGCGGCGCGGGGTGAGATGCAGGCTCTGCACGCTGTACTTGACGGGACGCTCGTAGCGATAGCGGGTGACGTGGCGGATATGCAGCTGCATGCGTCTTTAAGCCTCCGCCGGCGGCACGAGAAAGTCGGAGGCCACGCGATCGCCCAGATCGCGCAAGCGGGCGAGAAATTGCTGCAGAAAGTACGGCAATCCGACCTCGATGATGGCTTCCATCCGCGTGAAATGCAGCATAGCGTGGATCTCTCCCGCGCGCCGCTCGCTCTCCCGGGATTGATCGTTCCGGACCGACTCCAGGTTGTGATACACCTCCTTGCAGCAGCGAGTCAACGAGCGCGGCATGTCGTCGCGCAGGATCAGAAGCTGTGCCACCTTATAGGGCGTGATCACGTCCCGATACACCCGCCGGTACACCTCGAAGGCGGAGAGGGCGCGGAGCAAAACGCTCCACTGGTAGGGATCGGGCACCACGCTCGCGTCCGCGCCCGGCCGCAGGTCGTTCTGGTGCGCCGTGAGGATGCGCGCCGTGCTGTCGGCGCGCTCGATGAAAGTGCCGATGCGCGTGAAGTAGAAGGCCTCGTCGCGCAGCATGGTGCCAATGGTGACCCCGCGGGTGAGATGCGAGCGCTCCTTGACCCATTCGACGAAATGACCGATATCCGTGCGCGGCGTGCTGCGGGCCATGAAGGAGCGCGCATCGAGCCAGGTGGAGTTGAGCGTCTCCCAGAGCTCCGAGGTGAGCGAGCCGCGCACCGCGCGGGCGTTCTCGCGGGCGGCGCGCAGGCAATTGACGATGCTGCCGCTGTAATCGCGGTCCAAGCTCACGAACTCGAACACGACCATGGGGACGATGGACTCGTGGCGCTCCCGGTAGGCCTGCTCCATGTGCAGGGCGGTCATGGTCGAGCTCAGGGACTGGACCATGGCATCGCCCGACTGGGGCAGGAGCGACATCCGGTAATGTGCATCCACCAGGCGCGCGAGGCTTTCCGCGCGCTCGATGTAGCGCGACATCCAGTAGAGATGATCGGCGGTGCGGCTCAGCATGCGTCTTCGAGCACCCAGGTGTCCTTGGTGCCGCCTCCCTGCGAGGAGTTGACCACCAGCGACCCCTCGCGCAGGGCAACGCGGGTGAGGCCCCCGGGCACGATGCGGATGTCCTTGCCGGAGAGGACGAAGGGCCGCAGGTCGATGTGCCGCGGTTTCAAGCCTTGCCCGGCGAAGGTCGGGCAGGTCGACAGCGCGAGGGTGGGCTGGGCGATGTAGCGCTCGGGGGAGGCGATGATGAGCTTGCGGAAATGCTCGATCTCCTCCCGCGTGGCGGCCGGGCCGATGAGCATTCCGTAGCCGCCGGCGCCGTGCACTTCCTTGACCACGAGGTCGGGGAGGTGGCCGAGGACGTAGTCGAGGTCGTCCGGCCGGCGCAGCATCCAGGTCTGAACGTTGGCGATCAGGGGCACCTGGTTGAGATAGAAGCGGATCATGTCCGGGACGAACGGATAGATCGACTTATCGTCGGCGACCCCGGTGCCGATGGCGTTCGCGATGGTGATGCGGCCCTCGCGGTACGCCGCGAGCAGCCCCGGCACGCCCAGCATGGAATCCGGCCGAAATGCGAGCGGGTCCAGGAAGTCGTCGTCGATGCGACGATAGATGACGTCCACCCGCTGCGCGCCCTGGGTGGTGCGCATGTACACCGCCTCGTCGCGCACGAAGAGGTCTTGGCCCTCAACCAGCTCGACGCCCATCTGCTGGGCCAGGAAGGCGTGCTCGAAATAGGCGCTGTTCGCGGCGCCCGCGGTCAGGAGCACCACGGTGGGGTCGGAGACGCCGGTCGGGGCGACGCTGCGCAAGTTGTCGAGGAGAAAGTCCGGGTAGCGCTCGACCGGGGCAATGCGGTGTTCGGAGAACAGCTCCGGGAACAGCCGCATCATCATCTTGCGGTTTTCGAGCATGTAGGACACGCCCGAGGGCACCCGCAGGTTGTCCTCGAGGACCCGAAACTCGCCCGCGCCGTCGCGCACGATGTCGATGCCCGCGATGTGAGCGTAGATGCCGCCGGGGACGTCCACCCCTTGCATCTCCGGACGGTACTGCGAGTTACAGAGCACCTGCTCCGGCGGCACCACGCCCGCCTTCAAGATCTGCTGATCGTGGTAAATATCGTGGATGAAGGCGTTCAGCGCCGTCACCCGCTGTTTGAGCCCCGCCTCCAGCCGCGCCCATTCCTCCACCGGCAAGACCCGGGGGACTATGTCAAAGGGAATCAGCCGCTCGGCGCCCTCTTCTTGCCCATAGACCGCGAAGGTGATGCCTACCCGGTGGAACAAGGCGTCCGCTTCCGCCCGCTTCTGGGCCAAACGCTCGGCCGGCTGGGCGGCCAGCCATTCGGCATACCTGTGGTAGTGAGAGCGGGCAGTGCCCTCCGTCGCATACATCTCGTTATACGGTGCGGTCGCCAAACAATCCCCTTGAAGACAAGAAAGGAAGACCAGGCCAGGAGGCATGGGGTAGGGCTAATCATGTACTTTGGAGTATGGGGGTGCAATGCGAAGAAGAGAGTGCCAGGCCAGCGGTGAGCTGGGTCACCTCCACCGTCAATCTCTCAATCTAACCAGTCCGGGTAACAACGGCTTTAATTCGCCTGGCTCGGCACATATTCAATTACGGATAAGTGGGCGAATCTATGTGAAGGAGTTGACGTCGACCGCGGTCCCCAATTGTGTATGCGCACTTCGATATGATTGCCCGAATTGATATGGGAAGACGAAGCAGCGATGCTGCGGTCATCTCAACCTAAGTTTCAATGTCCGGGGCCGCTCGGCGGTATGCCTCAAATGTGGTGAGCTATGCAGTATCAATGCGTGTGCGGACGAATATCGCCATGAGCGCCCCTCGAGGCGACGTCCGACCTGTAGTTCGCAAAGCACTGCTGCAGCTGTTGGAGCCTTTGACTGCATTCGTGATCGATGCGGGGTTGAGCGCTGGCGACCTGAATTTACTACTGCGCGAGGCATCTGTGAGAAGTCTTGCCAGGAGACAGCTTGAGAATTCTCCGCGGATTAACATTTCCGGCATCGCGGCGACGACTGGAATTCCAAGAGCCGAAATTTCACGGATCCTCAAGCAAAATAACGAAGGTCGTCGGGCCGACCGCCGCCAGCAATCAACAAACCGCATCCTTGCTGCGTGGCATGGCGAGCCAAAGTTTATCGACAGGAATGGACAACCAGCTATCCTGAAAATATATGGTCGCGGGACGACGTTCGAATCGTTGGTAAAGTCGTTTGGTGGGGGGATTCCTCCGCGGGCGGTTCTTGACGAATTACTTAGGGCCCGTGTTGTAAAGGTTTTACCGGACCAAAGAATTCAGGCAAGAGGTTATCTGTCCGGAAGCTCTGGGTTAAGTCTTCAGGCAATCAAGGCGTTTGGGGATCGCGCTTCAGATTTGTTCTCGACAATGCTCTACAACATGAGAACACCTGAAACCCCGCGATTCCTAGCGACGGTGGCTCTGCCCGCAGGGAAAAAAGAGCTGCTACCTCTAATCAGAAAGAAGATATCGAACCGAAGCGCGGAGTTTGTCTCTGAAATGCAAGAGACATCGGCAGTTGCGCTGCGCAAGCGGGGTTCTAATACGGTGGGCGTGACCGTTTTCTATCATGAATCTACTCGAGCTAGTCATTCCAGGCGTTCTCCGACAAGCCGCACTAATTTTCGTCGACGACCGATTCGTTGAGGTCTCGCGACGGCGAACAGCCGTGAACTTCGAGCAGCTAAGGTTAAAGCCGTCAGGTTTTAAATCGGCAACCTCAACCAAGGTGCCGCATCTCCATGAGGATGGATACGAAACCCAGATCTGTGCCGAACTTTTGGGTTGCATAGTTCGTCAGTTGGGCTCGATGTATAAATTCTTACTATAAAGCCTATTCAATGGATTCGGTTTCGCGCCTTTCACGTATGGTTTGACGAGTCTCTTCACACTGTAAAAATATATGGGGATAATTGGGTAGTCAGAGAGAAGCACCCTCTCCGCCTCCTCTAGCTTCGCCTTCCGCTCAGATGCGTCGGCTGTCAAAGCAGCGGTATCAAGCAGAGAGTCATAGTGGGGATTCATGTAGCCCGCATCATTGTTAGGAGAAGTGCTTCTAAACGCCTCCAGAAAATTTCCTGCGTCGTTGTAATCGGCAGTCCATGCGAGTCGCACTACATCCCATCGCGACGTGTCTTTACGCGAATTTAGGAAGACTCGGTATTCTTCCGTAATTAGCTCCGTGTCGATGCCTAGCGTTTCCTTCCACATCGATGCTATTCCTATCGCGACTGCCTTTATTCCGGACCCTTCATTAATGAGGCAACGCAAATGAAGCGGTACGTTAGGGGAATAACCGGCAGCTGCGAATAGCGCGCGTGCCTGCGCAACTCGGTCATCATCCGAAGCGGAGCTCCATGGCCACGACTGCCGATCATAATTCCAAGCGTCCGGAGGAATTAATCCATAAGCGGGAGTTTGGCCAAAGACCAATAAAGTTG
>Ga0187875_10001920_pt1 | contig 15684 bp, 11 predicted proteins | sample June2016WEW_17_1_2_FD_132978 | JGI IMG/M metagenome (GOLD analysis project Ga0187875, IMG submission 132978) | Peatland microbial communities from SPRUCE experiment site at the Marcell Experimental Forest, Minnesota, USA - June2016WEW_17_10 | ecosystem: Environmental > Terrestrial > Soil >... | reverse complement strand
TACTGAGGGCGACGCAGTGAGGAGCGATAGCCGCAGGCTGTCGCTCCGAGCGCAGGACCCCTCAGCACCAGAATCCGGGTACTGAGGGCGACGCAGTGAGGGCGACGCCCGCCTACTGCTCCTCCTCGAGGAGCTGGGTCTCCCCATAGGTGCAGAGGGCGCCGTTGTTACCCCCCGACGGGCAGTTGGTGCCGAGCGCGCCGATGAAGGGGACGGGGGTCAGCGGGGCGTACTGGTAGCCCACCCCCACCACCACCACCGTGCCGCCCGCGTCGAAGCAGCCGGCGGCCGGCGTCGATGCCGTCCAGGTGCTGCCGCTGTAGGAGCCGAAGGCGCTGTTGGCCACGCTCCACTGGGTGCAGAGCTGCGGGCTCCCCACCTGCTCCAGCTGGAAGTACCAGACCCCGATGCACCCCTTCCCGGAGAAGGTGAACGGCGGGTAGGTGGTGGGCGTGAGGGTGGTGCCGTTCCAGAAGCAGTCGGCATTCATGGGCAGGCCGCCGTTGTCCTGGGCCTCGGCGGAGATCGCGTTCACGATCGACGCGCCGGAGAACCCCGCCTGAGTCTCCACGACCGCCACCCGGTCCCCGGCCCGGGCGGCGTTCTCCACCGAGAGCCGGGCTCCGAAGTAGCCGCCGAAGTCGATGGTCGCGAAGATCACGACCATGAAGATGGGCAGGACCAGGGAGAACTCGACCAGCGTCTGGCCGCCGGCGCGGCGGCGCCGTCTCACGACTGCACCACCAGGGCGAACTGAGCGGTGATGTAGGCCCGGAGGCCGAAGGTCGCGTTCAAGACCGTGAAGACGGGACCGGGGCTGGTCGAGCTCCAGTTGTACATGACGGTGATCTGCACCAGGTCACCGGCGGCGACCAGCCCCGCCGTGCTGCTGCACCCGCTGCTGGTCTCGAGGCATCCCACGTCCGAGTTGGCGTCCGAGGACCACCAGGCGACCACGTCCGAGGCGGCGCTCAGGCTCGCGCTGGAGTAGCTCCCGTCGCTGCTCTTGAAGTAGACGATCGAGATGCAGCTGGTCGGGGTGCCCGAGGCCCCGCTCCCGGCGGGGAAGCTCCCCGGGACGCCCGGGGTCGCGCCCCAGGCGGGGTCACCGGCGGCCGGCGGCGTGCCCCCCGTCCACGTGCAGTCGACGTTGTCGAGGGCCAGGCCGCCCTCCGGGACCGTGAGCGCCTCCGCCTCGTCCTGGACCAGGGCCTCGACGTTGGTGCTGGGCGGATACCAGAGCACTGAGGTGCCGCTGCTGTAGGTGGTGGTGGGGGTCCATGATTCGATGCTGACGCTGGTCGCAGTCCGAGCGGCGGCCGCCGTCAGGGTCAGCTTGGGCCCGGTCGAGCTGGTGAGGTAGAGGGACGCGCCGCTCGGGAGGTCCACCGGCAGAGAGGCCACGGCGAGAGTCGTGTAGGGGCCGCCGGCGGCCGTGTACGCGGCGGTCGTCGAGGTCGTGTACGAGGTCGCCGGGCAGCTGTAGGTGCCGGCGGACGAGCTCCAGGCCGGCGCCGGGCAGGCGGCGCTCCACGGCAGCGGGCTGGTGTTGGTGGTGTTCTCGCTGGCGTAGCGGGTGCTGTCCCGGACCACGGTGGTGATGTTGTTGACGTGCTCGAGGTAGTAGCCGTAGTCGGCCACCGACACCGCCAGGGCGAGCAGGAGCGGGAAGACCAGGGCGAACTCGACCATCGCCTGACCACGGCGCCGCCGCGCTCCGGGCCGCCGCGGCCGGCCTTCGCCCGCCTGCCGGGATCGGTCCCCCTGGTGTCGGGCCACGTGCTCTCCTTCAGGCACGGCGAGGTTCCGCCTGCTTCGCCAGCCTACCCCGCCTCCGTGACGCTCTCCGTTGACGAATGGCCACCGCTGCGTAACAACTCTCCGGTGCCCCGAGCGGCGCCGCGAGGTCGCGGCGCGGCTCGAGGGCGCCCGCTACTTGACCAGGTCGCCGGGGTTCGAGGACTCCGGGGCGATGGCGATGGAGCCGGTCGCGGTCCCCAGGGTGGCCGAGCTGGTGTTGTAGAAGATGTTGTTGACGATGATCGGGGAGGGGACCGCGGTGGTCCCGGCGTTGAGGAAGATGGTCCCCGAATCGGCGTAGACGCCCCCCGACGGGTAGCCGGTGTCGGCGGTCACCCCCGAGCTGTTGACGAAGAAGGCGTCGGCATTGTCGTTGCAGCGATCGAAGTAGAAGAGGATGTTGCTGTAGGTCGACGAGGCGCTGAGGTCCAGGGTGGTGCTGCCGTTGAACTCGATCTCACCGCCGCTGGACTGGGAGCTGCAGCTGTAGCTGCTGCCCGACCCCGACCAGGTTCCGCAGGAGGCCGGCGAGGTGCCGCTGCCACAGGTCATGTAGAAGGTGACCCCGGTGCCGCTCAGCTTGACCCCGGAGCTGTTGATGAGCATGGTCCCACCGTCCAGGACGTAGACCCCCGGGTTGAAGGTCACGTTGGCCTGGATGGTCATGGACCCGAACACACCCGGGTTGACGGTGGCCGCCGACTCGATGGTCAGCGAGCTGTAGTCACCCGACGCGAGGGTCACCGCGTTCCCGTTCACGGTCAGGCAACCGGAGGTGTTCTCCCAGGTCGCCGCGGTCACGCTGCCGCAGCTGGTGGCGGCGCCCGTGTAGCTCGGCACCGAGGCGGTGGCCAGCGGGTCGGTGAACGCGGGGGCCACCGCGCTGCTCCAGGTGGTGGGGCTGAACACGTTGCCGGTCCCGTTGTTGTCCACCGGGCTCGACTTGGTGCTGCTCATGTTGAACTTGCCGCTGGTCTCGATGGTGTTGGTGCTGCTGTTGAAGAAGACCGAGTAGCCGCTGCCACCGTCGATACTCAGGTTCCCGGAGGCGTTGATGACATCCGAGGAGCCGTTGAACATGGCGGTGGCGCCGTCCTCCTGCTGACCCCCGAGGATGTCGATGCCGTATCCGTTGGTGGTCTCGACGGTGTCGTTGCTGCTGTTGAAGAAGATGTAGCCGCCGACGTCGATGCTGCCACCGCCGGACTCCAGGATGTCGCCGCCGTTGATGGTGACGTCGCGGAAGACGCAGACCTCGCAGGCGGTCTGGGGGTTGGTGCTGTTGCCGCTGCTGCCGCCGCCACCGGTGCTGGAGACCTCGGCGACGGCCTGGGACTGGACGGTGTGGGTCCTGGTCTTCGAGCCCAGCTCCGCGAAGGCGTCCGTGGAGGTGTTGCTGACGTTGGTGCCGACAAAGTCCACGCTCGAGGCGGTGACGCTGCCGCAGGTGTTGCTGCTGGAGGTCCAGGTGCAGGCCGGGCTGCCGGTGAAGCTCGACCCGTAGAAGTTGACGGTGACCGTGCAGGGGGCCTCCGGGCCATTGCAGTCGGCGCTCGCGACATTGGCCGCGGCCGTGTAGGCGGTGCTCAGGGTGCCGCCGCTCCAGAGGGTGTAGGAGGCCGCCAGCGCGGCCGAATCGGAGACGTCCTGGTCGTTGCGGGACTGGTCGTAGCTCAACCCGGCGTCGATGGTCAGTGCCGCGAAGCCGGCGATGATGACGAGCATGAGGGCCACGATCGGGATGACCTGGCCCCGCTGCCGTGCTCGGCGCCTGTTCACTCCCCGGTCCTCCACGTAGGCACGCCCGGCGATCGCCGGTGCCCAGGCGGGCACGGAGATGGCCGGGTGGCCCCTGATATCGCGTCAAAGGTCGCAGAGCGGGGTAACGCCAGCGTGGATTCCCGGTCGCAACCCGTCCCTGCCGGTGTGTCAGTGCGCCGACAGCCGGGCCCCGAGCCGCTCTCCGGCGCGCCCGCGCGGCCTCTCCGACCCCCTCCCCTCTCGCCTACCCGATGTCCCGGGCCACGGTGTGCACGTCGCGGACCTGCTCCAGCCGCTCCAGGAGCCGGCTGAGCTGGGTGAGGTTGGAGATCTCCACCACCGTCGAGATCACCGCCGTCCGGTCGTCGTAGACCTGGACGTCGGCACCCGCCAGGTTGATCTTGTTCTCCGCGATCACCGCGGCGATGTCGCGGAGCAGCCCGGTGCGATCCCAGGCCTCGATCTTGATGCTGACCGGATAGACCTGGTTGCCGCCGCGCTCCCAGGCCACCTCGACCAGCCGGTCGGGGTCGTGGGCGTGCTGGATGCTGGCACAGGTGGCCCGGTGCACCGAGACCCCCTTGCCGCGGGTGATGTAGCCACGGATCGGCTCACCCGGGAGCGGGTTGCAGCAGCGGGCGAAGGTGGTCAGCATGTTGCCGACCCCATGCACCCTCACCTCCCCGCTGGGTGCCAGCGCCGGTGAGGTGAGCGGGATCACCAGCCCGGGGCCGTCCTCGCCGGCGCGGCCGTCGTGGTCGGCGTGGCGGAGCACGACGGTTCGCGGGCTCAGCTCGCCGTAGCCGATCGCCGCCAGGAAGTCGTCCGCGGTCGTGAACTTGAAGTCCCGGGCTAGCTCCAGCAGCCCGTCGTCCTTCAGCGCGGCGAGGGTGGTCTGGCGGAGCCGCCGGAACTCCTTGTCCAGCATCTCCCGCCCCTTGCTGATGTTCTCCTCGCGGCGCTCCTTCTTGAACCATTGCCGGATCTTCTCCCGGGCGGTCGAGGTCTTGACGAAGTTGAGCCAGTCCCGGGAGGGCCCGTGGGGCGCCTTGGTGGTGAGGATCTCCACGATGTCGCCGTTGCCGAGTCGGTACTCGAGCGGCACCATCCGGCCGTTGACCTTGGCCCCGATGCAGTGGTGGCCGACGTCGGTGTGCACCCGGTAGGCGAAGTCGACGGCGGTGCTCCCCGCCGGCAGCGAGCGCACATCCCCCTTGGGGGTGAAGACGAAGACCTCGTCCTGGAAGATGTCGAGCTTGACGGTGTCGACGAAGGCCTCGGCGTCGAGCAGCTCCTTCTGCCAGTCCATCAGCAGGCGGAGCCAGCCGTAGCGCTCGTCGAAGCGAACCTGCTGGGGCCCCGCCTTGTAGTGCCAGTGCGCGGCCACCCCGTACTCGGCGGTGTGATGCATCTCGGCGGTGCGAATCTGCACCTCGACCGGCTCGCCGGTGTGGGAGATCACGGTGGTGTGCAGGGACTGGTAGCCGTTGCCCTTGGGCATGGCGATGTAGTCCTTGAAGCGTCCCGGGATCGGCTTCCAGAGATGGTGGACGACCCCCAGGGCGGTGTAGCAGTCCTTGACCGAGTCGACCACCACCCGCACCGCCATCAGGTCGTAGATCTCCTCGAAGTCCTTCTGCTGACGGCCCATCTTGTCGATGATGCTGTAGACGTTCTTGGAACGTCCGCTCAGCTCGGCGCGGACGCCCACCGCCTCCAGCTCGCGCTGCAGGATCTCGCTGACATCGCGGACGAAGACCTCGCGCTGCTGCCGCCCGCTGCTCAGCTTGGCCTCGACGGCGTGGAAGCTGACCGGGTCGAGCTGGGCGAAGGCGAGGTCCTCCAGCTCTGCCTTGAACTGCCAGATGCCCAGCCGGTGAGCGAGGGGCGCGTAGATGTCCAGGGTCTCCCGGCTGATGCGCTGTCGCCGCTCCTCGGCGTGGGCGCTCACGGTGCGCATGTTGTGGAGGCGATCGGCCAGCTTGATCAGCACCACCCGGATGTCCTCGGCCATCGCCACCAGCATCTTGCGGATGTTCTCGGCCTGGGCCTGCTCCCGGGTGTGGACGTGGATCTTGCCCAGCTTGGTGACCCCCTCGACCAGCCGGGCGATCACCTCGCCGAACTCCCGCCGGATGTCCTCCAGGGTGACGTCGGTGTCCTCGACGGTGTCGTGGAGCAGGGCCGCCGCGAGGGTCTCCGCGTCGAGGCGGAGCTCGCTGAGCAGGACCGCCGCGGCCACCGGATGCTCGACGTAGGGCTCCCCGGTCAGCCGGAACTGGCCGCTGTGGGCTCGCTCGGCGACCTCGAACGCCCGCCGGAGCAGGGCGTGGTCGGCCTCGGGCAGGTAGCCGAGCCGGGCCTCGAGATCGGTGAAGGGCATCTCATACGAGTGTACCGGGCACCCGGCTCTGGCAATCCGGAAAACGTCGCCACGCCGGCCTATGATCCGTCGCGATGACCACCGCCGGCGGGCCCTACGGCCCGCCGCCACCCCCACCACCGCCAGCCCCCCCGCCGGGGGCACAACTGAGCGCTGACGGACGCTACTGGTGGGACGGCTCGCGGTGGAACGCGGTGGCGGCCCAGCCCGCGCGGGTCGCTCCCCCGGCCGGCCAGCTCAGCCCGGACGGTCGCTACCGGTGGGACGGCACGCGTTGGGCCCCCGTCCCGCCGCCGGTCGCCGCACCGCCCGCGCCAGTCCAGCCCTGGGCCGCTGCCCCTCAATTCCCGGGGCCTCCGCCCATGGCGGCGGCCTACCCGGGTGCGCCACCCGCCCAACCGGTGGCTCCCGCCGCCGCTCGCGGCTCCGGAGCTCGCTGGCTCGCCGTCGGGCTGGTCGTGGTCGTGGTGCTGGCCGCGGCCATCGGCACGTACCTGGTGACCCGGCCCAGCGGGCTTGCCTCGGAGACGCCGAACCAGATCGTCCAGGCGGCGATGAGGGCCGTCAACAACGCCAGCGGCTTCGAGGCGTCGGCGACCGGCAACTTCGGCAACGGCGTGACGGCGTTCGACTTCAAGGTCCACGGCACCGATCTGGACGGGACGGTGACCCTGAACGGCAACGTGGTCGACCTGGACCTGATCGGCGGCGACGTCTACTTCAAGGCGCCGGCCGCCTTCTGGACCGCCGAGGGGCTGTCCGCCGCGGCCGCGGCCCAGCTCGCCGACCAGTGGGTGGAGGAGCCGGCGGGGTCGTCGGAGGCGTCGGACTTCTCGGGTCTCAGCTCCCTGACCGACGTCTCGTCCACGCTCGAGAACCATGGCGCTCTGGCGGCGGGCGGGACAGGGAACGTCGACGGCCAGGCCGTCGTCTTCGTCAAGGACACCACCGACGGGGGCACCCTGGCGGTCGCCACCTCCGGGCCCGCCTACCCGCTGCAGCTGTCGCAGACCAAGGGGTCCGGCACCGGCGTGTTGACCTACTCCAACTGGAACGCCGTTCCCGTCTTCACCCTGCCGCCCAGCCCCATCACCGTACCCAGCAGCTGACCTCGCGGCGTCCCGCTGGGAGCCGGATGGGCAGGAGGTGGGTGCCCCCCGCGGCACCAGGCTCGGATCGCGCCACTCACCTGTCGCTGCGCTGGTGGGGCGGATATGCTTCCGCTTGCATGACTGACGCGGGTGGAGGCTACGGCCAGCAGCCGCCGGGGCCGCCTCCCGGTGCGATGCTCAGTGCTGATCGCCGCTTCTGGTGGGATGGTCAGCGGTGGCGCCGGATGCCACCGGCGCCGGCTCCGACATCGGCCCCCCCCACGCCGACCTCAGCGCCCCCCACGCCGGCCTCCGCACCCCCGCCCGGCGTCGCCGGAGCATCGCGGGCGGCGCAGCCGGGTGCGTGGCCGGCTCCCACTCCCGGCGCCCCTCCGGCGTCCGCACCCGGAGCCTCGCCGGCTCCCCCGTACGGGTCGCCGCGGACGGCCGAGACCGGCTCCCCCCCCGCTTCCGCCGGCTGGCAGGAGCGTCCCGCAGCGCAACCCTGGGCGCCCCTTCCGCCCGCCCCCGGTCCCGCCTGGCCGGTCCAGCCGGTGGCGGCGCCGATCCCACCCAGCGGCCCGGCCCCCGGTTGGGGTCCTCGGGTCTCCGGACCCTCGTCCGCCCCGAGCCAGCCTCCCGGCGGCCCGGCCCCGGCCTTCTCCGACCCCGCGACCTGGACGGCCCCAGGCTCGACGCCCGGGAGTGGCCCGCAGGGGTCCGCCCCATCCCAGGCGGGTGGCTGGCCACCCCCCTCCCTCGGCGGTCCGCCCCCGGCCTGGGGAACGGCCGGCCTGGGCATCCCCGAGCCCCCTCAGCCGCCGCCGCTTCCCGCTCCGGGCGGCCAGCCGGCCCCGGGCCGGCCCCGGTCGGCGCTGCGGACCGCCCTGCTCGCGCTGATCGCGGTGGTGGTGATCGCCGGTGGCGGCTACTACGCCCTCACCCACCGGACCGGCACCACCGTGCCCAGGCCCAGCGCCTCGGGCCAGCCCACGCCGACTTCGACACCGACCCCGACACCGACCCCGACCCCGACGCCGACCGCGGCGGCCAGCGTGACCTTCACCGATCCCGGCCATGACTTCTCCGCCGCCTTCCCGCTGACGCCGGTCTCCACCACCGAGTCGGAGACGGTCGACGGCGTGAGCCTCAGCTACACCGGCTGGACCGCCATCGACCCGTCCACCGGGGACCAGTACGTGGTGGTCGACATGCCCTATCCGGCGAGCGTCGACGTCTCCGATCCCCAGCTCAGCCTTCAGGCGGGGGTCAACAGCATGGTCACGTCGCTCAAGGCCACCGTCATCTCCAGGACCAGCGGGACCGACGGCGGCTACCCCGACGTCGACGTGCTGGTCTCGACCGAGGGCATCTACATCGACTACCAGTGCGTCCTGGCCGGGCACGCCTTCTACGGCGCGGGGGTCGCCTCCGCCCAGGATCCGCCGCCCGGCTTCGCCGCCTTCGCGGCGTCGCTCAAGATCTACTCGACCGCGGCCGCCACCAGCTGAGGGTCAGTACGCCCGGGCGATCAGGGCGACCTCGGAGGACGGCTCTCCGCACGCCAGGCAGCGCCCCCGCTCCCCGCTGCGGTCGTGGCGGAGCACCCGGATGGTGAGGGCGTGGGCGGTCCCCTTGACCGCCTCCTCGCACGCCGGGCGGTTGCAGAAGGGTCCGTTGGCGAACACCGGCCGCTCCGCGAAGGCCTCGCGAAGCGCGTCCAGGCTGTCCACCTCGACGCTCCGGTCGCGGAGAAGCCCCTCGGCCCGTTCCCTGATCCGGGCCTGGGCGTCGTCGAGGAGCGCGGGCAGCCGCGCGGCCACCCCGTCCAGCGGTTCGGTCCAGCTCTCGCCGTCGACCCGCCGGGTGACCGTCACCTGACCCGCGGCCAGGTCGCGCGCCCCCACCGTCACCCGCAGCGGCACCCCCCTCAGCTCCCAGTGCGCGTACTTCTCACCGGGGCGGATGCCCTCCCTCCGGTCGACCCGCAGGCGCACCGCGCCTGAGGCGGCCTCGATCCGCCGGCACGCCTCATCGACGGCGGCGGCCCCCTCGGGGTCGTTGCTCCGGGTGACCGGGACCACCACCACCTGGATGGGGGCCACCCGCGGGGGCATCACCAGGCCGGCGTCGTCGCCGTGGGCCATGATCAGGCCGCCGATGACGCGGGTGGAGAGTCCCCAGGAGGTGTGGAAGGGGTTCTGGAGGGCGTTCTCCCGGTCGCTGTAGCTGATGCCGTAGGCGCGGGTGAAGTTCTGCCCGAGGTGGTGGGAGGTGCCCGATTGGAGCGCCCAGCCGTCGCTCATCATCGCCTCGATGGAGAGGGTGTACTCCGCCCCCGCGAACTTCTCGGAGTCGGTCTTGCGACCCGGGATCACCGGGATCGCCAGCCACTCCTCGGCCAGCTCGCGATAGCAGCCGAGCATGGTGTCGACCTCGGCCGCAGCCTCGGCGTCGGTCTCGTGGAAGGTGTGACCCTCCTGCCAGAGGAACTCGGAGGTCCGCAGGAAGAGCCGGGTGCGCTTCTCCCAGCGCATCACGTTGGCCCACTGGTTGATCAGCACCGGGAGGTCGCGGTAGCTGTGGATCCAGTCCGCGAACATCGAGCAGATGATGGTCTCCGAGGTCGGCCGGATCGCCAGCCGCTCCTCCAGCTCCTTCTGCCCTCCCTGGGTCACCCAGGCCACCTCGGGGGCGAATCCCTCGACGTGCTCCGCCTCCTTCCGCAGATAGGACTCGGGGATGAGCAGCGGGAAGTACATGTTCTCGTGGCCGGTCGCCTTGATCATGTCGTCGAGCGCCCGCTGGATCCGCTCCCAGAGCGCGTAGCCGTAGGGGCGGATCACCATGCAGCCGCGCACCGGTGCGTAATCGGCGAGCTCGGCGCGCCGGACCGTGTCGGTGTACCAGCGGTCGAAGTCCTCGCTCTTGCGGGTGATCGCCTTGGGCATCGGGGGGCGTTCGTCAGCCATGGGCGCCGAGTTTACCGGGTGGCGGTGCGGAGGCCGGGGCGGGAGGTTGTGTGGGCGTCACCCGGGAGGCGCGGGGATGCGTGCCGAGCGAAGGCTCTGCGCAGGCGGCGGCTGCCACGCCGCCGAGCAGAGGGTGCCGAGCGCCAGTCAGGGCGCTCGGACGCCCGGGCCGGAGCGCGGCACCACCCCCGCGCCTGCCGTGCCTCGCGTCTGCCGCGCCCCGCGCCTGCCGCGCCCCGCGACCTCAGACGACGCTGAGCGGGGTCAGCGGCCGGCGCGGGGCCTCGGCCAGGTCGCCCAGCCCGACCGGGAGCGGCCGGCCGGCGGCCAGCAGCGCCTGGTCCTCGGCCGCGACCGCCCGCAGCTCGGTGATCAGGGTGTCGATCAGCTCGGCCTCGGGGAGCGAGGCGACCACCCGGCCGCTCTTGAACAGGGCCCCCTTGTGCTTGCCGCCGGCGATCCCGATGTCGGCGTGCATCCCCTCCCCCGGCCCGTTGACCACGCAGCCCATCACCGAGACCGTGAGGGTCCGGCGGATGCCCTGCATCGCCTCCTCGACCCGCTTCACCATCGGGAACATGTCGATCTCGAGCCGCCCGCAGGTCGGGCAGGCGACCAGGTTGGGCCCGCTGGGCTTGTCCTCGAGGTAGGCCAGGATCTGCCGGGCCACCCTGACCTCCTCCTCCGGCTCCCCGACCAGGGAGACCCGGATGGTGTCGCCGATCCCCTCGGCGAGGAGGATGCCGATGCCCATGGCGCTCTTGATGCTGCCGGTGTCGACCGGGCCCGCCTCGGTCAGCCCGAGGTGGAGGGGATAGCGATTGCCCAGGGCGGCGAACCTCCGGTTGGCCGCCAGGTTGGTGGCGACGTCGGAGGCCTTGAGCGAGACCTTGATCTGATGGAAGTCCAGCTCCTCGAGGATCCGGATGTGGCCGAGGGCGGCCTCCACCATCAGCTCGGCGGTCTCCTCGACGCTGCCGCCGCGGCCGCGCTCCAGGCCCTTGCGCCCGGGGATGCTGCCGGCGTTGACCCCGATCCGCATCGGCACGTCGCGGTCCCGCGCCTCGCGGGCGATGTCGGCCACCTTGGCCGAGTCGGTGATGTTGCCCGGGTTGAGCCGGAGGCAGGCCACCCCTGCCTCCAGCGCCTCCAGGGCGCGGGGCGCGTCGTAGTGAACGTCGGCGACGATCGGAACCGGGGAGCCGCGGACGATCTCGCGCATCGCCCGGCCCGCCTCGGGGGTGTCGCACGTGACCCTGACGATGTCGGCCCCCGCCTCCGCCGCCCGCCGGATCTGGGCCAGGGTGGCGCTCACGTCCTCGGTCTGGGTCTTGGTCATGGTCTGGACCGAGATCGGGGCCGCGCCCCCGATCACGACGCCGCCGACGTTGATGGGCACGGTCCGGCGGCGATTGGGCGGGGTCATCTCAGTGCACGCCTCCGGAGAGGTGATTGATGTCATTGATCGTGATCAGCACCACCAACAGGATAATGAAGGCGAGGCTGACTCCGATGGCGATCGCCTGGCGCATCGGATCGATGCGGCGGCGGCGGACCGCCTCGATGAGGATGAAGAGCAGCCGGCCACCATCCAGGAACGGGATCGGCAGCACGTTGAAGAAGCCGAGTGCCAGGCTGATCAGCCCGATCAGGCTGAGGTACTGCACCCAGCCCTGCTGCACGGAGGTGCCGGCGGCGGCGGCGATGCCCACCGGGCCCGAGAATTGCTGGCTCGCCTGGGCCGGATGGACGAAGAGCTCGCCGATCACCTGGCCCAGGCCGACCGCATACGCCGGGATCGCGCCGAAGCCGTCGCGCAGCGCCGGGAAGAGGCCGGCTCCCGGGAGCTGGGCGCCATAGCCGATCCGCCAGGCGGCCGCGGCCTGGCTGGTGGAGCTCCCGTCCCCGTCCACGACGCCGCTCAGCTGCACCGGCCCGAAGTGGTCGGTGTGGTCTCCCTCGATGAAGCCGCTGACGGTCACCGCCCCGCCGCCACCGAGGATGACGGCGGGATCCCCGGTCCCGACCGCGGCCCCGTTCACCGAGGTCACCACCAGGGGCGAGCCGGAGATGTCGCTCGGGAAGGTGCCGGACTGCCCGTAGGCGTAGACGACCAGCTCGGGGGTGATCGTGGTGGTGTGGTCGGAGCCGTCCGTCCCCTGGTAGGTCACCGCGACCGGCCGCCCCTCGCTCCTCTGCACGGCGGCATAGAAGTCGGCATCGGTGGCGGACGGTGATGCGTAGCTGATCGCCGAGCCCCCGATGCTCACGATCACGTCGCCGTTGACCAGGCCGGCCCGGGCGGTCGGCTCCCCCGCCGGGACGTAGGAGGGAGAGGCCTGGGCAGCCACCACCGTCAGGCAGAGGGCGCCGAAGACGAGGTTGAAGACCACCCCGGCCGCGATCGTGGCCAGCTTCCGGGGGACGGTGGCACGGTAGAAGTTGCGCTCGCCGGCGTCGGCCTCGCCCTCCAGGCCGAGCATCCCCGGCATCCGCACGAAGCCCCCCACCGGCAGGGCCCGGATCCCGTACTCGGTGTCGCCCCGCCGGAAGCTGACCACCCGCGGCCCGAAGCCGACGAAGAACTCGTCGACCCGGATCCCGGAGATCTTGGCGAGGGTGTAGTGGCCGCCCTCGTGGACCACCACCACGATGGTGATGAGGACCAGGAAGGCGACGATGGTGATGAGGACGCCCATCAGGCCGCTCCGACGCCGCCCCCTGGGCCGCCGACGGCCGCGCCCGCGGGCAGCGCCAGCGCGTCGGTGACCCGGCACCGCGCCCAGGCGTCGGCCTCGAGGACGTCCTCGAGCGAGGGGGCCGTCACCGCCGGTGCCGCCTCCACCGCCTCGCCGACCAGGTCGGTGATCTGGTCGAAACGGCAGGCGCCGCGGAGGAAGGCACCGACGCAGACCTCGTTGGCGGCGTTGAGGATCGCCGGGACCACACCGCCCCGCTCCCCCGCCCGGCGGGCCACCCCCAGCGCCGGGAAGCGGAGCGGGTCGACCGGCCGGAAGGCCAGGGGAGAGAGCGCGGCAAGGTCGGCGGGCGCGGCCACCCCGGGCAGGCGCTCCCCGTCGGCGAGCGCCAGCGCGATCGGGACGCGCCTGTCGGGAGCCCCGATCTGGGCCTTGGTGGCGCCGTCATGGAACTCCACCAGGGAGTGGACCACCGAGCTGGGATGGATCAGGACGTCGATGCGCGGGTAGTCGACGTCGAAGAGGAAGTGCGCCTCGATCACCTCGAGCCCCTTGTTCATCATGGTGGCGCAGTCGATGGTGACCTTCGGGCCCATGTTCCAGGTCGGGTGCCGGAGCGCCTCCTCGGGGGTGGCGGCGGCCAGGGTCGCCGGATCGCGATCGCGGAAGGCGCCCCCGCTGGCGGTGAGGATCAGCCGGGTCACGCTCGCCGGGTCCTCGCCGCGCAGGCACTGCCAGAGCGCCGAGTGCTCGCTGTCGATGGGGAGGATGCGACTGCCCGACCGGCGCGCCCGGGCCCGCACCACCTCACCGGCCATCACCAGCACCTCCTTGGTGGCGGTGGCCACGGTGGTCCCCGCGTCCAGCGCGGCCAGGGTGGGCCGGAGCGCCGCCGCCCCGGTGATGGCCACGCAGACGACGTCGGCGGGCAGGGCGGCGATCTCGCAGGCCGCCTCGAGGCCCACCCCCCAGCCGGCGGGCACCTCGAGGTCGGGGTCGGGGGCCACCAGGGCCACCCGGCTCACCCCGAGACGCTCGACCAGCGCGCGCAGCCCGGAGGCGTCGCGGCGGGCGACCGCGCCGACCACCTCGAAGCGGTCGGGGAAGCGTGAGATGACGTCGACGGCCTGGCGGCCGATCGACCCCGTGGCACCCAGCAGGATGACGCGGCGGGGCGGGGCAGCGGGATGGCGGGGCTCCGTGACCAGGGGATGGGCCTCCTGTAGAGGGTGGCGAGCGGGACCGGCGGGGCCCGCGGGGCGCGCTCCCGGGGTCACCGGAAGGCGATGAGCACCAGTAGGCAATATACGGCCGGCCCGGCGAGCAGCAGGCCGTCGAGGCGGTCGAGCAGACCGCCGTGCCCGGGGATGAGCCGGCCCGAGTCCTTCACCCCGGCCTGGCGTTTGAGAGCGGACTCGGCGAGGTCGCCACCCTCGGCGACGACCGCGATCAGCAGCCCCATCCCCACCGCGGCGAGCGGGTTGAGGGAGATGACCAGGGGCCCGGCGATCCCGGCCACCAGCACGGCGCCGACCGCCCCGCCCACGGCGCCCTCGACCGACTTCTTGGGCGAGATGGCCGGGAAGAAGCGGTGCCGGCCCAGGGCGTGGCCGGTGAAGTAGGCGAGGGTGTCGGTGGCCACCACCGCCGCCACCACGATGGCGACCAGCCGCAGCCCCACCCCGGGAGCCGCGCCCGGCCAGTGGTAGAGGCCGAGCAGGCTGCCCAGCCCGATTCCCAGGTAGAGCCCCCCGCCGAGACCCGCGGCCCAACCCTCCCACGGGGAGTGGAGGAGCACCCCGGCGACCATCCCGGCGCCGAGGGCGATCGGAAGGATGACCTCCAGGTTGCCCCCCGCCCCCGGCAGGATCGCCCGCTCCGCCAGCCAGACCGAGAGCGCGATCACCAGCCAGCGCGGCGCGGGGGCCGGCAGCCTCGCCAGGAGGGCGGCCAGCTCCCAGGCGGCGAGCGCGGCGGCCACCCCGATCAGGACGTCGAGGGGGATGCCGCCGATCCAGATCATCGAGGCCACCAGGCAGATCAGGACGGCGCTGGAGACCAGCCGGGGCAGCAGGTCCATCCGGCGGTGGGCGAGGGCGGGTTCGGGTGCCCCGCCCGCCGAACCGGGGGCCACCGATGCGGCCGGAGCCGGCGCGACGGCGGGCGACCCCGATGCGGACGCGCCCTCCCCGGGGGGTTCGACTGGATGGTGAGCGGGTGGCGCGGGATCGGCGGGCTCGGCGGGGAGCCGGGGCGCGCTCACCGCCCGCGCGGCCAGCGCGCGGAGGGCGGCAGCGGGTCGGGGCGCGCTCATCCGGTGCGGGTGCCCGCGGTGGGTGCCTCGTCGGCGGCGGGGACGTCGGGGACCCGGCCGAAGGTCCGCCGCCGGGAGCCGAAGTCGCCGAGGGCGGCGGCCACGTCCGCGGGGCCGAAGTCGGGCCAGAGGGTGTCGGTCACGTGGAGCTCGGCGTAGGCGCCCTGCCAGAGCAGGAAGTTGCTGACCCGGAGCTCACCCGCGGTGCGGATGATGAGGTCGGGGTCGGGCAGCCCCGAGGTGTAGAGGGCGGCGGAGAGCGTGGCCTCGTCCAGGTGGCGGAGGTCCACCCCGCTGGCGGCCAGCTCACGGATCGCCTCGACCAGCTCGCTCCGGCCTCCGTAGTTGATGGCGACGTTGAGGACGTTGGCCCGGTTGTGGGCGGTTCGGGCCTCGCACTCGTCCACCTTCCCCCTCAGCCGGGGGCTCAGCTTGGTGCGATCGCCGATGATGCGCACCTGGATTCCCTTGGCATCGAGCTCGTCGATCTCGCTGTCCATGGTCTCCTGGAAGAGCCGCATCAGCGAGTTGACCTCCCGCTCCGGACGGCGCCAGTTCTCGGTGCTGAAGGCGTAGAGGGTGAGGATGTGGACCCCGGCGTCGTTGCACGCCTCCATGACCGGCCGGATGGTCCGGACCCCGGCGCGGTGGCCGGCCACCCGGG
>Ga0187875_10001913_pt1 | contig 15695 bp, 15 predicted proteins | sample June2016WEW_17_1_2_FD_132978 | JGI IMG/M metagenome (GOLD analysis project Ga0187875, IMG submission 132978) | Peatland microbial communities from SPRUCE experiment site at the Marcell Experimental Forest, Minnesota, USA - June2016WEW_17_10 | ecosystem: Environmental > Terrestrial > Soil >... | reverse complement strand
TCGTCGACTGAAATTCCTCGTTCAGGGATACCGCTTCTTCATTGAGCGTTGTTAGCTCCTGATTCGAGGCATCGAGCTCTCGGATCGTAGTCTCGAGCTCCCTGCGGTTGGTCTGGAGCTCCCGCTCGAGCTGCGCGACGCGCGAGGCTTGGGCGCGCGAGGTCTTCGGGCGGACGATCCTATGCTCGGGCTCGTCGACGAAACTGACGAGCAGCAGCTTTTCGTTCTCATGCCGTACCGGCCGAGCCGAAATGCTGACCGTGACGTCGCGGCGGGCGCGCTTGAGCCGCGCACCGTGGACGGTCACAGTGCGGCGGCCCCGGCTTGCCTGGCGGACGGCCTCTTGGAACTTGGCAGCCAGACCATCGCGCAACAGAGCCGGCAGAAACCGGCTGGGCTCGCCCGTTGCGACGCGTAGATAACGATCCGTGGGCCCGGAGAAATAAAGTCCTTGGTACTGACGATTGACCAGCACGGCAGCCGGCACATACGCATCGAGCAGCAGCCGCAGCGCAAAATCGCCGAGATTCGGGCGGTTCGGCTCGACGTGCCCGACCACTCGCGGCCATAGCGAATGGGCGAGCTCGCCGATGCTCGGAGTAACGACCCGCTCCTGCGGTCTATTCCCTCCGAACCGGCGAAATACTCTCACCGCATTGGGCACCGGCACGAAGAGGTCGCTGCGCGTGCCGACGCCTTCCGAGCTGCCCAGAAACAGGATTCCACCCGGCCACAGCACCCGATGGAACAAAGACAACACCTTCTCCTGCTCTTGGGGCTGCAGGTAGATCAGCAGGTTGCGGCAGGATATGAAATCGAGGCGCGAGAACGGCGGATCGGTGAGCAGATCTTGCACGGTGAAGACTATCGAATCGCGCAGCTCCCGGCGTACCCGATAGCCATGATTCTCGTGCGTGAAGAAGCGAGCGAGCCGCTCCGCGGACACGTCGTCCTTGATGGACTCGGGGAACACGCCATCGCGGGCATAAGCCACGGCCTCACGGCTCACGTCGGATGCAAACACCTTGAGCTTCGAGTTCCTTGCCGCGGCCAGCTCCTCCAAAAAGAGCATGGCGAGAGAGTAGGTCTCCTCGCCCGTGCTACAGGCGGGAACCCAGATGCGGATCGGCCGATCCGGCGAATGCTGGCGCACCAATTCGGGAATGACCGATTTCGCAAGCGCATCAAAGGCCGGCGGATCGCGAAAGAAGCTGGTCACATGAATCAGCAGATCCTTCGCGAGCAGCTCGAGCTCGGCGCGATCCTTTTGCAAGGTCTTCAGGTAATCGTCGACGTCCTTGACTCCAGTAAGGACCATCCGGCGCCGGATGCGCCGCTGCAATGTCGCCTTCTTGTAGTGGGTGAAATCCTGCGACGCGCTTGAGCGCAGAAGGTCGATGATCGCGGTCAGCGATTTCTCCATCTTGTCGTCCAGCGGCACAACCTTGCGATCGGAGGCAAGCTCCGGATGCTGCACGTGCCTGAAGAGGGCCTGCGGGATTCTCGCAACCGGCAGCACGAGATCGACGAAACCCGTCGCGATTGCGCTCCTCGGCATGCCGTCGTAGGCAGTCTCCGCCGGGTCCTGCGCAATGACGAGCCCGCCCTTCGTGCTGACGGACCTCAGTCCGACGCTGCCGTCGCTCCCGGCTCCCGATAGGATGACGCATACCGCCCGTTCGCCAAAGCTGTCCGCCAGCGAGTGCAAAAAGAGGTCAACTGGCAAATGGGGATGGCGCACCCGCGGCGGCGAGAGCCGTAAGACCCCCTCGTGGACCGAGAGATCGGCATGCGGGGGGATCACGTACAGGCAGTTGCGCCGGATCGGCATGCCATCGCTAGCTTGTGTGACCTTCATCGGCGCATCCCGCGCCAACAAATCGACCAACATGCTCTTGTGGGTAGGATCTAAGTGCTGGACAAGCACAAACGCCATGCCGCTATCGACTGGGATCGCTGCAAGCAGGTTCCTGACCGCCTCGAGGCCGCCGGCAGAGGCACCGAGCCCCACCACGAGAAAGTTATTGCTTCCGGGGGAAGCCGTCTCCTTCAGCCCTGCGTCGACGCGTCGTCGAGAACCTGCCGGCGGAGGGGACTTGCCCGGCTGCGGGGTCTTGCCGCGGACCCTCGGTGTTGGGCGCGCCGAGGTCCTGGGTTGTGCTTTACCTGCCTTTGACATGTCGCATCCAATGATCCGCGCCAGGCAGTGCAATGTTGGACGTTCTCAGTATTTTCCGGGGCTGCTGTCCTGACTCCGCGATAGGTTAGCATTATGTCTAAGGAAGTGGGGCTTGATGGAATAGCTCGCTGAAAGCATCTGCGGGTCCGGGTGGGCCCTGTGTTCTCAGTTGCACTGTTGGCCAATCTTTACAGGGAGTATCGCCGTGTATTTCCATGTCGGTCCCGGAGTGCTACAGACGCAAACCATGGATCGATCCCTGCTGCAGGATTCATGGGCTGAAGTTCTCGAACATCTGCCGGATGCCGTATTCATGGTAGTCGGCGAGGGAATGAGCGGCAAGATCAAGTATTTGAACGCCCAGGCCACTCGAATGTTCGGCTATAAGCCGGGCGAACTCATCGATCAATCCATCGAACTTCTGGTGCCGCCGCAGCTGCGAGAGAGTCACGTGCAACATCGACGCGTGTACTCGGAGTCCGCACGGCTGCGCACCATGGGTGCGGGGCTGCAGCTGCTCGGGTGTCGGCGCGACGGAAGCGAATTTCCCATCGATGTGATGCTCAACCATATCGGCGACCGCACGCCACAAGTGACAGTCGCGGTCGTGCGCGACATGACCGAGCGCGAGCAGATGCAGGAGGCCATTACGCTGGCTCGAGATTCCGCGGTGCGTGCCAACGAGGTGAAGTCTCGATTCCTGGCCGCCGCGAGCCACGATCTGCGGCAACCACTGCAGACCATCTCGAGCCTGCAGTCGATGCTAGGCCGGGCGCTCAAGGGGACCGAATTCGCACCGCAGCTAGGTCTGCTCGAAGAATCGGTGCGCAGCATGGATGAGATTCTCTCCTCATTGATCGACATCAATCGGTTGGAAAAGGGCGCCATTCAACCGATCGTGCGGGATTTTCCGCTGCGCGATATCCTGTCCCGTCTGCGCTCGGAGCTGGGCTATGCCGCGGCCAGCAAGGCGCTCGTCTTGGACGTCGAGGATTCTGCCGAGATCGTGAGCAGCGACGCCATGCTTCTGCCGGTGATTCTGCGCAATCTAATCGGCAACGCCATCAAGTACACGGCGTTCGGCACGGTTCGGCTGCGCGTCCGGCCGACGGCGTTGCAAATCGCGATCGACGTGACCGACACCGGCGTGGGCATCCCACCCGAGAATCTGCAGCGGATCTTCGACGCGTTCTATCAGATCGACAATCCTAGTCGCGACCAGAGAAGGGGGGTCGGACTCGGTCTGTCGATCGTTCAGACCCTTTGCCGGCTCCTTGATCACACGATCACGATAGAGTCGCGAGTCGGGGTCGGCTCCACCTTCAGCATACGGCTGCCGCGCGGCCTCGCGACCCCGCTCCCAGCGGAACGGGTGCCGCTCAACACTTTCGTGCCGGCATCCATGTCGAGCGGCATCAAGGTGCTCCACATTGAAGATGATCCCGGTGTCGCCAGGTCCATGCAAATGCTGCTGCGCCTCGAGGGCTTCCAGGTCACGAGCGCCGCCTCGCGCGAGGAAGCGCTGCGCCACATCAGCCTCGACGGGCTGCGGCCCGATTTGATCCTGTGCGACTACCAGCTTCCACTGGGAATCACAGGCGATGAGATCATTGCGGAAATCACCGCTCTGCTTCACGCGAGGCCGCCCACGATCATGCTCACAGGCGACATAGCCGACAAGCATGTTGCGCAGGCGAGGACAATCGCGGATCGGATATTGCCCAAGCCGGTGGACATCAATCTGCTCCTGTCAGAGATCGAGACGCTGCTTGGTGGCGCGACAACCCTGAATCATTCCTGACCCCTCGGCTCGCCGTCCCTCTAGAAGTCAAACAATGTTGAGTCCCATGGAGCATCGATGGGGTAAACGCGCGTTAGTCGATGTCCCTGTTCGGCTTCGATGCCGCGCCGGCCGCGTGGCGGGCGGCCGCATCGTCAACATCAGTCGAAGCGGTGCGCTAATCCGAACACACCTTGCGCTCGCTCGATTGGCTTACGTCGATATCCACATCAACGGAGTCGCAGCGGCCTCATTCGTCACGCGTGTGGAAAGCGGTGGCATCGGTGTGGAATGGTGCGAGGCATCGCTGGAGATATTCACGCATGTATTGCGCACCACGGCCAATCGCCTGACGTAACGGCCCGCACCTCGTCGGTGCAAGGCCTCGGGAGTCTTTTCCAGAACTCGGCTATCGGGACCGACGAAAACCGTTAGCTGCGACAGATTTTGATCGAGCGTCGACCATTAGCTGCCCATCGGGTCCATGAGCCCATGGCGATGGCGACGCCCCCATGAGTGCAATTGGCACTCCACGTGGACGAAAGCATACCTGCAGCGAATCCGGAAGAAATCCTGACAATGCTAAGGCCCAGACGTACGTCGTCACCGAGAATCATCGTGGGCAGGCGCGGCGGGCCCTATCGGACGTCATCGAGAAAGGCAAAGTCCTTCTCGAGGCCATTCGGGATAATAATTCAGGTCGACAGCAGATGCGGCTAGTGGCTGCACTGCGACTTCCGCAGCCTCCTCGGGGCCGCCCCCCGATGCTATGGTGATCGCTTTCGTTCGCGCCATCCAAGTCATCGCGAGAGTTTTGGGCGGGATCCGCGCTCGGGGCCGATGGGAATGGGCCTTGATTTGTTGGCCGTTCGCAAAAGTGGCACCAAGTTTCCGGTGTGTTTCTACACCACATATTCCGCCATACCTCGATCTCATCGAGACTCGTGAGCCCATTTAAGAACTTCGCGAGCTTTGCACTTTCACCCGCTTACTCTGGGAGCTGTCGCGAGCCGTGTCGATCCGGAGTGCCGGCGCGTCGGCAACGTGCGGGTGCGATCGCGGGGCAGGGACATCGCCTGGGAAGTCATGCGTATCGCGCGTCCCCACGCGGCTGCTTGGGGGCGTGGGGTCAGGCGGATCGTACGGAGGAAGCGGCGGCACCGGAATCGGCCCAGGCGGGTACTCATTGTTCATCACTGAAGTCTCCTAACAAAGGCTAAAGCAGGGACGCAAGTTCCAAGCATACGCCGCTCAAGCGCACGGGTGAGGGGGACAACCCGCGAAGGCCTAGGGGGAATGTGCAGATCCTCCAGCCTTCTGCCGGCTGCCACTGGGCCACGCTACTCCTGGCACTTTTCTACACAAGCGCATAAGCCCCATGCAGCGATATGCGGGCCCCATGATTGGAATCTCTTGCATGGGGTCGACGAAGTCACGGGTTGGTCGAAGCCCTACTCAATTCCGCAATTCGGTGTACTGGTGTGACCGGCGGTCCGGCCTAGATAGAGAACGCGTCAATGCAGTGGTGGTTCAAGTCAAGCAAAATACCTCCGCACCTCGTTCGCTCGATGATCGATTTAAAGGCGGACCCCTACACCTTTCTGGACGCGGCAATCCTAATCTCAACAAGTGTCGTGCAACCCGGCGCCGATGAGTTATTCACAGGAAAACCGCTACTCTCTGCACGTTTCCGTAAACCTCATTTGTATAAGTATTATCCCTTAGGTTGCAATCACAACTCCGAATGGTATCGAGCGCAGCGCAGATTCACCATCATTGAGCCAAGGCCAAGACGGTCTGTTATCCATAATCAGAGAGGAGTAACGCAATGAAGACACATCTCATCAAGGGGCTCGGGCTCGCAGCGGCGGCCTGTGCATTGAGCACCGTGGGTGCTGCTCAAGAGCTGAAAGAAATCACGATCCAAGCGACGCGAATCATCAACACGAAGACTGTTGGTCGCGACGTCAGCACCGGCTCCCCGATCATCGATGTATCTCTCAGCTACGGCATCAAGGTCTCCGACTTGGATCTCGCTTCTCATTACGGGCCAATTCAACTCGAAAAGCGAGTCCGGGATACGGCCCTGTTGGCGTGTCAGGACCTCGGACGAAAGTATCCGGATTCGACGCCGAGTGACAGCGAATGCGCGAAAGCAGCGGGAGACAAGGCAATGGTGCGCGCCAATGAGTTAGTCGCTGCCGCCAAGACGTCCGCCGCCAAATGATTCGCTGACGTATTGCGCGGTGATCTGCGCACGAGCGATCGGCAGTTTGCAGTGAATTGATCGTGCTGCGCGGCGAGTGGCCGTGACGTAGCCGACCGGTGCACGGCGCAGAGCTGGATCTCAAGCGGTTCGGCAAGTACCCGCAAGACTTCGGGACGGTCGAGCTTTCGCGATACCGCCGAGGATCATGCTGATCTCCTTACCCTCACCTTCCGCGGCGACTCCGGGTATTGCCAGGCTCTCATCCTGAACTAGCCTCTTGCCCGGGCTCGAGTACGTCTGCGTCGCCCAGAGTACGTATGAGCGGCCGTCGGCCAGCTGGCGGGTTCATGCTCGGCCAAAGTTGTCGCTAGCGATCCCGGACGGGCTCCCAGTTAGCCAAAACGGGGGTTAGCGGGTAAGCCTCCCGAGACACTCGGTGGTGGTCGACTACAATGGTGTAAAACCGACATATTTAGTCGCCGGCGCACGCCGAAAGCACATGTGACTGTTCTGTAAGGAGATTATTATCAGTCACCGACTGCTTGGCTGTGTTGGCGGGGTGTCCGCCCGCCTTGGTCTCTTCAAGAACTGCATGCGCTAATTCTTGAGTAGCCGCGCCGCGTAGGTAGATCCCACGATGACCGAAGGGCGCAGCGCCTGGGAGTATTCGTGGACCTGCGGCGCCGGGGGGGCGGGCGATGGAGGATAGGATCCAGAAAAACTTGGCTGGCAAGATGCCACCAAATCTCGTGGATTATGCGGTCGAATGCGCGCGCTTTTCTTGGGCGGATGCGCGCCGGGCGCTCGACGGGTTGCCCGAAGGCGGCGGGCTGAACATCGCGCACGAGGCGGTGGATCGGCATGCGGCAGGTGGGCGCGCGCAGCATCTGGCACTTCGCTGGTTGGGAAAGAGTGGCGCCGTCCGCGATTTCACCTATGGGGATCTATCAGCGTGGAGCAATCGCTTCGCAGACGTTCTCAGAGACCTCGGGGTGGCATCGGGAGATCGAGTCTTCATCCTCGCGGGGCGCATACCCGAGCTGTACTTCGCGGTTTTCGGAGGGCTGAAACACCGATGCGTGGTGTCGCCGCTGTTCTCCGCCTTCGGCCCCGAGCCGATCGCCACGCGTGTCGCGATCGGCGAGGGCAGCGTGCTGGTCACCACGACCGGTCTGTACCGCAAGAAGATCGCCGCTCTGCGCGGCCGCCTCCCGACGTTGAAACACGTTCTGGTCGTCAGAGACGAGCCCGACGATACGATTCCGGAAGGGACCCTGGATCTCGTTGCGCTTCTGGGCAGCGCGTCGGACATCTACCATATCGGGCCCACCGACCCGAATGACCGTGCGCTCTTGCATTTCACGAGCGGCACCACTGGCAAGCCCAAGGGCGCGATCCACGTGCACGAGGCCGTGGTCGCGCATCACACCACCGCACGTCTGGCGCTCGATCTGCATCCCGAGGACGTGTTCTGGTGCACCGCGGACCCCGGCTGGGTTACAGGCACCTCCTACGGAATTATTGCGGCGCTCACGATCGGCGCCACGATGATCGTCGATGAGGCGGACTTCGATGCCGAGCGCTGGTACGACACGCTGGCGCGCGAGAGGGTCAGCGTCTGGTACACGGCGCCAACGGCGGTGCGCATGATGATGAAGGGCGGTGCCGAGACGGTACGTCGGCGCACGTTTCCGGAGCTGCGCTTCATCGCCAGCGTGGGTGAGCCGTTGAACCCGCAGGCCGTGCTCTGGGGCATGGAGGCTTTTGGCTTGCCGATCCACGACAACTGGTGGCAGACCGAAACCGGTGGGATCATGGTCGCGAACTTCCTGGCCATGGATATCCGTCCCGGCTCGATGGGGCGGCCGCTGCCCGGCGTGGAAGCCGCCATCGTGCAGCATCTCTCCGACGGCGGTGTACGTGAGATCGATACACCGGGGGTCGAGGGAGAGCTCGCGCTCAGGCCCGGTTGGCCATCCATGTTCCGCGGCTACCTGAACGATGATGAGCGCTACCGGAAGTGCTTCGTCGGCGGCTGGTATTTGACGGGCGATCTCGCCAAGCGCGACGCCGACGGCTATTACTGGTTCCTCGGGCGCGCCGACGACATGATCAAATCCTCCGGACATTTGATCGGGCCCTTCGAGGTGGAGTCCGCATTCATGGCCCATCCGGCGGTGGCGGAGGCCGGCGTGATAGGCAAGCCCGATCCGGTCGCGGGCGAAATGGTGAAGGCCTTCGTCGCGCTCAAGCCCGGCTACGCGCCGGACGAGACGCTGCGGCGCGAGATGCTGGCGTTCGTCCGCAAGCGCCTCGGCACGGCGGTGGCTCCGAAGGAGATCGATTTTCTGCCCGGCTTGCCGAGAACTCGCAGCGGCAAGATCATGCGCCGCCTGCTCAAGGCACGTGAGCTGGGTCTGCCCGAGGGCGATACTTCCACGCTGGAGTCCTCCTCGTGAACATCAACCGGGAGCAGGCGCTTGGGTATCTGCGAGATATGACGCGCATACGCCGATTTGAGGAAACGTGCGCCGAAGTCTACAGCGCCGGGAAGATACGCGGCTTCCTGCATCTATATATAGGCGAAGAGGCGGTCGCATGCGGGGTCCTGCCCGAGCTCTCTCGGGATGATGCCGTGCTCGCGACCTACCGCGAGCACGGCCACGCACTCCTGCGCGGCGTGCCCGCGCGCTCGATCATGGCTGAGATGTACGGCAAGCAGGAGGGCTGCTGCCGCGGCCACGGCGGCTCGATGCACTTGTTCGACGCATCGCTGCGCTTCTTCGGCGGCAACGCCATCGTCGCCGGCGGGTTGCCGGTGGCTGTGGGCTTCGGGCTTGCCGACCGGATGCGCCGCACGACGCGCATCACCGCCTGTTTCTTCGGTGACGGTGCCGTGGCCGAGGGAGAGTTTCACGAATCCGCCAACCTTGCCTCGCTCTGGAAGCTCCCCGTGCTGTTCCTCTGCGAGAACAATTTGTACGCCATGGGGACCGCGCTCGATCGATCCGAGGCTGACACCGACCTCTGTGAGAAGGCGCGCTCCTACCGCATGACCGCAGCGAGTGTCGACGGCATGGACGTGCTGGCGGTCGCCGAGGCGGCACGCGCGGGAATCGATTACGTGCGCGCCGGCAAGGGTCCATACTTTCTCGAGCTGAAGACCTACCGTTTCCGCGCCCATTCGATGTTCGACCCGGAGCTCTACCGCAGCAAGGCCGAGGTCGAGGAATGGAAGCATCGCTGCCCGATCGAGGCCTTCAAGGTCCGAGCGCGGAAGGCTGGGTTGATTCAGGATGAGGATATCGCCGCGATCGAGGCCGATACGGCGCGCGAGATCGAGGACGCCCTGGCATTCGCCGAAGCCGGGACTTTGGAGTCGGTGGAAAACCTCACTCACGACGTCTATGCACGCGAGCAGCGAGTTGCGAAGGAGGGCGCGTCGTGAGCGCCACGATTCGCATCAACTATCGAGAGGCGTTGCGTCAGGGCTTGCGCGAGGCGCTGCTCCGTGACGAGCGGGTGTTCTTGATGGGCGAGGACGTCGGCCGCTATGGAGGCAGCTACGCGGTGAGCAAGGGACTGCTCGAGGAGTTCGGCGAGGAGCGAATCCGCGACGCGCCGCTGTCCGAATCCGCCTTCGTGGGGGCGGGCATCGGCGCGGCGCTCAACGGCATGCGGCCCATCGTCGAAGTGATGACCGTGAACTTCAGTCTGCTCGCTCTCGATCAAATCATGAACAATGCGGCGACCCTGAGGCACATGTCCGGCGGCCAGCTGAACGTGCCGGTCGTGATCCGCATGACGACAGGGGCCGGACGTCAACTGGCCGCCCAACATTCGCACAGTCTCGAGGGCTGGTATGCGCACATTCCGGGGCTGCGCATTGTGACTCCGGCGACGCTCGAGGATGCCCGTGGAATGCTCTTCACGGCGCTGCAGGACCCCGACCCCGTGCTCATCTTCGAGCACGCGTCGCTCCTCAACGTCGAGGGCGAGATCGCCGCGGAGCCGCGAGCGGTGGATATCGACTACGCGGCCGTGCGGCGAGAAGGCACCGACCTCACCCTCATCACCTACGGCGGATCGTTGATGAAGGCGATGGATGCAGCGGTGAAACTGGCCGAGCACGGCGTGAGCGCCGAGGTCATCGATCTGCGTACGTTGCGCCCTCTCGACGATGCGACGATTGTCGCGTCGGTGGTGAAGACACACCGCGCGCTGATCGTGGATGAAGGCTGGAGGAGCGGCGGCCTGTCGGCCGAGATCATGGCGCGGATCGTGGAGCAGGCGTTCTACGAGTTGGATGCGCCGCCCCGCCGGGTATGCGGCGCCGAGGTGCCGGTCCCGTATGCCAAACATCTGGAGGACGCCGCGATTCCTCAGGTGGACGGCATCGTCGCCGCGGCGCGCGATCTGGTGAAGTGACGTGTACGAGTTCAAGATGCCCTCGCTGGGGGCGGACATGGAGGATGGCACCTTCACTGAGTGGCATGGCGCGCCGGGGCAACAGGTGGCGCGCGGGCAGGTGATCTGCGTCGTGGAGACGCAGAAGGGCGCGATCGACGTGGAGATTTGGCAAGCGGGAACACTTGCGAAGTTGATTGCCGCACCGGGGCAAAAGATTCCGGTGGGGCAGCTTATGGCGCTCGTGGCCACTGAAGGCGAGGACTGGAAGGCAATCGCCGCTGCGGCTGCCGAGCCGCCGCCGCGCGGCGCACCTCGGCCCGAAAGGCCGACCTCGGAGAGCGTCCCGGGACGAGCGGCGCCCGCTGTTGCGCCGGGCGAAGCGCCGGTCGCGGTGCCTGCAACACCGAGCAGGGTCAAGATCTCGCCGGCTGCGCGCCGGCGCGCCGAGCAATTGGGGGTCGACGTGACGACGGTGAAGCCCTCCGGCATGCACGCCGCCATTTCCATTGCCGATGTGGAACTCGCGGCTCGAGTGGCCAAGCCTCCCGTGCAGCCGACGGCCGCCAAGCCGCCGGATCGGCAGGCCGCGATGCGCGACGCCATCGCTGCCGCCATGTCGCGCTCAAAGCGGGAGATTCCCCACTATTACCTCGCCAGCGGCATCAACGCGGAACGCGCGATAAGTTGGCTGGAGAAACGCAACGAGGCGGTGCCGATCGGCGAGCGCGCGCTATTCGCGGCGCTCGAGCTGAAAGCGGTGGCGCTCGCTCTGCGTGAGACGCCCGAGCTCAACGGATTCTACCAGGCAGGCTCATTCCGGCCCGGGGCCGGAATGCACCTCGGAGTGGCGATATCGCTCCGCGGCGGTGGGCTCGTGGCGCCGGCCCTGCATGATGTGGACCGCATGAGCCTCGCCGATTTGATGGTGCAGCTGAAGGAGCTGTTGCGGCGGGCGCGCAGCGGGCAGCTGCGCAGCTCCGAGATGTCGGATCCGACGATCACTGTGACGAACCTGGGCGACCTCGGCGTCGAGACGGTGTTCGGGGTGATCTATCCGCCCCAGGTAGCGCTCGTCGGTCTCGGCCGACTGCAGATGAAGCCTTGGGTGATCGATGGGGCGATCGCGCCGGGGCGCGTGTTGCAGGCCACGCTCTCAGCGGACCATCGCGTGAGCGACGGCATGCGCGGTGCGCGTTTTCTCGTTGAACTCGATCGCCTCTTGCAACAGCCGGAGATACTTGCATGAGCACGAGTCGTGATGAAGTCCGCAGAGCCTTGATCGATTGCATCCTCGCGGTGGCTCCGGAGGCCAATTTCTCAGAGGTTCGGCCCGACCGGCCGGTGCGCGACCAGCTCGACATCGATTCCTTCGATTTCCTGACCATTCTTCAGCATCTGCACGAGAAGATCGGCGTCGACGTTCCGGAGTCCGACTACGGCAAGATGATCACGCTCGACGGATCGGTGGATTATCTGATGCGCCGGCTTTCCGAAGGATGACAAATACGGTCCGCGGCTTCTGGGTACGATTTCATCAAAGTGCAGACACGGCCCGCCAAAAAAGGCCTGTACATCATGATGAGTCGCATTCTGTTTGCGCTCGGCGGCGGAGCCCCGCAGTACCACGACTACTACAACTTGGGGCGCCCGACCGTGCCACTTGCCAAGGCCATCAACGACGATCGATCGAAGGCGAGCGACTGACCTGCACCCGTAGTTCACCATTTGGGTTAGGAGGGTAATTCTCGCAGATACAGCAGATGAAGAATGGCCGCCGACGATGCGCTCAGAGCGAACTTCGGGATGGATTTAAGACGCTTGCTCATAAACGGTTCGCTCCTTTCGGTGCATATCCCAAGCCGATATCACTCGTATAAGTTGGTCGAAATCTCTCAGCGTGAAAGAGATGTGTAGAAAATTGCGCTTACGGATGTCGGCGAATCTCGCCCCCAGGCATACTCGAAACTCGCCCCAAGGGGATCTATGCGCTCCTGCAGACTGTAGAGCTCATCACGCAACGAGGCGATTAGACGGCGTCCTTGCACGGTCCGTTCGTTCTCAGCATCCTCCAAGACGTCGGGTAACGCGCGGCGAAGCTTCGAAACAGTAACAGGCAGCACGATCCCGTACTCCGCCAAAAGCCCGCGAATCTGATTGCATAGGCCGGTACGTTGGTCAACTAATCGCGACCGGATCCGATGAAGAGCGAGTAGATCTTGCTGCTCAAGGGACTTCGCAGCGACGAATCGCATCGTGGGCCGCTGTGCCGCCTCGCAGATCGCCGCAGCGTCGTTCCAGTCGTTCTTATTGGTCTTCACGAATGGTTTGACGAACTTTGGATGAATATGTCGAAATGCATGCCCCAGCTTTGAAAAGGCTCGCGACCAATGATGGGCCCCACAACCGGCCTCAATCGCAATCGTGCAGCGCGGGATATTGGCCAGGTATGCGATTGGCCGATCTCGCATCAGCTTATGCCGGAGCACTACCTTCCCGGCAGCATCCTCGCCGTGGAGGAAGAAGATCCGCTTCGCCGCGTCGATACCAATCGTCGTTGAATGTGCCATCGCCCTGCCTCCTCGAGGGAAATCCTCGGTCGCAGCGATCTTCCCGCTACCTCGGCCGAGGGAAAAGCGGGAGGGTCCATACCATCACCGATGTGGTCGGTAAGGACCGGTTCGGTTGAAGTCGAGGTGACAGGATTGAACCTGCGACTCCTACGTCCCCTCCCCGGGGCCTCGTGCGCATTCGCCGTGACACCTATTGCCTCCGCCAGGAGCTTCGGCTCAAGATGGCCATCGGCGTACTTGGGTACTGGCCCGCGATCTCGAATATGAATCGGCGCAAATCACGGAAAGGACTTTCGTCGTCCCGAGCGACATGAGCGGTCGCGGCTGGATCCTCGGCGCACTGCTGATCTACTCAGGCGGGTATGGACAAAACGTGCCAGATCCGACCCTCCGCGGGGAAGTCCTCATTGGAGAATCACTCCGCGAGGCGACGCTGCAGGGTCTGAACGGTCCGAATAGGGCGCTCAGTGAGTTCCGCGGCAGACCCCTTGTGATCAACGTATGGGCGAGCTGGTGCGGACCTTGCAGACAGGAAATGAAGTCGTTGGATCGCCTGGCCTGGCGTGCAGGCCGTCCGGACTTCTCGATCATAGGCATATCGACGGATGACGATGCCGAAGAGGCACGACGGCTGCTGCTCGAGACCCACGTCACCATCAGCGAATTCATCGACACCGCCCTGCGTATGGAACGCATGTTGGGGGCGTCGAGGTTGCCTCTAACGGTCTTCGTTGCGCCCGATGGCCGAGTTCTGGAAAAGATTTACGGAGCTCGGGAGTGGGACGGACCCGAGGCCTTGCAGCTCATCGATTCCGCATTCGGTAAGGGATCTCGAGCTGTGCACTAGTTGGCGGTAGCGCGCTTGATGAACTGTCCCAGCGCCTCGCGCCCGTCCTCGAAGAGCGTGAACGGCGTGTCCAGACGTTCTTGCGGCATACGGACCGTGATCTCGCGGCTTGCGGCGAGATAGCCCAGAGTGGTCGCATCCGCCGGATATGCCCAAACGACCGCGTCTCCGTGACTCGGGACGTGTAGCTCGCGCCCGCGCGCGAGGCTGATGGGCAATTCCGGCAGCGGCGTCAACTCGATGCTCCGTCCGTCGGCGAGAATTCGCAGCTCACCTTGCTGCGAGTCGGGCGGTGGCGACATGCGGCGGTCCACGGTGGACCAACGGTAGAGCAGCAGATAATCGCTGTATTTTCCGGAGTGATCGATCTCGAGGGCAACCAGCGTCGCGTAGTCGCGCGCATGCGCCGCGACGTCGGTGCGCTCGCGCGCAAACACCAGAGGGTGCGCGGCAACCAACAGCGTGTTGCCATTTTGCTCGTCGAGGATCTCGGTGGGCGCGTCTGCAGCGTGGGTGGCACACGCGCTCAGGGCGGCAAGCGCGGCCAGCAAAACCGTGCGAATGGGCATAATTCTAAAAACGCAATCGATACGTAGCTGAGATATATAGAGAACGCTGATCCAGTGTACCTGTGACCGCCTGTCCTGTCTGCGTTTGCTGCTGCAGGACGGCTTGCTGCGTCTGCAGCTGATAGCCGCCGATTATCTCGAACACGGACCTTCTGCTGGTCCAGTCGGCGCGCAGCTCCGGAAGGTACAGCATCTGCTTGCCGCCGAGCGACGGATCATTGAGCTGCTCGACCGCAAATCGGGGCCCAAACCGCCACGCTCCAGGCAAGGCGAAGCGCGCGTCCCAAGACAGCGTGGTCGACCGCGCCATCGGGGAATCGTCGAAGCGCACGCCGAAGATATGCAGATCGCTCGCTTGCATCAAGCTCGAGCCGGAGAGTTGCAGTGTCACGCTCTTGTCGAGCCCGGTCGAAGTGGTCGCATCGACACCGAAGGAGGCCGGCGTTCCGCTGAGCCGCAAAGCGGCGACGTCCGCGAGTACTTGCCAGCGCTCCCCGAACGGGCGGCTTGCGGATAGAGTGAACGTGTCGCTCGTGGCCGTCCGGTCCAAGGCCATCTGGCGGATTTGCGACGGTGTGAACTCATGTTCGAGGGTATTGAGATCGGGCGCGCTCTGCCCGATGAGCGCGTTGCTGAGCTCGAGCAGCGGGCTACGCCGGTGGTCTGCATCGAATCCGAGCACCCACGACCGACCGATGCCGAGATTGCCGATGAGCGTCAGCGAATTGAGCTGGTTGAACGCGATATCGTAGTCGCCGAGCAGGATCGCCGTGCGCCCCGGCTCCGAATACCGCGTCTGAAAGCCGAGCGAGCGCCGGCCGGTAGCACCCTCATCGGTTTGGTTGAAGAGGTAAGTGTCGAAGATCCAGCTGCGGAACGGGCTGTATTCGAGGGTGACGGTCTCGAACTGCTGCTGTGTCGAGAACGCCGAGTAGCTCGTGTAGACGGGATAGCCCGCGGCCGCGCTCACCGAGAATTTCGGGTCGATTTGATAGCCCACGAACAGCCCATCGAACAAACCGATGACCCCTTGGCTGGCGAGCGATTGCCGTCCCAGCCGGCCGCTGAGCCCCAGCGTGTGGTCGGTCAACTCCACGAAGGCGGCGGTGGTGCGGTCTTGATTGCCGCCGG
>Ga0187875_10001905_pt1 | contig 15736 bp, 13 predicted proteins | sample June2016WEW_17_1_2_FD_132978 | JGI IMG/M metagenome (GOLD analysis project Ga0187875, IMG submission 132978) | Peatland microbial communities from SPRUCE experiment site at the Marcell Experimental Forest, Minnesota, USA - June2016WEW_17_10 | ecosystem: Environmental > Terrestrial > Soil >... | reverse complement strand
GCAGTTTGGCCAGCCCGGCCTCCCGCGCCGCGTGGAAGCTGCTCAGGTCGTCAATTCGCTTCATCGCGATTCTCCCTCAGCACGTTGATCTCACGCTCCAGAGCGCGCTCATTCACGTGACCCAGGATGTTGTGGTCGACCTCGACCACCGGCGCCAGCGCGCACTGCCCGAAGCAGGCCACCGTGCGCAGCGTGAACTTGCGGTCGGGCGTCGTGGCGCTCACCTTGTCGGCGCTGCCCTCGTCGTCCCCGTCACCACGCAACCCGAGCTGCAGCTTGACGCGCTCCAGCAGCGTCCGCGAGCCGCGCGTATGGCACGCCGTGCCGCGGCATATGCAGACCGAGTGCTCACCCTGCGGGCGCAGGTTGAACAGCGCGTAAAACGTCGCCACGCTGCAGATCTGCGAGCCCGGTATCCCGGTGCGCGCGGCCAGGTATTCGAGAACCTCGGCCTGCAGGTAGTGGTTCGGGTGTTTCTCCTGAACCGCCTCCAGGATCGCCAGCAGCATGCCCGGGCGTCCGTGGTGTTTCCGGATTAAACCGTCCAGGAAATCCTGCTCGTCTGGTTTGAGGGGTGTGTGGGGGGGTGCGGGGGCCATCAACATTCGCCTCCAGGGGGCGTTCTGAAATAACCAGATCATCACATCTGAATATCGGGTGCAACCGTCTCCCACCCCGCATGCCGGCGCTCCTCCAGACAGGCGCGCCGGTTCAGGGGCTCGTTCGCGAGGACGGCAAAAAGCGCATCTTCCGCAATTGTCGTCAAAAAGGACTCAATCGGCGAATTGATGTAAATTTCAACGTTTCTGAGGCGGAACGGGTCTAGGTAGCGAAAAGGCGGCCGACCTCCAATCGGCAGGGCACCCAGCGAAGAACGCGAATTGTCAGTTCCTGGATGAGCCGATGTCAGAAGCACGACTCGCGCCCGGGAGCCGACTGTCACCCGCGATTTCGCGGCCGAGCGAGAACGCCCGCTTCCTCCCTTTGAGAAATGCCGGCTAGAGCATCTCGCCCAGGACCTGCCGCGCCTGTTCGAGCGCGCGGGGGATCGCTTGCTCGACCGTGAGGGAAAGGACGGTCCCTGTGCGGACGATTTCGGGCTCGATGCCTACGACGGCAATGCGCGGCAGCGCCCCGTCGAGCAGCACCATCGTCTCCAGCAATTCCAGCGCATTGCCCTCGTGCGGCGTCGAGGCGCGATGAGCGCGCAGTGCTCCCAATTCGGCGTCGCGGAGCACGTGGATGGTCCCGGGAGCGGCTCCCAGGCCAACCGCGTCGAGAATCAGGATAGCCGACCGTTCCTCGAGGCATCCGAGCAGCGACAGCCCCATGGTGCCGCCGTCGAGGAATTCCACGCGTGGGTCCGCGAATTGACCGGAGAGTTGTTCGAGCAGCCGCAATCCGCAGCCGTCGTCGCCCAGCAGCAGGTTACCCAGCCCGAGCACCAGCACCGGCGCCCGGGCCGGCTGCGGTTCAGGTGAGCCACTTGTCATGGTCGAGATCACCGCGCTCGTAGAACTTATATCCCGAGATGATGGACGTGATCAGACCATTCCTAAACTGCGCCGAATCGTACAGCACGATGTACAGATGCAGGATCAGAAACACGACGAAGCTCCATGCACAGGTGTGGTGCCACATCCGTATTTTGTAAGCTCCGCCGAGCAGCGGAACCACCCAGCCCAGGAGCTTGTCCCAGAATCCGCCGGGGTTGTTCTCCGAGTAAATGGCCAGGCCGGTGATGATCTGCGCCCATCCCAGGAAGACCACGAAGAAGGTATAGGCCGCGCCGGCCAAGGCGTTGTGCCCCAGATGGACGTGCCCGCGGTCGAGCCGGAGGTACTGCAGCGCCTGCGCCCGCAGGTCGGCCCACCAGGCTTTGCGCCACACGAAAGGAAAGCCCGAGCGCGCGTAGTTGTTGCCCATGTAGAACCAGTACACGCGCAGGATGAAGCTGAAAAGCAGCAGGTAACCGGCCAGGAAGTGGATTTCCCGGGCCCGTCCCATGAAGAAGTGCTGCCAGGCTTCCCCATTCGGGGAAAGTTGCGGGCTGGCGATGTAGAGTCCGGTGGCAAACAGCGTGGGGATGCACAGGACGTTGGTCCAGTGACTGATGCGCACCGGCAATTCCCACACATAGCGCTGTCCGTATCGCGCTTCGGAAGGCTTCAGATCGAGTCGCTCGTAGGTGGTTGCCATGGGAGCCTCCTAACGCACGATCACCTCGGCGAGCTTTTCGCCGTCGGGCCCGAAGACATGCGAAGCGCAGGCCAGGCACGGGTCGAAGGAGTGGATGGTGCGGAGGATCTCGAGCGGCCGTTGCGGGTCGGCTAGCGGCGTGCCCAGCAACGCGGCTTCATAGGCTCCATGCTGGCCCCGGGCGTCCCGCGGCGAGGCGTTCCACGTAGAAGGAACGACGCATTGGTAGTTGGCGATTTTGCCGTCCTGAATGTGGATCCAGTGGGCCAGCGCGCCGCGCGGGGCTTCCGTGAATCCGTAGCCCTTGCAGTCGCGTTTCCACGTGGAGGGGTCCCACAGGCGGGTGTCGGCCGTGATGCTGTCGCCGGCCTTCAGGTTGGCGATCAGGCGGTCGAACTCTTCCCGCAGCCAGTGCACCGCGAGTTTGGTTTCGAGACCGCGGGCGGCGGTCCGGCCCAGGGTTGAGAAGAGTGCGGCAGGCGGGGCCTTCAGTCGCCCGAGCGCCTCACCGACCACTTCCTTGAACTCCGGCTTGCCGCTGGCATAGCCGATGAGGACCCGGGCCAGCGGGCCCACCTCCATCGCGTTGCCCTTCCAGCGCGGCGCCTTCAGCCAGGAGTAGGCCTTCGTTTCGTCGAGTTCCTTGTACGGTGGTTTGGGGCCGGTGTAGTTCGGTTCCGTAACCCCCTCCCAGGGATGCAGCGAAGATTGCCCCGCGGGATACGAATACCAGGAGTGCGAGATCTCTTCCTGGATCTGGCTCGCGTCGGTGTGGTCGATGGGTAGAACCTCGGCCAGGTTCTTGTTCAGGATCACGCCACGCGGGAAACGGAAGCTGCCGATGTCTCCGATGCCATTCTGCGGCACGTCGCCGTAAGACATGTAGTTGCCGAGTCCGCCGCCGATCGCCGCCCAATCGAGATAGAAAGAGGCCACGGCCAGCAGATCCGGTATGTACATCTGCTCCACGACCTCGATCGCCCGGTCGATCTGCTGCTTGACCAGATTGAGGCGCTCCATGTTGATCGCGCTGTCGCTCTGTAGAGAGATCGCCGAAGCCATGCCCCCGACGAGATAGTTCGGGTGCGGATTCTTGCCCCCGAATACCGTATGGATCTTGATGATCTCCTTTTGCCAGGCCAGCGCCTCCAGGTAGTGCGCCACCGCCATCAGGTTGGCCTCCGGGGGCAGCTTGTAGGCGGGGTGGCCCCAGTAGGCGTTCTGGAACAGGCCGAGTTGTCCGGAATCGACGAACTTCTTCAGCCGGGCCTGCACGTCGCGGAAATAGCCTTCACTGGCTTTGGGCCAGGACGGTGAGACTTTCTGAGCCAGGGCGGCGGTTCCGGCGGGACTGGCTTTCAAAGTGGAAACGATGTCCACCCAATCCAAAGCGTGCAGATGGTAGAAGTGGATCACGTGGTCCTGCACCATCTGGGTCAGGAACATGATGTTGCGGATGATCTCGGCGTTTTGCGGCACCGTAATGCCGAGGGCGTTTTCCACCGCACGCACGCTGGCCAGGGCGTGCACCGTGGTGCAGACGCCGCAGATGCGTTCGCAGAAGGCCCACGCGTCGCGCGGGTCGCGGCCTCTAAGGATGACTTCGATCCCGCGCCACATCGTGCCCGACGACATGGCGTCCTTGACCTTGCGCTGATCGTCGAGCATCGCCTCGACTCTCAGGTGGCCCTCAATGCGCGTAACCGGATCGACAACGATTCGAGTCGCCATGGCTCACTTGCCTCCTTCCTCTGGAGTTGTCTTCGCGGGAGGCTTGCCCTTCTCTCCGCCGAACGATTTGGACGATCTCCAGGCGAAGTGCGACACCAGGTGCGCGCCGACGCCGGCGGCGGTGACAACGGCCAGGGTCTTGCCGAGTTGATCGGGGGTGGCGTCGATGCCTGGAACCGGGACGGATGAAAGCCGCTGGTAGAAGGGGCCGTTGTCCCAGAAGCCGGCTTCGCTGCAACCGATGCAGCCATGGCCGGAACCGATTGGGAAAGAGACGCCGTTGTTCCACTTGAACGTGGAGCAGGAGTTGTAGGTCGTGGGACCGCGGCACCCCATCTTATACAGGCACCATCCTTTGCGCGCTCCGTCGTCATCCCAGCTTTCGACAAACTGGCCCGCGTCGAAAAACGCCCGGCGGTAGCACTTGTCGTGGATGCGTTGCGCGTAGAACATCTTCGGGCGGCCCATGCGGTCGAGTTCGGGCAATGCGTCGAAGGTCAGGATGTAAGTCAGAACGCCGGTCATCACCTCCGCAATGGGCGGGCAACCCGGTACGTTGATCACCGCCCGATGAAGGATCTCGTGCACCGGTTTGGCGCCGGTCGGATTGGGTTTGGCGGCCTGCACGCAGCCGTTTGACGCGCACGAACCCCAGGCGACGACCGCTTTGGCGTGCTCCGCGGTCTCCTTGAGGATGTTGAGGAACGTCTCGCCGCCGACCGTACAATAGACGCCGCCGTCGCGGGTCGGGGCGTTTCCTTCCACCGCCAGCAGGTACTTGCCGGGATACTCTTTCATGATGCGCTTCCGGATCTCTTCCACCTGGAATCCGGCAGCCGCCTGCAGCGTGTCGTCGTAGTCCAGGGAGATCATGTTGAGCACGATATCCTCGGCAATCGGGTGCGACGAGCGGATGAACGACTCGCTGCAGCAGGTGCACTCCAGCCCGTGGAGCCAGATGACCGGAATGCGGGGCTTGTTCTCCATGGCCGACACCACCTGCGGCACCAGGGACGCATCCAGTCCCAGGGCCGCCGCGGTGGCCGTGCAGAATTTCAGGAAGGAGCGACGATCAACGCCGTGAGCGCGGAGGAGATCGTAGGTCGAAGCAGGGCGTGAGGCCAAGTTGGCACCTCCCACTTCTCTCCCCTCCTGGCTCCAGCGCCAGTTCGGGGAACCACTATTTGAGGACTGCTCGCCGCATGTGCAACTCACCTGCCACAGCAAGACGGGTTCGGCCTGCTCCAGGCGGGAGTGTTTGATCCTGTTTTCCGGTTGCCGCCTAGCCGGCAACTGTCTTTGTTTACTAGCGATTACAGACCTATCACAGTACTCACGCAGCCTATTTGTTGGAAAGTTCCACAGAACAGGAAGACACCCAATTCTGGGTGTTTTGCCGCACCTGATTGTCCAACTTCACTCTATTCCAGAGCTGCTTTGATCCGTCCCGCCACCCTGGCGAGGACAGGGATCAGAGGGCGGTCGGCGCAAGCTTGCGCCCGGGGTTCCTAGCTGATTTGCGAGATCAGCAGGGTCGATTTGCCGCGCTCCGGCGCGTCGGGTTGTGTCAGCCGCACCCGCCACACGCGGTTACCCCACGAGTCGCGCAACCTCGCGTCGCTGACATCGATGGGTTCAATCACTGCCTTCCAGGCGGGGTCGTGTTCGATCAGGGCGCGGTTCTTGAGGGAGACCATACCGGGCGAGGCCGCCGGCTCGGCAACGGTCATCAGAACGAGTTCGATTCTGCCCCGGCCCTGCAGCGCCCAACGGTCCTCCAGCGTGATCGTGTTCTTTCCGCGGTCGAGCAGCCAGCGCCGTTCCCATTTCTGAACGCGCGCCTGCGGCGGGTAGGCCGCCGCGATGTCCATTTGCAGTTCCGGGCCGGCCGGCGTTGGCCGGTAGGCCACGTCGCGCGCCGTGAACTCGCGGCCGGCGGACTGCTCGACGCCGTTAATCAGCGGACAATTGTGGTACGCCGAGCGCATGGTCCAGATCTCGTAGCGCTGCGCGCTGAATGTCTTGGCGCTGTACGTTTCCGGCCCCAGGTCGATGATGGCGGGTTGGCCGTCGGCGTACACGATGAAGTTGCCAACGTCGTTGTGGTTGTGGCTTTCGCCGTTGTGTCCGCCCTGCGCGGCGAGGTACAGCCCTTGTACCGAGCCTTCCTGCCGCCGCGCTGCCAGCACCTGGACGCCGCCCAGCCACGCTTCGCCCACCAGCGGGGGCCGGCTGTCCGCATCGCGCATCTCCTCTGCAAGGAACAGAGTCCGCAGGTCCCGTCCCATGCTCTCCTCGACGTCGCCCCGATCCCGCAGCGCCAGCGAGAAGGCGCCCTGCGCGGTCAACTTCGGGTCGCCGATGCGCTGTCCGTAGACGTAGGTCGTCGCCGCCGACAGACTGACCTTGGCCGGCGCGTCGGCGAAGTTGATGTACCACGCTCCGGCGATGTGCACGCGGTAGATGTAGCGCCCGATCTCCTTCACCAGCGGATTCGAGTAGACGTCGATTTTTCCGCGCGTGGCCGCCCGCAGCAGTTCCAGGCAATCCAGCAGCGATGCGCCGGCGCGGTTCCAATAGCCCGGCCCTTCGTCGCACCCGCCATCGTCGTGATACGAGTCCAGGAAGCTGTCCAGGCTCCGCAGGATCTTGTGGACCACGGCCGGCCGCCGCTCCTCCGGCTCCATCAGCAGCGCGCAGGTGAGCCAGTTGGAGTTGATCCAGGGGTTCCAGTTGTTAACCTCGCGCCGGTGCTGCGGGTCCAGGCCCATCCACCAGAAGTCGACGCGCTCGCGGCACGGCGCGAGAATCCGGCGCTCGATCTCGACTCGCATGCGCTTGGGCGCCAGCGGCGACAGCTTGGCCAGTTGCTCGCCCAGCAGCCACCACGTCCACGCCAGCAGGCTGCCCGTCTCGGCCGCGAAAAGATCGACCACCGGCTCTTCTACGTCCGGCAACCCCGTGCCCGCCTTTTGCAGGTTCAGGTGCGCCGGCACGCCCCACCACGTCTCCTCGCACAGCAGCCAGACGCCATTCAGAATGTCGTCCAGATACCGGCCCTGGCCCTCGATGCACTCCGCCAGCACCAGGTCGCGCAGCCGCTTGCGCCGCCCAAACGACTCGGCTTCATAGCGCGAGCGATTACCATTCCGGCTGTACTCCAGTTCGAGCGTCGCCGGCAGCGAGTTCCAGGCTTTGCCCAGGAGGCGCTGGGCGTTGCGCATCGTCGTCTCGCGCAGATCGGCGGGCAGCGCCTGCCAGGGGCCGCGTTGCGCATAGCGTGGGAACGGCGGCCATTGCGCCGCGGGTATGAGGACCTCCGCGATGCGGCGTTCATCCCAGGAGCCGGCCAGGATTCGGCGATCGGCCGATTCCTGTGCGCTCCGAGCCAACGCCTCAGGCGCGGCCAGCGCGGCCTCAGCCCCAGCCGTCCAGGGAAGGGAAGCGGCAGCGAGCAATGTCCGGCGAGTCAACTTCGGCATACGCTCATTTCATATCACGGATCGCCTCCGGCGCCTCCAATAGTGTCCCCAAAGTGCGTTGATTCTTACGGGCGCTCTCGCCACCACCGCCGGGCTGCCACAAGCGCCCAGATAGCTTCCACCAGCCCAAAGGGCCATGCGCCTTGTAGAAACCCATAGGTCGATCCAAGGACGCACGAAACGGCAAACCCCAGAATGAACCAATGGCTGCGTTTTTCGAGCGCATAAGTAACGAGCATCGCCATGACTGCGAATAGCCCGAAGAGGGTGAGGGGGCTCAAGCCATCAGACTAGCAGCCTGGTTAGATCCCACACTTGATCCGTGATCCCCGCCTCCATGGCGGGCGTGACGCGCAGTGAGCGATGCACGCGCCAATTTTGCAACCAGTTTCGGTTTCATGCATACAATACTTAGGAGGATTCCCTATGCGCATCGCCCCCCTGCTGCTCGCTTTCACGCTCACCGTCACCGCCTTTGCCGTCGACATCGCGGGCAAATGGAATCTGACCGCCAAGGACCCCGACGGGAACGACATCAAAGGCCAAATGGTTCTCAAGCACGAGGACGGCAAGCTCAGCGGAACCATCGGCGGCGCCCAGGGAACGAACCCGCTCAAGGAGGTCGAGTTCAAGGACAACGTTCTGACGTGCAAGCTGATGTACGGCGACAACCAGGTGACTTTGAAGCTGACGCTGGACAGCGACACGCTTAAAGGCAACTGGTCGACGGAGGATGGCAGCACAGGCCCCGTTGAATGCACTCGCGATAAGGAGGCCGCGGCTGCCAAGGCGGATTCGCCCGTCGCCGGCGTGTGGAAAATCGAAACGACCGGCCCGGACGGGAACCCCGTCCAGGCGCAACTCACCCTGAAGCAGGAGCAGGGCGTATGGAGCGGACAACTGGTGGTCGCAGAGCACGGCCTGACCCTGCCGCTCGAAGACATCAAGGTCCAAGGCGCGGCTTTGTCCCTCAAGATACCCACCGACAATGGAACCTTCGCCCTCGAAGGCCAGGTCAGGGCAGACAAGCTTGTCGCGACCGCCGTCGGTCCCGACGGGTCACAGCACAAGCTGTCCGGAACCCGCCAGTAGACTCCCGCAAGCAGCGTTATCTCCGCGAGAAACGTCATTTCCGCAGGAATTGGAACCGCTGGCAGGCATGCGACAGAGGGTGCGGCGGGGGCCTGGCGCGGGGGCTTGGCGCGGGCAGAAAATGCGGTCGCGAAGCACCAGGCCGCTACTAGTAGCGGCCTGTGTTTCCATAAGTTATTGATAAATAATCACTTAGGATGGAAGGGCCGCTACGCTGTAGCGGCCTGCCTCCCCGGCTTCAACCCACCGACGCCATTCACCGTGGTGTATCCGCTCTGCTTCATATTCATCCCGAAGCTCCTTTCCGCTCCCGGAGCATCTCAAGTATCCCTGGTGGATTGAATCGGGTATTGGGCGAATCGGGTAGTGGGTGAATTGCCCCGCTCCTCTGCGGTCGCACCGTGCCTAGCACGATCCAGTGGGGGATATCCCACTTAATCCGGAGAATGATTTCCTGTATCTCCCTAGTTTTCATCACTTCGAGAAGTGGTACGGGAATTGCGTTAGTTCAGGCATGAACCCTGCGGCGACTGTTCAAGCCCGCCCCCGGTTGGTTTTCTGGGAATTGACCACCGGCTGCAACCTGCGCTGTATTCACTGTCGTGCGAGTGCCACCGAACTGATGAGCCCGGACGACCTTTCCACCAGCGAATGCCTGCGCATCGTCGACGAACTGGCCCAATACGCTCCGCTGATTCTGGTCTTGAGCGGTGGCGAGCCGCTGTGGCGGCGCGACGTCTTCGAGATCGCAGCTCGCGCCAATCAGCGCGGCATGCGGGTGGCGTTGGCCACCAACGGCACGCTGATGGACGAGGCCATGGCCGAGCGCACCAGGGACGCCGGGATCGTGCGCGTGGCCATCAGCCTGGACGGAGCGGACCGCGCCACGCATGACAGTTTCCGGGGCCACGACGGCGCCTTCGAGGCGGCCATTCGCGGCATCCGCTGCCTGCAGGACGTGGGCATTTCGACGCAAATCAACAGCACCGTATCGCGTCACAATGCGCACCAGCTTCCGGAACTGATCGAGCTGGCCAAACGCCTGAAAGTGGACGCTTTCCATCTCTTCCTGCTGGTTCCGGTCGGCTGCGGTCTGACGATTGCCGAAGACCAGTCCGTCAGTGCCGCAGACGCCGAACGGATCCTGAACTGGTATTACGACCGCAGCCTCGACAGCGGCATGGAGTTGAAAGCCACCTGCGCCCCGCAGTACTACCGCATTGCCCGGCAGCGCCGGGCCGAATCGCGCCGCGCCGGCGAGGCCGTGCCCGACCTGATGCCGCGTCCGCTGCATGCCGCGGCCGCCGATCCGGGCGAGGGTCATGCGGGGGGCCATCCACACGGCCACCCGACGGGCCTGAACCAGATGACGCGCGGCTGCCTGGCCGGCTCCGGCGTCTGCTTCATCTCGCACAAGGGCGTCGTCCAGCCCTGCGGTTACCTGCCACTCGCCGCGGGCGACCTGCGCCAGCAGGGCTTCCGCGAGATCTGGGAAGACTCGGCGCTGTTCGCGGAACTTCGCGACCCCGGCCAATTGGAAGGCAAATGCGGCTGCTGCGAGTTCAAGCTGGTCTGCCTGGGATGCCGCGCCCGGGCCTACGGCATGACCGGCAATTGGAAGGGCGAGGAGCCCTTCTGCGTATACGAACCGCGCGCCACGCGGGCGCCGGGAGGAGCCGGATGCCAGCCCGCGCACAACTAGCCGGCGGCGCGTCGGAGCGCCTCGCGTCCGGGCCGGGCAGCGCACCGGACCGCCACGTTTTCGTGGTCTGCGACGGTGAGTGCTGTCGCGACGCGGGTTCGAGCCAGCTTCTCGGTTTGCTGCGCGGGCGCCGCCGTCAGCACAATGATCGTCACGACGTCCGCGTCAGCGCCTCGCGCTGTATCGGCCGCTGTACCATGGCGCCCGCCATGGTGGAGGACGGGCGCGTGCTGGGGTGGGTCAGCCTGCGCCGGCTGAAGAGTGAATTGATCCGTTTGGGGCTGCTCAAGTCGGCTGCCTGAACGATTCAGCCGGAACTAGGCTGAACTGGCGGCGCGCGCTCCCGCCGCTTCGACCAGGAACGACTTCCTCATCACTGCTTTGTGGTTTTTGTAGGCGCGGCGGTCGCCTTGCTCAGCGGCTTTGCGGCTGGGGGCGGCGGGACGGTAGCTTTGCTCTCAGTCTTTGCGGATGGAGGCGCTGTGGCGGGCGTGCTGACTTGAGTCTTCGAGGCTGGCGGAGGCGTGGCCGGCACGTTGGTTTGAGGGATTGTCCTGGGCTCGCTCATCACCGGAAGCTTGGCGACTGGCAGGATCGGCAACTGCGACGGCGCCGGAAGGTATTGCACGATGACGGAGATGCGCCGGTTGGCCGGGTCGTCCGGATCGGCCTTGTTGCGCAGTTGGCGGTCGGCGAATCCCCTCACTTGCGCGATCTTGTCCATGGGTACGCCGCAGGCTTGAAATACACGCCGCGCGGTGTTGGCCCGGTCCGTCGAAAGCTCCCAGTTGGTATAGCCGGTAGTGGAGGCGTAGGGCTTGGCGTCAGTGTGCCCTTCCAGCAGCAGTTGGTTGGGCAGCAACTTGAGCTGGCTGGCCAGCATGTGCAGGATTTCATCGCCCCGCGGAGAAAGTTTCGCACTGCCGCTATCGAAAAACAGCCCAGTCCGCGTCTCCAGCAGTTCGATCCGCAGGCCCTCATCCGTGACTGTGATCGTGATGTTGTTCTTGAGCAGATCGAACTTTGGCAACTGGTGCATCACCTGCTCGATTCTGTCTTTCAGCTTGGCCATGTCGTCGGGCTTGGCCATCAATCCTTCACCCTTGCCGCTGAGCGTGGTGCCGGCCAGTTTACCGGTACCCGTCGGGTCCTGGAAATAGGTCTGCACGGCTTTTTTGACCTTTTCGCTGGAACTCACCAGCCACAGCACGATGAACAACGCCATCAGCGCTGTGACGAAGTCGGCGTAGGCCACCTTCCACGCGCCGCCATGATGTCCGCCGTGGCCCTTCTTGCGGCGGATGACGACGATTGGAGCTGTCTGCTGGCTGCCCATGCCGCGTCCCTCCGGCGCTAAGCCGCCGCCTCGTCCGCTGGCGGCGCCGCTCCCGCCGGCGGAGCCGCGGCCTCACTCCGTGCTCCGCGAATCATGGTTTCGGTTTCCTTGAAAGAAGGACGGATCGAGGTAGGAATTGAACGCCGCGCGAATTCGACGGACAACTGCGGCGCCAGGCCTTTGATGAAGGCCAGCGTGGCCATGCGCAGGAATTGCAGGTACTTGCCTTCGGCCTGGATGCCTTTGGCCATGCTCGCCGCGAGCGGCCCGACTACGCCGTAGCACAGCAGGATGCCCAGAAATGTGCCCACCAGCGCCGCGGCGACTTTGTTGCCGATCTCTTCCGGCGGGCCCCCGATGGCGCCCATCGTGATGCAGACGCCGAGCACGGCGGCGACGATGCCCAGGCCCGGCAGCGCGTCGGCGACCGAGGTCAGCGAGTCCACGGGCACCGAGTGCTCCTCGTGCTGAACGTCCAGATCCACTTCCATTAACTGGTCGAGCTCGAACGGGCCCACGCCCGCCGAGATCGCCATTCGCACCGTGTCGCAGAAGAACGCCAGTGCTTCGTGATCTTTCAGAAATCCGGGATACTTTTTGAACACGTCGCTCTTGTCCGGATCATCGACGTCGGCCTCCAACCGCGCCATCCCGTTCTTGCGGGCGAACACGAAGACGTCATTCATCATCTTCAGTTGTTCGAGGTAGAACTTCTTGGTGAACCGGCTGGGCTTCAGGATGCCCATCAAGCCTTTCCCGATTGCAATCACCACCGGCAGCGGGTTGGCAATCAGCAATGTGCCCGTGGAGGCGCCGAGGATGATCAGCAACTCGGCGGGCTGCACGAGCACCATGATGTTGCCTTTTTCCATCAGGTAGCCGCCGATGATCGCGCCGAAAACGACGACGATTCCGATAATTGCAAACATGGTTGACCCGGTCGCAACGGGGAGTTCCCCACGCGCCTATCTATCTGTATCGTCACGCTCGGGACGTTTCTTGAACCTACATCTCACAGGCAGGCGTTCGATCGGCCAGGCGGCTGGTTCTCGTGCGCCCAGGCGCTCCAGGTGCGCTCCCGAATCAGTCGATGTTCTCGAGGGCAACACGGTGGAGTACGGTGTTACCACGGCTGCCGAGGAGTGGTTCATGAGCGAGGCAGGCTACACTGGGTGCTTGAGGATGCCGAGGCCCTTAGCACGAGCCGCGAAGCGCGCCGTCCAGGCCGTCGATCCAGCGGCGGACAGGGTCCGCGCGCTGGTCCAGGACCCGTCTGCCCAGGCCGCCGTGCGATGGTTTACCAGCGAGCGGCGCTGGATCGACGATTTGCAGCTCCAGATCTGCCGGATCCCCGCTCCGACGTTCTTCGAACAGCGGCGGGCCGAGTGGGTCTCGTCAACGCTTGCCTCGATCGGTTGGGAGGCGCGCATCGATCGCGCCGGCAATGTCATCGCCCTGTCTCCCGATGCGCCCGCGGCGGGCAGACTAGTGGCCCTCACGGCCCACCTGGACACGGTTCTGGCTCCCCAATCGGCCGACGATATTCGCGTTGACGCACGCGATCGTCTTACCGGCCCGGGCGTATCGGACAACGGAGCCGGATTGGCCGCTTTGTTCGCCATAGCCCGTGTATTCAATCAGTTCCAGCCATGCGGCGATTCCGGCCGGGGTCTGCTGCTGGTGGCCAACGTGGGCGAGGAAGGCGAGGGCAACCTGAGCGGCATGCGCTACCTGTGCCGCCAGTCCCCACTGGCGTCGCGGATCCGATCGTTCTTGGTCCTGGATGGCCCTTCCACCGACCACTATACGGCCGAGGCGCTGGCCTGCCGCCGCTTCGAAATTGTCGTTTCCGGTCCGGGCGGTCATAGTTGGAGCGATTTCGGGACGGCCAATCCCATTCACGCCCTGAGCCGCGCCATCGCCGCGTTTACGGACACCTATGCACCGCGCGCAGCGGCCGGGCATGCGGGGCGGTTCTCGTTCAATTTCGGCGTCGTGGACGGAGGCACGACGGTCAACGCCATTCCATCCTCGGCCCGCGCCAAGGTGGACCTGCGCTCGCAAGACCCCGCGCTGCTGGAGGCCCTGTCGGTCGAACTGGCGGCCGCACTCGAGGAGGCGCTGCAGACCGAGAATGAGCGCGCCATTGGCGGCCGGGTGACGGCCAAACGTAAAGAGGCTGGCAACCGGCCGGGAGGCCGGTTGCCCGAATCCTCACCGCTGCTTTCGTTTATCCGCGCGGTGGATGCGGTGGTGGGGCTTCCGGCGACGCCCGATTGCGCCTCGACCGACGCCAACATCCCGCTTTCGCTGGGTTTGCCGGCGCTCTCCATCGGCGCCGGAGGCGCGGGCGGCGGCGCTCACACGCCGGCCGAGTGGTACAGCCCCGAGGGCCGCGAAATCGGCCTGCGGCGCGTTCTTTACATGTTGGGGCTGATGCTCGCGGAGGCTGTGAGCGAGTGACCGGCAGCGCTTCCTCTCAGCGCCTGGGCGCGGATCTCATCCTGGTGTTTGTGTCATTCCTGTGGGGCGTCACGTTCGTGGTCGTGAAGTCCGCGCTGGCCGACGCCTCCAGCCTCGTTTTTCTGGCGTTGCGATTCAGCCTTGCCTCGCTGCTGCTGTTGCTCCTGTTCCGCTTCCGCCCCGGCTCTCTGAGCGGATTCCTCTCGCACTGGCGGAGCGGTACGCTGTGTGGCTGCTTTCTGTTCCTGGGCTATGCGCTCCAAACCGCCGGTCTGCTCACCACAGCCGCTTCCAAATCCGCCTTTCTCACCGGGTTGTTCATCGTTCTGGTGCCGATCATGTCCGCTCTACTTCATCGGCGCGCGCCCGGCTGGATCGAGTGGACCGGGGCGGCGCTGGCCATTTGCGGCACCGCATTGCTGACCATCGACCCGTCCGCCGGCTTCCGTTTGTCCTTCGGTGACCTGCTCACCATCGGTTGCGCCTTCGCTTTTTCGGCTCACATGGTCGCGGTGGCGCGCTTCAGCACCGCCCGCTGCCACGAGGCGCTGACGCTGTGGCAAATCCTCACCGTAGCCATGCTTTCCGCCGCCAGTTGCTGGTGGATCGAGCCGCCGCGCCTGGTCTGGACGCCCCGCCTGTCATTCGCCTTGCTCGCGACCGCCGTGTTCGCTACGGCCGTCTCCTTCGCGCTTTATACCTGGGCCCAGGCCCGGACCAGCGCCACCCACGCCGCGCTGATCTTCGCCCTGGAACCCGTCTTTGCCGCCCTCACGGCCTGGATTTGGTCCGGCGAGCGCTGGGGGGTTCGCACCCTGAGCGGAGCGGCGTTGATTCTGACGGCCATCCTGTTCGTCGAATTGAAACCCTCTTTCGGGCAGGTTCATCCACAGAATTAGCCGGGCGCGTGACCTTTCCCGTGGTTCATGCGTCGCAATAATAGGAAGATAGAGACTAAACTCACGGAAGGTTCCCGAAAAACATTATGAGCTGGCTAGAACGAATCCGCCGGCAGAAGCTCCCCACGCTGAGCCTGCTGGTGTTCACACTCTGCTCCGTTATTGTCATGGGTTCCCTGCTGACGCAAGGGCTCCATGCGGCGAGAGGACAGGCGGCCTTGTCGGACGCGACGCCGCTGACGATTCCGCCGATCCACAAACTGGACAACGAATTCGTGAAAATCGCCAAGGCCATCGAGCCCTCGGTGGTCTACATCTCCACCGACTGGAAGCCGAAGCAGGTATCCAACAAGAAACGCGGCGCCCCTCAAGGCGACGACCAGGGCGACGACGATATGGACCTGTTCCACCGCTTCTTCGGCGAGCAGGGCCCGATGCAGCAGCCGCCTAATTATAAGCAGGAAGCTTCCGGCTCCGGCTTCGTCGTCGACCGGAACGGCTACATCCTCACGAATCTGCATGTCGTGGAGAACGCCGATCACATCAAAGTCAAACTGGCCGGCGACCCGAAAGAATACAAAGCCAAGCTGATCGGCTCGGACGCCGAAACCGACGTCGCGGTCATAAAAATCGACGCCGGCCACCCGCTGACGCCGGTCCGGATCGCCAACTCGGACGGCGTGCAGGTGGGCGACTGGGCGATTGCCGTCGGCGCGCCGTTCGGCCTGGAGACCTCGGTCACGGCGGGCATCATCAGCGCGCTCGGCCGCGATATCGCCCAGCAATTCCAGCGCTTCATCCAGACCGATGCCGCGATCAACCCCGGCAATTC
>Ga0187875_10001903_pt1 | contig 15742 bp, 10 predicted proteins | sample June2016WEW_17_1_2_FD_132978 | JGI IMG/M metagenome (GOLD analysis project Ga0187875, IMG submission 132978) | Peatland microbial communities from SPRUCE experiment site at the Marcell Experimental Forest, Minnesota, USA - June2016WEW_17_10 | ecosystem: Environmental > Terrestrial > Soil >... | reverse complement strand
GGCGTGGCCGAAATCGACTCCGAGCGCGCCAAGGCGCTCAACCTCAAAGAGGTGCATGGCGTCGAAGTGAAGAGCGTGGATCATGACAGTCCCGCCGCCAAGGCCGGCCTGAAAGAATCCGACGTGGTGCTGGAGTATAACGGCCAGCGCATCGAAGGCACCGAGCAGTTCATCCGCCTGGTGCGCGAGACGCCCGTCGATCGCCAGGTAAACCTGCTGGTCTGGCGCAATGGCGGCACACAAACGTTGACGGCCACCATCGGCCACCGCAAGGAACACTTCTTCTTCCGAACAGGCGATGGCGATGAAGATGTCGATCTCAACGTCGAGATCCCGCCCATGCCACCCATGCCTGATATGCCTGCCATGCCCCCAATGCCTGAAATGCCGCTGGTGCCCGAGTTCCCCCGCGCCATCGGTTCCGCGCGTAGCGGCGTGCTGGGCATTGAGTGCGAGTCTCTGGGATCGCAACTGGCCGGCTTCTTCGGCGTGAAAGAAGGCGTACTGGTGCGCTCCGTCGCCAAGGATTCCGCCGCCGAAAAAGCAGGCATCCGCGCCGGAGACGTCATCGTGAAAGTGGATAGCGAAGCGGTAACCAGCGCGCACGAAATCACCAGCCTGGTACGCGCCGCGCGCAGCAAGCACAACTTCCAAGTGGTGGTCGTACGTGACAAGAAGGAAGTCAGCCTTAGCGTCACGGTGGAGTCCGCGGACTCTCGCTGACCGGCGCCTCACAGCTTCTGTGTTCCGTCGATTCTTCCAAGAGCGCGGTCGAAAGTGCCCAGTGGCAGATGTCCTGCCTTGCGGGCAAGCTGCAGCATCAGGCAATCGGAGAAACCCAGGGCCGGGCGTGAGCGAAAAAGGTCCAGGGCGGCCCGCACGACATCCGCGTCCTGCAGTGTCAGGTTCCTGTGGCTGAGCAGCATTTCGACCGCGGTCGCGAGAGCGGCGGCGTCCAGTCCGTACACGGTTCCGAGCACCCAGACCGCTTCGGCCAGCGCCAGAGTCGATACCCATGCCCCCTTCTCGACGAAGTGATCGGACTGTCTGGCCTGCCCCGCATCGTCGCGGGTAATGAGCCGAACCAGAACGTTGGTATCAATCGCGCGCATAGCGCTCGCGCATGCGCCGGCGGATCCCTTGCTTCATCTCGCCGGCAGTCCGTGGCTCCGGCGCTCCGTTGGGGAACAACGCGCAATGGATCTCCTCCGACGAAAACTGGGCCGCGTGCCGCACCACAATTCTCTCGCCGTCTTCGTCCCATTCGACAATCGACCCAGGGGTAATGCCGAGCCTTTTGCGAATGACGGCTGGGACCGAGATTTGCCCCTGGGCGGTAACCTTCGAACGGGCCAGTGCCATCACTCTACATTACCACGGTAATGTACGGGGCAGACGCGGCCACGGCCAAACTTGCGTTACAATAGGGCAAACCTCCCCAATGCGCGATGAAGCTTGCGTCCGTACTCTCGCCCCACTTCGATTCTGATGTCCGCGCGCGCGGCGCCAGCTACTACCGGCTGGGCGCGGTGCGCATCAAGCGCGGCAACGCCACGGGAGTCGAAGCCGGCGTGCGCGGCTCGCGCGTCTACGACGTGGAGATCACCTGGGATGGCCGCGCGCTGGCCTTGTTTTGCGACTGTCCCTATTATGAAGACGTCGGCGCATGCAAGCACCTCTGGGCCACCATTCTGGCGGCCGACGCGCAGAACTATTTCACGGCCATCACCCGGCTCAATCCCAGGGACATCTCTTTCGACGAGACACACGACGAAGACGATGAGGACGACCCGTTCGAAGGACTCCCCGGCTTCGGGCTGCCTCCCCGCCCGTCCCCCGTTTTCAAGCCGCAGATCCCGGCAGCGCCGCCGTCCTGGCTGCAGCGCCTGAATGAAATCGTACCGGCCGGCTCGTTGGCAAGCACGGCTTGGCCCGCGCAGCGCGAGTTGCTTTATATCATCGACGCGGCCGCCAGTGTCGCGCGCGGCTCCGTGGTCCTGGAACTGAAGACGCGCGAGCCCAAGCTCAAAGGCGGATGGAAGAAGCCTGGGGTTCCGCAGATCAGCCGGGCGGTTTTGTCCATCCTGCCGAACCCCGCGGATCGCCACATTCTCGGGCTGCTCTCCGGCAGCGCCATGAACTCGGACTGGATGTCCTACAGCTCGTACGAATCCATCGGGGCGGGCTTCCGTCTGCGGCATCCGTTCGCCGCCACGGTGATGCCGGATATTGCCCGCACGGGCCGCTGTCTGCTGCAACTGAACGCAGCCGATCAGGAATGGCTGCCACTCCAATGGGACGATGGCGAGCCTTGGCGATTCGTCCTCCGCCTGCTCCGCCAGGAAGGCCATAAGTGGGCGCTGGCCGGGTGGCTGCGCCGCGGCGGCGAAGAGATGGACCTGCTGGCGCCGCTGCTGATCTCCGAGGGTCTGGTGTTCACGCGCGAGCGCGTCGCGCTGCTCGAGGAAGGCACGCCGTTCGAATGGATTGCCTCTCTCCGCAGATTGCGCCATATCGACGCGCCCGAAGGCGACATCGGCCAGATGCTCACGGCGCTGCTCGAACATCCGCTCGCCGCGCGCATAGAGGTTCCCGACGAGTTGCGCTACGAGGAAGTGCAGCCCGTGCCCAAGCCTTGCCTGACGTTCCGCTCCGAAAAGCGCTACGAGTGGGAGAAGGAGCATCTGCACGCCGAGATATCGTTCGATTACGATGGACGGCGCGTGCCCGATGCGCTCAAAAGCCGGGGCATGTACGACCCCGCCAAACGGCGGTACGTGGTGCGCGACCGGCAGGCCGAGGCGGCCGCCAAGGCGTTTGTGTACCAACTCGGCCTGGAGGAACTCCCGGCGGATTACCGGGGCGAGGCAGCCTCGCTGAGGTTGGCGTCCAAGAAGCTGCCGGCGGTGGCGCACGCTTGTCTGGCGGCCGGCTGGCACGTGGAAGCCGAAGGCAAGATTTTCCGCCGCCCCGGCGCCATGCAGGTAGCGGTTTCTTCTGGAATCGACTGGTTCGAGTTGCATGGCGAGGTCGACTACGGCGGAGCCACCGCCAAGCTCCCCGCGCTGCTGGCCGCGCTGCGCCGCGGCGAGAACATGGTGCAGCTGGACGACGGCACCTACGGGCTGCTGCCCGAAGAGTGGCTGACCCGCTTCGGTACGATTGCCGGCCTGGGCACGGCCGAGGCCGATCACCTCCGCTTCCGGCGCAACCAGGCGGGGTTCCTGGATGCGCTGCTCGCCATGCAGCCCGAAGTCACCTGCGACGCCACCTTCGCCCGCGTGCGCGACGAATTGCGCAGCTTCGCGGGTATCCGCGCGGGCGAGCAGCCCGAGGGCTTCGTGGGCACCTTACGCGATTACCAGCGGGACGGCGTCGGTTGGATGGACTTTCTGCGCCGTTTCAGTTTCGGCGGCTGTCTGGCCGATGACATGGGCGTGGGCAAGACCGCGCAGGTGCTGGCGCTGCTGGAAGCCCGCCGCGCGTCGAGCGACCTGCCCGGTCCATCGTTGGTGGTGGTCCCCAAATCGCTGGTGTTCAACTGGAAGCAGGAGGCGGCCCGCTTCACTCCGCAGTTGCGGGTGCTCGATCATACCGGCCTGGCGCGCGATGTGCATAGCTTCTCCGATTACGATGTGGTGCTGACCACCTACGGCACGCTGCGCCGCGACGCCGCGGAGTTCAAGGACATCGAGTTCGATTACGTGGTGCTCGACGAAGCGCAGGCCATCAAGAACCCCGGCACCGAATCGGCCAAAGCCGCGCGTCTGTTGCGCGGACGCAACCGGCTGGCGCTTAGCGGCACGCCCGTGGAAAACCATCTGGGCGAGTTGTGGAGCATCTTCGAATTCCTCAACCCTGGCATGATGGGCGCGGCCAGCGTGTTCAAGCTGGCCGGAGGCGCGGCGCGCAACCCCAGCGCGGAAACGCGCATCCTGCTGGCCCACGCGCTGCGCCCGTTCATTCTGCGGCGCACCAAGGAGCAGGTGGCGCGCGAGCTTCCGCCCAAATCCGAGCAGACCCTCTTCTGCGAGCTGGAGACCGCGCAGCGCAAGCTCTACAACGAACTGCGCCTGCACTACCGCAATTCGCTGCTGCAGACGGTGGCCGCGCAGGGCCTGGCGAAATCCAAGATCCAGGTGCTGGAGGCGCTGCTGCGATTGCGCCAGGCGGCCTGCCATCCGGCCCTGATCGATCCCAAGCGCCGCCACGAATCCAGCGCGAAACTCGATGTGCTGATCGACCACCTGGAAGAGGTCGTGGCGGAGGGCCACAAGGCGCTGGTGTTCTCGCAATTCACCAGCCTGCTGTCGCTAGTGAAGGAGCGCCTGGATGAATCGGCCATGGTTTACGAGTACCTAGATGGCAAGACGCGCGACCGCCAACAGCGCGTGGAGCGGTTCCAGAACGACCCGGATTGCAGCCTGTTTCTGATCAGCCTGAAAGCCGGAGGCTTGGGCCTGAACCTGACCGCCGCCGAATATGTTTTCCTGCTGGACCCGTGGTGGAATCCGGCGGTGGAAGCGCAAGCCGTCGATCGCGCGCACCGCATCGGCCAGACCCACCAGGTGTTCGCCTACCGGCTGATCGCGAAGGACACTGTCGAAGAGAAGATCCTGCAACTGCAAAGCAGCAAGCGGGACCTGGCTGCCGCGATCATTAGCGAGGATAACGGCCTGATCCGCGACTTAAAGCGGGAGGATCTGGAGATGCTGCTTTCCTGAAAGAGAAGACAGAAGACAGAAGTCAGAAGTCAGAAGAAAACCACGCATTCTGACTTCCGTCTTCTGACTTCTGTCTTCTGCTTCTTTATTTCGACTCTATCCGCATGCCGTAGAAGCTGCGATACACGAACGTCGCCGAGACTAGGAAGAAAACAATACCTAGCACGGTTGAGAGCGTGTTGCCCTGCTTGTTGTTTAGCGACACCGCCAGTTCGACGGCCAGCAGCCCGAACAACGTGGTGAACTTGATGATGGGATTCAGCGCCACCGAGCTGGTGTCTTTGAGCGGATCGCCCACCGTGTCGCCCACCACCGTGGCGGCATGCAGTTCGGTGCCCTTCATGTTTAGTTCGGTCTCGACGATTTTCTTGGCGTTGTCCATGGCGCCGCCGGCGTCGGCCATGAAGATGGCCTGGAACAGGCCGAATATGGCGATCGAAATCAGGTAGCCGATGAAGTAGAACGGCTCGAAGAAGGCGAAGGCCAAAGTGGCGAAAAACACCGCGATAAAGATGTTGAGCATGCCTTTCTGCGCGTACCGCGTGCAGATTTCCACCACCTTCTTGGAATCGGCAATGGAGGCCTTTTCGGAGCTCTCCAGCTTGATGTGCTCCTTGATGAACTTCACCGCGCGATAGGCGCCGGTGGTGACCGCCTGCATGGATGCGCCGGTGAACCAATAAATGACCGCGCCGCCGGCAATCAGGCCCAACAGGAAGGGCGGGTATAGAATCGATAGGTGGTCGATGTTAGTCTTGAGACCGTTAGTGAGGGCTACGATGATGGAGAAGATCATAGTGGTTGCGCCGACGACCGCAGTGCCGATCAGCACCGGCTTGGAGGTAGCCTTGAAGGTGTTGCCCGCGCCGTCGTTCTCTTCCAGGTTCTCCTTGCCCTTCTCGAAGTTCGGTTTGAATCCGAAATCGCGCTGGATCTCGGCTTCGATGCCCGGCAGCGTCTCGATGGTGGAAAGCTCGAAGACGGACTGGGCGTTATCGGTGACGGGACCGTAGCTATCCACCGCGATGGTGACCGGACCCATACCGAGGAAGCCAAAAGCCACCAAGCCGAAGGCAAACACGGCCGGCGCCACCATCAGGCTGGCGAGCCCCAGGGTGCTGACGCCGTAGGCGATGCTCATCAGGCCGAGGATGGAGAAGCCCAGCCAGTAGGCGCTGAAGTCGCCGGCCACCAGACCGGACAAAATGCACAACGATGCGCCGCCTTCGCGGGCGGAGTTGACGATCTCGCGCACGTGCCTGGATTGGGTGGAGGTAAATACCTTTACGCCCTCGGGGATAATGGCGCCGGCCAGGGTGCCGCAGGTGATCACGGTGGAGAGTTTCCACCACAAGCTGGTGTCGCCGTTCAAGTCCGGAACGATGAAGTAGCTGACCAGGTAAGTCAGTCCGACGGAGACGAGCGAAGTCAGCCACACCAGCGAGGTCAGCGGCGCCTCGAAGTTGAACTTTTCGGCATCGCCGTATTTGGCCTTGGCGACCAAACCGTTGATGAAGTAACTGACCGCCGAGGAGACGATCATCATCACGCGCATGACGAAGATCCAGACCAGCAACCGCACTTGCATCTCGGGCTGCTTGACCGCCAGCAGGATAAAAGTGATCAGGGCCACGCCGGTGACGCCGTAAGTCTCGAAGCCGTCGGCCGATGGTCCCACCGAGTCGCCCGCGTTATCGCCGGTGCAATCCGCAATCACGCCCGGGTTGCGCACGTCGTCTTCCTTGATCTTGAAGACGATCTTCATCAGGTCCGCCCCGATATCCGCGATCTTCGTAAAAATGCCGCCCGCCACGCGCAGGGCCGCGGCGCCCAGCGACTCGCCGATCGCGAAACCGATGAAGCACGGGCCGGCCAGATCGCCGGGAATGAACAGCAGGATGATCAACATCATCATCAATTCGACCGAGATCAGCAGCATGCCGATGCTCATGCCGGCCTGCAAGGGAATGTCATAGCAGGGGAAGGCCTTGCCGCGCAGGCTGGCGAACGCCGAGCGGGAGTTGGCGAAGGTGTTGACGCGCATGCCGAAGGCCGCCACCGAGTAACTGCCGCCGATGCCGACGACGCTGAACAACAGAATCACGGCCACCTTGTAGGCAGCGAAGTTTTGCAGGAAGCCGAAGTAGAACACGATGATGACGCCGATGAAGCACTCCAGCAGGATCAGGAACTTTCCCTGCGTGGCCAGATAGGTCTTGCAAGTCTCGTAGATGAGCTCGGAGACCTCCAGCATAGACTTGTGCACGGCCATGTTCTTCAGCCGCATATAGATGATGAGGCCGAAAATCATACCCAGCGCACAGAATATGAGGCCGAACATCAACAGGGCATGGCCGTCGATGATACCCCCGAGAAAACGGGCGCTACTCAGATCCGGCAGGTGCAGGCTGGCTTCGCCGCCCTCCTGCGCCATGAGAGGGAGGGCCAATAGGGCCATCCACAGCAGCGGGAGTAACCCGCGGACTGCGCGGAACTTAGTCGATGATACCGTTCGCATGAAAACCTCCTGGAGTGGGGCGATAGCCCCGAGGATGGGCCTACCCCAAAAAGGATATCAGGGTTGGTTTACCTCAGCCTTTGTGAAATCACAAGGTAGCGCACGGCAGCGGGGAATTCAAGGAGGCGCAGCATTGAATGGGGACATGACAGGCTGAAGCCTGTCCCACGGTCAGGTGGCTGGGTGCGCCGTTGGATCGCTGGAGGGCGGGGGTCCGGGAAGTCGCCGAGCGCCTCGCGGGGGATTTCGCGCCAGGTCCCGTCGAGGCCGAGGACGCGCGGGAGCACGGCATAGTGGCTTGCGACCAAGCAAGCTTCGCTCGCCGGCGGGTCTGGAGACCCCGCTGCAGGCGTGGACGCCCGCCCCACATTGTTGGCTTTATCGCTATCCAACCTGGCCCACCATAAGCCCGCTCGGTCCCGGCAGCCGGATGCGGATCGCTTCGCAGAAGCCCGCCTCGCGGAGCCACTCCGCATATTCGCTTTCGTTATAGCTGGCGCCAGCCTCCGTGCCCACCAGCATGTTGAGCGAAAACAGGGCAGCCATCTTGGGCGCGGTCTTGTCCTCCTCCAGGATGAAATCCTGAACCACCACCCGCCCGCCAGGAGCGAGAGCCTGGCGGCAACGCCGCAGCAGATCGCGGTTCTCATCGGGGCCCAGCATGTGGCAGATGGCCGAGACCAGCACCAGGTCGTAGCCTTCCCCGAAGTCGTCCGTACGCAGGTCGCCCACACGCGTGGTCACGCGGCCGCCCAGGCCCGCGCGATCGATGTGACCCTGCGCAATCTCCAGCACCTCAGGCCGGTCCAGCACCTCGGCGTGCAGCTCGGCGCTGGCCTGCGCGAAGGCGATGGAGTAGGCGCCTGATCCGCCGCCCACGTCCAGCATGCGGCGTACGCCGGCGGTTCCGACAGCTCGAACAACGTGCGGCGCGCGCTCCCGCGCATTGCGGTGCATGGCCGCGATGAACGGCCGGGTCCAGCGATCGTCCACCTCACGCGGCTCCCGGCGCTTCACCGCCGTGCCTTCCCGCACGCAATCGGTCAGCGTAGACCAGCGATGCCACAGGTGCGCGGTGTGCATGGTGGCGGCGCGCGCATCGTCCGGCGATCCCGCCACGAAATAGCGCGCGCTCACGGGGGTGTTGTGAAATGTGCCGTCGTGCTTCGACAGCAGGCCCAGGGCGGCCAGCGCATTCAACAGCATTCCGGTGGCGCGCGGATCAGTGCCCATCTTCGCGGCGGCCTGCCCGGCCGAAGCGCCATTCCCGACCGCGGTGAAAGCGTCCAGTTCGATGCCGGTCAGGACGGCGCGGCTGTCTTGAAAACCGCGGATGACCTGGGCGAGGTCGTCGGGCAACGCGCCAGCGGCATCCTTCGCTTTCATGCCCGCCTGCATCTTGCTTTTGTTGGATTCAATCTCCGCGCGCACCGCCTGGGCATCCCGATTCACCAGCCGTTCCACCGGGTTCCCGTCGTGAAAGTGGCTGCGCACCAGTTCGGGCACATCGCCCGCGCATACGCCCGAGTACCAGACGCCCTCCGGATAAACCACTATGTTGGGCCCGCGCTCGCACAGGCCGAGCGAGCCGCACGCCGTAATCTGTACCTGGTCCGCCAACCCCTGGGCCGCGACCTCGCCGCGCAGGGCATCCACCACCTTGAGCGAGCCACGTGCTGAACAGCACGGCGCGCCTTCGGGCTTCTGCTGGTCGCACGCGAAGACGTGATAACGAAAAGGCTGCATGGCGACCTCCATTGTAGTTCGACGCGCTTTCGCGGGATATTGGAAGCTGGATGATTGCTCTGATTCTGGTGCGATGGCAGGGCGCGGTGGATTTCGTCGTGTTGACGGCGGCGCTGTATATCCTGCTGCGATGGGCGCAGCAGGCGCGGGCCTTGCGCGTGGCCCTGGTGGTGCTCGGGCTGCACGCCGGAGCCCTGGTGGCGCGGCATTTCGATCTGGTGCTCACCAGTTGGGTGCTAGATGGCGCGGCCATCCTGGCGATCGTGGTGCTGCTGCTGGTTTTCCAGGCGGAGTTGCGGCGCTTCTTCATGCGCCTGGACAGCCTGCTGAACTGGCGGTCGCAGGAGGCCTCCAGGCTGGCCGAGACTTACCAGTCGATCTCCCAGGCGGCCTTTCGCTTGGCAAGCGGCTCGATTGGCGCGCTGATTGTGGTGGTTAGGCGCAACGCCGTGGCGGAACTGGTCAGCGGCGGCATTACGCTCGAAGCCGGCGTTTCACCCGAAATCCTGGAAGCGATTTTCCAGAAAACGTCGCCCGTGCACGACGGCGCGGTGATCGTGCGCGGCGACCGCATGGTGCGGGCCGCCGCGGTATTGCCGTTGACCGACCGCGAGCGGGTGCCCAGCTACTACGGCACGCGCCATCGCGCGGCCATGGGGCTTTCCGAACGCTGCGACGCGCTGGTAGTGGTGGTTTCCGAGGAGCGCGCCGAAGTGACTTTAATGGAGGCCCGCCGCATCGTCCGCTTCGACGACGAGCAGAAGCTGGCGCAGACGCTGGAGAAGCTCTGCGCGCACCCCGCCGACGGCTTGGGAAGCAGGCTGCGTCAATCGCTGCTCTCCAACGTCCCCGTCAAGCTGGCCGCGCTGGGCCTGGCGGCGGCCATCTGGAGCACCTCGTTTCTGTCCACCGGAACCACGGTCCGCACGGTCAGCGTGCCGGTGCAGTTTGTGAGCGTGCCATCCGGCATGGATATCGGGGCGCCCTCCACCGACCGGCTCGAGGTGCAAGTGCGCGGCAGTGCATGGTTGATGGATTCGGTGAGCCTGACGCGGCTGGTGGCCAGCTTCAATCTGCGCGGGTCGCGTGCGGGCCCCCTGAATCTGACGGTTGACGCGGGGAACCTCAACCTGCCGCCGGGGATCGTGATGGAACGCGTGGTGCCCGCGAAGATTTCGGTGCGCCTGTTGCCGCGCGCACGGTAGTGGGGTAGGACTCCAGCAGGGACGGCGGGGCCGTCACCAGAGGTAGAAACCCAAGGTTTTGGGGGGCGGGATTTATCCCGCGCGGGGCTTCAGCCCCGCACTTCGCAGAATCAACAGGTTGGCGGGTGGGTTTCTGGAGAGTCCTGTGGCCGACGTCTACGTCGACCAGCGTCCGCGGCGGACGCAGGGTCGAAAACACACCGTAACGTAGTTGAAAAAAGGGGCGGGTCTGGAGACCCGCCGCAGGCGTGGACGCCCGCCCCACAAGGTCTGCCCCACCTGGGTTCAGCCCCGCACGGCCCACCGCACCAACTCGGCCACCTTCGGCGTCTTGCCTTGCAGCAGGATGGCGACGCGGAAGATGCGCGCCGCGGCCACCACCATGACCAGCGTAAAGGCCAGCACGCCCACCAGTCCCACCCAGGGCTGCCAAGCCGGTACGCCGCCGCCCGGCATGGCCTGCCGCAGCAGCATCAGCATCGGCGTGAAGGGCGGAAACAGGGACAAAGCCGTGGAAATGGCGCCATTGGGTTGCTGCATGATGAAGGTGATCATGAAGTACGGGATCATCACCGGGGCGAGCAGCACAATGGCGAGTTGCTGCGCGTCCTGCGGGCTACTGCAGCCGGCTCCCAACGCAGCGGCGAACGAGCACAGGAAGATCACGTCGGCGATCAGGTAGACGTAAAACCAGGGGAACACCGCGAACGGCACCATGCCGGACAGGCCCATGCCATACAGCGCCAGCGTGCCGCCGATGAGGTAGAACGCGGAGCTGGTCAGCGACGTGCCCAGCGCGCCCAGCACCTTCCCCATCATCAACTCGAAAGGCGTCGCCATCCCCAGCAGCATTTCCACCAGGCGCTGCGCCTTGTCCTCCGTCACGGCCGAAAGCATCGGGCTGGATCCGACCATGACGATCATGCCCAACAGAAGCATGATGCCGAACGGCACGCCAAACTCGGCGACTTCGTTCTTCTTGCTGGCCTCGCGAATCTCGCCCGTTTTCGGGTCGCGCGAAACCAGGCCGAACCTGTCCACTTTGACGCTGGCAAGCACGTCCGAGAGGCGGCTCGGGTCCACGCCGAGATTGGCCAGGCGCACCCGCCGGATGCCGTCGTTAATGGACCCGGACAGCCAGCCGCTGGCCTCGTCGAAGCCGCCCGCGTTGGTGTAGGTCGCCACCGGGCCGGGCTTGGAATCCTTGGCGTTTCCCGTATCGTTGGTGGCAGCCGGGGCACTCAGGACGGTGGGAGCGATTTCGATGAACGCATAGAGTTGCTCGTGGCGCACGCGCTCGGACAACGCCAGGCGCTCCGCCTTGGGATCGGCGGCGGGCGGCAAGATCTCGAAGACGTAATGCGGTTGCACCTGGCGGTGAGTGGTCTTATCGAACAGATCCTTCGCGTTCTTCTCCTGGGCGGCCTGAATCACGGCGGCAGCCGCCACGCCGCTGCCGTCGATAATGGCGATGCGCCGCTCCTTGATATCCGGCTTGCTTTGCATCAGCGCGACGCCCAGAAAGCCGCCGCCAAACAGAAGCGGCGCCACCACCAGTCCGATGATGAACGCCTTGGTGCGGATGGTGGCCAGGTAGTCGCGCCTGGCAATCAGCAGAATCCGATGCGGCCTGTTATGCAATTTGCGCCTCCCCTGCCTCCGGGCCGGCAATGCGTATGAAGATGTCGTGCAGCGATGGTTTCATGATGGAGAAGCTGGTCACGCGCGTGCGCTCGATGAGGGTGCGCAGCACTTGCTGCGGGTCGCAGCCGCGCGCCATGCGCAACTCCTGGACTTGCCCGAAATCGCGCACCCTTTCCACGTCGGGCAACCCGTCGAGAAACTGCGCACCGCCGTCGGCCGCCACCCGAATGGTGTCGTTTCCGTATTGATCCTGGATGGATGCCAGCGTACCGTCCAGCACTTTCTTGCCGCGGAAGATCATGCAAATGTAGTCGCACATGTTCTCCGCCACATGCATATCGTGGGTGCTGAGGATCACGGTGACGCCGGCGCGGCGCAGATCGAGAATGGCGGACTGCAGCGTGTCGGCGCTCACCGGATCGAGCCCGCTGAAGGGCTCATCGAGGATCAGCAGCCTGGGCGCCGGTACCACCGCGGCGATGAACTGCACCTTTTGGCTCATGCCTTTGCTGAGCGCCTGCACTTTCTGCGACGCCCACTTGGCCAGGTCGAGCTTCTTGAGCCAGCTCTCCACTTCGGCGGTGACCTTACGGCCGCTGCGCAGTTCTCCGTAGAACTCCAGCAGCGGCTGCACCGCCATCTTGCGGTACAGCCCGCGTTCCTCGGGCAGGTAGCCGATCAGCTCCGAGCGCGCCCCCAGCATCTGCTGCCCGAAGATGCGGACGTCGCCGCGGTCGGGATAGAAGATACTGGCGATCATGCGCATGGTAGTGGTTTTGCCGGAGCCGTTCGGTCCGATAAAACCGTATACCGAACCTTCGGGAACGACCAGCGACAGGTCGTCGACCGCGGTTACAGCGCCGAAGGTTTTTGTAACATTTGAAATTTGGACGGCATCCATCGATCCGCAAGTGTAGCAGGTTGCTTGGCCGGAAAAGAACAGTCGAAAGCCAAGGGGGGCGCGCTCCAGCGCTCCGCTTCCGATGCTGCGTCTCTCACTTGGCAGCGTTGATTCTTATGTTCTTGAATGCGCCCGTTTCATCAAACGAGCCCAGACCGACCTTTCCGGGTCCCAGGCTGAGGTCCACTGCGCGCAAGGCCGGCACGGCCTGTCCGTCGACTGTAACCTCGATGGCTCCGGTGGCGGCATCGTGCGCCAGCGTGACGTGATACCAATGGCCGCTCGCCGCGAATGCCGCCGGGCCGGGCTCTGCGCTGATGCGCACGCGCTCGCCGCCATACACGTGAAAGATGCCGTTGTGCACCGGTTGCGCCCCCGCCGTATCCGTGGAGAGGTGCGCATAGTCGAAGTGGGCCGGATCGCGATATGCCAGGACGATCAGCAGTGAGCGGCCTAGCGGCATTACGTCCGCTTCAACGGTCAGGCGGTCATAACTCGGGACGTCGGTCAGTGCGAACTGAATCGGACGGCGCGGTCCGGGCAACGGCCCGCGGCTGGCGACCAGGCGCAATGTGCCCTCCTCAACCTTCCAATCCGCGGCAGCCGGGACCGCCCAGGCGCGGCCAAAGATTGCGAGCGTATCGGCGGCATTTGCGTTGAAAGCGGCCAACGCCGCGAGGACCACGAGTCTCATTTCATTACCGCGCGTACTTTGTTCTCTCTGAGAACCAATCCTATCACTGTGCTGTCGCCCGGAGGCTCCGCAGGCACAATGGCTTGGCCGCGTACCGCGGACTGCGGCCTACAATTTGAGATCGGCGAAGGGCTGCGGGCTGACGTTCCAGATCCCCTTCAGCGGATTGTCGGTGTCCATCATCACCAGATTCGCCAGCCAGATGACACAGGCCGCCAGCGTAAAGCAGAGAGCGCCGGTGACCCAATAACGAAACGGGTAAACGAAGATCGACAGGACCAGCACGCCCGCGACGGTGTTCACCAGGGCTGCCAGGGTGGGCGGCATACGGGTCAGGCTCTTGGCGACGCGTTCATCGCGGCGGCCGCCGGTCTTTTGGACCATGTCCAGCAGCCGGACGTGAATAGCCCGTTCGGTTTCGTTGCGGGGCGCTATTTCGACAACCACGCCGATCAACTGCACGAACAACTCTTCGGTGCGCTTGTCTCTACGGCCATCGCCCAAGGCTTGCCACTCATGATCGAGGACTTGCCCCCGGTAGGCTTTCACGGCGCGGCGGATGTTGGCGGCATCGTCGGCATTCGGATACCGGCTGAAGCGCAGCAGTTCGTCAAGGGAGTTGCACTCCCAGATCACGCCATTCTCCACCTCGGTAAACTGTCCCCAGATGACGAAAATGGTGAAGGCCAGCAGGACGGCATAGATGTCGCCGAGTAGCTGGGTGAAGGTCGCCAGACCCTCGGCGTCGCGGCTCGCGAACTCGTAGAAGCCGGCCCAGCGCAGGCATCCGTATAGCGCCAACGCGACGGCGAGCGCCTCGACAAGCTTGCGGACTTTGCCCGAAGGCAGCTTCCATTCCACGACCGACTATTGTACGCCGATGTGGAGAAAGCGATTTAGCGCCGCGACCGTAATCCACAATTCGCCGGCAGTCCGCCGCCGTAGTCCGTCACTCGGCGCATACCCCTGGCGGGCCCGCGATCTACTTCTTGGGCGGATTGATCATGATGTGGGTGCCCGCAGTGCAACAGGTAGGGTCACTCACTTTTCCGCTGCTCGCATCGAAGCCGGTACCGGTAAGTACGTACAGCGTGCGAGGATCGCGCGACAGCGAGGGTTTCCCTTCCGCAACCTCCTTCCAGCGCATGTCGTTGCGTTTCTGCCCAGTGACTTTCTGCGCCGCGAGTTCACGGCCGCGAGCCATGCACGGCTCCAGGTCGCGCTGGTAACAAGCGGCGCTTAATGTTCCATCACAAGCCGAAACAATAAAGCATCCCGCGAGTGCGGATATAGACGCGCCCATCGGCAATCGCCGGGGTGGCAAAGCATTCGTCGTCCAGTTCGTCGACCGAGAGAATCTCCTGATCCGGACCGGCCTTCAGGATCGTGACCACGCCGGAGTTGCCGACGAAGAAAACTTTGCCGTCGGCCGCCACCGGCGAAGCGTAATACTTGTCCACCGCGCCGCGTAGACGGCCCTGTTTGAAGGGCTGTCCGTTTGCCGGATCGATGGTCGTGAGAATACCGCCATCGTTGATCATGTAGATCACTCCACGATAGAGCAACGTGGAGGGGAGTTGCGGTACCCTTTGTTGATACTTCCATCGCAGCGCCGTGGCGGTCATGTCGCCGATGCCGCCGGCGTGCAGCGCCAGCAAGCCGTTTTCCGCGGCCATCACCGCTTGGAAGGATTTCCATTCGGCGGCGTCCAGTTTTCCGTCGTGGTTGGTGTCTTCGAACGGGAAAAAAAGGCGCATGGGACCCTCGGGCAGCTCCGATTGCTGCAACGCGCCATCGTGGTTGATATCGTACTTCGCCAGCGCATCGGCGAACGAGGGAATCTCGACATGCTTACCTGGATCGTTGAACGACGAATTGTACCCGTTGAGATAAATCGTGTCGCCATCCAGCACCGGCACCGATTTCATCTCCGAAGCCAGGCCGTTCACCCACCAGACGCTCTTGCCCGACGCGAGATCGTAGGCATCCAGCCGAAACGACCCGGGCGCAATGATCTGAATACCGGCGCCCTGAACGCCCTCGGCGCGCGGCCGATACACAATCGGCGTGGAATGTCCGCTGAGAGCTTGGGGCCGCGGCGTCTTCCAGGCTTGCTTGCCGTCGGCTTGAGAAAACGCGGCGGCGAACGAGTTGTGCAACTGGTCGCAGACTAAAACGACCTTGTCGCCGGCCAGAATGGGCGAGACACCCATTCCATACATGTTGTCGAACGGCCCCAGGGGGGTGCGCCAGCGTTCCTTGCCGTCGAAGGTATAGGAGAGAAGCCCGTAATCGGGAAAGAAGACGTAG
>Ga0187875_10001899_pt1 | contig 15762 bp, 15 predicted proteins | sample June2016WEW_17_1_2_FD_132978 | JGI IMG/M metagenome (GOLD analysis project Ga0187875, IMG submission 132978) | Peatland microbial communities from SPRUCE experiment site at the Marcell Experimental Forest, Minnesota, USA - June2016WEW_17_10 | ecosystem: Environmental > Terrestrial > Soil >... | reverse complement strand
GCGTCCGGGGACGCCGCGCTCGCGGCCCGCCGCGAGCAGTTGCACCGCCTGCTCCTGCTCGCGGTCAGCGGCCTGGCCGCTGGCCTGCAGAACACCGGCTGACCGGCCCAGCCCGCGTCAGCGGGCGGAAACGGCGGCGAGCTCGGCGCGGCGCCTCCGGTGCGCGGGAGCACAGGGATACTCGGCGTCGGTGCCGTCCCCGGTCAGCAGCTTGCTGATCGCGGTCCGGGTTTCCTCGTCGGCCGGCGTGTACACCACGATCCGGGTGCAGGGCACGGCCAGCACCCCGAGGCTGGTGCTGGTCATGACCAGCCGCGGGTGCGCCGGATGCCGGAAGACCTTGAGGTAGGTGACCGGGCTGGCCACGTCGTGCTCCTCCCAGAGCCGGGCGAAGTACGGGCTCATCGCCTGGAGGCTGCTGATGAAGCCGGTCCACGCGGGCTCGCCGACGTGCTGGCCGTAGTTGCTCCGGAACTGCGCCACCAGCCGGGCCAGCTGGTCGTGCCGCGTGACGTACGGGTGGCAGCAGTCCGGGTAGGTGAAGTTCAGCCACAGGATGTTGCGCTCGCCGGGCTGGGCGCCGACCACCCCGGGCCACAGCACCGCGTACGCCTCGTTCCAGCCGAGCAGGTCGTACCGCTCGTTCATGACGCAGGCCGGGAGTGGCACCAGGCTGTCCATGATGCCCTGGACGTCAGGCGGGACCTGCTCGCACGCGCTCCCCGAAGCAGCCGTCCCGCCGGCCACGTCGGCCACGTCGGCCAGCCGGTACAGGTGCTGCCGCTCGGCCTGGTCCAGCCGGAGCGTCTGGGCCACCGCGCCGAGGACCTGGGCACTGGCATGGATCGGGCGGCCCTGCTCCAGCCAGGTGTACCAGGTGACGCCCACCCCGGCCAGCTGGGCGACCTCTTCCCGGCGCAGGCCCGGGGTGCGGCGGCGCAGCCCGGGAGCCAGCCCCACCTGCTCCGGGGTGATCCGCTCGCGGCGGCTGCGCAGGAAGGCGGCCAGCTCGGCGCGGCGCGAGCCGTTGGCGGTGGTCGTCACGGCGGTCATACTCTCATCATGCCGGGGGCCGGAGCCTGGTGCCAGGTGCTGTTGGTACCAGGATAAATAGGCTCCTGGTACCTGGATAAAGGTCCCGGCATGCTCGGGGTCATGACAGACCTCACTACCGTAATCCGCGGCGCCCAGGCGCGGGACGACGGCCGCGCCGGGTTCCGCCGGGCTGGCCGGCCGGAAGGCCGGGCCCCGCGCCGGGTGACCGCGCCGCGCGCGCTGCTCGCGATCGTCCTCACCGGGCAGTTCATGGCCGTCCTCGACGCCTCCGTGGTCAACGTCGCGGCCCCAGCCATCCACGCCGAGTTGCACGCCTCCGGGGCCGGGCTGCAGCTCGTCATCGCCGGGTACGTCATCACCTACGCGGTCCTGCTGGTCACCGGGGCCCGGCTCGGCGACATCGTGGGGCACCGCCGGATGTTTCTGGCCGGGCTGGCCGCGTTCACCCTGGCCTCGCTCGGCTGCGGCCTGGCCACCTCCACCGCCATGCTCGTCGCCCTGCGCTTCATCCAGGGGGCTGGCGCCGCAGCCATGATCCCGCAGGTGCTCAGCCTGATCCAGCGCACGTTCACCGGGACGTCGCGGGCTGGCGCGATGCGGCTGTACGCCGCGGTCATCGCCGGTGGCGCGGTCGCCGGGCAGGTCGCCGGCGGGCTGCTGGTTACCGCGAACCTGTTCGGCAGCGGCTGGCGGGCCGTGTTCCTCGTCAACGTCCCGATCGGCGTGGCCCTGCTGGCCACGGGGGCTCGCATGCTGCCGCACGGTGCCGCGGACCGCAGGCGCGGGCTGGACCCGGCAGGCCTGGCGCTACTCATCCCGGCCGCGGTGGCCCTCGTGCTGCCGCTGGTCCTCGGGCAGTCCGAGCACTGGCCCGTGTGGGGCTGGATCTGCCTGGCCGGGAGCGTGCTGCTGTTCGGGCTGTTCGCCGTCACGGAGCGCCGGCTGGAGGCCCGGGGCGGCTCGCCACTGATCCCTGGCCGGGTGCTGAGCCTGCCCGGGGTCGCGATGGGAGTAGCCGCCCTGTTCGTGACCATGGCGGTGTTCGGCGGGTTCTTCTTCGCGCTCGCGCTGCATCTGCAGGGCGGGCTGGGCGACACCCCGCTGCGGGCCGGGCTCATCTTCGCCCCGTCGGCGGCCACCTTCGCGCTGGTCAGCCTCAACTGGCAGCGGCTGCCCCGGCGGCTGCACGGTGCCCTGATCATCGCGGGCTTCGCCGCGTACGCGGCCGGCCTGCTGTGCATGGCCGCGCTGCTGCACGGCGGCGGGACCGGCGGGGTGCCGCTGTACCTGGCCCTGGGCCTGACCGGCGCCGGGATGGCCGCGGCGTTCAGCCCGCTGATGACCGCGGTGCTGATGCGGGTGCCGGTCGCCGACGCGGCCGACGCCACCGGGGTGGTCGTCACCGTCAACCAGCTGGCCATCGTGATCGGGGTGGCCACGTTCGGCACGCTGTACCTGAACCAGGCCGGGCCGCTGCCCAGTGGCGGTCGGTACGGGCCCGCGGAGCACGCGGCGTTCACCCTGGCGTCCGCGCACGCGGTCGCGGTGACGTTCAGCGCCCTGGCCGCCGCGGCGCTGGCAGGCGGCATCCTGGCCCTGATCCGGGCGCTGGCCGCCCGCCCCGCGCGCAGCGCCCTGGGCGGCCCGGCCCTCGCGGCCCCGGTGCCCGTGGCGGCCCTTGTGCCCGTGGCGGGGTCCGGGCCAGAACTTGGCGCCGTGGCCCTCAGGGCTGGCGCCCTGCCCCCCGGGGACTGGCGCCCTGCCCCCCGGGGACTGGCGCCCTGCCCACCCGGGGGCTGGCGCCCTGCCCACCCGGGGGCTGGCGCGGTGACCCCGAGCATCAGGGACTGCGCGGCGGCAACCGCGGGCCAGATAGCTGAGATCATGGAACGTGATGCCTGTTCCTGATGCGGATCTTCGTGACGCGGCCCGGCAGCGGCCGCCCCTCGACGCTGCTGCCCTGCACGCACAGCTGGTCCGCCCCGGCGGTCTCTGGCGGGACATCCGGGTGACCGGGGAAACCGGCTCGACCAACGCCGACCTGCTGGTGGAGGCCCGGGCAGGCGCGGCGGAGGGCCTGGTGCTGGTGGCCGAGACCCAGACCGCGGGCCGGGGCCGGCTGGGCCGGTCCTGGTCCAGCCCGCCGCGCGCCGCGCTGGCCTGCTCCGTGCTGCTCCGCCCGGTGACCGTGCCGCCGGCCGCGCGGGCCTGGCTGCCGCTGCTTACCGGGATGGCCGTGGCGGCCGCGCTGCGCGACGCGGCCGGTGTCACCGCCACCCTGAAGTGGCCGAACGACGTGCTCGTGGCCGGCCGCAAGATTGCCGGGATCCTGGCCGAGGCGCACGGCGACGCGATCGTGGTGGGCGTCGGGCTCAACGTCACGCTCGCCGCGGCCGAACTGCCGGCGCCCACCGCGACCTCGCTGCTCCTGGAGGACGCGGCCTGTCTGGACCGGGAACAGCTGCTGGCCACCGTGCTCACCGAGCTGGCCAGCCGGTACACTGCGTGGGCGGCCAGGCCGGACGCTGCCGCGCTGCGCGAGGAGTACCTGCGCTGGTCTGTCACCGTCGGCCGGGAGGTGCGGGTGGAGCTGCCTGGCGGGGGGCAGTTGACCGGCACGGCGGCCGACGTGGACGAGACGGGCCGGCTGGCCGTGCGGACCGGCTCCGGCACCACGCTGGTCGGCGCAGGCGACGTCATCCACGTACGCTGACAGACACCACGATGGTCGGCGCCGGTGAGGTCGTGCACGTCCGCTGACGTTCGCGTCCGTCACGCTGACGCGGCGCACACGTCCGCGAAATCCCGTTCCATGCCACGATGTGCGCTATGGGCATGGAAAGTCGGCTCGCCCCGGGAGAGCGGAGCGTGCTGACGCTGCACCCGCACTGGAAGATCCTGCTGTGGCCCGCTCTGCTTCTCGTCGTGGTGATCGTCGCTGCGGTCGCGCTGCTGATCGTCATCCCCCCGGGCCGGGAGGCAGGACCGGGAAGGATCGCGGTCGGGGTGGTCGCCCTCATCCTGGCCGTGGCCGCCTGCGGCGTCCCGTTCCTGCGCTGGCAGACCACCACGTACCAGCTCACCACCCGGCGGCTCCAGCTGCGCCGCGGCATCCTGACCCGCTCGGGCCGGGACTTCCCGTTGATCAGGATCAGCGACGTCTCGTTCTCGCAGGGGCCCATCGACCGCCTGGTGGGCTCCGGCCGGCTCGTGGTGGAGTCCGCGGGCGAGCACGGCCAGCTGGTCCTCAACGAGATCCCCGACGTGCAGCGGGTCCAGTCCACGCTGTTCCAGCTGGTCGAAGACGAGCATCAGCGGCTGGCCCGCGAGGAACAGTGAAGAACAGTGAGGCGTGTCCCGGGAATGGGCAATCGCGGGTCAGCGCTGGGGCCCGCGCGCCGCAGGGGTTAGCCTGCGCTCATGGATGGCATCGAGGTCCGCAGGCACGTGATCGGGCGCGGCCCGGTCACCGAGATCGTGCTCGACCGGCCTGAGGCGCTGAACGCGCTGAGCACCGCGATGCTGGTCCGGCTCGCGCAGACCTGCGCCGAGCTGGCCCCCGACCCCGGGGTCCGCGCCGTCGTGCTGACCGCGACCGGGGACCGGGCCTTCTGCGTCGGCGCGGACCTCAGGGAACGGCGCCTGATGACCGACGCGCAGTGGCTGGCCCAGCGGACGGTGTTCCGCACCGCGTTCGGTGAGCTCCTGCGGCTGCCCCAGCCGGTGATCGCGGCCGTGCACGGCTTCGCGCTCGGCGGCGGCTGCGAGCTGGCGCTCAACTGTGACCTGGTGGTGGCCGACGAGACCGCGGAGTTCGGCCTGCCCGAGACCACGGTCGGGCTGGTGCCCGGCTGCGGCGGCACCCAGCTGTCCATGCGCCGGCTCGGCGTGGGCCGGGCCGCCGACCTGCTGCTCACGGGCCGCCGGGTCGAGGCCGCGGAGGCGCAGCGTATCGGGCTGGCGGACCGGCTGGTACCCGCCGGGACCGCCGACGCCGCCGCGCTGGAGATGGCCGGCATCATCGCCGCCAACTCCCCGGTCGCCGTGCGGGCCGCCAAGCGGGCCATGCGCCAGGGCTGGGGAGTCAGCCTGCCCGCGGCCCTGGACATCGAGGACTCCGCCTGGCGGACCGCCGCCCTGTCCGCAGACCGGCGCGAGGGCATCGCGGCGTTCAACGAGAAGCGGGATCCCGTATGGCCGGGCGCGTGAGCCCGGCCGTGACCTGCCTTGCATCACCACTCACGACGGAGGCCATGGCGTGACCGACCTGCCCGGACGCGTTTCGTTGCGGGAAGTAGGGCCGCGCGACGGCCTGCAGAATGAGGACCCGGTGCCGACCGCGGCGAAGATCGAGCTGATCAACGCCCTGTCCCAGACCGGGGTGTCCCGGATCGAGGCGGTGTCGTTCGTGCGGCCGGACGCGATCCCGCAGATGGCCGACGCCGACCAGGTGTGGAGCGGCATCGAGCGCACCGCCGCCGTCCGCTACTCGGCGCTGGCCCCGAACCTGCGCGGCGCGCGGCGCGCGCTGGACTCGGGGTTCACGGAGGTCGAGGTGGTGGTGTCCGCCTCGGACACGCACAACCGGCGGAACGTGAACCGGGGCACCGGGGAGTCCCTCGACGACATCGCGGTGATCCTCGGCGAGGCGCACGGGCGGGGCGCCACCTGCCAGGTGGTGGTGGCCACCGCGTGGGGGTGCCCGTACGAGGGTGACGTGCCGGTGAGCCGGGTCCTGGCGGTGGCCGGCCGGGCGGTGGCCGACGGGGCGGACTCCATCTCGTTCGGCGACACCACCGGGATGGCCACGCCGCGCCGGGTCACCGAGCTGATCGGGGAGTTCCGGTCCGCGTACCCGGACGTCGCGCTGAACCTGCACTTCCACAACACCCGGGGCACCGGCCTGGCCAACGTGCTGGCCGCACTGGAGCTGGGCGTGGACGACTTCGACGCGTCGGTCGGCGGGCTGGGCGGCTGCCCGTACGCGCCCGGCGCCACCGGCAACATCGCCACCGAGGAGTTCGTGCACATGGTCGAGGACATGGGCGTGGCCACCGGGGTGGACCTGGAGGCGATGATCGACGCGGCGGCCGAGGCGGAGCGGATCATCGGCCGCCAGCTGCCGTCCCAGGTGCTGCGGGCCGGCCCCCGCACCCGGACGATCCCTCTGTAACGTCCTGCACACACCCTCTCTAACGGTCTGTCCGCGCGAATGTGGACGGAGAAGGTTGCCGGGACGGCGCTGTCAATGTGGGCCATCCAACTCCGGGGCCCGGCAGCCGGCCGTCAACGGCCGATGCTTGCAATATGGCAGCAGTAGCTGCATAATGCAATCATGCCTACTTCGATTACTATCCGCGAGGTACCGGACGAGACAAGAGACGAGCTAGCCGCCCGCGCCGCCCTGACCGGCCGGTCCCTGCAGGAATACCTTCGCGCAAAGCTCATCGAGCTGACACGCCAGCCGGATGCCGAGACGCTGGTCGAGCGGATCCGTTCCCGGAAGACCGCGACAAGCTCATCCTTGGCGCCGGACCGCATCATCGCCCACCGCGACGCGGATCGCCGGTGACTCTGGTTATCGATGCGTCGCTGGTCGTGTCCGCCCTGGTCGACTCGGGCGCCACGGGGACCTGGGCGGAATCGCTGCTGGCTGCCGAGCCGCTGAGTGCCCCGCACCTGATGCCGGTCGAAGCGGCCAGTATCCTGCGCCGGGCGGCGGCGGCGGGCGACATTTCTGCTGACGTCGCGTCCATGGCCTATGCCGACCTGCTCGACCTGCGGGTAGAACTCTTCCCCTACGCCCCGTTCGCCGCCCGGACATGGGAGCTGCGCGACAACGTGACGTGCTACGACGCCTGGTACATCGCGCTCGCCGAGTCTCTCGGGTCAAAGGTCGCAACGCTCGACCTCAGGCTGGCCCGGGCACCAGGCCCCCGTTGCGGCTTCGAGACTCCGCCCGCCGTGGCCTGAGCGCTCGAAGACGCAGCCCATTCCGTGGTTGCCGTGGGACCCGGTACCGATCCTGGCCACCGGGGCATGCGCGCGAGATACTGCGGGGGCGGCCCTGATCGGCCGCGTTCAGCGGGCTGACTCGCCCGGGAGCGCTCCTGGGCCGGGCGGCGGACGGAGAGGTACGCTCCCCACGTGGCTGAGCAGCATGATGCGGGGCAGCATGACGCGGGGCTCCCGGACGCGGGGCTCCCGGACGCGGGGCTCCCGGACGCCGCCGACCCGGAACTGGCCGAACTGCGGGCCCGGGTCGAGCGCGGCGGCGCCCCCCGGTACCACGAGTCCGCCGCGGCGGCCGGAAAGCTGTTCGCCCGGGACCGGATCGCCTGCCTGGTGGACGACGGCAGCTTCACCGAGGACGCGCGGTACGCCAACGCCCTGGCCGACGGCCTGCCCGCGGATGGGGTGATCACCGGGACCGCCCTGGTGGACGGGCGGCCAGTGGCGCTGATGGCCAACGATTCCACGGTCAAGGCCGGCTCCTGGGGCGCCCGCACCGTCGAGAAGATCATCCGGATCATCGAGAAGGCCTACGCGGACGGCCTGCCCATGATCTACCTCGTGGACTCGGCGGGTGCGCGGATCACCGACCAGGTGGACATGTTCCCGGGCCGGCGCGGGGCGGGGAAGATCTTCCACACCCAGGTGCGGGCGTCCGGGGCCATCCCCCAGGTGTGCGCGCTGTTCGGGCCGTCGGCCGCCGGCGGTGCCTACATCCCCGCGTTCTGCGACTTCGTGGCCATGGTGGACGGCAACGCGTCGATGTACCTGGGCAGCCCGCGCATGGTCGAGATGGTGGTCCGGGAGCAGACCACGCTGGAGGAGATGGGCGGGGCGCGGATGCACTGCACCGTGTCCGGTTGCGGGCACTACCTCGCGTCCACCGAGAACGACGCGCTGACCGCGGTCCGCCGCTACCTGTCCTACCTGCCCGCCAACTGGCAGCAGCGGCCGCCGATCGCCGCCGCCGGGGGGCCGGAGCCGGCGGACCTGGCCGCGCTCATCCCGGAGAGGGAGCGGCAGGCATTCGACATGCGCCGCTTCGTCCGCGGGCTGGTGGACGAGGGCTCCTTCTTCGAGATCCACGCGCTGTGGGCGCGAGAGCTGACCATCGGGTTCGCGCGGCTGGCCGGCCACGTGACCGGGGTGGTCGCGAACAACCCGATGTTCAAGGGCGGTGTGCTGTTCGTCGACTCGGCCGACAAGGCGGCCCGGTTCATCCAGCTCTGCGACGCGTTCAACGTTCCGCTGCTGTTCCTGGCGGACGTGCCCGGCTTCATGGTCGGCACCTCCGTGGAGAAGCAGGGCATCATCCGGCACGGCGCGAAGATGATCAGCGCGGTGGCCGAGGCCACGGTGCCCAAGATCTGCGTGGTGGTGCGCAAGGCGTACGGGGCAGGCCTGTACGCGATGGCTGGGCCCGGGTTCGAGCCGGACGCCACCATCGCGCTGCCCACGGCCAAGATCGCCGTGATGGGCGCCGACGCGGCCGTCAACGCCGTGTACTACAACAAGCTGGCCGCGGTGGCCGACCCCGCGGACCGGGAGCAGGAGACGCAGCGGCTGCGCGCCGAGTATGAGGCCGACATCGACGTGCTGAGGCTGGCCAGCGAGCTGGTCATCGACGACATCGTGCAGCCGGGCGAGCTGCGCGCCGAGCTGATCCGGCGGTTCGCGGCGGCGGCCGGCAAGGACCGCTCATTCTCACGGCGACGCCATGGCATCACCCCAGTCTGACCAAGTCGCCCGCTTGTGCGTGCAATCCCAGGCGCCGTGAGCCGTGATCTACGCGGTGTTACGGAGATGCACAGAGATTCACGCCGTAGCATCTGTTCATGACCTGTGTTCTGCTCGCTGAGGATGACGCGTCGATCTCGGAGCCGCTCGCCCGGGCGCTGCGCCGCGAGGGTTACGACGTGGACGTGTCGTCGGACGGTCCGGGGACGCTCGAAGTGGCCCTGGCCGGGGGCATCGACCTGATCGTGCTCGACATCGGGCTGCCCCGGCTGGACGGCCTGGAGGTGTGCCGCCGGCTCCGCTCTGACGGGCAGACCGTGCCCGTGCTGATCCTCACCGCCCGGGCGGACGAGGTGGACACCGTGATCGGCCTCGACGCAGGGGCCGACGATTACGTGACGAAGCCGTTCCGGCTGGCCGAGCTGCTGGCCAGGGTCCGCGCCCTGCTCCGCCGCGGCACCCCGGAGACCAGCATCGTGCAGGGTGTCCGGGTCGACGGCGACGCCCGGCGGGCCTGGATCGGCGACACGGAACTCGAACTCACCACGAAAGAGTTCGACCTGCTGAGCGTGCTGGTGGCTGACGCGGGGAAGGTGGTCACCCGTGAGCAGATCATGCGGGAGGTCTGGGACAGCAAGTGGTGGGGGTCCACGAAGACGCTGGACATGCACATCTCGTGGCTGCGCCGCAAGCTCGGCGATGACGCGCACAACCCGCGCTACATCACCACGGTCCGCGGGGTGGGCTTCCGCTTCGAGCGAGGGGACTGAGCCCCCACCGGGGTGACTGACCCATGCGCCGCCGCCTGCTCGTCTCCACGCTCGTGGTGGCGGTGACGGCCGTTCTGCTACTGGGTCTCCCGCTGGCCTTCGTGTTCAGCCGGCTGCAGGTCAGCGCCGCGGACCGGCAGGTGCAGCGGGACGCCACCACGGTGGCCAAGACGCTGCAGGACCGGGTGAATTCCGGGCTGCCCGCCGCGGTCAAAGAGGCGTCCGCCGCCGCCCGGTCGCTCCCGGACCGCTACATCAGCATCCACCAGGACGGCGTGAACGAGTTCACCCTCGGGGACCGTCCCAAGGCGGGGACCGCCATCATCAGGCAGGCGGTGACCAGGGATTTCCGGGTGACCGTCGCCGCCGACAACTCGGTCGCGTACGGCCGGCTGACCGAGGCCCTCGCGCTGATCGGCGCGCTGGCCCTGGCCGCGGTGGCGGTCGCGGTGGCCCTGGCCATCCTGCAGGCGCGGCGGCTGACCCGGCCGCTGGAGGAACTGGCCAGCGCGGCTGACCGGCTCGGCCTGGGTGACGCACGCCCGCTGGGCCGCCGGTACGGGGTGGCCGAGCTGGACCGGCTGGCGGAAGGCCTGGACGGCTCGGCGCGGCGCATCACCGACCTGCTCTCCGCGGAACGCGATTTCGCCGCGGACGCCTCCCACCAGCTGCGGACCCCGCTGACCGCGCTGTCCATGCGGCTGGAGGAGATGATCGCGGCGGCCGGGGACCCGGAGGTCGTCCGGGAGGAGGGCGCGGCGGCCCTGGCCCAGACCGAGCGGCTCACCGAGGTGGTCACCCAGCTGCTGGGCCGGACCCGCCGGGCGGCCCGCGGCGTGCCGTCGCTGCTGGCCATTGACGACGTGATCGCCCAGCAGGTCATCGAGTGGGACCCGGCCTTCCGCCGGGCCAACCGGAAGCTGGAGGTGGCGGGGGAGAAGGGCCTGTCCGCCTACATCTCGCCCGGGGCCCTGGGCCAGGTGATCGCCACCCTGCTCGACAACGCGCTGGTCCATGGGGCGGCCACGGTTACCATCCGGACTTCGCGGACGCCCAAGTCCGTCGTGGTCGAGGTCAGGGACGAGGGCAAGGGCGTCCCGCACGAGCTGGTCCCGCGCATCTTCGAACGCAACGTCAGCGGCCGTCCCGGCGGTACCGGGCTGGGCCTGGCCCTGGCCCGCGACGTGGCCACGGCGGACGGCGCCAACGTGGTGCTGGTCCGGCCGCGGCCCGCCGTGTTCGCCGTGTTCCTGCCCCGCGGCCTGAGCGGGATGGACGAGACGCCGGTGGTGACTGGGCCCGCTTGACTAGCCCAGCGTCAGATTGTGGTGGCCGGCGTGGCGAGGTGGCGGCCGTCGGTGATGGCATGCCAGGCCAGGTAGATGACGGCGGTGATGACGAAGCCGGCCTCGAAGGTCAGGTCGCCGACCTGCGGCACGTGCTTGGGCACGATGCCGACGTACTCGGTCTGGTTCGAGAACAGGATGACCGAGACCACGACGCCGACCAGCATGGCCACCGGCCCGGCCCAGTTCGTGTACCTGGTGTCGAACAGCAGCCTTTCCAGCCCCCGCGGGCGCTGGCGGCGGCGCAGCAGCTGGTCACAAAAGACCACGGCCAGCCACGGGGCGATCCAGTAGGCGATGACGAGCAGGAAGTTGTTGTACTTGGCGCCCGCGTCGTGCAGCCCGGTGAGGGCGACGATGAAGCCGATCACGCCGAACACGCCGGCCACGATGGCCCGGCGCAGGGCCAGCGGCAGCTTGATGCCCATCGCGGTGAACGACAGCGCGCCGGAGTAGATGTTCAGCACGTTCGCGGCGATCGCGCCCAGCGCGATGGCCAGCAGGGTGAGGTCGGCCAGGGCGGTGGGCAGGTGGCCGGTGAACGAGCCGGTAGGGTTGTCGACGGCGGCGGCCCCGCTGACAGTGGCGGAGGCGGCGCCGGCCGCCTCGAGCAGGACGCAGGACACGAACACGCCGAGGCCGGACCACAGGGCCACGGCCTTCTTGCTGGTGTCCGGGGCGAAGTAGCGGGTGTAGTCGGCCGCGTACGGGTTCCAGCCCACCGCGTAGCCGAACGTCGCCCCCAGCGTGATCAGGAAGCCGCCGATCCCGCCGCCGTGCGACGGCGCGCCGGGGCTGGACTTGGCGAAGATCCAGCACACGGCGACCACGAAGATGATGGCCAGGACCGGGAACGCGTACCGCTCGAACGCGTGCACGAGGTTGTGCCCGAAGAACGCGATCACCAGCTGGATCGCCACGATGATCACCAGGCAGAGCGGCTTGGGCAGGTGGGTCAGGGTGTTCAGCGCGAACGTGCCGCTCACGCTGTTCACCGCGAACCAGCCGATCCCCGCGGTGAGCGCGTTCAGCCCGGCCGGGAGCGCGTTGCCCCAGTAGCCGAAGCCGAGCCGGGACAGCACCATCTGCGGCACGCCGTACTGCGGCCCGCGCGCGGAGAGCGCGCCCTGGGTGACGGAGCCGATCCCGGTGCCGATCACGATGGCCAGCAGCGCCTGCCAGAAGTTCAGGCCGAAGATCGCCACCCCGATGACGCCCACGAAGACCGTGGCGAACTCGAAGTTCGGCGAGGTCCAGGTCCAGAACAGCTGCAACGGCTTTCCGTGCCGCTCGCTCAGCGGGATGAACTCGGCCCCGCCGGGCTCGACGGCGGCCACCTTCGTGCCGTAGGTGCCTTCCCGGATCACCACACCAGGGGGCGGTTCGGCCTCAAGGACCGCGCTCGTCTGCTGCTCAGGTGGCGCCATCTGCTTGCTCCTTCGGGCTCGCACGTTCGGGCTTCCGGCCGCCGGTCCGTCAAACGCGCTGATGATAAACCGCACTATGACCGGGAGTTGTTTCCTGTGCGTTAATTTGCCGGCGGCCTTGCCGTGACGCCCGTGACCTCTGTAACCAGACATAACCGGCCAGGCCAGTCGGTGAACCAGTGGAGAACCAATGCAGGAGGACCGGTGCAGGACCGGTGCAGGACCGGTGCAGGAGGACCTGGGGTGCGGGGTGGGCGCTCTCCCTCGTAGGCTACGGCGGGTGAGCGATCAACGGCACGCCAGCTCCCCGGCTCCGGTCGTGGGCATGGTCGGCGCCGGGCAGCTGGCCCGGATGACCTACCAGGCGTCGATCCCGCTGGGCATCGGGTTCCGGGTACTGGCCGACCGGCCGGACGACAGTGCCGCCCGGGTCTGTCCCGCCGTCACGGTGGGGAACTACCACCGCCTGGATGACCTGCTGGACTTCGCCGCCCGGTGCGACGTGCTGACCTTCGATCACGAGCACGTGCCGGGCGAGCACCTGGCCGCGCTGGCCGAGGCGGGGGTGAGGGTGGCCCCGGACGGCGCCGCGCTCCGCTACGCCCAGGACAAGCTGGCCATGCGGGACGAGCTGACCCGGCTGGGCGCGCCCTGCCCGCGCTACGCGCCCGTGTCCAGCCCCCAGGACGTGGCCGCGTTCGCCGCCCGGGTCGGCTGGCCGGTGGTGCTGAAGGCGGTCCGCGGCGGGTACGACGGCCGCGGAGTGTGGGTGTGCGACGGGCCGGAACAGGTGGCCGAGGTACTGGGGTACGGGGTGGTCCTGCTCGCCGAGGAGTTCGTCCCGTTCGTCCGCGAGCTGGCCGCGCTGGTCGCCCGGTCCCCGCACCGGCAGGGCGCGGCCTACCCGGTCGTCGAGACCGTACAGCGTGAGGGTGTCTGCCGGGAGGTGCTCGCGCCCGCGCCCGGGCTGAGCGCGGCGGCGGCCGAGGACGCGCAACGGCTGGCCCTGGACCTCGCCGACGCGCTCGGGGTGACCGGCCTGCTGGCCGTGGAACTGTTCGAGACACCGCGCGGCCTGCTGGTGAACGAGCTGGCCATGCGCCCGCACAACAGCGGCCACTGGACCATCGAGGGAGCCACGACCTCCCAGTTCGAGCAGCATCTGCGGGCGGTGCTGGACCTGCCGCTCGGTACCCCGCAGGCCGCCGTGCAGCAGGTGGTCATGGCCAACGTGTTCGGGGCCGCGGACCTGGCCGGAGGCGCGGGACCGGACGTGTACGACCGCTACATCCACGTGATGGCGGCTGACCCGGGGGTGAAGGTGCACATGTACGGCAAGGCGCCGCGGCCCGGCCGCAAGATCGGGCACGTCACGGTCGCCGGCACCGGCGTGGCGGCGCTCCGGGACCGCGCCACCCGGGCCGCCAGCTACCTGGGGACCGGCAAGGAGCTGGGCGAGTGAGCGGGCCGCTGGCCGGCGTGGTCATGGGCAGCGACTCCGACTGGCCGGTGATGCAGGCCGCGGGCGCGGTCCTGGAGGAGTTCGGGGTGCCCTACGAGACCGACGTGGTGTCCGCGCACCGGATGCCCCACGACATGATCCGGTACGGCAGCGAGGCCGAGGGCCGCGGGCTCCGGGTGATCATCGCCGGGGCGGGCGGCGCCGCGCATCTGCCGGGCATGCTGGCCTCGGTGACCCCGCTGCCGGTGATCGGCGTGCCGGTGGCGCTGAAGTACCTCGACGGCCTGGACTCGCTGCTGTCCATCGTTCAGATGCCCGCGGGCATCCCGGTCGCCACGGTCGCGGTCGGCGGGGCCCGTAACGCGGGCCTGCTCGCCGTGCGCATCCTCGGCGCCGGGGACGACACGCTGCGCGCGAAGATGGCGGCCTTCCAGGAACGGCTGCGCGGCGAGGCGGAGGCCAAGGGGGCGGCGCTGCGCGCCGCGCGCGCCGACGAGGAAGGCTGAAGGGGCCCTTTGCCCCTGGCCCGTGGCCCGGGCCCCAGACCATCGCCCGGGCTCGGGCCCGGGCCCTGGCCCTGGCCTCGCCCCTGACCCTGGCCCTGGCCTGGGCCTCGCCTACTATCAAATCCATGGTCTCTGACTTTCCTGCTTTCGCGCTCACAGAGGAGCATGAGGCGCTGCGTGACGCCATCCGAAGCCTGGCTGACGACAAGATCGCGCCTCGGGCCGCTGAGGTGGATGAGTCCGCGGAGTTCCCCTGGGATGTGTTCGAGGCGCTGGCCAAGAACGATTTCGCGGCGGTGCACATCCCTGAGGCGTATGGGGGTGCCGGGGCTGATGCGATCGCGACCGCGATCGTGATCGAGGAGGTGGCGCGGGCGTGCGCGGCGTCGTCGCTAATCCCGGCGGTGAACAAGCTGGGCACGGTGCCGCTGCTGCTCGCCGGGTCGGAAGAGCTCAAGCAGAGGTACCTGCCGCCGGTCGCCCGGGGCGAGGCGATGTTCTCCTACGCGCTGACCGAGCCGGAGGCCGGCTCTGATGCGGCCGCCATGTCGACGCGCGCTGTCCGCGACGCTGACCGTTTTGTCCTCAGCGGAACCAAGCGGTGGATCACGAACGCCGGGGTCTCCCGGTACTACACGGTGATGGCGGTGACCGACCCGTCGGCCGGGGCGGGCGGGATCTCCGCGTTCGTCGTCGAGAAGGATGATCCGGGGTTCTCCTTCGGCGCGCCGGAGCACAAGCTTGGGATCAAGGGGGCGCCGACCCGGGAGCTGTACTTCGACAACTGCTCCATCCCGGCGGACCGGCTGATCGGGCCCGAGGGCAGCGGGTTCCGCACCGCGCTGGCCACGCTGGATCACACCCGGATCACGATCGCAGCCCAGGCCATCGGCATCGCCCAGGGGGCGCTGGACTACGCCACCGGGTACGTCAAGGAGCGCCAGCAGTTCGCCCAGCCCATCGCAAGCTTCCAGGGCGTGCAGTTCATGCTGGCCGACATGGCCATGAAGGTGGAGGCGGCCCGGCAGCTCACTTATGCCGCCGCGGCCAAGTCCGAGCGGGCCATGGAAGGCGACCGGGCCAGCGATCTGACGTTCTTCTCCTCGGCCTGCAAGTGCTTCGCCTCGGACACGGCGATGCAGGTCACCACCGACGCGGTCCAGCTGCTGGGCGGTTACGGCTACGTCCGGGACTATCCGGTCGAGCGGATGATGCGCGACGCCAAGATCACCCAGATCTACGAGGGCACCAACCAGATCCAGCGGATGGTCATGGCTAGGCAGCTGCTCAAGGGCTGACATTAGGCTGCTTACCGTTCCGGGCGCGTGCTCAGTTGCCGGGTTCCTGCCGGGTGAGCGGATACAGCAGGGCGGCGATGGTGGTACCTCTCCAGGTGGCGGCAGTCGGGCAGTTCGACGTCGGCGAGGCGAATGGCGAGCCACTCGT
>Ga0187875_10001897_pt1 | contig 15770 bp, 17 predicted proteins | sample June2016WEW_17_1_2_FD_132978 | JGI IMG/M metagenome (GOLD analysis project Ga0187875, IMG submission 132978) | Peatland microbial communities from SPRUCE experiment site at the Marcell Experimental Forest, Minnesota, USA - June2016WEW_17_10 | ecosystem: Environmental > Terrestrial > Soil >... | reverse complement strand
TTATCATAAAAATCCGAAAGTTAGCGCTATCAGAATGTCAGAAAACGAGTCAAAATGCAATGATAAAATTGGCAATTTGTTAAATTAATTCAGTACAATAGGGGTTTCCGGATGGACACTAGTCTACGCGCTTGCCCCTTTTCTTCCCCTAAAACATTTAGTGTTTCCTGACGGGCTCTTATGAGTTCAGCAAGTCTGGCAAGCTTCAAGTGAACAATATTTGCATCTGCGCTAGTCAGCGCCAAAATGTCCTCCAACAACTCTCTTTCTGGACCAGGGGCTCCATAAAAAGGAACTCTTTTCTCTTCAGCCTCCAGAAGCCTCTTTGTTGTACGCATCAGCTCTTTGATTTGTGGAAGCTCAGTCAGAAGCTTGTGTTCATCGACTCCCGCTGAAGATGATGAAATGCGCGATTGTAGAAGTTCAAGAAGCTCATAAAGTGATTTGTATGGATGTATATTTATGCCTTCCTTACCAAAGTGAGCATTAAACATCACAACAATATCATCAGTGTCTATAATCGACTTGTTTAGAAAGGCTTTAATCAGAGCGCTAATAAATAAGTTTACCACAACCTCCCGTTTTTCACGTTGCTTTTTAGTGAAATAGAAGCCTACTATTATTGTTATAATAAGTAGACAGATAAGTAGAATCGGAACAAATAACAATCTGTCAGGAGCTATAAGATCCATGCTCTTTAATCCTTGTAAATTCTATTGAGTTTCTGCCAGGTTGGCGATTACTCATCTGCTCGCCTTCTCGTTTCCGAGTTGTGCATTTATGCAAGTCACATAAATCTACACTTTCAACATACAGTATAGTGTGATGTATTCAATGAAAACAAAATGAACATTGGCAATGGCCTCGCGTATCCCTAGATCATCTTCTTTTTCAATTCAAACAGGGATAAAATATCTTCTGTCAACATATAAGTGTAGACGACAAAACGTTAGCTTCATCACGTCCGACAGTTGCGTGGGAGCCCTTTTGGGTTGCCGCAAATACTGCATCGAGTCGATCCCCCAGAAATCCAAGATGAGATCCTACCAAATGGGCAAATCGGTCTGACGCACTGTTATCTTCTACAAAGTACACGAGACGGTTAATGTAGTTGTCCGGGCCAATGGTTGACCCTCACCGTATTTTCGGGTCGGATGCTGTCCTAAAAACTTCAAGGACAACCCCATTGCCCGCAAAACCATACAGTTTCGCAATGGAACATGCAAGTGATAGGTCAATAAGACTGGTTTTTTTCAGTTTCAGGACACACCTCATTCCCCGCATTAAGGTGAAGAGGTAAATTGGGCAAAGGTTGAAAGCCAGAATGAAAGGCTCTAAGCGGGATCTACCTGCTACTTCCGATGGTCGCTCAGTAAGAGGCTCCACTATATCCATGCTTGGGTCACATACAGAATGGGCACCGCTTGAGAAGTCCCCATATAGCTCCGATGCTGGTCCAGCCGGTCAGGATCATCACGACCAACCCGATGAAGCTAACCAGACCAGCAATGTAGAAAATCTTCGTCATCGTGCTAAGTTCCTTCCATTCGATCATCATGGCGCCTCCTCTATTTCTTAAACACCTGAAACTCCTTACCACACTCCGCACACCTCTTCTCGTAAATTCTGACCGTCGGGACTCCCAGAATCCTGCCCAGCCAAACGACGATGGTGGTAAACGACCACTTGGATTTCACATTCTCACTCCCACACTCCGGACGCTTGGCTTTTATTCTTTGATCTTGAATAATCATCGCTCGGCCTCCCTTGATGGATGATGTTGGTGACGATGCTGATTTGAGTCTCGAATAGATGGCTGAAAAGTAGATGGTGGATTGAATGGTTATTTTGGATATTCATATATGTAGGGAGGAAGGATCATTTCAGCGGACGGAAGATGTTTGGTCCGGTGGCTCATTATTACGGACATATGCAGCGCAACTACCTGGTCTCGATCCCAAAGGCGTGGCGAAACGAGTCCACCAATTGCGGGAGGAGGTATGTCCTGAAATTGCAAGAACCAGTGCCTTTGGCGTTTCACTTGCGTGTTCGATTGGGAAACTGTATGATTTTGCGGTCTATAGGGTTGTTGAAGGATTTTTTCCGGGCGGAATCCGCCTCAAAATGGGGTTCGGTGTTTGCATAGAACCAAGTTGATGCATTATTCAGGTTGAAATCAACTTTTTTGCAGCTTCGCACCTTGCTATTCCATTTTCGTTCTTGGGTGCGTCACGACTCATAAACCACTGAATTCAGTTGCACTTTTGATCCCTGACTTGACAATGTTTATTGAATGAGTATTTTCAGGCGATATTGAGAGTTAATATCCTTTAGAGTGTTGAGTTGAGGTTTGATTACTGCCCTGAAAGAGAGGAAATGAATATGGCATGCACATGTAAGAACTGTGGCGCGGTCGCAAATGACCCAGGACATCTTTGCAATCCGTGTGGTGACAAATCCAAGTGCAGTTTCTGTGGAGCTCCGGAAGTGAGCACAACCCATATTTGCAAAGACAAATTGTCCGCTATGCAATATGTCTGTGAGGGTTGTGGCCGTGTAGCAATGGAGCAAGGCCATCTGTGCAAGCCTTCAAAGATCGGCTGAAACTGGAAAGTATCCGAAGACAATTGAGACAGGCCCTTATGGGGACGATTAGCGTGGATTCAAGTTCATTACATTGAGGCTTTCATTTGCCCTGATCCTCCCGCAGAATGACCGTTATCGCCCCTCCCTTCCCCGCCAATGCTGGTCATACCGGTGAGAATTATAATGGCCAAACCCACCAAACTGACCAAGCCGCAAATGTAGAAAATCTTCGTCAACATGCTAAGCTTCCTCCATCCGGCCATCATAGATACACCTGAGTTCCGAAATATCTGAAACTCATGCCCACACTCCACACACGTCTTTTCCCAAATCTTAACCGTCGGGACTCCCAGAATCCTGCCCAGCCAAGCGACGATGGTGGTAAACGACCACTTGGATTTCACATTCTCACTCCCACACTCCGGACACTTGGCTTTTATTCTTTGATCTTGAATAATCATGGCTCGGCCTCCCTTGATTGATGATGTTGTTGGCGGTGACGAGCTGAGTTGTGAATAGTTGGATTGAAAGTAGATGGGGGATTGGATTGTTATCTTGGATATTCATATATGTAGGGAGGAAGCATCATTTCAGCGGCCGGAGGCCGGCTGGTCTGGTGAGTCTGGAAGAAGGATTTGGCTGAAGACGGTATAATGGATCGTATGGTTGCGGTCCGGATAGGCAGCCGGTGAAGCTTCATAAATGTTATGGAGATGGAAAGGTTGATTGTGCCTTTGTGAGGTCAATGTCCAGGAGAGGAATATTGACTGTTCCCGATCATTTTGCGGATAAAAGAGGGCAGAGCCGTCGTCGGCCCTGCCCTCGGAGGATTGCTCTACCTGTTAAGCAGGTCCTCGATCGTCGAGAAACGTTCCGATGCGGCATTGCCTTGTCCCAGCAAGGCCGACGGCTCTTTCGTCCGCTCCTTCAGGGCGGTCAACTCCTTGTTTTGCTCCTCCGGCGGGCTGGTCTTTTGCCCTTGCCCCATGTTTTGGTCCTTGAAGGCGGCCGCTCTTTATCACAGTGGTGCGGCTATCTGGGTTTTGCTCCAACCGGAGCCGGGAGTCGCCCAGAAGTAATCCAGCTCATAGGGCGCGATCGCCACAACATCCGCCTCACCGTTCGAACGCACTGCATTGCGGGTGGGTACAGCGTCACCATCCCAACGGGAATTTGAGATGAACTCCAGTAGATATCACCGGGTAGTAAATAATAGTAATTCAGCGAACCGTTATACGCCGTCGTCACAACGTCTATCTCACCGTTTGAACGCACCGCAATCGCCGGCGGATAGAACGTCGAGTTTTCGCCAGCAACATTGATTACATCCCATGGCGAACCGGGGGTGGCGTTGGTGTCCAACAGCTCATGGTACGGCCCCATCCACACAATGTCCGCCCTGCCGGTGGTTGAATTCACCCCAATCGCCGGCGTCGAGTACACCAGGCCGACTGACCCGGGAATCGTTTCCGAAGACCACGGCTTACCCGGCATGGCATTATAGTACATCAGCGACTGGCTCGGCCCCTGCGCGACGACGTCCGCCTCACCGGTCGAACGCACCACAATCGCCGGCGCCGAGTACGTCGTCCCGGACCCGGCAATCGTATTCGCAGACCATGGCTTACCCGGCAGGGCGTGATAGTACATCAGCGAACCGTTCGGCCCCATCGCCACAACGTCCGCCTCACCCGTTGGACGCACCGCAATCGCCGGCGCCGAGTACGTCGTGTTGGACCCTGCAATCGTATTCACAGACCATGGCTTACCCGGCAGGGCGTGATAGTACTTCAGCGAATTGTTCGGCCCCATTGCCACAACATCCGCCTCACCCGTTGGACGCACCGCAATCGCCGGCGCCGAGTACGTCGTCCCGGACCCGGCAACCGTGTCCGAAGCCCATTTGGAACCGGGGGTGGCATGATAATACTTCAGCGAATTGTTCGGCCCCCACATCACAACGTCCGCCTCGCCGGCCGGGTTTGCAGTGCGTACCGCAATCCCCGGAGCACTTTCATCGCTTGTTCCCCCCCACCTCATGCGGCATTCGAAGTCAGAGCACGAAAGGCTTGCGTCGCCTGATTTTAGGTTATTGGATTCGTTGGTACCGTTGCCGTAAACGAAGGCGATGGTACCGGAAAGGTCATACTTTGCTTTATAGTCGCACCCGGGCGTAAATATTGGGACGGTGTTGTTAGGCGGCTGTGGCGATTGGAAACAAGAGTTGGCGACAACAGTTGTATTCACAACAGTTGTATTCAATACGGGGGTGAACACGGCCACGCAGCCGTTATCCGAGCCATACAGAGAGCCGCCTATGCTGTTCCAGTTCCCGGGCCCCAGGCCTAGGTTGTCCGGGGCCGAGGCGGCCCACCATCCGGGAGTTGGGAGATTGGGCAGGTATCCAAGTACCCACAGAGTGCACCCGTTGGGGCCGACGTTCTGCGTGTTGGGTGGGTATCCGCATTGAACGTACCCTGCAACCTCATAAACTTCGGCGGACGAGCCTGGTCCGGTTAGGGGACTAACAGGGGCCGTGCCGAAGGGACTGACGCAGTAACTTTTATACGCCGCCCCGATACAGTTTCCGTTCGAATCCTTTTGTCGGCATTGACATTGAAGTTCGACGTTCCAGACACAAAGTGGTCCCCCGGAATCAACTCCCCATTGCTGATAACCAAACTGAACCCATCCGTTATCCCCCGGCTGGCTATATGGAAAAGGGAAACCGTTGCTGCAGCTGGAACACGTGTTGGTGCAGCTCGAGCACGCAAAATGATTGGTGTTGGCTTGGATGCTCCAGTTGTCAGTGCTTCTTGCGGTTGCCTGATTGCAAAGTTCCGTCTCGATGGCGTTCTGCGGATCTGTGAGCTGTATTGCCACTGCACCCCACTGAAGGGGCGTGGTGACGGTTTTACCGTTGTATTTGTGGGATGTGGACTGAATGGTGTCGGCTACAGTCGGGGGAGGAAGCCTCTTCGTTTCCTCCTCGGTCATGCAGGGCACCTCCTGCCAGGAGCCGTCAACAAGGTGGAAGCAGCCGGGCTTCTCGGGCAGAGGCACGTTGAGCGTTTCGTGAGGCAGCAAAGGCCAACTGGTCTTGGGTACGGTGGTGGCGTCGGGCTGCTTCACTTCGATCTTTGCGTCCGTATTGACTGTGGGAGCAGCCTCGGTCTGGGCATAGGCGGGCATAACGCTTAGTCCGGGAACGAAGACGGCGCAAGACAGGGCGGCTGCGGCAGCCGCGGCGAGGACGCCTGGAATCGCGGAGCGGATGTGACGAAAGAGAAGTGCCGTGGCCTTGACAACCATGACGCATGAGATGTTTCCGGCTCTTGAAAAATATCCTGCAGGTTGCTTATCTTTGGGACTTTGCGTTGTGTTCATATCAATCCTCCTTTCGCTCCTTTGACCACCTTCATGGGAAGACCGCACAACATGGTCCGGAATAAGAGCAGCATCCTCTAACCGCCAGCAGCATGCCGCCCCACAGACACCACGCTCCATTGGCTAACCAACCCTTGCTGCATTCAGAGCGAAAGGGCGTGCGCCAGATCGGGTAAGCACAGGTGCTAAACCTGCGCCTGTTTTTCGCAGTGTGTCATTCAGTTTCCACTACAAAGCGCAGACCGCTATCGCTCGTGTCAGCATCTACGCCCGGATTGCCCATGCAAGAGTAAAAATGATGCCGGTGACTGAACAACGGGAGCGCTCAGAGTAGAAGGGGAAAGCCGCTAAGAACGAATCTCATAACATGCGGGTGGAACGGCGAACTCGTGCTCCCTGAACAGCACCTCGCTGCACGGCAAAGCAGGTCACAGTAAAGCAATGTAAAGAAAGGTAAAAGTAGTGCCGTAGCCGATATAATCGGCCTGGCGTTATCATCTGCTACACCGAGTACGCATTTTCTAACGATCTATGGCAAAACTCAATGGAAATTTTAATGGCAGAAATTGGGTGGTATTCTATGCAGCTTATAAATTTTATAGCGGTGTCTATGGGTGTTAGCATTAATTCAGTAATTGCTAGTAAATTCCGAAATCCTCTGGGCCTTGACCCTTTAGATTGAAGAATTCACGAAGCGGATTTCTCCACAACGGGGTAATCCATGATGTTTCTTGAGGACCAGTGCTCCTTAGCTAAAACCGGAATAATGCATCAACTTCTGCGCTATGCATCCGAACCGCATTTTCGGGTTGGATTCAGCTCGAAAAAGCGTGTGAAACAACCCCAAAGCCCGCAAAACTATACGCTTTCACTACCAAACATGCAAGAGGTCGCCGATAAGGCCGGTTTTTGCAATTTCATGACGCACTCTACAACACACCGGTTCAAGGGACAGCCGCAGACATCACAAAAAAAGCACTTGGTCTGCTCCCCCAAAGACTGGCGGATACTGGAGCTCACATCACTGGAACGGTGCATGACGAGATTATTCTGGAAGTTCCTGAGAAGATGGCAAATGCTGCCGCCGCCATTCTAAAAGAGGCCATGATCCAAGCCGACAAAGCCTATCTTTCTAAAGTTCCGGTTGAGGTGGAAGTTACGATTGGGGATACATGGGCAGAGAAGTAGACAAAGCCGGCCTCAGCTTCATGACGGCTTCGGTTGTAAAATGTGGTCGTTTCGATTCGATCCTGGGCGATTCACACCACAGTTTCCGATCTCATCGCATATGTTGCCGGTTCAGGGAAATTCACACATTAAGATCATAAGGCGTTATGCGTGGTTTGTTTTTTGGACTCAATGGATTGGCAAGATATTAACATTCCTCAGGATGATTCGGTATGTTATCCCAGTTTGCATCCTCTTTGCCCTCTCGCCCGTTACTATCGCATTCTATTGGCCTGAGCCTGCAACCCGGCGACGTGGCGGAACGGGTTCACCAAATGCGGGGAGGAGGCATGCCCTGAAATCGCAAAAACCAGTCCAACGCCCGTTTGAATTGCGTATTCCAACCTGAGATTGTATACTTTATCGAGTCTCCGGCGCGGAAGTGAAGTTTTTTCGGGCAAAGACCAGACCCGAAAATGCGGTTGGGATGCTTGGCACTGAAGTTGGTGCATTATTCCGGTTTAACCCTGACCATTAATTTCGGAGGAGGATCAACATGAATCAAAGAAGAAGTATCGTTATGCATTCGATATGGGTCCGGTTTTGCGCAATACTGGTCATGCTGGTTCTCGCTGCTCCAATAGAGGGCTTTGCCAAGGGAAAAAATCATCGTTCTCATATTCAAGTAAAGAATGACCACTTCAAAAAGCTCAGAATTACTGTGACCATGAAGAACCATGAGCAGGTCTCCAAAGTAGAAATGACATTGCCACCCGGCCAAAGTACTTTTATTACCGATAATGGTGGGAGAATCACAGTCCGCGGGTCCGACACGATCAGGATCGGCAATGGCCGGAAGGACGTGGCCATACGCGAGGTAGGTCATCATTATGACGGGACATGGCACGTAACGATAAGCGAGATGCAGGCCTACACGCATCCGGGCACTGAATGGTATCACAAATGGCATGAAAAGTATTACGGGCCCCAGCATTAGACCCGTTAAGAGTGTTCCTGGTGGAATGGCCCAATTGGGATTTGAGTTATTCCAGCATAATAAGTTCGCCATCCCATTTAATCCTTATACCAGGCGCAACATTAAGGCTTGCATGTCCGATCCAAAAAAAAATCGTAAGGTTTTTACCGGGCTAATAAAGCATTAGAGTATTGGAATAAAAACAGCGAAGCAGTAACCGAATTACTGTTTGAATATCTTGATTTTCAAGAATTATCGCCAATTAAGATCATAAGGCGTTATGCGTGGTTTGTTTTTTGGACTCAATGGATTGGCAAGGTATGCGGGAGCCCATTTCACGGATATACTGGATTAGAAAGGCGCGATAGCTTACGGGCCTTTCATCTAAGGGGGCTGGACCTGAGTGTGCAGAGTCCCCATCTTCAGCGGCAGCGAAACTCACCGAATTACTGAATACTCCCGTGCAGGGTACGTCCGCAGATATTACGAAAAAGGCACTGAGCTTGCTTCCTCGAAGATTGGCCGATACTGGAGCTCAAATCATTGGAACGGTGCATGACGAGATTATTCTCGAAGTTCCTGAGAAGATGGCCGATGATGCCGCCGTCATTTTACGAGAGACCATGATTCAGGCGGGCAAAGCTTATCTTTTTAAAGTTCCGGTTGAGGTGGAAGTTACGATTGGTGAGACATGGGCAGAGAAGTGGACAAAGCCGGCCTCAGCTTCATGACGGCTTCGGTTGTAAAATGTTAACGCATCAATTCGATCTTACGCGATTCACACCCCTGTTTCCGATCTAAACGTGCATGTTGCCGCTTCAGGGAAATTCAGATAGAAATAATCGAGATGGCTATAAAGAAGCCACTTCATCATCCTATACACTTACTTTTCCAGGTAAAAAACCTCAAATATTTCTCCACTTTCTTTGTTTATCTCAAAGAATTCAGTCTCTAGTTTGTAGTCTGTTTTGCCATACGCTTCAAGTTTACGTTTAACGAATGAAATATTGTCTTCCTTATTTTCATAAGTGTCGATAGTAAATATCAAGTAAAATATTCGTGCCGATTTAATTCTCTCCAGCATGTTCAATTCGCGTATTATTCCTTGGTTCTCTTTGAACTCTGATTCTCCTTCGATTGACTTCCATACTTTAGATTCACCAACATAACACACACGCTCGCCCTGCTTCAAAATAAAATCAACCTGTTTTCCTGATTCTGGTTCATCCACATCTACATCAACATCAAGTTTCATTTGACGCATGATTTCAATTGCAGTTTCGTGTTGGAATAGCCTCTCATTAAGATACTTCTTTATCCCAATCGGATTGAGACCTCCTTCCAATTGCGCAGACACGATCCTATCGTGTAGGGTCTGGCATCCACGAATTGCACATGTTAATATTGGGTTGCTTTCCATCTCATCTCCTTATATAAATTATTTCTCCAGTTAGGTTTTGATATCACACCACAACTGTATACTAGATGCTTTACATGTCTACTTTATATAATAGATTGTTTAAATGGTTATCATACAATTTATTATATTAATCATAGCTGCTAGCCAATAAGCTTCTTCATGGCGGCTAGGATCAACACCATTGCGTACGTATCCAGATGACAATACTCAAGGAGTTGATTATATAATCTTTCTTTCTGATGAATGTCAGACTCCTGAATCATCCTTACCCACGCTGCCGAAGCCATGTCGCCGCTTCCGATCGGAAGGTTCTCGTATGAATATCCCTCCACCAGGGCGGGTAGGACTTCCTTTATGGAGTATGAGCCATTTAACTTCCAATCGTAGATTGACTTGTCGCGGAACGGAGCCATCAGGTCGCAAATATTCTCGATAATGGCGTTAATCTTAGGGGCCTTTCGAGGAAATTCGGAAGCCAATTGCTTCAATAGCCGAGCCTCAAAGGTCTTGTTCCATGTCAGGATGCAAGCACTGGGAGGAATCGCAGCCAAGAGATTAGACAGAAACGCTTTGCAAGGGTTTTCCAGGTCTTTTCCGAGAAATGCGTAATGGACGGGTTCTTCCCCTTTCCGCTTGATTACATGCAGGGAAAATTGAAAGGGCAACTGTTCATATGGCCTCATACCGTCGAACAAAGGAATTGGCACCATGTAGGTGGTTTCAAAATCCATGAAGCAGAGGGGAAACCACAGAGAATTGAGGAAAGCCTTTACAGCCTTTTTATCAATATAGTTCTTTTGGTAGAGGGTTCCGTCCAGTTGCAACTTCTGCCGCCAACCCAGCGTGTCGGTTGGCACATCTTCCATCCTCACAATCCCTTCTTGATATAGGTCAAACGGCTTAGGACGGCCTGTTCCACGGAAATCAAATACTGAATTCTCGGGGATATGCGCCCAGCAGTGTCCGTGGAAACCGCAAGTGTAAGGATCATCGCAGTACGCCCCAATGTCGATATCCGGCAACCCCTTTTTCAACATGGTCCTCATGGCCTTCAGCTTAGCTGCGGTATCCTTTTGCATGCCACGGACTGTTTCCGTCAAGTCAACCATTGCGAAAAGCTGCCCAACATCGATGGGGCCTTGCCGTATGTAATCCGTATTTAGGTGCACTAAGGATGCACTTTTTAAATGGAGCCCAGTGCAGGAAATGACATAGTACTGGATGGCAATATCATCGGTAAAGTGCTCCTTGGGGCTTGCCGAACTTTTCACCTCGTAGAGTTCCCATCCATGCCGGCCCAAGTGCATAATGTCGGCCTTTACAAAGACGTCGTTAAAGCTGAAGGCTGCTTCGTAAATCGTTGAGACTCCATTGGATATGGCATCCTGAGTCATTTCCAATTGTTGTGAATTTGAAAGACCATCGTATGGGATTAGAACACCACCTGGAAAAAGCTCCTGGGCATACTGGCCAACCTCGGTTCCGAAATCAAAAATTGCTTTTTGTTCGGGTGATACCTCATCTCTTAATTCCGGCTGGTACTTATGGAGCCACAGGCCCTTGTGGCACTGAAGCCCTGTCATATAGAGCGATTTGCTTAAATATAGGTTAGGCTGGCGGGTAATACTCACGGGACCCTCCATTTTAGTGAGAACATATCACCTCGGCAGTGAGACGCAATAAATAAGTTAGATGGCCCCACCTCTCCGTCCAAAGAGCAGAGGAGTGTCATTTTGGGTGCAGTACTCGGCAATAACCCCATAGATGTCTGAAAGGGTTACCTCATCTTTTCCTCCTCGCACAAAAGATCGAATTCGAGCTCTATCAACGAATTTAGTCCATGGCTACTCCATTGGAATGCAAGCTGGACACGGGGTGATAGCCAACGGCCCGCGTTTGCAACTCACATTTGCGCTATTTCAATGCCCCCCAAGCCCGCCACTTATTGCAGGTGGAGTTGGCCTGCTTATCTTGGCCTTTCCAAGGTCCGCCTTGAAGCAGACATTTCCCTTTGGAACTCGAAGAGTCCACAGTGACGTGTTGACCAAATGTGTCAACATGACGACTTCCGCCCCAGTAGTCGCAGACTGCACAGTTCTTGAAGTTTTTTGGATAATTTTGAGCCATTTCATATCTCCTTTGCTTAATTTGCCGTGCTTTTGCGCGTTAAACCATCATAAGGGCTTTTCACGGTGGTCTAACAAGTTATTGTGAAGTTTCTCCGGAATAATATATCAGGTTGTGAGCTATGCATCCGAAACTGTTTTTTCGGGTCGGATCCTGCCCGAAAATACTTCTGAAACAACCGTAAAGCTCGCAAAACCATACGATCTCCGAATCGAACATGCAAGCGATATGTCAATTAGACCGGTTTTTCAGCTTCAGGAACCACCACCATCCCCGCATTTGATAGCTCCTCTTCGCGATCCAGACTCGAGTTCCGATGGTAACCCCTTCAAGTGACAGGTATTGATAAATTCTGTTCAGTATCCCCTGCGAAGCCGAAGACTCCGATAAACCTACTCCGGCGACACCTCCTCGTCAACTTGGTTGCTCGTCTTTTTTCCTGTTCACGTCGTAGCTTTTTAAAACAGCCATGATTTCCAGGTAGAGCTGTCGAATGTCCCTGGAAATAATACCGATCCCTTTCTTGCCTCCGATGGCCTTTTTACAGCCCCTCAATAACCAGTACAAGTCATCACTGTCCGGCAATTGATGGGCGTCTTTTCGAAAACTATGCGCTTCCCAGCCTTCATAAACGTTTTTTTCGCATCCAAAATGTTCGAACACTGTCTCCAGATAGAAGCGTGCCGTAGGGTGACAACAAAGCCCATAGTCATAATTGAATAAGGCGTAGAATGAGCATCCGCCGCATTGTTTCTCGCCGTTGATCGGTGCTTGTTGGAGGTAGAGATCCCGCGTATTGCGGTTTGAAAAATCCGAAGTCAAAATTCGATTCCTATTTCCAGTCATTTTGCAGAAAACCATTCTGTCACCCATGAATCCCGCGAGAATAGACCGTCTTGGATCCTGACGGCGAAAAGAATTCGTTGAATCACCTCGTTGGCAAGACCGCCGTCCTAATCGGCAATCCCCCAAACCCTTGTTACCAAGACCGTTTGCACCTCATAAGCAATACCGATATTCTGAGGATAAACCATTCCTGTGACGATTTCGGTCACACGACACCAAATATTTTTTGAGCGGAGGTGCGAATCAGAGGGAAAAGGTTGATAAAGCTCTGAAGGAGACAAGGAGGCGCTGGTGTTTACTTTGCTTCGGGCTTACCCCGATGAAAATAGACAACTTCTGAATCCCACACAGCCCAATCGTCTCTTCTGATCGTGGATCTTGGGTGGGACACTAAAAACTGATTAACTCGTGGAATGCGGCAGTAGCAAAAGAATCGGTCATCCCAGCAATGAAATCAACAATTGATTGTTTATAGTCTTTTTCACTTTCGATTTTGTATAATACTTTGTTTTCAAATCTGTTGCCAATTTTGTGGCGCTTATTGGTGTTCGAATATTTATCGAGCCACTCTCTGAATGTCCTCATGAGTGTGGGATACACTTTGGTGGACCTATTTATAATATTGAAAGTATCATTTCCACAATACATGTCGAACAATATCTTACAGATTGAGTTGATAATTAAACCGGCAAAGTCTTTATACGGCTCAAGTCTGGGATGAATATAGATATAATTATAATTAAATTCTTTGAGTTTCTCAATAAATTCTAGGTATTGATTTGAGAATCGTATACCATCACATGGATTACTAGCTTTACACAGATCAATTATGAAAGTGTGCATTAACGCGGTGTTATTTATCTGTTTCAAACGTACTTTAACTGAATACGCTATATTGCGTAATTCTTTAATCTGATCTGTGGTCAAAATCCGCAGTGTAAGCGCATCCTCAATATCTCGGCCGAGATATGATATTTTGTCAGCTATTTTTACAATACATCCTTCCCATGTGTAAGGAGCGTATTGATTAGGCTCATTTATATCTTCTAAATCGATGGCCTCAGTCCGTGGTGTAAGTGCAATTTCATCTACTTCACCGCAATGTGATATGATGCCATCCCTTACAGCGTATGTAAGATTGAGATTACGCTCCTTACCGTTTGGATCTTGCAAAGTCTCTATCTTATCAATGAATCGAAGGCTATTTTTTTCATGCCAAAAATTTTCACCTATCTGAGTTCTTGCTATTTCACTGATTATGGACTCCCCTGCATGTCCGAAAGGCGGGTGTCCAAGGTCATGGCCTATGGCAATTGCGTTTGTAAGCTGTGCATTAAGGCCGAGAAAGGTTGAAATGGTATAGCTTACTGAAACCACATGGTTAACGTGCTCTATGCGTGTACAGACATGGTCGTTTTGAGATGCAAAAAAGACTTGAGTTTTATCTTTCAGCCGCCTGTAAGCGGTCGAGTGGAGAATTCTGGTATAGTCCCTCTCAAAATCGGTTCTGATATCTTCTTCCTTTTTATAGAGAGCTTCCGTCCGCTCTATCATTTTTCCCCATTTTGGGTTTTGGGCACTGGCACTCACTTTCTGGAATGTTAGCTTGCGCATGAATAACCCTCACCAAATCAGAGTGGCTGTCCGTCAGTGTTGAATCATTGCCGTGACGGTAGATTGTGATCTGTTCATCGGAGTACCCAGCGTTAGATTCATCGGCAACATTTTGAAACGCCTTATCCCATATATCAGGAAGATCAGTGCCATAGCCACTTATTTCTTTTTCGATCTGCTCACATACACCAAGGGCACAGCTTGAATTTCCACACAATAACATCTCCAATACTGGTCCAACCGGTTAGGATCATAACAGCCACACCCAGAAAACTGACCAGGCCGGCGATGCAGAAAATCTTAGTCATCGTGCTAAGTTGTCTCCATCCGGCCATCATAGGCACCTCCTCTATTTCCGAAATACTTCAAACTCATGCCCACACTCCGCACACCTCTTTTCCCAAATCTTCACCGTCGGGACTCCCAGAATCCTGCCCACCCATGAGACGATGTTGGTAAACGATAGCTTGGATTCCACATTCTCGCTTCCACACTCCGGACACTTCGCTTTTATTCGTGGATCCTGAAAAATCATGGCTCGGCCTCCCTTGATGGATGATGTTGTTGGCGGTGACGAGCTGAGTTGTGAATAGTTGGATTGAAAGTAGATGGGGGATTGGATTGTTATCTTGGATATTCATATATGATGGAAGGGCTGATTGCGCCTTTGTGAGATCAGTATTCAGGAGAGATAGAGCAGCTTTCAGAAATGAATTTCCTTGCTCACAGGATATTCCATGATTGAAACCACCGGGGACGGGTCAGGCTGGTTGTGGATCATGAAGATCAGGTGATTTGCCTGCGGGATATTCCACGATTGAAACCATCGGGGGTGTTTCCGGCATGAAATCCACACCGGAACTGGCGCCGGAACATTATGAATTGATTGAAAATGTGTAGTATATGCTATAGGTTTAGAAGGAACTCGGCGAAAGGAGAAAATAAATGACCTCGCTTTTGAAAAAAGCTTTTGATGCAGCATCCTCGCTTCCCACTGACCGCCAGGACGCCATCGCAAAGCTCATTCTCGCTGAAATCGAGGATGAAAAGCGCTGGGACCAGGCATTTGCCGGTTTACAGGATAAACTGGCTGATATGGCTGCTGAGGCGATCGCAGAGAACAAGAGGGGGAAAACCCGTCCGATGAAAGAGATATTGTGATCAGCAAGGCTTCCAGCAGATTTTAGAAAGCCTTCGAACGCCTTCCATCCGATGTGAAGGACAAGACAAGGGAGGTTCATAGACTTTGGACGCAAGACCCCCAACATCCTTCCCTCCAGTTCAAGAAAGTCCACGAACGACTCAGTATTTACTCTGTACGCGTAAGTATCGGTTGGCGTGCCCTGTGCGTCAAAGAAGATGGAATCTTTATCTGGTTCTGGATCGGCTCTCATTCCGAATATGAGAGAGTCTTTTCACAGATGTAGTCAGAGAAGGACAGAATCCGGCAAGATGCGTAACGCCCTGGCTAAAAGGTCTTGAAAGAAAGGATACCTGTGGAATACTCCCTGGTACCTCCTTGATGACTGATACCAAGTTGCGTTCAAGTTGATGTAGCATAGGGCCTTGTGCCCGTCCGCACTTCCAAGCGCCCACAAGGGGCTATACTACTTTCGTATGCTCGCTTCTAGCACGTTCTTGAACGCA
>Ga0187875_10001895_pt1 | contig 15778 bp, 14 predicted proteins | sample June2016WEW_17_1_2_FD_132978 | JGI IMG/M metagenome (GOLD analysis project Ga0187875, IMG submission 132978) | Peatland microbial communities from SPRUCE experiment site at the Marcell Experimental Forest, Minnesota, USA - June2016WEW_17_10 | ecosystem: Environmental > Terrestrial > Soil >... | reverse complement strand
GCCTTCCAGGTCAGGTAGAAAGGATCGATGGGAATGCAGTGCCCTCCCAGGCCCGGGCCGGGATAAAAGGCTTGGAAACCGAAGGGCTTGGTCTTGGAGGCGTCAATTACTTCAAAAATATCGACCCCCATACGCAGGCAAAGCATCTTCAGTTCGTTCACCAGGGCGATGTTCACCGCCCGGTAAATGTTTTCCAGCAACTTGCTCATCTCCGCCGCCTGGGTGGAGGAAACCGGGATGACCCGGTCGATCACTTTGCCATAAAGAGCTACTCCGTGGTCCCGGCAGGCCGGGGTGATGCCGCCCACCACCTTGGGAATGGTGCGCACCTCAAACTCGGCATTCCCCGGGTCCTCCCGTTCCGGCGAGAAGACCAGATAGAAATCGCGGCCCACTTGGAGATCGCCGCTGAGCATAGGCAAGACCAATTCCGCGGTCGTACCGGGATAAGTGGTGGATTCAAGGGAAATCAGCTGCCCGGGTCGCAGGGCTGCGGCAATCTGCCGGGTTGTGGAGGTAATATAACGCAGGTCCGGCTCCCGCTTGGGCGTGAGCGGGGTAGGCACGCAGATGATCAGGACATCAGGTTCCCCCAGGCGAGCCATCTCTGAAGTCGCCTCGAATTGCCGGCCATTCCGGGATTTCAGCAGTTCCCCCAGGCGGGCCGACGGGATGTGCATGATGTAGGATTCCCCCCGGTTTAGGGCCTCCACCTTGCGGTCATCCGTGTCGAACCCAAGGATCCGGAATCCTGCCTGGCAAAAGCGCAGCACCAGTGGCAGTCCCACGTACCCCAGGCCGATGATGCCCACCAATGCCTGGTTATCCCTGATCTTAGCCAGCAAATCCATACGTGGGGCTATCCTTTGCTTCCAAGGGTGATATTGGCCTCATTTGCCCCGGCCTGCCTGTGATAGTCCAGGTACCACTGCACGAACCGGTGGACCCCCACCTCGATGGAGGTCGTGGGTTGAAAACCGAGCTTCTCCCTGGCCCTGTCAATATCCGCATAGGTGGCGGGGACGTCTCCCGGCTGGATGGGCAGAAGGTCCTGCCTAGCCTGCACGCCTAGTTCATGCTCCAGGATCTCAATGACTCTGGTCAGTTCCTCGCACCGATGGTTGCCCAGGTTGATAATCTCATAAGTCTCCAGATCCGTCGCCATTAAAGCCGCCAGGACACCCGTGACGATATCGTCGATGTAGGTGAAGTCCCGACGCATCCGGCCGTAATTAAAGACTTTAATGGGCTTGCCCGCAAGCATCGCTTCGGCAAATAGCCACATGGCCATGTCCGGCCGGCCCCAGGGGCCGTACACCGTAAAGAACCGCAGGCCCACGCTGGGCAGTGCGAATAGGTGGGAATAAGCGTGCGCCATCAGTTCGTTGGCTTTCTTGGTGGCGGCATAAAGGCTGATGGGCTTGTCGACCCGCTGGGTTTCGGAAAAGGGCATCTCAGTCAGGCCGGCGTAAACGCTGGAGCTGGAGGCGTAAACGAAGCGCTCCACTTGGGTTTGCCTGGCCAGTTCCAGGAGGTTGAGAAACCCTTCCAGATTGGCCTTTTGGTAGGCAAAGGGATTGACCAGGGAGTAGCGCACCCCGGCTTGGGCGGCCAGATGGCAGACCTTCTGCGGGGAGTGGTTGGCGAACAGCGACTGTAAAAGAGAAAGATCGGTCAAATCCCCGTTAATCGAGACAAAACCGGGGTATTTCCGAAGTTCCCGGTCTCGCTCCCGCTTTAAGGCCGGGGAGTAATAATCGTTAAAATTATCCAGCCCAACCACCTTGGCCTGCCGGCTGAGCAAGGCCCGGGCCACGTGAAAGCCAATGAATCCGGCGCTGCCAGTGACCAGGAAACAATAATTTTTGACTTGAGAGTCCCAATCCATTAAGCTAACTTATCAAAACCCTTCGCGGAACTCAACCTTAACTGGTTGAACCGGCTGGTGGAAGCGGGTAAGCTCTACCTTCTTCAGGCCAAATTGGGATTTAACATTCGAGCACTAGAGGCGCAGGCGCCCCGGAACCAGCAACCCCACATTATCGGCACTTCAAACCAGGACTCCCAAGTCTCCATAACCATGATCGATATCCACTCCCATATCCTGCCGGGCATAGATGATGGCCCCAGGGACCTGGAGCAGGCCCTGGAGATGGCCCGATTGGCGGTGGCGGACGGCATCCGGGTAATGGTGGCCACCCCCCACCTTTTCAAGCACCGTTCCGGGGAGGTGGCCGCCCTCAATGAGAAAAGCGTCATCCTGGAGCACCTGGATAGGTTCAGGGATAGGTTGGCGGCCGAATCCATTCCCCTGGAAATCCTTCCGGGCTGCGACGTCCCCTTGAGCACCGATGCCTTGAGCCTGTTGGCGGAGGACCGGGTGCTGACGGTCAATGACGGGAAACGCTATCTCCTTTTGGAGTTGCCCCATTTCTCCATACCCCCCACCCTGGAGGATATCTGTTTCCGCCTGCAATCCCTGGGGATCACCCCTATCATCACCCACCCCGAGAGGCAGCCGATGATTCTGGAGAAGCCCGAAAGACTGGCGCGGCTGATAGAACTGGGGTGTCTGGCCCAACTGACCGCGTGCAGCCTGACGGGCACCTTTGGGCGCCAGGTTGCCAAGGGTTCCCGGCAATTGGTGAAAAAGGGCTACATCCACGTGCTGGCCTCCGACGCCCATAATACCCGGGGGCGGCCGCCGATACTCAGCAAGGCGGTGAGTGCCCTTTCCAAGCTGATCGGCCCTGAACAAGCCCGGGCCATGGTCACCCAGACCCCCGAAAAGATCATCAAGGGGGAGCCGGTTCCTTAACTGATCCGCCATTCCAGGGCCTCCAATTTTCCTCTGGCACAACGCTACCCATCTGTTCCAGCATGGGGTTCTTTTGGGAAATATTGACTTTCCACCCCGATGTTGACTATCTATCCACCTGTGAGAAGAATTGGCTTCGAGAAGAGGATGATTTGGGAGATTTACTCGGGGTGAGAGGCTCCAAAAACCTCTTAGAGACAGCAATAGCTATGGAAGCGGCATAATCCTGGATTACTTAATTGCGAGATAGCCTACTATGACTTCACGGCAGAAAACTTTCATCTCCTTTTCGCCTCCCTTCTGAACTCCGACGAAATCGACGAGGTTGCGGATACCCTCCGCTCCAACTGGATCACCACCGGACCGAAGGTGCATCGCTTCGAGGAAGAATTCGCAAAATTCACCGGGGCCTCTGCAGCTCTTGCAGTCAGCTCGGGTACGGATGCCATGCTGGTGGGGCTGGCGGCATTGGGCATCAGGCCGGGCGATCAGGTTATCACGACAGCCTTGACGTTTTGTTCTACTGTGCATGTCATTGAGCAACTGGGGGCACGTCCAATGCTTGTGGACGTTGAGCCCGATACGCTCAACATAAACCCCGAGCTCGTTGAGCGGGCTATCACCCCTCATACTCGGGCGCTGATGCCGGTGCATCTCTACGGGCACCCTTGCGAAATGGATCCCATCATGGAGGTTGCCAGGCAGCATAACCTTTCGGTTGTCGAGGATGCTGCACATGCCGCTTCTGCCCTTTATAAAACTCGCAAAATCGGCTCGATTGGAACCGCTACGGCCTTCAGCTTCTACGCCACGAAAAACCTTACCACCGCTGAAGGCGACATGCTGACCGGCGCCCCCGACCTTATCAAGGAGGCACGCCTTTGGTCTCTGCACGGGATGACCACGACGCCTACAAGCGTTACAGCGCAGAGGGATCCTGGTACTACGAGGTGGCCCTTCCCGGTTTCAAGTGCAATATGACGGACATTCAAGCCTCACTGGGCCTGCACCAGCTGAAGAAGCTCCCCGCCTTTCAGGCCCGGAGGCTTGAGGTAGTCCGGGCCTACAATGCAGCTTTCCGGGACTTCCCGGAACTCGAGCTTCCCAGCGAGCGGCCGGAGGTTGAATCTGCATGGCACCTATATGTTATCCGGCTCAATCTCAAACGCCTGTCCATCGACCGTGCCCGTTTTATTGAGGAAATGAAGGCAAGAAATATCGGTACATCCGTTCATTTCATCCCGATCCACCTTCACCCCTACTACCGTGACAAGTACGGTTTTAAACCCGAAGATTTCCCTGTGGCTTACGAGAATTATAAGAGGATTGTCAGTCTTCCCCTCCATCCAGGGCTCAGTTCGGATGAGGTGGCGGCTGTGATAGAAGCCGTTGCCGATGTGGTGAAAAAGTTTCGAAGACCGTAAAGGCGTACTCTAAAACCACAGGGGGCCGGGAAGGATATGGCGATTGCTCCTGTGTTCAGGGTTGATTTGGGATATTTCAACCCCTTTTTCATTAATCTTCTCCACTGCGAATCCTCACCCGCAGCAGGCCCTGACGTTTTCCACGATTATGGAAACATCATCAGCGCTTAAACCATGATGCACCGGCAGGGCCAGGATATGCTCGGCCAGGTATTCAGTGTGCGGCAGCCTGGAGGTGCCATACAGCTCTTGAAAAATAGGCTGCTGGTGCAATCCCCGGGGATAATGCACGCCGCTGGCGATGCCCTTTTCCTCAAGGTGTTGGGCCAGGGTGCCCCGATCACAGCCAAAGGCCTGCGGGTCCACCAGGACGCAGTACTGATGCCAGGCATGGAGTGATTCTGGGGTGAGGCGTTGGGGTTGGATCCCCCGAATGTCGGCCAGGCCGGAATTAAGCTGGGCCCCGTTGCGGCGGCGGATGGCCAGCATGGCGTCCAGACGTTTCAGTTGCTCCCGGCCTAAGGCCGCTTCCACATCGGTCATCCGGTAATTCAGTCCCAGCATGGTGTGCAGATATTTGCCGGTTTCCCCGTGGCTGCGCAGATAGCGCAACTTGGTGGCATATTCGTCATTGTCCGTGCAGGTCATGCCCCCTTCACCCACAAACATATTCTTCGAGGGATAAAAGGAGTAGGCGACGAAATCCCCAAAGGAGCCGACGTCTTTGCCGCGGTATTCCGCACCGTGGGCTTGAGCTGCATCCCAGACGATGACCAGGTGGTGCTTCTTGGCAAAGGTCTGAACCGCGTCGATATCACAGGCATTGCCGAAAAGATGCACCGGCGAGATAGCCCGGGTCCGGGGCGACACCTTCCTGGCGGCATCTTCCAGGTCCAAAAGGAAGGTATGCGGGTCCACGTCGCAAAAAACCGGCTTGCTTCCCGCCATGGTCACCATGCTGGCGGTGGCCACAAAAGTGAAGGAAGGCACCAAGACTTCGTCCCCCGGCTGCAAAAAAGCCAGATAAGCCAGGTGCAGGGCCGCGGAGCCATTGGCGCTGGTCACTGCAAATTTGGCCCCCACCCTGGCCGCGAACTCTTCTTCAAAGGCGCTGCACTCTTTCCCCTGCCGCAAGGCCCCGGAGCGCAAGACCCGCACCGCAGCTTCGATCTCTGCTTCCGTGAACTTGATTTCCGCCATGCCAATTTTTTTCATTATCCCTTCCCTTTGTTGATTTCTTCCAGGGCTTCCAACAGCAGTACTGAATTTTTTATTGTACAACGTCCAGGCTGAATCCGGAAACGGCGCCTGACTTTATAACCCCTGGCCTCAAATTTCAAACTCTCGGCACTAGCAATCCTCCGGCCCCTGCCACCGCCCGGCCCACCGCGGCTCTCACCCCCGGACCCAATGGCTGGCCTCCAGCAAGCTGGCCAGGGACAGAAAGTTATAGGGGTGGAGCAGGGCGCCCAGGCCTTGAAGCCATTTCCCCTGGCGCAGGGCCGCCAGACCGTCGGCCATCGACACCGCCAGGTACTGATAGACGCTGGGGTCCCGGTAGCAGTCGATGGCGCAGGCCTGACAGCCGTCCCGGATGGGAGCCAAGCGGTGAATCTCCTCCAGGGGGCCCAGGGGGGTAGCCTGGTAATGGCAGCGGGAAACCTGCAAGTGCCAGTCCACGAAGAAGTACTTGTATCCCGCCAGGCAAGGGAAACGGCCGGGACGCTGCTGCAACTGGCGCTGCAGGTCCGTCAAACCGAGCCTCGGGTTGAGGATGGCCAACGGGGAGTTGGCCTTCAGATCCTTGATCCGGCCAAACCAGCGGTAGAGTTCCTCCGGGGTGAAGTCCACGGAATAGTGTTCGGCGAACCCCAGATAGGAGGATTGCAGCCGGGTGACGGGATAAGAAAAAGTGACCCGCCGGAACCCCAGTCCCGCCAGGAACTGGATCATGCCTTCCAGGTCGTCCACCATGCGGCTCAGGGTTACGGAGGCTACCGGATCGAGGCGGTGTCGCCGCAGGAGCGGCAGCAGGTCCCGGATATGGTCCGTCAGGCCCGGCAGTCCCCGGTGGTGGTCATGCAGGGCCGGGCTGGGGGCGTCCATGGAAATGATCAGGGTTTCCAGGGCGGCAGCCCGCAGATCTTGAATCAGGGTGGGGGTGAGCAGGGAGGCGTTGGTGCACAAAAGGGTATGGATCCCCAAGGCCCGGGCCTGCTGCAGCGCTGGCAGCAGGCCGGGGTAAAGCAGCGGTTCCCCCCCGGTGAAGCAAAGGTATTGGATTCCCGCCTGTTTCAGGGCGGCCAGGCCCCTTTGCAGATGGGACGCATCGGCCATGACCCGGGAGGCCGGCGGCACCTGGGAAAAATTGCAGAAGCGGCAATGGGCGTTGCAGGCGTTGGTGAGGGCGATCTGGCAAAAGCCGGGACCGCCCCGGAGAATGAGGTGAATGATCTCCTTAGCCGTTATCGGCAACTATCCCCGGCCTCCACCTCTGCTCCGGGCGCCGGCGGCGCCGGAACCTGAAGCTTAAAACCACTGCCCTTCCCACTCAAAAAACCTGCCGGCTAGTTGGGGAATTTCTTCGACTAAAAATGATACTCCAGGCCACAGACGATTTTTTGATTGTCAAAATCGAAATGGACGGTCTTACCATTACTTTTTTCACCATTAGTGTCATAGACTATCCCGTCGATGGTTAGATGTTGGACCCCCAGTTGCACATCCCATTGTTTGAAATAATCAAACTCTACAAAGGCGGCGATGTTCCTGGTGAACATGTAGCGTACACCTGCCTCGCCATTCAGACCAAAATTCTTGGCTGAATCGTTTTGAAAATAAAGCACCCCCACTCCGGGGCCGATACCGATATAGGGTTGCAATCTCCCGAAAGGAATATCCTTATCCGGATCCGGGAAGAAGCCGTAGCGGCCCACAATGTTGAAGGCCATGATCCAAATCAGGTTGGTCTGTTCTTGAGTAATAGCAGGAGATGTAGATAGCGGCGGCTTCACCGCGACCACCTGCCGCGGCCGAAAATTATTGGTAACGCTACCCTCGCCTTCGAAACCCAGGTAAGGGATGCTGTCTAAAAAATAACCGGCCTTGACGCCGCCTACCAATGACGGATCAGTCTTGACATTTTTGGCTGTAACATTTTCATTGCCAATACCATTACCACTTAAAGGGTTAATTCCCAGTGGTTCAAAGCTCCAATTAGCGGTATTTACAAGAGATACGCCCATAAAACTGCCAAAGTAAAATTCTCCGGGACCACGGTATCCCTCCCTTCCCAGGGCATCCGGGGGCTGGGAAAGCCTATACTTCCACAGCATATATCCGGTCAGGGAGAGGAAGCCGATGCTGGCGGCGGGCACCGCGGTAAGTTCCAGTTCGGTCCCTAACTTGTTCGCCCAGGCTCGAGATTGCGGGTTTGGAACTAAGCAAAAGGTGAAGAATCCAAGGATAGCCACTGCCCAACAGAGCGCTTTTTTCATAATACCCCCAGCAATTAGGCGACTTCCCCTGGCCGCCTAAATCAAAAAAACGGTTTTGAGGATACCTCTTCCCGGATATTAAACGGGAAAGTTTCCCTATTTCTTAAGTGGATTGTCTTGCGGAAGGCATGATAGCACAAACTCGGCAGAAAAAATATTTTTAAAACCCATTTTTAGATTTTTTCCCCATGCCACCTCCTTTGAGCAGATTCTTTTAGGCACGCTGACCTCGGCCCATTGAAATCAGTCCCTGCCCTGCCGGCTAAGCAAAGCCCGAGCTACGTGAAAGCCTATGAATCCAGCGCTGCCAGTGACCAGGAAACAATAATTTTTGACTTGAGAGTCCCAATTCATTAGGCTAAAATTTCAAACATTACTACGGGACTCAACCTTAGCTGACTGAGCCGGCTGCTGAAAGCGGGCAAGATTTCCATTCTCAAGTCTAATCGGGGTTTAACCTTCGAGAATTATGAACTGGGAAAACAAAAAAGTCCTGGTCACAGGCGCCGGAGGTTTCATCGGCAGCCACCTGGTGGAGCGCCTGGTGGAGCTGGGAGCCCGAGTTCGGGCCCTGGTGCGCTACAACTCTCGAAACGATTGGGGCCTGATAGAATTATTGCCGACGTTGGTAAAAGACCATCTGGAAGTGGTTGCCGGTGACGTCACCGACCCCTTTGGCGTGGCTCGAGCAGTGGCTGGTTGTGAGGTAATCTTTCATCTTGCCGCCCTCATTGCTATCCCCTACTCATATACCGCCCCTTCCCAGTTCCTGGCGGTCAACTGTGGCGGCATATTGAATCTTTTGGAAGCGGCCAGGCAGCAGGATGTGGAGTGCTTCGTCCATACCTCCACCAGTGAAACATACGGCACAGCCCAATACACCCCCATTGACGAAAAGCACCCTTTAAAAGGCCAATCCCCTTATTCAGCCAGCAAAATCGGGGCGGACAAGCTGGCGGAAAGTTACTACCTCTCTTTCGGGGTGCCGGTGGCCACCATCCGGCCCTTCAACACATATGGCCCCCGACAGTCGGCCCGGGCCGTGATTCCCACCATCATCAGCCAGGCCTTGTCAGGAGAGGTAATACGGCTGGGAAGTTTGACCCCAGTGCGGGACTTGAATTATGTGAGCGATACGGTGGAGGGCTTCATCAAGGTGGCGGAGAGCCCCAGGGCCATCGGCGAGGTGATCAACATCGGCTCAGGGAAGTCAGTCTCCATTGGGGAACTGGCAGAAAAAATCGTAGATCTGCTGGGTGGCAACAAACGAATTATTACCGAAAATGAAAGGGTGCGTCCCGAGGCCAGCGAGGTGCTGGAATTACTCTGTGACCACCGCAAAGCCAGGGAACTGATCGGCTGGGAACCAAGGGTGAGCCTTGAGGAAGGTTTAGCCAGGACCATTAAATTTATTCAGGAAAACCTCTCCCGTTACAAACCGGAAATCTACAATGTCTAAGGCAGAATCTCACTGGAAGGTCCCCCTCGCCGACGTCACCCTGGGTCACGAAGAGATCGAGGCTGTCACCGAAGTCCTGAAATCTGGCTGGCTCTCCATGGGGCCCAAGACCGCGGAGTTTGAGGAGAGATTCAAAGAGTTTTTGGGCGTCAAACATGCCTTTGCCGTGGCCAATTGCACCGCCGCCCTGCACCTGGCCTGCGAGGCGGTGGGGCTTAAGGAGGGCGATGAGGTCCTCTGCCCCGCCCTCACCTTCGTGGCCACCGCCAATGCCATCCTCTACACCGGGGCCAAGCCGGTGTTTATCGACGTCAACGGTCCCCACGATCTTAACCTCTCGGTGGTGGACGCCGCCGCCAAGGTGACGGAGAGAACCCGAGCGATCATGGTGCTCCACTACGGGGGCTATCCCTGCCACCTGGACGGGGTGCGGGCCTTGGCCGCCAAATATAACTTAAAGATCATCGAGGACTGCGCCCATGCCCCCGGGGCCGTCTACCATTCCAAAGAAGGCCCTCAAATGGCAGGGACCATCGGCGACGTCGGCTGCTTCAGCTTCTTCGCCAACAAGAATATGACCACCGGCGAGGGCGGCATGGTGGTCACGAAGGATGACGGTCTGGCGGAGAAAATTAGGATCAGGCGTTCCCATGGCATGACCACCCTCACCTGGGACCGCCACAAAGGCCACAGCTTCAGCTACGACGTGGTGGCCCGGGGCTATAACTACCGGCTGGATGAAATGCGGGCGGCTTTGGGGATCGTCCAATTAAGGCGGGTGGCGTTAGGGAATGCCAGGAGGCGGGAAATAGTTCTGTCCTACCGGGAAAATCTAAAAAACTCGGAGTTCCTTGAAATTCCATTCCTGGGGGCGCCTGAAGGCTCTACGCACCATCTCTTTCCTGTGCTTCTGCGAGATGGAAGCCGGCGGGCCGATTTCATGGCGGCCCTGGCCGGTCAGGGCATCCAGACGAGCATCCATTACCCCCCTGTTCACCGCTTTTCTGCGTATCTGAATCTCCTGCCAGGGGATCATCGGCTCCCCGTCACTAATGAAGTCTGCTCCCGGGAGGTCACCCTTCCTCTCTACCCTTCCATGAGCATGGCGCAACTGGCGCACGTGGTCAAATCCATCGGTTCTTTCTGGGCGCCGGGGCCCCAGGCATAATTAAGTTCCTTCTCCTGGCCCTGCGCTTCCAGATATGGTCTTCCAGTCTAATTTGCTCAAGATATCCGGGCAGTTCTGATCTTCCAGGGGACGCAGACCTTCCAGGTAGAACCGCATCATCCCTTCCGCCTTGGCCAAAGTCGGGTTGCCAGGAGTCAGCTTCAGCAGAGTCCGGACCAGGGCATGGCTCACGCGGTTGATACACGGTTTGATCCACGGATGAAAAACGACTCGCTGGCGCACCGGCTTAGCAACATAGCCCATCCGGAATTTGAATTCGTCGACCGATGCCGGCGCATCCAGTGAGTGCAGCCCGTAAAGAATACTGTGGATAGGTTTCTGCTCCATTAGCCATTTAGTCACCGAGAAACTCAGGGCATTATTCACATGGTCCTGAGTATAGCGTCGAAGGAATTGCTGATAGAGCATGTATCCGCAATCATCCATCCGGAAGGTAACGACAGAGGCAGCCAACTGCCCCTGGACAATCGCTCCCCACGCTTTGAAACCACTCAGGTCAACCATCGATAAACAGAGACGCTCCCAGCGGCTGGCTGACATGGGAACTCTGCGGCCTTGCCGATCAAGGGTATCTACCTGAAGTTGCCACCCTTCCCTGGCAAGCCTGGAGAAGGAAATCTCTTCAATCTCACAATTTTTCAAACCGCGGCGGACATTCTTTCTTGCCCATTTACCCAGGTTATCCAGGTCGTAAGAAGGCTTGTCATAGGTTGCATGATAACTAAGACAGCCCACCGGCGCCCCTAACAGTGTGGAATACCTGAGAGCCAGGGCCTGTTGGGATTGGATGAACTCCTGCAGCTCTGCTTCTTCAGGCTGAATGAGCCAGTGGTAGGGGAAGGCCTGATATACCCGTTTGCCCAGGTTCACCCAGTAGCTGCTCTCGGTGCGGGCCACTTGATAACCCTGCCGCCGGAACCATTCGGCAAAAATTTCGGCGTTCATGGGGAGGTATTCATTTCATTTTGTTAATCAAAGTTTTGTCACCCTCGGCACGGGCTACCCAACCTGATTAAAAGCCAATCTTGCGGTGTCCCCATCTTCATCCATTGGGGCAATGAACCTAACTCTTCATTTCTTGACCTGGCCTTCAATCCAGGCATAGCTAATGCTCATTCCAACTTCTAAAGGTTGCATTGGCTTCCATTTTAGCTTCTCATAAATAAGACGATTATCCGAATTCCTCCCCCGGACCCCTAGTGGCCCGGCTATATGCTTCTTGGTCAATTTCTTGCCGGCGATCTCCATTACCATATCAGCCAATTGATTGATGGTAACCATTTCCTCCGAACCGATGTTGACCGGACCGATAAAATCCGAGCGCGTTAGCCTGATGGTTCCCTCCAGGCATTCATCGATATAAAGGAAGGACCGGGTCTGTTTCCCGTCCCCCCAGATTTCGATCTCGCCGCCATCCCTCGCTTCGGCAACCTTGCGGCATAAGGCGGCCGGGGCTTTTTCCCGTCCGCCTCGCCAGGTGCCTTCGGGCCCAAAGATATTATGATATCTGGCGATTCGCACCTCCATGCCGTAATTCCGCTGGAAGGCCAGGTACAAACGCTCGCTGAACAGTTTCTCCCAGCCGTATTCACTGTCCGGCTGTGCGGGGTAGGCGCTGTCTTCAGCACAGTTGGGCCTGTCCGGATCTTTCTGATTATATTCCGGGTAAATACAAGCGGATGAGGAATAAAAGATGCGCTTGACGTTACGTCTATGGCAGGCTTCCAACATGTTGAGATTAATGAGGCCCGAATTGTGCATAATGTCCGCGTCATTCTCGCCCGTAAAGACGAAGCCCGCGCCGCCCATATCCGCGGCCAATTGGTAAATCTCCGTGAAGGGCCGATCCACTGCATATCTGCAAACCTGCGGGTCCCGCAAATCCCCGATCACAAAATCATCTGCCGCAGTGGCAGCGAATTCCGGGTACTTCAAGTCAACCCCCCGCACCCAAAAGCCTTCTTCTTTTAGACGCTTGACCAAATGACTGCCGATGAATCCCCCTGCCCCGCACACCAAGGCGTCTTTAACCATAAACCCCTCCTTTCCCTTCTTTAAATGATTTCGTTAATTAACCGCAATAATTCATCAGGGGTTAAAAATGCCATTGGATCAATGACTTGCCAGGGCCGCCAGCAACAACTGCTCAAACTTTACTGCCGCGGCTTGCGGCGAATGGTATTGCAAGGCATAATCTCGCCCTTTTTTCCCAAAATTATTTCGCAAGCGCTCATCGTTCTTTAACTCAAGAATTGCTCTTGCAATTGCCCCAGGATCTTCCGGCGGCACACAGATACCTGCCTGCGATCTTTTAACCAAGTTCCAGGTATCGCTGCCTTCATCCACGCTGGCCAATATAGGCCGCCCGCTGGCCAAAATTGAGAAGCTTTTAGAAGGCAGGGAAGCGGCTCCAACTCCCTTTTTTAAAGTAACCAGAGAGACGTCGGCGGTAGCGAGAACTTCGGGTAAGCGGTTCCGGGGTTGAAAAGGCAGGAATCGAACATTGCCAAGATTTAGCCGGCTGGCTTCCGTCATCAGGGGCGCGCGGCCAGCCCCGTCCCCCACCAAGACAAATTTTATCTCTTCCTGATCCTGCAGTAACTCAGCCACCGCCAAGACCTGCTCCAGCCCTTGCGAAAGACCGATATTTCCCGCATAGAGGACGACAAAATGATTAACTAATTGATGCTCTCTGGCAAAATTGTTGTCTTTAGGCAAGGGTTTAATGAGGTCGGTGTCAACCCAGTCATACACCAACTCCATTTTATCGTCAGTAACCCCAAGAGAACGCAGTGGCTTGATAAAGGATTCTGACAAGATCCGGACCTTGCTTGATCGATCTAAACAAAATCGTTCCAGATAACCGACCACGGACACTATTAACTTACTGCGAAATATCCCCAGGCTGACGCCGACATCAGGATAAACATCATGGACGGAAAAAACCGCCGGCTTGCATCGCAGCACCGAAAGCAAAATGAACGGCAGCCACACTTCCAGCGCCGGGTTGCTAATCAGCAGCACATCATAGTCCTGCCTTAAACCCGCCAACATGGCGCCCAGTTGAAAACCGATAAATTGAACAGCTCGTTTTTTCAAATCGGTGCGTTGCACCGAGGGGACCCTAATCCGAATTACGCGGACCCCATGCTCATAAGAAGGTTGAATCCATTTTCCTCGAAACTGAGAAGGCACTGTCCCGCTAAGGTAGTGAGGCACTGCGGCAATAACCGATACTTGGTGGCCCCTTTGGGCCAGCTCTTCGCAAAGCATGCCATAGAGCGGAGCACTGGGCCCGCCATCTGGCATATATAATAAGGTTACCACCAGAATCCGCATCATTTATTCTTTGTTGCTTTTATTAGGCCTTGCGACCAGCACAAAATGTGGCCCCAGGTCAACCCTATTCCCCGATAATTTTCTAAGCGCCTTTAAGACCACGAATTCCGTTCTGGTTAGCAATCTGGGCCAGAGGTTGGGGCTGCCTATCTGGTGACCGGGCAAATCAAGCCTGGCCCCCACGTGCATTCCCGCTTTATTGAGAATTTTCTCCAGAGTTGCCGGGGTATAAAAATACATCCAGGTATCATCAAAATGATGCCCTATCCAGCGATATACCCGTCCCCGATTGGCAAAGTTCGGGGCCTCCACCATTACCAGGCCGCCCGGCTTGAGTAAATCCCTGAGACGCCCCAGGTCGCGTATAGGCTGGTGCAGATAATAAATGGCGTCCACCATGGTGATGACATCAAAAGACTCATCCGCCAACGTGGCCTCTCCCAGGGAGGCGTTAATAATAGAGGCCTTGGGCAGGCGCTCCCGCGCTATTTGGCAGGCGGCATGAGAAGGTTCAATTCCGGAAAGGCGCCAGGACCTGGGAAATTGTTCTAACAAGGTCCCATAGCTCGAGCCTATATCCAGAATCGCCCCCGGTGAGGGATGCCATGTAAGAATCCAGTCAACCAGGCGCCTTAAATTTTCGGACCGGTAGTCTTCCAGTTGGAAAGCAGGCAGGGCCTCGGTCCAATCTTCCTCGAAGTGCTTGATTTGATCATCTTCTCGCCGCCTGGGGCTGCGGTAAACAAGGTCACAGCGGTGGCAGCGCACGATGTCGCCCCGTTCGCGGTCCGGCCACACCAGGGTGGTTTCCGTCTGTTTTCCGCAGATAATACATTCAACTTCTTCCCATGCCCCGGCAGGCAAGGACCGAATATCAATTAGTTTTGCCAGGCCCAAACCTTTCTTCATCAATGTTCCAGCCTAAGCAATCTTCCGGCTTTCCCGTTCCAGCACGAAAGGTCCCATGACCAGGACATCCATGCGGGTCCGTAAAAAGCAGCTCAGAGCCTCATCCGGGTTGCAAACAATGGGCTCATTTTCATTGAAAGAGGTATTAAGCACAACCGGGACACCGGTAATTCTTTCAAATGCCTTGATTAGTCGATAGTAAAGGGGGTTCTCCTCCTCGCTTACCGTCTGAAGACGGCCGGTGCCATCGACATGGGTGACCGCCGGAATGATCTCCCGTTTTTCCGGCCGGATTGGATATACCTTGACCATAAATGGGTCGGGGTAATCCTTCTCAAAATATTCTCCCGTCGCCTCCAGCAGGATCGTCGGGGCAAAAGGCCGAAAAGGCTCCCGGCGCTTAATCCGGGAATTGAGAATGTCTTTCATCTCAGCACGACGCGGGTCGACCACGATGCTGCGGTTGCCCAAGGCCCTCGGCCCCCATTCCGCCCGCCCTTGAAACCAACCGACAATTTTTCCGTCTGCGATATGTTGGGCCGTCTGCCGCACCAATTCATTTTCAGCATCAAGCCGACTGATATTGACTGCTTCCATTTGATCTTGACGGCGGCTTATGGTTGCTTCAATTTCAGCCGGGGTAAACGCCGGCCCCCAATATGAGTTTTTCATCACAAAGCGACGCTCATGTCCCAAAATAGTATTATAAACATAATAGGCTGCTCCTAAAGATCCCCCCCCATCGTAAGCCGCGGGTTGGATATAAATTTCCCTAAACGGGGTTTTTTCAAAGATTTTTCCGTTAGCTACGCTGTTTAGAGCGCAGCCTCCTGCCAGACAGAGGTTGGTAATTTTAGTCTTTTCATAAAGCCGATTCAATAGACGGAAAAACACTTCCTCATAGCGGGCTTGCAAAGATGCGGCCAGGTCTGCATGCTTTTCCGCGATGGGGTCAGTGTAAGCCCTGCCCGGTCCCAGGGCCTTTTCCAATTCTGGAGAATAAACATCTTCAAAGGAAGGCTCGCCTCCACTCCAGACATAGGCAGGCTCTTGCCGGTGATGGTTGAAATATTGCAGATTAAGCTCAAACCCTCCGGGGGTGTCCCGCACTATATCCTGCATGATGCTCAAATACTTCGGTTT
>Ga0187875_10001873_pt1 | contig 15849 bp, 11 predicted proteins | sample June2016WEW_17_1_2_FD_132978 | JGI IMG/M metagenome (GOLD analysis project Ga0187875, IMG submission 132978) | Peatland microbial communities from SPRUCE experiment site at the Marcell Experimental Forest, Minnesota, USA - June2016WEW_17_10 | ecosystem: Environmental > Terrestrial > Soil >... | reverse complement strand
GCCGCGCCAACTTCTCAGCCGCGCGAGCCGCGCTCCGGGAGTCACGACGACTTGGGATCGCAGCCGGCGCTGGGCGCCTTCGCCGCTGGCGTCGCCGCAGCCGGGCCCGCGACGCCGCCGTCACCGGTGAACGAGGGCCCCGCGGCCGAGCCGCCACCGGAGAGCACCCTGCCTCCGCCCACCCGGGATGAGCTCGTCGCTGCGTGGGGTGACCATGTGCTGAGCCAGCTGCGTCCTCGGGTTCGCGCCGTGTTCGCGGTGGGCCGGTTTCTCGCGACCGAGGGCGCAACGGCGATTCTCGCCCTGCCGAACTCCGCCCACGTCGAGCGCGCCGGCTTCGACTGCGAAGAGGTCTCAGAAGCGCTCAGCCGGCACTTCGGCCGTCCTGTCCATCTGCGGCTGATCGCGGAGACCGGGCTCGGCGCCGGGTACCCCTCGCCCGCCTCGACATCCAGTGGCTCCCGGGGAACCTCGCAAGCAAAGGACGACGCCCACAGCCCAACGGCACCAACGTCCTCGCCGGCGGCCGCCATGCGGGCTGAGGCCCCGGGGCCTGCAGCCAGAGGCACTCGTGCCGGCTCGCCCACAGCTTCGGCCGGCGGAGGTCGGGCTGCACCTGCTCGCAAGGCACCCGCAGGCCGTGATCCGGATGACGTCGACGATGAGATGCTCGACCCGGACGATCTCGATCCAAATTCCGAAAGCGTTGCCGGTGACACGCTCTCCTGGGCACAGGACCGGCTTATGGAGGCATTTCCCGGGGCAGAGGAGGTCTGACATGGCCGAAGGCGACTCGTCTCCGACCGGGGGGCTGGGCGACCTTTTCTCCCGGCTCCAGGAAGCTCGGGCTGACCTCGAGGCGCAAGCGGAAGCGGTAGAGCAGACCATCGTCGAGGGCCACGCAGCCGGTGGTGCCGTCGTCATACGGCTGACCGGGTCGCTCGAAGCCGAGTCCGTGCACATCGACCCTTCGATCGTCGACCCCGCGGACCCGTCACTTCTCGAGGACGCCGTGCTCGCGGCGCTTCACGACGTGCTCGGCAGGATCGTAGAGCTCAGGACTTCGGTCCAAGCGCCGGATGATCCCGCCTTCGCGGCCAATCTCGACCTCGCCGGTTTCGTCGGCAATCTCGACCTCGGGGGTCTCCTGGCCGGAGTCGACCTCGAGGGACTGATGGGGAACCTAGGCCTGGGTGTCGATCTCGGCGCTTTCGCCGGGATCGGTGAGCTCGGCGAGAGCGAAGGCGACGACGAGTACAGCGAAGACCAGGTCGACGGCTCAGCCGACGACGAGCCGCAGGCCTGACCGGCCAGTGATCGCCGGGCCGATTCAGGAGCTGGTAGACGAGCTCGGGCGCCTACCTGGTGTCGGGCCGCGCTCGGCTCAGCGCATCGCGTTCTACGTGCTCGAGGCGGACAGGGAGAGTGCCCTCCGCCTCGCACGGGCCATCGTGGAGGTGAAGGACCGCATCCGGCTCTGCGAGCGATGTTTCAACGTCGCGGAGAGCGAGCTCTGCGCTATCTGCTCCGATTCGCGTCGCGACCTCACGATCATCTGCGTCGTCGAGGACCCCAGAGACATCGTTGCCGTTGAGCGGACTCGGGAGTTCCACGGCACCTACCACGTGCTCGGAGGAGCGCTGAGCCCGATCGACGGGGTTGGCCCCGAACAGCTGCGCGTGCGGCCGCTCCTCGTGCGGCTCGGCGTCGAGGGCGTTGCCGAGGTGATCTTGTGCACGAACCCCAACCTCGAGGGAGAGGCAACGGCGATGTACCTAGCGCGGCTTTTGTTGCCGCTCGGGGTGAAAGTGACACGCATAGCGAGCGGGCTGCCCGTCGGCGGGGACCTCGAGTATGCCGATGAGCTCACGCTCGGGCGCGCCCTCGAGGGCCGTCGGGAGGTCAGCGGCTGAGCTCTGGCGTGGCGACGCCAGAGACCACCTCGAGTGCGGACGCGTCGCCGGCCTCGGCGACCGCACGGGCGACTTCGCATCGGCGAGGACAGGATCACCGTTTTCAGGAGGAGGGCCAATGGACGCCAATCGATCAGAGCCCCCGACGATGACCGAGATCGACCACGTCGCCATCGCCGTGCGCGATCTCGACGCCGCAATCGCCTGGTACGAGTCAGCGTTCGGTACCGAGGTCGCTCATCGCGAGCGGATCGAGCACGACGGAGTTGAGGAGGCATTGCTGAAAGTCGCCGAGTCGTTCATCCAGCTTCTCAGCCCGATCACCGACAGCTCCCCAGTCGCGAGGTTCCTCGAGCGCAAAGGCGAGGGCATCCACCACGTCGGCTACCGGGTAGCCGATTGCGCCGCGGCACTGGAGAAGATGCGAGCCGCCGGCGCTCAGCTGATCGACAAGACGCCGAGAGCTGGATCGCGCGGCACGACCGTGGCCTTCGTGCACCCTCGCGGCGCCTTTGGCACGCTCATCGAGCTGGTTCAAGAGCAGCCGCAGGAGCAGTCCCGCTCCGGGAGCGTCAATCTTCCCGGAACTGGCGGTAGAGCTCCATCAAGCCCTGCCGGGTCTCCGGCGCGAGATCCTCGGGCTGGACACTCCCCAGGACTCTGATCGTCGCCCGGACTTGTCGCAGGTACTCTTCGCAGCCGTCGCAAGCTTCAAGGTGCGCCTCGAAACGTCGAGCGTCGCGCCGCGACAGCGTGCCTTCGAGATAGTCGGTCACTAGCTCGACCGCCTGTTGGCAGACGAGGTCCCTGCGGAGCGTGGGCAGCCTCATCGCTTCGCCAACTCGTCTTCGAGACGGGTCCTTACCCGGCTGCGGCCGCGGTGCAGGAGTACCCGCTGGTTGGCTTCGCTGATCTCGAGCACGTCACATACGTCCTTGCTTGACAGTCCGTCCACGTCGCGAAGTGTTACGACGGCGCGCTGGCTCTCGGGCAGTTCGGAGATGGCGGCCCGAACCTCGGCGACGAGAGGTCCGCTTGAGAGCCGGTCGACGACCTCGTCGGACCAGTGGGCCGGCGGGTCGGACCAAGCTCCCCCTTCGTCAAAGCGCCGGCTGTCCACGGTCGCCTCACCGGAGAGGTCCACAGGTGTCGTGCGCTGTTCGCGTACGCCGGTCGACCGTGCTCTGTTCGCGAGGATGTGGAAGATCCAGGTCTTGAGCGATGACCGGCCCTCGAAGCGGTCGATGCCTTTCACGACGGCGAGCCACGTTTCCTGGGTGACCTCTTCGGCGACAGCCCGGCTCGAGACGAACGTCTGTGCGAGACGGACCATCGAGGTGTGGTAGGAGCCGACGACCTCTGCGAAGGCGGACTCGTCGCCCGAGCGCAGTCGGCGCAACAGGTCGTCATCGCTCACGTCCGCAGCGTACGGCGCGCGGCAGGCCCGGTGCCGTGCGGCCGGCCGCGGCGAAACGATCTGAGCCTCCCCTACGACCGATAGCCTTCGCGCAATGGCGGAACATCCCGCGGTCGACCGCTCAATGGGCGCCCGTCTCGCCGCGCTCGAGGCCAGGCGTGCGGAGGCGGTCAACGCCGGATCGCAGCGTTCGGTCAAAGCGCACAAGGCCAAGGGCAAGATGACGGCCCGTGAGCGGATCGACTACCTGCTGGACGAGGGCTCGTTCCAGGAGATGGACCTGCTCGTTCGGCACCGGTCCCATGGCATGGGCCTCGAGCGCTCCCGCCCTTACACAGACGGGGTCGTGACAGGCTTCGGGACGATCGACGAGCGGCGCGTGTGCGTTTTCAGCCAGGATTTCACCGTCTTCGGGGGTGCACTCGGCGAAGCTCACGCCGAGAAGATTCACAAGGTGATGGACCTTGCGCTCTCTGTCGGAGTGCCGATCATCGGCCTCGACGACTCGGGCGGAGCACGCATCCAAGAGGGCGTGGTCTCGCTGCACAGCTACGGCGGGATCTTCTTCCGGAACGTGCGGGCATCCGGGGTGGTGCCCCAGATCAGCGTCATTCTCGGCCCGTGCGCCGGCGGCGCCGTCTACTCCCCGGCGATTACGGACTTCATCTTCATGGTGCACGAGACAAGCCACATGTTCATCACCGGGCCCGATGTCGTGAAGACCGTCACGGGTGAGGACGTGACCCTCGAGCAGCTCGGCGGCGCCATGAGCCACGCGACGCGGTCTGGTGTCGCCACTTTCGTCGCCCCGAACGAGAAGGCGTGCCTCGACGAGGTTCGCTATCTGTTGTCCTTCCTTCCTTCGAACAACCTCGAGGTTCCGCCGGACCTCGAGGAGCCCGAGGACCTGGACGCGCAGGTCGTCGGGCTTCGCGACATGGTCCCGGACAGCCCGAACCAGCCCTATGACATGAGACGGGTGATCACAGCAGTCGTCGACGGGGGCGAGTACCTCGAGTACTTCCCGCGTTGGGCGATGAACCTGACGTGCGGTTTCGCCCGGATCGGAGGGCGCGCCGTCGGGATAGTGGGCAACGAGCCGAGCGTGCTCGCAGGCGTGCTGGACATCGCCTCATCGGAGAAGGGCGCCCGGTTCGTTCGGACGTGCGACGCCTTCAACATCCCGCTCGTGACTTTCGTCGACGTACCGGGATTCATGCCCGGAACCGACCAGGAGTACGGTGGCATCATCCGCCATGGCGCCAAGCTTCTCTACGCGTACTGCGAGGCAACGGTGCCCCGGGTGCAGGTGATCATCCGCAAGGCCTACGGTGGCGCCTACATCGTCATGGACTCCAAGTCCATCGGTGCCGACTTCGCCTACGCGTGGCCGTCGGCCGAGCTCGCCGTCATGGGCCCGCAGGGTGCCGTCGAGATCGTCTACCGGCGCGAGCTCGTCGACTCGCCGGACCCCGCCGCTCGCCGTGCCGAGCTCGTCGACGACTACATCGAGCGTTACGCGAACCCCTATGTCGCAGCCGAGCGCGGCTACGTCGACGCCGTGATCGACCCGGCCGACACTCGTCGCGTCTTGGTCCGAGCCCTTCAGCTGCTCGCCTCCAAGCGGGAGGAGCTGCCCAAGCGCAAACACGGTAACGTGCCGCTTTGAGCAAGCCAGATCGGGTACATGCGGGCATCCCGGCCCGACCACTCAGTGCGCCCGCGGAGGTGGCAGACGCCATTGCCGCGGCCGTTGTGATCTGCTGGCCCCGGGCCACAGCGGAGGGCGATCGCCTGAGCGGGAGACGCAAGTTGGCGGGGGGCGGGCCGGAGCACTCGTGGCGTTTCTCGGGGCGGTGGTGGAACGTTCCGGCGTCCCTGCGCCCGGACCGGCCACGGGCGGAACAGGCGTGGCGATGAGCCCAGTTCCCGAGCTCTGGGACCTCACTACTGTCGCCGAGGACGAGGTCGTCTTCCATCTCCACTCGCCCGACACCCTCGAGATGGTCGGGGTGCGTGGCGGCTGGCCGGGACCGGGCTACGAAGTCATCACCGGCCTGCGGCCCGGTACGTCCCTCTTGCGCCACGGGATCGCGACCCGCACGCTCGACAGGCCTCCGGGCGAGCTTCTCTGCAGGTTCGCCACTGTCAACGACGTTCACTTCGGCGAGGCCGAGTGCGGCAAGCTCTCCGACATCGCTGACACCGTCGGCTACCTCACAGCGGGCGGGATGGACGCGAGGGGCATGGCGGACGCGAAAGACAAGCTGCAGGCCTTGTTCGAGAAGCTCGGCCCGGTTGTGGAGAACTCGTCGCCGGAGGGCGCCACGCCGTACCCGGAGCTGATGAGCCGCGCGGCGATCACCGAGATCGCCGCGATCGACCCGGCCGCGGTCGTGGTCAAGGGCGACCTCACAGCGTCGGGCCTGGTCGGTGAGTACGACGCTTTCCTGCAGTGCTACCTGGGTTCGTTCGGCGGCCGGCTCTTGCACGTGCGCGGGAACCACGACGCTTTCTCGGGTCGCCACTATGCGTCCGAGCCCTGCCAGGAGATGGCGCTTGACGGTGCCACAATCGCCTTGCTCGACACGGTCATCGAGGGCAGGGACTCAGGCCAGGTTCGTCGCGAGCAGCTGGAGTGGCTCGACGAGCTCGGATCGCGAGCGGACCAGCCGGTGCTCGTGTTCGGCCATCACCACGCCTGGAAACCGGGTTCGGTGAACCGGGCTCCGGACTACTTCGGGATCAACCCGAACGACTCCGAGCGCCTCGTCGAGGTGATAGCGAGACGTCCGGCCATCTGCGGGTACTTCGCCGGGCACACGCATCGCAACCGTGTGCGCAGGTTCGCCGAGACCGGTGAGGTCCCCTATGGCGAGGTCGCGTGCGTGAAGGACTTCCCGGGAAGCTGGGCTGAGTACCGGGTCTTCGAGGGCGGGATCCTGCAGGTCCACCGCCGGCTGTCCTCACCCGCTGCGCTCGCCTGGTCCGAGAAGTGCCGTGGGCTGTTCTGGGGGATGTACCCCGCGTACGCACTCGGCAGGCTCGAGGACCGCTGCTTTGCGATCATGCCCCGCACTTCAGCGACCTGACCCGACCGGGGGCGGCGCTCAGAGGTCGCCGCGGCGATGACGCCGACGGGTCCACGAAACCCTTGAGGCCGCCCGCTTCTCAAAGGCCTCCCAACGCGAGCGCATGGTCGAGGTCCTCAAGCAGGTCGCCCACGTTCTCGAGGCCCACCGACAAACGGATGAGCGAGGGATCGACCTCGAGCTCGGAGCCGGCGGTCGAGGCGTGGGTCATCCTGGCCGGAAGCTCGATCAGCGACTCGACGGCCCCGAGGGACTCGGCCAGGGTGAACAGTCGCGTGGCCGCGGCGACCTCGAGCGCCGCGGCCTCGCCGCCCCGCAGCGTGAACGACACCATCGCGCCGAAGGCGCTCATCTGGCGTGATGCGAGCTCGTGGCCCCGGTGGTGGGCGAGCCCCGGGTAGTAGACCTCCTGCACCGCCGGGTGGGGAAGGAGGTGGGCCGCGATCAGGTCCGCGTTCGCGCATTGCCGGTCGAGCCGGACCGCGAGGGTCTTGAGCCCGCGCTGCACGAGGTAGCAGTCGAACGGGCTTGGCACCGCCCCGGCCGAGTTCTGGACGAAACCGAGGTGTGTCCCAAGCTCCTCATCGTTGGTGGCGACGAACCCCCCTACGACGTCGGAGTGCCCGCCCAGGTACTTCGTCGAGGAGTGCACGACGGCGTCGGCACCCAGCCCGAGCGGTTGTTGCAGGTAAGGCGTGGCGAAGGTGTTGTCGACGATGCAGCGGGCGCCATGGGCGTGCGCAAGAGCGGCGACGGCCGCGATGTCGATGATGTTGAGCTTGGGGTTGCTCGGCGTCTCCACCCACACCAGGCGGGTCTTGTCGCGCCACGCGGCCGCCAGCGCGTCGAGGCTCTGCAGCTCGACCGGCGAGAACGTGACGCCGGATCCCGCATAGATGCTGGAGACGAGCCTGTAGGTGCCGCCGTAGGCGTCGTCGGGGATGAGCAAGTGGTCGCCCGGCCTCAGCAAACGGAGCACGGCGTCCGTAGCGGCCATGCCGCTCGAGAACGCGTAGCCGAGGCTCGCCCCCTCGAGCGAAGCGATCGTGGTCTCGAGCGAGACACGCGTCGGATTGCGCGTACGCCCGTAGTCGAAGCCCTTGTGCTTGCCCACGGCCTCCTGGGCAAAGGTGGAAGCGAGGTGGATCGGCGTGACGACCGCTCCCGTGAGCGGATCGGGGGCCTGGCCGGCGTGTATCGCTCGCGTGGAGAACCCCGGGCCTTTTCCCGCCTGATCATTGAAAGAGCTCATCGCGCCTCCCTGGGCGAGCCGGCTTGTGCCAGGAACGCGAGCGCGTCCGATCGGGTGATTATGCCAACCGGGTGCCCGTTGTCGAGCACGATCACCGCCGGCGACTCCTCCAAGCGCCGAAGGGCGACGTCCACCGTCTCGCCACTGCCCACCGACGGGAGAGGCGGGCCCATGATCTCGCCCACCGTCTTGTCGAGGATCTGAGGGTCTTGCAGCGCTCGTTGCATGAGATGGTGCTCGTGGACGGCCCCGACCACTTCGGCCGCCGCGAGCGGGGGTTCGGCCTGGATGACCGCGATCTGCGAGACGTCGTACTCGGCCATGACAGCTACCGCCTGCCTGGCGGTCTCGCCCGGGTGAACGTGGATCATCCCGGGGAGCCGGTCGCCCTTGCTCTCGAGGAGGTCGGCCACGGTGTGCCCGCTCGTCCGCAAGAAGCCGTGATCCGCCATCCACTCGTCGTTGTACAACTTGGACAGGTACCCCCTCCCCGAATCGGGGACGAGGACCACGACGACGTCGTCGCGGTGCAGCTCAGGAGCGAGTTGCAGCGCCGCCCAGACGGCCGTTCCGGTCGAGCCTCCCGCGAGGATCCCTTCGTCGACGGCGAGACGCCTAGCGGTCAGGAACGAGTCGGTGTCGCTGACCATCACGACGCGGTCGACCAGCTGTGGGTCGTAGGTCGTCGGCCAGAAGTCCTCGCCTATGCCCTCTACGAGGTAAGGCCTTCCCGAGCCCCCCGAGTACACGGAGCCCTCGGGATCGGCACCGACGATCTGGACATCGGGATTCTGCGACTTCAAGTAGCGGCCTATGCCGCAGATGGTCCCGCCGGTGCCGATGCCGGCGACGAAGTGGCTGACGCGCCCGGCTGTCTGCCGCCAGATCTCCGGGCCGGTCGTAGCCTCGTGAGAGGCCGGGTTCTCTAGGTTGTGGTACTGGTCGGGGTGAAAGGCTCCGGGGATCTCCTCGGTGAGGCGCGCCGTCACCGAGTAGTACGAATCGGGGTGATCCGGCGCGACCGCTGTCGGGCACAGGATCACCTCGGCGCCATAGGCGCGGAGCAGCGCCACCTTCTCGGGGGCCATCTTGTCGGGCATGACGAACACGCAGCGGTAGCGGCGCCGGGCGGCGACGATCGCGAGACCGACGCCGGTATTGCCCGAAGTGCCCTCGACGATGGTCGATCCGGGCCGGAGAAGACCGGCTCGCTCGGCCGCCTCGACCATCGCCACGGCCGGTCGGTCCTTGACGCTCCCCCCGGGGTTGAGGATCTCGAGCTTGGCGATCAGCGGGCAGGGAAGGTCCCGGCCCACCCGGTCGAGGCGCACCATCGGCGTGTTGCCGACGAGGTCGAGGAGCGAGTCGGCGACCTCCATCTTCGGCCCACGATCGGTCAGCGGCACCACCTCGACGCCGACCAGGTCCGTCCTGGCGGACACGTCCTCGTCGGTGTGCAGCTCCGTCGGGAGGCCGGCCTTGCGCAGCTTCGCGGCCACCGCGGCGGCGCCCGGGCCGAAGACCGCGACGTGCCGGGGGATCCGTGCCCGGATCTCGGCGATCAGGGTCGGGGTGACCTCGGCGAGAGGAATCGTGAGAATGTGGTGCGCCCGGGCGGCCAGGCGCTCGGGCGGCTGGTCGGTTCCGACTACGACGAGCAGGTCCATTGCGACATGTTGGCCCAGGAACGCGCCCTTTGCATAGAGATAGTCGAATTCGACTTGCCCAGGGCGGCCGGGCTGCCCGCGACGATCGAACAGGTGTTCGGATAGTATCCCAACCCATGCAGCCGGTTAGGGGGGCCGAGATCGGCCGCGAAGGAGTCGAAGCGCTTCACGCCTTTCATCCCGCGGTCGCCGAATGGTTCCGGCGCCGTTACCCGGCCGGACCCACTCAGGCCCAGGCCGACGGCTGGGCAGCAATCGCCTCGGGCGTCGACACGCTGATCGCGGCGCCGACGGGGTCGGGGAAGACATTGGCTGCGTTTCTCGTGGCCATCGATCGCTGCTACAGGGCTGCCGAGTCAGGAGCCCCCCGCCGGGGGACCGATGTCGTCTATGTCTCGCCCTTGCGGGCCTTGACGGTCGACGTGAGCGAGAACCTGCGCAAGCCCCTCGCCGAGATCGCCGAAGTCGCGATCGAGATCGGCCTGGAGCCGCCGAAGGTGCAGGTGGCGGTCCGCAACGGTGACACGCCTCCGTCCGAGCGCTCGGCCATGTTGGCCAACCGCCCGGAGATCGTCGTGACGACGCCCGAGTCGCTCTATCTCCTGCTCACCTCGGCACGAGGCAGGGAGATGCTCGCGACGGTGAGGACCGTGATCGTCGACGAGATCCACGCGCTGGCCCGTGACAAGCGCGGCGCGCACCTCGCTCTCAGCCTGGAGCGACTAGACCGCGTGGTGACGACGAACGAGAGACCGGTCCGGATCGGCCTGTCGGCAACCCAGCGGCCGATAGGGACGATTGCCCGGCTGCTGGTGGGTGCCGGGGCGGACCGGACCCTGCCCGGCGGCGCGCCCCGCTGCATGATCGTCGACGTCGGCCATCAACGCCGGCTCGACGTTGCCATCGAGCTCCCCGACGACGAGCTCGGCGCCGTGTCGACCCTCGAACAGATGTCGTCCGTGCTCGAACAGATCGCAGCTCACATAGAGCAGCACCGGACGACCCTCGTGTTCGTCAACACCCGGAGGATGGCCGAGCGGGTCGCCCACCAGCTGGCTGAGCGCCTCGGGGAGGACAGCGTCCAGGCCCATCATGGGAGCCTGTCCATGGACCGCCGGCTCAGGGTGGAGGCACGCCTTCGCGCCGGGCAGCTCCGGGCCGTGGTCGCAACCGCGTCGTTGGAGCTCGGCATCGACGTCGGCCCCGTGGAGCTTGTGTGCCAGCTGGGGTCGCCGCGGAGCATCGCCACTTTCCTCCAGCGTGTCGGGCGGGCCCAGCACCATGTCGGCGGCGTTCCGCTCGGCCGCCTGTACCCGCTCACGCGCGACGAGCTGGTGGAGTGCGTGGCACTGCTCGCCTCGGTTCGCTCCGGCGATCTCGACGCAGTCATCCCGCCGGTCGCACCGTTGGATGTTCTCGCGCAGCAGCTCGTCGCGGAGTGCGCCGCCTCCGATCCCGAGGGCTGCACCGAGGAAGAGCTGTTCGCGCTCGCCCGACGGTCAGCTCCCTACAGCGCGCTCGGCGCCGACGACTTCGAGGCGATCGTCGAGCTCGTCAGCCGAGGCGTCGTCACCGGCCGCGGCCGGCGGGGCGCGCACCTGCATCGCGACCGGGTGAACGGCGTGCTCCGGCCGCGGCGCGGAGCCCGCCTCACTGCTGTGACATCGGGTGGCGCGATCCCGGACGTCGCGGACTTCCGTGTCGTCCTCGAGCCGGAGGACACTCTTGTCGGCACCGTCAACGAGGACTGGGCGATCGAGTCGATGGCGGGCGACGTGTTCCTCCTCGGGAGCGCCTCGTGGCGGATCCGAAGGATCGAGCCGGGAACGGTCCGGGTGGTCGATGCCCAAGGAGCCTCACCGACCGTCCCGTTCTGGCTCGGTGAGGCACCGGCGCGAACCGCCGAGCTGTCCCAGGCCGTCTCCGACTTGCGCAGCGCAGTCGAGACCGCCCTCCGTGCCGAGGCCGCCGGGGCAGGCACCGCCGCTGGCACCGAGAGGGCCATCGAGATCGTCGAAGCTCTTGCCGGGGTCGATCGCGCGGTCGCCAAGCAGGTGGTCGCCTATCTTGCGGCAGGCTACGCGGAGCTCGGCGCGTTGCCGACGACGGAGCACTTCGTGATCGAGCGGTTCTTGACGACACCGGCGGGATGCAGCTCGTCGTTCACTCGCCCCGCGGAGCGAGAGTGAACCGAGCGCTTGGGCTCGCGCTCAGGAAGCGTTTCTGCAGGACCTTCGACTTCGAGCTGCAAGCGGCCGCGAGCGATGACGCGGTGGTGCTGTCGCTGGGGCCCCAGCACTCGTTCCCGCTGGAGGAGGTTCTCGGCTTCCTTTCTCCGGCGACCGTCCGCGACACCTTGATCCAGGCGGTCCTCCCGACGCCGATGTTCGCGTCCCGGTGGCGGTGGAACCTGACGCGCTCGCTCGTCTCACCGCGCTATCGCGGGAGCCGGCGGGTCCCGCCTGCCATCCAGCGCATGGAGGCGGACGACCTGATGGCCGCCATATTCCCTGCCCTTGCCGCATGCCAGGAGAACGTCTCGGGACCGATCGAGATCCCCGAGCACCCGATCGTGCGCCAGACGCTCGACGACTGCTGCACCGAGGCGATGGACCTCGAGGGCCTGACCGATGTCCTCGTCAGAGTCCGGTCGGGCGATGTGCGGGCGCATTGCGTCGACACGGTGGTCCCCTCGGTTCTGGCCGAGGAGATATTGAACGGGCGCCCCTACACCTTCCTCGATGATGCTCCCCTCGAGGAGCGGCGGACGCGGGCGGTCACGACGCGGCGCGGCCTGCCGCTCGAGGCGCACGATCTTGCCGCGCTCGACCCGGGCGTCGTGGAGAAGATCGTCGAACAGGCAAGGCCCGAGCCGCGCAACGCCGAGGAGCTGCACGACCTGCTCTGCTCGCTCGTGCTCGTTGCGGCGCGGCCGGAGTGGAGCGACTGGATGGGCGCCCTCGTAAGTTCGGGCCGGTCCATGAGAGTCGAGCTTCCCGCCGCCGGCGAGCGGTGGGTTGCGACCGAGAGCCGGGAGCTCGCCACCGAGCTCGTAGGGGGAGCCAGCTTCGATCCCGACCACAGGCTCGAGGGCGGGTCTTCACGGGCGGTTTCCTGCTCGCGTGAGGAAGCGCTCGTCACCGCGGCGCGCGGCCATCTCGAGACGCTCGGGCCGGTCACGCTCGAGGAGCTGTCGGCCTCGATCGGGGCGGGAACCGTTGGCGAGCTGCGTTCGGCGGTTGCCCGCCTGGAAGCGGAAGGTTCGGTTCTCGGCTGCCGCGTCGCGCCAGGCGGCCAGCCGCCGACGGCCCTGGCCGGAGAGCGCTTCTGCGCGAGGCACCTGCTTGCGCGCATCCACGCTGCGATGCGCGCCGGCTCCCGCCGTTCTGTCGAGGCGGTGAGCGCACAGCAGTACATGCGCTTCCTCCTGTCCTGGCAGCACGTCGGGCCTGGGCACCGCCTGCTCGGGTCAGGCGGCGTCGTCGAGGTGATCGAGCAACTGCAGGGTTACGAGGCAGCCGTGGACGCCTGGGAGTCGGCGATCCTCCCGGCCCGGCTCGCGGGTTACCACGCCGGCCTTCTCGACGAGTGGTGCGCGCGGGGCGAGGTCGCCTTCGGCCGGCTCGGGCTCAGGGCCACGGACCGGTTGGGCAGCCCGCCCCGGCGCGGCGGCGCGACGCCCTCGCCGGCGACTCCGATCAGCTTGTACCGGCGCGAGGACCTCGAGTGGCTCCTCGCCGCAACTCGCGGTGGGACCACGCCCGACCCGCCGACGGTCGGCGCCGCCCTGGAGGTGGTCGAGGCACTCCGGTGTCACGGCGCCCTGTTCGTCACCGACCTCTGCCAGCTGACGGGTCGCCTGCCGGGTGAGGTTGTCGAGGCGCTCTGGGACGGCATGGCCCGCGGGCTGCTCACCGCGGACGGCTTCCAGGCGGTTCGGGCACTGCTGAGTGGGCGCGGGGCCAAGGCGCGGACGAGCTCGTTTACTGGCCGGGCCGGGCCGGTGCTGGGTCCCGCCGGCCGGGCCAGGCCCGGATTGCCCCGGCCGGGCCGCAGTCGCTTGCGCGTCCGGCCCGCGGTCTCGGGGGGCAGGTGGTCGCTACTGGGAGACGGGCTCGGTCTCCACGACCCGGGAGTGGATCCCGACGAGCTTGCCGAGGCGGTCGCGGGCCAGCTGCTCTCGCGCTGGGGAGTGGTGTTCCGCGACCTGTTGGCGCGCGAGTCGCTCGCTATCGCATGGAGGGACGTTCTCTGGGCCCTGCGCCGCCTGGAAGCACGTGGCGTCGTTCTCGGAGGCCGTCACGTGGCGGGCTTCGCGGGAGAGCAGTTCGCGCTGCCAGAAGCCGTCGAACAGCTGCGGGCAGTCGCCAAGAGCGCGGCCGATGGCGTCTCGGTTCAGCTGTCGGCAACGGACCCGCTCAATCTGACCGGTGTCATCCTGCCGGGACCTCGGATCCCCGCCCAGCACGCCCGGACGATCACGCTCAAAGACGGCGTCCTCGAGCGGCCCGACGCCGAGGGGTCCGACCTCGGGCCGGCGATGCGCGAAGGCGCTGTCCCGGGCTAGCCGAGGGCTAGCCGCTCACGGCGGTCAGCCGGGGACCGTGCACGCCGCGGAGCGCTCCGCCTGGCTGGGCTCGGGGAGCGGCGTCAGGACGGGGGGCCCCGACGGCCCGTAGAGCGTCGCGACGCCCGGTGCCGCAGCAGATGGCGAGAGCTCGGACAGGCTCGGTGTGCCCACGAGCGCGCTCTTCAAGAACGCGGCCGTGAGCTTCTCGACGACCGGCGCAGCCGGGCCCTTGCCGACGTACGGCGAAAAGTGGTGCGCTCCGGTGAGCTTCAAGAAGAAGCCGCCGCCGGCGTCGTGCAACAGGGTGCCGGCGTCCTGGGGCAGGTTGCAGCTGTCGACGGCGCTTTGCACGAAGAGCACCGGTGGCGGGTTGGCCGGTGCCGCGTAGACCCCGGCCAGCTCCGATCCCGACAGGATGAGGACTCCGAAGGGGCGCGCCGCCATCGCCTCATAGGTTGAGGCGTACTTCTCGGAGTAGACCAGGGCCGCGACGGCCTGAGCACCGTCGGAATGACCCGCGAGGGCGATCTTGCCCCGCTCTGCGAGGCCCTCGAGCCAGGAGGCGCCACTCGTGGTGGCACCGCCGGCTCCCGACTCGACCTCGCCTGCCACGTACGCGATGTCGTAGGGCTCGTTCACGACGTCGGACTCGGCGAGCTCGCTCTGGGCGATGGTGCGAGAGCCGAGGGAGTTGATCTTGTTGGCGTTCTCGTCCGGGAACAGTGGCGCCACCACGACGAAGCCGGCCTTCACCCACGAAGCCAGAAGGGGCGCATAGGTGGCAGGCAGGGTGTCGAACCCATGGGCGAAGACGATGACCGGGAACGGGCCGCCACGGTAGTCCGGTCGCTCGCCAGTGGTCGGCGTCTTTTCGGAACCGCCGATCGAGGGGTACCAGATCTCGGTGACGAGGGTCCGGGGGCCGGCGCTGCCTCCCGGCGCGGGGTTCACCACGAGCCCGGCACTCGGGTTGGTGTCCGTCCAGGTGACCGTCCTGAGACCGATCCCGGTCGGCCGTAGCCGCGGGAGCGTCGTCGTCGTGTCCGGGGCCGGTTTCTTGGTGGAGGGGCTCCCGCCACCGATGAGCGAGACGACCCCGACGATCACCGCGATGACGAGAAGGGCCACCAGGGCCACGCCCAGGCGGCGGCGCCGGTAGACAGCCGGGTCGAGGCGGCGTGAGGTCGGCCGCCGGCTGGGTCCATAAGCACCGCTCACCAGCGGGAATCTACTGTGCCGGGGACGCTCACGCTCCGCAGGCGGCCCGTGTCGACTGCGCCTTGCGGAATTCTATTTCGCCCCGGCGGGATGGCATCGGCGAGCCCTGGTGTTCTCCCTGTCATGCCAGCTGTGCAATCCGGATGCCTCTCTCGGCCGTATCCCCTGTGATGCGACGGACGCGCGAGCCCACGGACGGGCCGTCCGACGAGTCGTTGCTCGCCGGCATGGCGCACGGCGACGAGCGGGCCGGGGTCGCGTTCGTGAGGAGGTATCAGGGAAGAGTGTTCGGCCTGGCGTTGGGCATGGTCGCTGATGCGGCCCTTGCCGAGGACATCGCGCAAGAGGCCCTGTTGCGGGCCTGGCGCCACGCGCCGGTTTACGACTCCCGCCGCGGCGCAGTCTCCACCTGGGTGCTCACGATCACCCGCAACCTCACCATCGACGCGTTGCGCATGCGCCGCGCCGTTCCGACCGATCCCGACGATCTTGTCAATCTCGGCCTTGCGAGCAACGAGCCCTCGCCCGAGGGTGCCGCCGTGAGCTCCGATGCCGCCCGAGGGCTCCACCTGGCGCTCGCAGGCCTGAGCGCCGAGCAACGCCGGGCCCTGGTGCTCGCGTACTTCTACGGGATGACGGCCGCCGAGATAAGCGAGAGGGAAGCGATCCCCCTCGGAACTGCGAAGACACGTATCCGCGCAGGCCTCACGAAGCTACGCG
>Ga0187875_10001870_pt1 | contig 15854 bp, 17 predicted proteins | sample June2016WEW_17_1_2_FD_132978 | JGI IMG/M metagenome (GOLD analysis project Ga0187875, IMG submission 132978) | Peatland microbial communities from SPRUCE experiment site at the Marcell Experimental Forest, Minnesota, USA - June2016WEW_17_10 | ecosystem: Environmental > Terrestrial > Soil >... | reverse complement strand
CGACGCGAATGTGGCGCGATTTGCTAACGACATCGATTCACCGTTCGCAAGCCTCTATATCTCGTTTCCATCATCGAAGGACCCGGATTTCGCCAACAGGTGTCCTGGCAGAAGCACCGTGGAAATACTGACGTTCGTCCCGTTCGAAGCGTTTGCAAGCTGGCAAGACACGAAATGGAAGCATCGCGGCGCTGCCTACGACACGCTGAAACAGAGCCTTGCGGCAAGGCTCCAGGCAGCGCTGGAGCGGTATGTGCCGGCCATTGCAGGAAAGATTGATTATGCCGAGCTGTCTACTCCCATGACAACACGACATTTCATGAATTATGAACAGGGCGAGATCTATGGCATCGGCTCAACCCCCGCGCGATTCAGAATGCGGGCCTTGGGCGCCCGTACCCCGATTCGCAACCTATACCTGACGGGGCAGGACGTCACCAGCCTGGGAGTCGTGGGTGCGTTGTTTGGGGGAGCCGTGAGTGCGTCGGCTGTCCTTGGGAAGAATCTGATGTCTAGACTGGCAAAACCCTTTGCCTCTCGATGAATTCCCCGGTCACCCGCTCCAAAACTTCGATGTGTTGTCGCCAATCACAGTAGCGAATGTAAGTGCGACTGATCCGAATAGGCGCTCGTCGTTGGGGACGAATGGTGCTTCCGACCCTCAAAACTAAACCAGTTCTCAAATGCCAGGTACTCGGATTGGAAGCAGGTTGACCACACCAGAGCTTCGCTGAAGTTCTGCAAGATTCGCTTCCCTCATAAGCCTGCAGTTTCAGTGAGGGTGCGAGTACCTGCATCACGGCCATCGTGCCTATCGCGCAACACGGAGCGGATCGCCGGCCGCCTGAAATTAGCCATGCTACATCTTCGCCGGAATTATCACGAAACAGGTAGCGAAGCAGAGTTGTGGCCTTCCCCTTCTTAACGATGAAGAACTTGGGACTGTGAACGCTACGACGGACGCCCTAATCAACGTTTTTCAAAACATCACAAAACGGGTAACGTTCCTTGAACACAATTGCTAAAAGAAGGTTCGGCTCAGCAGCAGTTTCTTCAATTTCGGCTTGGCCTTTGCTACCTCGAGAGTTCGCAGATCCAGTTGAGTTCCCAGGTTTTTCCACCGTCGGCCGACCAGGACTGTTCCATTCGGGCGGACTTCGGGGAAATGTTCAGCCACACATAGCGCACGAAAATGGCCCGACGTTTATAAGTATCCTGGTTGTAGAACTCGCCGCGATTACCTGTGAATTGTCCGATGACTGGGGGTAAGTCGAGCGTCCCCTTGTCGACGTCCAGCAGATAGATCGACCACTGATGGGTCTCTGGGTTATAGAGCCTAAGAGTCTGTCCTTTATTGCGTTTATGCAGCTGGCTGCCATAGGCGTCGAATTCCTCGAAATTCGCATTGCTATCGAGCAGCTTCTTGTGGTTTGAAATTCCCTCTTGATCGACCCACTCTTTCGGGTTATTCGAGTCGTCGAGACGGTTTCGCAACGCACGGGCGTGGGCTTTCCAGTCGCCGATCAGAAAATCGAAATCGTGAGATCCATCGCGCTGCGGAACGGCAGGCGCTGTCGCTTGCGGTTGAGCCGACGCTCCATTCGGTTCAGCTTGGGCCCTCAGCTGTGAGGAGTAGGAGACGAAAAGTAGTAAAGCATTCAGCAGGAAAAAGCTATGAAGAAATCTTGAATTCCTCATTATCTTCGTTCTCCGTCTTGTGAAACGTTAGATTCTGCCGGCAATTTTAGTGAGACAAAGCTCTAGCTTCATCACCGTTTCGTTTTATGCTCTTTCGCTCGTGCAAGACGATGTCTGATCGGGAGTGTCCAACTTTGGGTTCGCTTTCGTCCGATCAGCGGTGCCGGAGGCGTAACGCTTCCCAGCTTCCGTCCGCGATCCATCCTCCGTCGACCACTAGGGCATGCCCGTTGATGTAGCCGCTTTCTTGCGAATCAGCCAGAAATGCAATCGCTCGGGCAACATCATCGGGGGAAGCGAATCGTCCCATTGGTACGCGTCCCGTGATGTCAGCGTCCGTGTAGCCCCCTGCTGCTTGGTCGGCAACGTCCATTTCAGTCTTTACCCACGCTGGACAAACAGCATTGACACGCACGCCTCTTCCTCCCCATTCGGCCGCAAGCGCTCGAGTCAGACCGATAAGGCCATGCTTCGATGCGTTGTAGGCCGCGCGGTCCGCAACGCCCACAAGCCCCGCGACCGAGGCCACGTTGATGATGCTGCCGACTCCTTGCTCAAGCATCATCGCGCCAAAGGCTCTGGCCAGCAGAAAAGGCGCCACAAGGTTGATCTCCAGGACACGCCGATAGTCCGCGGCTGAGAGCTTTTCGGCTGGCGCAATTAGGCTGACGCCAGCGTTGTTCACCAATACATCCGTGCGGCCCCACCGTTCCCTGGCAGCCGCTGCGATCTTGCTAACGACAGCTTCATCGGAAATGTCGCCCAACACTTCGAGCACATCGGCCTCAAGTCGGCGTGCGCCACCCAGGTCTTTCGCCAAAGGACGCAGATCGTTGAGTAGCAGACTGTACCCTCGCTCCGCCAACAGTTCAGACGTGCGCTTTCCGATGCCCTGCGCCGCACCCGTTATGACTGCTACACGCCCGCTCCCTATCATTCGATGTCCCTCTTGCGAATATTGGACTGCTTCCGCAGTTTCGACAGAAGCGGAAGATAAGACTTTTGTCATCTCCTTCCGCTCTGTCATTGACACACAAGAATGTCGGCTCCGCGTCGCAATCGCTCCCTCAGTGTTGACTGCTTACTTGCGAAACGGGATCAGCTCGGGCAAGCGTGGCTCCCGCACGAAGATTCCTTTCAACGGACTATTGCACTCGTTTGAGGTCCATTATCCAATCCGTTTCCCATGTTTTTCCGCCATCGAGTGATTGTGCCTGCTCCCAGTGACCTGAGGTGGGTGTGATCTCGGACCATAGGAGCCGCGTGCGGACTGGTTTCCCGCCTTCGGTATCGTCGTTCGCATAGAACGTTCCTACGCCATTGTGGAAGCTGCCTCTCACCGGCGGATCCATCGGACCAAGTGGCGTCCTGCCGTCCAGCCACCAGATCGACCACTGCCCTGTCTTGGCGTCGAACGATCGGGTAGCCACGCCGCGGTAAGTGCCGCCCGGAGCTTCGAACACGGTATCGTCGACATTAGAGTAGCCACCCATCAGTGGCTGGCAGAATAATGTCCCTTCGAATTCGATCCACTCGTGACTGTTGACGAGGCGATGCTTCAGCCGTCGATGATGGATTTGCCAGCGTCCGAATAAAAAATCGAAGTCATGCAGTCCCGGCACCGCACTTTCTGCATGACCTATCTCTGCTCCCGAACCTGGGGAGGACTGCGCCACAGTGAGCCCCGACGACGCCAGGCCTATCCCCAAGCACAAGATCACCGTAATGTTCTGACGTATTCTCACGTATGACTCCTCTTCGTACCGAATTACCGCCGGACCCAGCTTAGCCGAAGCAATCAGGACTGCCTCCGCAGTTTCAACAGAAGCGGGAGATAAGACTTTTGTCATCTCCTCCGCTCTGTCATTGACGCACAAGAATGTCGGCTCCGCGTCGCAATCGCGCCCTCAGTGTTGACTGCTTACTTGCGAAACGGGATCAGTTCGCGCAAGCGTGGCTCGCGAACAAAAATCCCTCCCCATGCCAGCGCGCCGAAGATGACCGGGAAGATGCATTCGAACAAGGGATGGCCGACGTGAATATTCGCCAAGACCGCTCCACCGAGATAGCCGGTTAGCAGAACGGCACCGAGAATTGCGGTTCGCGGAATCGCATAAAGCACCGTGCACGCCAGCATGAGCACGCCGATTAATACCATCTCGCTGGCCGAAAAGCCGATCTCGGCACTGGCAGCGATCACGTGAGGTTCCTTGATGACCTTCATAAGGCCATCGAAGGCACAAAACAATACCACTAGGGCGGTCACAATGCGTCCGACCCAGATCCAAGTTTTTGAAGTAAAAGTGGCGAAGTTAGGTAGCGGGTTAGCTTGAGTAGCAGCGGACATTGGATCATCTCCTTTTATGAGTTTTGAAATGCTCTTGACGATTGCGGCTTAAGCTTCTTTACCGCGGTTGACCATCCACGCACAGCGACCATCGAAGTGAACATAGGGATTCAGTTGCATAAACCGTTCCCCTTGGGACTTACTGAATTTCTCTTTCTACTAGTAGGTCGAATGGCGCACGCCAAAATCGACAATGGGCACTATTCTTTCCCACCCAGTTGCTCGCAGAGGAGGTGTTCCTGCTCCTGAAGCTCGGGCGTGAGGTGGGAGCCGAAGTCTTCCATCTCGTGAAACGGACGAATTTCGATCTCCGCGCCCACGTCGAACGGAGCCCGCTTGAGCCACTCGACAGCCTCATCGATGGACTGAACGCGCCATACCCAGTAGCCCGCGATCAACTCCTCTGTCTCGGCAAAAGGTCCATCGGTAATGACATGGACTGTTCCGGAGAACTTCACTCGTTTGCCGCGCGAGCTTGGTCGGAGACCGTCCGCGGCCAGCAGGAGGCCGGCTTTAGCCAGCTCTTCGTTGTATTTACCCATTTTTGTGAGGAGTTCAGTGCTGGGAAGAGCGCCGGCCTCCGATTCCTTGGTCGCTTTCACTATGACCATCACTCGCATCATTTTTTCTCCGTCTTTGAAGCTCGAATTTTATAAGCTCTCACTGGTATGTCGAATGGGGACTGGAGAAATCGACAGGCTCACTTTACGAAGGCAAACCGCTGATCTCCATGACGGGGCGGACTTCGACTGTGCCCCAGCGCCCGGCGGGAATTTTCCCCGCAATGTCGAGGGCTTCGTCGAGATTGGAGGCATTAACGAGAAAGAAACCACCCAGTTGCTCGCGAGTTTCGGCAAAAGGGCCATCGGTGACGACCTGCTTACCCTCGCGATGCCGAATGCTCGTCGCAGTGAGCGTTGGCTGAAGGGGCGCCACGGCGAGGCACTTTCCTTCCGCCTGCAGTTGCCTGGCATAGGCAGCCGAGTCGAAATAGCATTGGGCTCGTTGTTCCTCGGTGATCGAGTTCTCGTCAAGATAAATCAGCATCATGTATTGCATTCATTCCTCCAGAGATTTTGTTTCGGAACCGCCCAAACCAGCCTCGCTTATCGGACTATGCGAGTGGGTTTCGGTAAGGTCCATAGCTCATATCTCCTTCTCACCGGATAATCGAACGGGCCTCGCCCGAATCGACAAGCCGCCGGAAGAAAATGAAATACTTGAATAAAATACTTGAATATGGACGTCACGGCGGCCGTCGAATCCGTTTACCGCTCCGATTGGGGCCGGATTGTAGCTACTCTCATCTCTCTGCTCGGCGATTTCGAACTCGCGGAAGAGTATGCACAGGAAGCATTTACCGCGGCTCTCGACCAGTGGAATGCCTCCGGAGTTCCCGAGTCCCCTCGTGCCTGGATCGTCTCCACCGCCCGGCATAAGGCAATCGACCGCCTGCGCCGCCAGACGAACTACTCGGAAAAGCTTCAGCAATACGTCCATTCCGGGCTTATGCGGGAATCCGAGCAGCCGGACTACAACTGGGGAGAGATTCCGGATGAGCGCCTCCGCCTGATCTTTACCTGCTGCCATCCTGCGCTTGCTGCCGAAGCCCAGATCGCCCTGACCCTGCGCACGTTGTGCGGTTTGGAAACGGATGAAATTGCGCGGGCGTTCTTGGTGCCGGAGGCGACGATGGCGCAGCGGTTGGTACGCGCCAAGCGCAAGATTCGCGACGCCGGGATTCCATACGTCGTGCCCGAGATGAAGGATATGCCGGCGCGCCTCGACGCGGTGCTGGCTTCGATCTACCTGGTTTTCAACGAGGGATATGCAGCAACTCGCGGCGACAAACTGGTGCGGAAGGACTTGTGTGCGGAAGCCCTTCGGTTGAGCAGACTGGTGAGGGAACTACTTCGGCCTGGGCCACCTGCGGAAGCGACAGGCCTACTTGCCCTGATGCTCCTGCACGATGCGCGTCACGATGCGCGCCTCGATGCTGCAGGTGACCTCGTCACCCTGGAAGATCAGGATCGCAGCCAATGGAATCATCAACAAATTGCAGAGGCGCTACCGCTAGCGAGGGAGGCGCTCGTGCAACGGCCGGGTCCGTACGGGCTGCAGGCTGCGATCGCGGCCGAACACTGCCGGGCCGACCGCGCGGAGGACACAGACTGGCGGCGGATTGCTCTGCTATATGACGTGCTCGAGCGTACGCAGCCCTCGCCGATCGTCTCTCTGAATCGCGCCGTAGCTGTCGCGATGGCGCAAGGTCCAAATGCGGGTCTCGCGCTAATTGACCGCGTAGCGGAGGGTAGCCATCTCGAAAACTATCACCTGCTGCATGCCGCTCGCGCTGATTTGCTACGTAGAATGGGAGCTCTGGAAGAAGCCGCCCGGAGCTATCGCCGCGCACTGTCTCTTGTGAGCAATGAAAGCGAGCGACGTTACCTCGAGCGCCGGCTGAAAGCCTTGGAAGATGGTCACAAGGACCTATCTTCCTGAGCCGCTCTGCCTGAGTCAACGACGTTTGAAAACGTTGCCTGCTTTGAACTTAAACGGTCGCACGGGCATGGTGCCGCGCACGAAGGACATTTTCGGTGATGGGGAAACGGAGTCGCCAAGCGTGAATTTCACCGACATCCCGTGCCTTATCCCTTGTATTTTGGGATGTCACCCAAGCTGGGAACATGACTGTGAGTAAGCACAACATTGTCATTCTGTTTTTTCAAACTCTGGGTTTGCTTGGGCGGAATTAGGGGCTTAAGTGCAACATAGATAGCCATCGCGTGGCCATGGCCCAATCCAAAATCATTCTTCGGCCAGGCGGCAATTTGCCCGACCTTCACGCCGGCTCGAGCAAGCCCTTCTGTTTCGTAATCTTTTCGGAGCCTTCCGGAGTTTTGCCGGTCTTCGCCTTGATGTTGTCGAGGTACGCTTGGAATGTCATCGTCTGAGCATCTGCTTCAAGGATGGCGGCGGCATGTCGGCGTACGCGCCGGGTGCCGCGGCCAGACATTGGCTATCAAGAAATTCACAACACATCACTCAACCGGCGAATGCCTTGTCTAATTTCCGCTTCCTTCATCCGAGAATAGCCTAGCAAAAACCCTGGCTGCGATGGCTGGGTCAGAAAATAACGCGACATTCCGTAGATCCGAACTCCACGTTCTGCTGCGCGAGCAAGCAACTGGGCCTCATCGAGGCGGCCCTTGGGCCAGAATGCAATGTGCGCTCCTGCGCCATCGCCGGTCACCTCAACCCGATCGCCTAGGTACTCATCAACGGAGCTTAGCAGTGCCTCGCGGCGCGATGAATTCCTGCGTCGAAGGCGACGCAAATGACGCTCATACGCCCCTGTGGTGATGAATTCTGCGAGCGCCTGCTGTTCTAGAACGGCGGAGTGCTGATCGTTGATCCACTTTGCTCCTGTGAAAGCTGCGATGAGCAATTTCGGCACGACCAGGTAGCCCACCCGGAGCGATGGAAACACGGTGCGAGAGAAAGTTCCGACGTAAACGATCCGTCCATCGGTGTCCAGGCCCTGTAATGATTCGAGAGGCTGTCCTCGGTAATGAAACTCGCCATCATAGTCATCTTCAACAATGACGGCATTGTTGCGATTCGCCCATTCGAGGAGGGCCAGGCGACGCGCGAGGGAAAGAATTGCTCCGGTCGGAAATTGATGGGATGGTGTTACGAAACAAAGCCGCGCGTTCCGGGGAAGCTTGGCAGGATTTAGCCCGTCAGTATCGACTGGCACAGGAACCAAGCGAGCTCCGGCCGCGTGGAGAATCTGCCGTGTCCCTTGGTAGCTGGGGTTTTCAATGGCAACCCGATCGCCGCGTTCAAGCAGAACTCGCGCGATCAAATCCAAAGCTTGCTGGGAGCCATTAACAATGATGACCTCGGAGGGTTCGCAGGCCACGGCGCGTGAACGCCGCAGATGAGCGCAGATGGCTTCCCGCAGTGCAGGATTTCCGGCTGGCGGCCCGTAATCAAGCTCGGCTACGGAAGCTTTCCGCGCGCGTCGCATTAGCATGCGGTGCCATTGGGCAAACGGAAAGATCTCGACGTCACTCTCGCTCCGTCCGAACTTGAAGTCGTACCGGTAATAAGGTTGTCGTCCCGAGCCCTCCAGAGTGACAGCAGCATCGGCAGCTGCGCCTCCAAAACCCGATAGTCGGAGCTTTGCAGCCTTCTTGGGCCTAACGAGTCGACTAGCAGACAGTCCCGATGCAACATATGTTCCCGAACCACTGCGGCCAGTTACGAAACCTTCGGCCAACAATTGGTCGTACGCCTCCAAAACAACCGCGCGAGAAACGCGCAATTGTTCGGCCAAGTCGCGGGTAGAAGGCAGCCGCGCACCTGGCGCCAACTCTCCCGAGAGAACCGCACTCCTCAGTGCGGCGTAGATCTGCCTGTGGAGCGGATTCCCACCTCGCGAAAGCGGTATGGTGAATTGCATAAAAAGCGGCCCTTCCCAACCTACCACAGGTGCGGCATCCTCAACCTGTCGTGGTGACAGGCCCGAGCGATGCTGACCATTCGTACAGCTACAGTCGATGACGTCCCCTTGATCAGGGAACTGATCTCGGAACTTGCCGAGTACGAAAAACGGCCCGAGCAAGTTCTGACTACGGAAGCCGTCATTTCGCGCGATGGGTTCGGCAAGCATCCAGAGTTCAGCGCCCTGATCGCCGAATGGGGCGGTACGACCGCCGGCTTCGCGCTGTTCTTCGGCCACTACTCGACTTGGCGAGGCGCCGGATTGTATCTGGAGGACCTGTTTGTCCGTCCCGGGTTTCGCGGGCGAGGAATCGGCAAGGCTCTTCTAGCTGGCGTCGCCCGCGTGGCTGAGCAGCAGAACCGCCTGTTCATTCGCTGGGCTGTACTCGATTGGAATCAATCGGCCATTGCGATGTATGGCAAACTCGGCGCCGACTTTCTCGACGAATGGCGCACTGCTCTTCTTGCCGGCGAGAGTTTGAAGAAATTGAGCGAGCATTTTCCGCTCACTAGCACGTAAAGCTACTGCCCTTTCGAAGTGGTCAACCGCACGAAGGAGAGGAGACGAACATGTCATTTCGAGAATCGATCCATCAGACGGCCCCAGAGGTTATGCAAGCCGGGTGCCCCAACAAGAAGCGCGGAACCATGAACCGGCTCAGGTTCCTTGCTCTATTTCTACTGATGTGTGCACTGTGCTGGCAGCCCGATCGGGCATTTTCCCTATCAGCCGGATCGGAGCCCGCTAAGGCCCGAGATGGCGCCCACGATTTTGATTTCAGCACTGGCGTGTGGCATACACACATACGCCGTGCGCTCGACCCGTTCTCGGCTTCGAGCGACGTGGTCGAACTCAACGGCACGGTCACGATGCGACTAATTTGGGGTGGGCGCGCGAGGTTGGAAGAGATTGAGGCGGACGGTCCGAAGGGACATTGGGAAGGAATGTCGCTGTTTCTGTACAATCCGCAGTCGCACCAGTGGAGTCAGACGTTCCTCAACAGTAAGGCCGCAGCTCTGACCGGGGCTTTAGTAGGCGAGTTTCACGACGGCCGCGGCGAGCTGTACCAACACGACACCTATCACGACAAGTCGATCTTCGTACGAGCAGTGTGGTCGGAGATCACTCCCAATTCGCATCGTTACACGGAATCGTTTTCGAATGATGGAGGGAAGACGTGGGTTACGTCATTTGATGCTCATAAGACGCGTGAAAAGGATTTGCCGCCTTCGGACGTGGCTGCTGGGGCTGAGGCGATGAGCGCCGATCCCGATGGGCACGCGTTCGACTTCGATCTGGGAACGTGGCATACCCAGTCTTCGCGGCTTATGCGTCCCCTGACAGGGTCAACGACATGGGCCGATCTGGAGGGGCAGACGGTGGTTCGCCGAGTGTGGGGGGGGCGTGCCAACCTGGCGGAATTTAAGGGCGACGGTCCCGGTGGTCATGTCGAATTGCTTGCCCTGCGCTGGTTCAATTCCAATACGCATGAATGGAACCTCGACTTCGCCACGCCGAATGTTGGCACACTAGGAGATCAGCCGGGTGTGGGGCAGTGTAAGGATGGGCGTTGCGAATTTTATGACCAGGAGGAAATTAACGGCAAACAGATCTGGGTTCGATTTTCCATCTGGAAAATCAGTGATGATTCCGCGCAATCCGAACAGGCATTTTCCAATGATGGCGGAAAAACCTGGGAGGTCAACTGGATCAACAAATACACGCGGGAGAACTAGAAATCAGGGCTAGCGGGATGAGATTCTGCGATTCAAGATGCTGTGATTTCTTATTCGAAAACATATGAGCCAGCCTGGAGCGCGATGCCAACCTGATTGAGCTCCGCCGAGATTCTGGTTTGCCATTGGTTTCGAGCTTAACAATAAGCTCGCAGCCCAGCACTTCGCCGAGACGTGAACACCCATACTGAGGTGTGTTTCGCAAGACCGGTGCGATTAGAAGGGCTGCGGGTCTAATTCTGCAAAGGTCCAGTCGCGTCTTCGGTTCTCTTGCCCATTGGGTAAGAACCTTGTCTGTTTCGGCGGTATCATGTTCATGTGGGACCCGAATACGCAGATCGGTCGTCGCACTTTCCCTGGTGGCCCTGCGGAACTGAACCAAACCCACTGTTGGTGTGCATCGCCATCTTGTATTTCGCCTTTCGCCTCGAAGCTCTCCAATAACGAATTTCGCCAGCGTCAGTTGCTCATCAGCAAAAAAGGAGAAGCTTAGGTTTTCAAGGTACCGCCGAGCATAGCGATTCGTCCCTTGCATTTCGGGTTCTCTGTTCCAGTGCAGCCGGCGAAACGCGGTTCGAACTCATCGATTGAGGAAAAGGCCTCTTGATGATTCAGAGTCCAGGCGAACCCAGTCAGCGGATTCGTAGAACTGCGAGAGTGGGCTAGGTGCGCCCGAATCCAAACGACGCCGACATCGACAGCTTGAACTATAGCCGCTTGTCCTGATCTTCGGCGGGGCTTCCCGGATTCGAGCGCAAGAACCGGATATTCCACGGAGCGGCTCCCGACTTATCCTCAGAGATGTCAGGAAAAGGACCGATCAAAGGGAGAGAAACGAAGTATGAAGTGTATTACTGGAGTCCTGCTCATGATGCTCATGAGCGGGCCTATATTGACGCTTGCGGCCCAGACGGGCGCGACTGGTTGGTCGCCATCAACACTAGAAACGCTGCGTCAGCTGCAGTCGGCGGCGCTTCGCGACAACTACGGATACGAACGATTAGCCCATCTCACGGACAACATCGGTGCAAGGCCTGTTGGATCCTTGCAGGCGGCTGCAGCGGTAAATTATGTCGCCGCTGAACTGCGCAGTCTCGGGTTCGACGTACATCTTGAAAAGGTTCGGGTCCCGCGATGGGTGCGAGGTGAGGAACGGTGCGAACTGGTTGAGTATTCCGGCCGGGTGCCGGGAACCACCCAGAAGATCGTCGTCGCCGCACTCGGAGGTTTCGGAGTCGCCACACCTCGCGACGGGATCATGGCTGAAGTGGTCGTTGTCAACAGTTTCGCCGACCTCGCCGCCCTGCCGCACGAGAAGGTAGCTGGCAAGATCGTGCTCTTCAACAAGCGTTTCGACAGGACTATGGCTGATTCAGGTTTCGCTTTCGACGCATACGACCAAGCGGTGGAGTTTCGGACTGCCGGCCGTGCCGCGGCGGCGAAGGCGGGTGCCGTTGCCGTATTGATGCGCTCAATAGGAGGTGCGGAATTCCGGCTTGTCCACGTCGGTGAAACCGACTACGAAAACGCCGCGCACATTCCCGCAGCTGCAACTACCGCGGAGGATGCCGACCTTATCGTCAGGCTTTCGTCCCAGGGACCAGTTCGGCTTCACCTGGTGCTGAGTTCCGACATGCACGAAGAAGTGGATTCCTATAACGTGATCGCCGATCTCAGAGGAAGTGATTACCCCGAACAGGTCGTCATCGTGTCGGGGCACCTCGACTCATGGGACCTTGGAACCGGCGCCATTGACGACGCGGCCGGAGTTTCGATTGCGATGGCCACCGCCCACCTACTTCATGAGCAGAGTCTCCGGCCCAGTCGAACGATTCGAATCGTGGCTTGGATGGGCGAAGAGAATGGACTTCTGGGGTCCCGTTCATATGCCAAGGAACATGTCCCCGAAATGGCGAACCACTTCGCCGCGATCGAGACCGACTCGGGCGCCGGGCATGCCATGGGAGTCTATTTCACAGGCGACCCCTCACTTGCCGTTTTCCTCCAACCAGTCGCAGAGATTCTGCAGGAATCCGGTGCGGGCATCCTCCAGGACTTAAACGAGCCCGCGCCCGACCTTGTCCCCCTGCATTTCCGCGGTGTTCCCACGTTTTCTCCAATCCAGGATACCCGGAAGTATTTCGACTTTCACCACACTGCCGCAGACACCCTCGACAAAGTAGATCCCCAGGAACTAAACGAAAACATCGCGGTTGTATCTGTCCTCTCCTATGCACTAGCAACGACGAAACAAGAGCTGCCCCGTCAGCAACTAGCCCTGCCGGACTGGCTGAAATGATGACCCGCCGATTGCAAACATTCTGGCGGCGGTCGATTTGTGCTGTCACTACTGCGGTGATGGTGGTGGGGGTGGCTGGCGCTCAACAGACGCCGCCAGCGATCGCATCGGACGCGCGCGAGTCATTGCAGGACGCATGGTGGACGGGTCCGTTGCTGGCGAATTCCGCGGCTACGTTGCCTCGCGGGCACTATCTTGCGGAACCTTATATCTATGACATTATCGGGCCCCATTCCCAGCTCTTCGGATCTCGTGCTTACGTGCTCTACGGTCTGACTAACAAGCTTACAACCGGAGTGATTCCCATCGTCGGCTATAACCAGCCAGACCAAGGCCCCAATAGTTCAGGCGTGAAGGTCGGCGATATCACCCTGCTCGGTCAATATCGGCTCACCCAATTTCACGAGCACAGTTGGGTTCCGACGACCGCCATAGAGGTCCAGCAAACCTTTCCCAGTGGGAAATACGATCATCTCGGAACCCGACCTAGCGATGGCCTGGGAGCCGGCGCTTACACCACGACCGTATCGCTGAATACCCAGACCTACTTCTGGCTGCCCAACGGTCGGATTCTGCGCACGCGACTCGACGTGTCCCAGTCTGTTTCGGGCGGTGTCGATGTGGAGGATGCAAGCGTCTATGGGACTTCGAAAGGTTTTCGCGGGCGCGCTGAACCAGGCAAGTCTCTGACCGTCGACTTGGCCCCGGAATATAGCTTGACTCGCCAGTGGGTACTCGCTCTAGATGCCCTGTACGAACACAACGGAAGCACTAGCGTGATGGGGACCCAAAATGCGAAGAACCTGCGACAAAACAGCGGCTCCAGCTGGGCGTACGGGTTTGCGCCAGCCGTCGAATACAACGTCTCGCCAAAGCTGGGAGTGATCTTTGGTGCGCGCCTGATCGCGCCTGGCCACAATTCGTCACTCACCGTGGCGCCGGTGATGGCCATCAATTTTGTCCACTAATAATTTGACAGCAAGATTCGGAGTTTCTTTTCTCCATGCCCCCAGTAGATTGGCCTTACTATGCGACTGAAAACAAATTTCCAGCTCATCTTGATCCTAGCTTGCTGCCATGTTTGTCTAGCCCGATCAAACCAACGAACGTCGTCCGCCTGTACCGTTGCCGGACACACGAGGTCGGGCGACCTAGCGGTCGTATGCCGGTACGCTGCATCGGGGATGTGCTATCGCCTCTCGAGTGGGAGAGATACTCTCCACTTTGTTAAAGGGGCGCCAATCTGGATTGACTTCGAGCCCAATGGTGCCAGAGTTTCCGACAGTAACGGAACCTCTGCAACAGGGCTGCAAGTCACTGAAACAATATACTTAAATTCACGCCAATGGCCCTGGTTCGGACCGGTCTCAGAAATTGTGTGCGTAGCTGGAAAGGAGTGAGGGCTGGAGCTTGGCGGCGATCCAAGATTGAGCGGGCCGCATAACGCACAGATGCGACCTGATGTTAAGGGCGGGAGCCGTCTAACTGCGTCTTCCGAAGATTTGACAGCAGACTCCGGATAGATTTGATAGGGCGCTTGTCCTAAATTTGACCTGCGATGCGGAAATCGGGAGGTATTCATGTTGGACCAAGGTAACAGCTGGGAGGCGGTTCAAAAGCGGGACAAGAGTCGAGACGGTAGTTTCTTCTATGGTGTTGTCACCACCGGCGTGTACTGCCGGCCATCTTGCCCATCCCGTCGATCGCTTCGCAAGAATGTACGCTTTTATGCATCGGCCGGTGACGCGGAAAGAGATGGCCTTCGCCCCTGCCTGAGATGCCGCCGTTTGGTCGCCCCCGGGCCTGACCCCGCAGCAGAGCTAATTCGGGAAATGTGCCGCTATATCGAAAAGCGCAGTGACGAACCCTTGAAACTCGAGGACCTCGGAACGCAAGCAGGCATGAGCCCGTCGCATTTCCAGAGGACCTTCAAAGGCATCGTTGGATTGAGCCCGAAGCAGTACTTGGATGCGGCGCGCCTGCGCAAATTGAAGAAAGGCCTGAAGCAGTCGGGAGACGTGACGAAGGCGGTTTACGAGGCTGGGTATGGTTCCTCCAGCCGCGTCTATGAACGAACCGATACGCAGCTGGGCATGACACCGAATCAATATCGGCAAGGCGGGCGGAATGTGACGATCATGTACGCCACTATCGAAACCCCGCTGGGATTAATCATGATCGGCGCAACCGATCGAGGACTGTGTTTCCTGCAATTCGGAGATAGGCGCACAGGCTTGCTGACGATGCTCGAAAAGGAGTATTCGGCGGCGCAACTCGTGGGCATGAGTAAGCCCTATCATCCCGACTTTCAGAAGTGGGCGCAATCTCTGAACGACCATTTGGCAGGCACCCACCCGCATCTGGATCTGCCCCTGGACATTCGAGCCACGGCCTTTCAGATTCGGGTTTGGAATTACCTCCAGTCCATTCCGTACGGTGAAGTTCAGTCATACGCCGAAGTGGCCGCTGCGGTCGGTAACCCCAACGCCGCGAGGGCCGTAGCCCGAGCCTGCGCCGCGAACAGGGTAGCACTCGTGATCCCCTGCCATCGAGTCATTCGCGGAACTGGCGAACTGGGCGGCTATCGCTGGGGGCTTGCCCGCAAGCGGACACTCATAGACCAAGAACGTTCGCACCGCCCAGCGATCAATTAATCCTTGCGATTACATATCGGCGGTCGATTCAGTTTATGGCCTTGAGCGAAGAGTCACTGCGGATGGTGAGGCAACACTCTGCGGGTGGAAGGGCCAATCCATACACCGACGATGAAGAACGCATTGCAGACAGACAACAACTTCTGAGACGTGGCTGGACACGTATGGGCACTACCCGAAGGCCGAGGCTATACGGGCCCGGAGGGTGCAATGCTCACTTGGTTGAGGGACGCGCGAAAACTAAGATGCGTTCTGGACCGGTGCGATGACACCATGCTGGGTTGTGCTCAAGGACCATGGGGGCAGAGGGGACGAATCAGGAGGGCAATACACATGACTACGGCAATACAGGATGCCAGCACGACAACGAATGCAGCTGCGCGCGCCAGCGTGCTTGACTGGCGCGGCATCTCGCAAGATCTCGACGATCAGGGGAGTGCGGTACTCGCAAGCCTACTGACGCCTGACGAGTGCCACGCGTTAGCCGAACTCTATCCGGACGATACCATTTTTCGCAGCCGCGTTGCCATGGCGCGGCATGGCTTCGGCCGGGGAGAATACAAGTACTTCAGATATCCGCTACCCGATATCATCGCCGATCTCCGGACTG